>Ga0247820_10000658_pt1 | contig 18656 bp, 13 predicted proteins | sample 13C_Glucose_Day1_2_FD_192480 | JGI IMG/M metagenome (GOLD analysis project Ga0247820, IMG submission 192480) | Soil microbial communities from agricultural site in Penn Yan, New York, United States - 13C_Glucose_Day14 | ecosystem: Environmental > Terrestrial > Soil > Agricultural land | place...
AGGCGATCACCTCTGCCGGTGCCGGCTGCATGGCGGCACTGGATGTCGAGCGCTACCTGGACGGCCTGGCCAACGCCTCGTTCTGATCCGCAGCGCACAAAAAACCGGCCATCTGGCCGGTTTTTTTGTGTCTTGGGTTTTGTGCAGGTTTCGCCCCCTTCAGAGGCTCAGGCGCATCGACAGGTCGACGGCCTTCACATCCTTGGTCATCGCACCAATGGAGATGTAGTCCACGCCAGTCTCGGCAATCACCCGCAGGGTGCTTTCGGTCACCCCGCCACTGGCCTCGAGCTTGGCTTTGCCAGCGGTAATGCGCACTGCTTCGCCCATTTCGTCCAGGCTCAGCTCGTCGAGCATGATGATGTCTGCACCGGCGCTCAACGCTTGGCGTAGTTCATCCAGGCTCTCCACCTCGATTTCCACCGGCTTGCCCGGAGCAATGCGGTGGGCTGCCGCTACTGCTTCGGGCACACCGCCGCTGGCGGCAATATGGTTTTCCTTGATCAGGAAGGCATCGAACAGGCCGATGCGGTGGTTGTGGCAGCCGCCGCAGGTCACCGCATATTTTTGCGCCAAGCGCAGGCCGGGCAGGGTCTTGCGGGTGTCGAGCAGTTGCACCTGGGTGCCTTCGACCAGGTCGGCGAGCGCGCGCGCACGTGTAGCCACGCCCGACAGCATCTGCAGGAAGTTCAGCGCACTGCGCTCGCCGCTGAGCAGTGAACGTGCCGGGCCTTCGAGGTGGAACAGCACCTGGTTGGCCGTGGCGCGGTCACCATCGGCCACCTGCCAGTGCACCGCCACACGCGGGTCGAGTTGACGGAACACGGCATCGACCCAGGCGGTGCCGGCAATCACGCAATCTTCGCGGGCGATGATGGTGGCCTTGGCCAGGCGCTCGGCCGGAATCAGCTGCGCGGTGATGTCGCCGCTGCCGATGTCCTCCAGCAGCGCGCGGCGCACGTTGGCTTCGATCTCGGCGGTCAGGTCGGCAAGGCGTAGGTTCGGCATGGTCGGCTCCACAAGCTAGTTGCCGGCGATTATAGGGCAGGGGGGCTCTGTTTACAGCCGCCTTGCACCTGACCTTTGGTCAGCCCGAGTGAGCATTTGGCAAAAAATACAGTCATTTACCGGCGGGTGAAGAGGTGCTGGCAGGCATCGGCATTTTTACCGATAATGGCGCCCAGTATTTGGCGTCATAGCTTTGACGATTATCCATTTTTATCGAACACGTCGCCCAGCAAGGAGTTCGGGATGCATAAAGAAGGCAAGGTGGTGCCCCTGGCGGCCGCCATCGATCGAGGTGCGCGCACGCCCTTGCCTTGCCTGCCGATGCTGTTGCTGCAGGTGCGCGACAAGGCGGCCCTGCAATTGCGCCAAGGCTTGCAGGCCTTGTTCGACAACGCTGACGATACGCTCTTTGAAATGGCCGAGAAGGCTGCTGACCGTTTCGATCAGAACCTGTATTTCGAGGCCATGCGCGACTTGCGCCTCAAGCGCAAGAGCATCGAGCGCGGCTTTCTCAACACGTTCTACGAGAGGTTCGCCCGCATAGGCGAGGCCGAGCCACTGGGCTTCGTGGCCATTACCGATCACCCGAAAAACAAGGCGCAACAGGAGCGGGCAGCGACCGTAGAGGGTATGGTTGCGCGCGTTCTGTCGCGCGACGGAATTGCCCTGGAGCAGTTGAACCTGCGTTTGCAGGCGCTGCTCGAATGTACACTGGACCTGCAAAAAAGCCCCCTAGCGCCTGGCGCATTGTGTGGCTACTTCCTTGATGCCGGGCGTAACCTGGGTGTTGGCCTGCGGGTCAAACTGGTCCTGCTGAAGTTGTTCGAACGTTACGTGCTGCGTGATACCGACGTGCTCTATGGCGAAGCCAACCAGTTGCTGGCTGCTGCCGGCGTGCTGGCAGAGCTACCGCCTGCGCCGCGCCGGCGTGCCGAGGACTGTCGCCTGAGCTCGCGGCGGATGCCGGCCAGCCTGGGGCCTGACGAGGCCGCCGGCGCGGACAGTGCCGGCCAGGCTTTCTTCACCTCGGTGCAAGGGCTGCTGGCACCGGCCCGCGGCAGGATCGCGCCACGCTTGCAATCTATTGCCACAGCCCAGCCGATAAGCACCGCCGACCTGCTGCGCCTGCTCACGCATTTGCAGCACTATGTGCCGGCCACCTTCGATGAAGACGATTTCGACCTTGGCCAGCAGCTCGAACAGTTGCTGTTGCGGGTCAGCGTGCGCAGTGGCACCCGCCGGCGTATTGCAACGGCCGACATAGACATGATCAACCTGGTCGGCCTGCTGTTCGACTACATTCAGGCCGATCACAACCTGCCGCACAGCCTGCGGGCGCTGATTGCCCGCCTGCACATCCCGTTGCTTAAGGTGGCATTGCTCGACAAAGGGCTGTTCAGCCGCGCCAGCCATCCTGCCCGGCGCTTGCTCAATGAGATCGCTGCCGCCTCGATCGGCTGGGAGACTGGTAGCGAAGGCCTGCGTGACAGCCTGCACCTGCGGGTAGGGCGCATCGTCCAGCGTCTGCTCAATGACTTCACCGAGGACTCGGCCCTGTTCGCCGAACTGCTGGAGGACTTCATGGCCTTCAGCCAGGATGAACGGCGGCGCAACGAACTGCTCGAGCAACGCACCCGCGATGCCGAAGAAGGGCGTGCGCGGGCCGTGCAGGCGCGCCAGCAGGTGCAACAGGTACTCAACCAGCGCTTGCGCGGTCGGGTGCTGCCTCAAGCTGTCGTGCAGATGCTGGTGCAAGCCTGGAGCCAGGTGCTGCTGCTGGCATGGCTCAAACAGGGTGAGGGCTCTTCGGCGTGGATCAACGCCCTTGCGACCATGGACACGCTGCTAGCCAGCATCATCCCCCGGCGGGATCCGCAGGCCCTGCTGCAGCAAGTGCCCGGCCTGCTCAAGGCATTGCGCGAGGGTTTGGCCGGCGTGGCTCTGGACTCGCAGGCGACTCGCGACTTTTTCCAGCAACTCGAGTTACTGCATCTGCGTGCCTGCGCAGGGGGCGAGCTACCTCCTACTCCAGGCGATCAGGCTCTGGCCGAAGTGCTGGTGGCGGAGGACATCGTGCTGGCCATGGCCGAAGAGCCCGCTTGTGCGCCGCTGCACCAGCACGACGAGCAAGCCGCACAGCTACGTGCGGTACAGCGCCTGCGCATCGGCACCTGGATAGAAGTGCTCGACGATGACGAGCCGTTGCGCTGCAAACTGGTGGCGCGTATCGACAGCAGTGACCGCCTGGTATTCGCCAACCGCACCGGGATGAAGGTCCGCGAGTGGAACATGTTGGGCCTCGCCCAAGCACTGCGCCTTGGTGAGGTGCGGCTGCTGGATGATGGCCTGCTGTTCGAGCGGGCGCTGGAGACCGTGCTGGAAACCTTGCGCCAGCAGCAGGTTCATTGACCTGCTGCTGCAGATTCACATGCAAAGCGCGATACTGGCAGGGCATACTGCGCCTCTGTACCCAGCGTTCTTCAGGAACTGCCCCATGCAATTGGACCGTGCCACCGGCTGGTTCCACGGAAACGGAATCACCCACTGCCCTTCGCCGAACTTCAACGCGCGACCGGAGGGCGAATCGATTTCCCTGCTGGTGATCCATAACATCAGCCTGCCGCCGGCCTGCTTCGGCAGCGGCAAAGTCCAGCAATTCTTCCAGAACCGCCTGGACCCCAGCGAACATCCCTACTTTGCCAGCATCAGCCACCTGACGGTATCAGCACACCTGTTCGTGGAACGCGACGGTGCAGTGACCCAGTTCGTGTCGTTGCTCGACCGTGCCTGGCATGCTGGAGTGTCCTGTTTTGACGGGCGAGAAGGCTGTAACGACTTTTCCATCGGCATCGAGCTGGAAGGTACCGACGATCTACCCTACAGCGACGCCCAGTACAGTGTGCTGACGCAACTCACCCGGCAGATTCAGGCGGCCTGGCCCGCGATCGGCCTGGGCCGGATCCAGGGCCATAGCGACATTGCCCCGCAGCGCAAGACCGACCCCGGCCCGGCATTCGACTGGCAGCGTTACCGCACAGCCATGCAGGACAACGAGGACAAGGCATGAGTTTTCTGGTGTTGATACTGGCGTTGTGGGTCGAGAAGTTCTCCGCCCTGCGCCATCAGGTACAGCGCGATGGCTTCTTCCTGGGCGAGCTGGTGCGCCTGGAGCGCAGCAGGAGGGTGCATCCCTGGTGGAGCCTGGCCATCCTGGTGCTTGCACCCGTGGCAGTGCTGGTGTTGCTGCTGCACGTGCTCGACCCGGTGGCCTATGGTTTGCTGGCCCTGCCGGTGCACCTGCTGGTGCTGATCTACAGCCTCGGCCGTGGCGATGCCAAGGCCGCCCTTGGGCCGTTTCGCGATGCCTGGCGGCGCGGCGACGACCAGGCCGCGCTGCATGTGGCCGAGCGCGACCTGGGCCTGGTAGCTGATGAACCCCAGGCTTTGCTGGTGCGCGTGCAAGGCTACCTGTTGTGGCAGGCCTATCAGAGTTTCTTCGCCGTGATCTTCTGGTACTTCGTGCTCGGCCCCGGGGCGGCGCTGGCCTATCGCCTGCTGGCGCTGACAGGCGATAACAGTTGCCAACCTGCACTCAAGGCCCGGGCCGAGCAGCTGCGGCACATCATGGACTGGCTTCCGGTGCGCGTGTTGGCCCTGAGTTTCGCCCTCGTCGGCAATTTCGTCGCAGTGACCCGCGTGATGCTGCACGAACTGCTCAACTGGCACATCAGCGCCGGTCACCTGGTGGCCAGGGTCGGGCGGGTTGCCGATGACATTCCCGACCAAGAGGACAGCCAGCGCGGTCTGGCTAGGCTCGATAGCCTGTGGGAGCTGCTGCTGCGCTGTGCGGTGCTGTGGTATGCGGGCTTTGCGTTGTGGACGGTGCTGGTCTGAGCGCCGGTTAACCTTAAGTTACAAACCTCCGGTTCGATCTGCGCTATACAGGTGGCCTAGTGCTACCCCTCGCAGAACAACAAGAATTCAAGGAGGTGCCCCGTGAAGCGTCTGCTCTACCCGGCAATCGCACTGATGAACCGGCTGAGCTTCGGCCAGAAGTTCAGCCTCATCAGCGCCCTGTTCTTCCTGCCCATGCTCGCCACCAGCAGCTACCTGGTGCGCGACGCCTATCAGCAATTTCAGGCAACCCGTGCCCAAATGCAGGGTATTACCCCGCTTAGCGGCAGCTTGGCATTGCGCACCGACCTGGAAGCCCTCGGCAACCTCATGCAGATCAATGCCGTGCTCGGGCAGTCGGGCCAGGCCGGCGACCTGGAGTCGCGCATCGCTGCGTTGCAGGACAATATCCGGGCTCAGATGCAGGCCCTGCAGGGCCATGAGGCGGTTCCCCAGGCCAAGCTCGACGAGCTGGCTGACGCTTTTGCCAGCGCCCAGGCCGAAACGTCTTTGCAGGCCAAGGTCGCCCTGTTCGACAAGCTGCTGGCTCAAGCACAGGTGCTGAGCAAACTGGTGGCCAGCCAGTCCGGCCTGAGCCAGGACAGCCAGGTTTCGGTGCGTCAGTTGAGCGAACTGCTTGGCACTGCCACCGCCCAGGTGACCCTGGCCTTGGGCGAGGGCAGGACGATGGGTGCCATCGCGCTTGGCCGAGGGTTCATCGACTCGGCCGGCAGCGTCCGCTTCGAAGACCTGCTGCAGCGCCTGGAGCGTTTGGCGGCAGACTATGGCATGCGGGTGGATGAAGCCTTGGCCAGTGACCTTGGCGTCGCCACGGACATGATAGCCGCGGCGCAGGCCAGCAAAGCTTCCGTCAAACAAGCCGCCGCATTGTTCGAGGAACGTGTGGTGGTTGCTGAAACCCTGGATGCGCCTTGGCCCGCCTTCTATCAACAGGTGAGTGAGCTGATGGCTCACACTTACCAACTGAACGAGGAAGTCCTTGGGCATCTGCACCTGCAGTTGCAGGAGCGCCTTGGTCAGCAGCGCCTGCGCATGGTCGCCTTGGTGGCCGTGCTGGCGGGCGTTTTCGCGCTGATCCTTTACCTTTACGGCGGCTTCTATGTCTCGACCCGCACGACGCTGCGCAAGCTGGGGGGCGCGATGGACAAGGTGGCGGCCGGTGACATGACGGTCAGTTTCAAGGCCCACAGCCGCGACGAACTGGGCGAACTGGCGCAGGGTTTCAGCGAAACCGTGCGCCGTATCCGTTGCCTGATCGAGCAGGTCGGCCACACCGTTGTGGCGGTCGAAGTGCAGGCGGGGCAGGTATTGGCGGTATCGGCACGCAGCAGCCAGTCAGTCAGCGGCCAGCGTGAACAGATCGAGCAGGTCGCCACGGCGATGAACCAGATGAGCGCCACTGCGCAGGAAGTGGCGCGCAGCGCTGCATTGGCTGCCGATGGTGCGCAGCAGGTCAATCACGAAAGTGCCAATGGGCGCACGTTGGTGCAAGAGCAGCAGGGCAGCATTGGCCGGTTGGCGGCCGAAATCGACCATACTGTGTTGGCGATCAACCAGCTCGCTGACGACAGTCAGGCGATCAGTCAGGTCCTTGAGGTGATCCGCAGTATCGCCGAGCAGACCAACCTGTTGGCACTCAACGCTGCAATCGAGGCAGCCCGGGCCGGTGAGCAAGGGCGGGGGTTTGCCGTGGTCGCTGATGAAGTGCGCACCTTGGCCAAGCGTACCCAGGACTCCACTGCGCAGATAGCGCAGATGATCCAGCGTTTGCAGGACGGTGTCGGGGCAGCGGTTCGCGCCATGGGCAGTAGCCATCAGATGGCTGCGGGCACGGTCGAGGAGGCTCGCCAGGTGCAGCAGGCGCTGGGCAACATCCTTGGCGCGGTTGGCGGCATTGTCGAGCAGAACCAGCAGATCGCGGCGGCGGTAGAGCAGCAGACGGCGGTGGCCCATGACATCGACAAGAACATCGTGGCGATCAACCAGGCGGCACAGGACACCTCGCTGGGGGCTTGCCAGACCGAAGATGCCAGCCGGGCATTGTCGGAGCAGGTGGTGGAATTGAAACGGTTGATCGGGGCGTTCAGGGTTTAGCCAGTACTACCAGCCAAACAGCTCACAGGCATTCTTGCTGCTGGCCTCGGCCAACACTTGCACATCAATGCCCATCACCTCAGCCAATGCCCCGGCAATCTCCGGTAGATGCTCCGGGCTGTTTCGCTCACCGGCAAACATCGCCGGGGCCATGTCCGGGGCGTCAGTTTCCAGCACGATGCTTTCCAGCGGCAGGCGCGGCAGGGTCTTGCGCAAGCGCACTGCTTGAGGCCAGGTACCGGCACCACCCAGCCCAAGCCGGAAACCGAGCTTGATGTATTCGCGCGCCTCTTCATAGCTGCCCGCGAACGCGTGGATGATCCCGGCCCGCGCCGGCTTGTAGCGCTTGAGTGTGGCAATCACCTGGGCATGGCTGCGGCGCACGTGGAGCAGGGCGGGCAGTTCGAAGTCACAGGCCAGCTGCAATTGCCCTTCGAACAGCGATTGCTGGCGCGCCTTGTCCAGCGTTTCGACGTAGTAGTCCAGGCCGAACTCGCCCACGGCGCACAGCCGCGGATCGCCATGCAGGCGTTCAAGCCATTGGCGCAACTGCACCAGGTGCTCGGGGCGATGCTGCTCCAGGTAGATCGGATGCAGCCCAAGCGCTGCGCGCACGCGCTCATCGCTGCAGGCCAGGTCCCACACCCGCTGGAAATTGGCCTGATAAACCCCCAGCACTACCATGCGCTCCACCCCACGCCCTGCCGCATTAGCCATCAGGCGCGTGCGGTCGGCATCGAAGTCGGGGAAGTCAAGGTGGGTGTGAGTGTCGATCAGGCGCATGTTCAGGCCACAGTAATACGTTGCTTGAAGGTTCGGCCGATGGCATGCACGCCAGGTTCGTAACGCTTGTCCTCGATGGCCGCCAGGGCCAGCTCCAGGGCGGTGGCGGCAATCAGGCCATGTTGCTGGGCCATGGCGTTGACCGGCAGGGGCAGAAAATCGAGCAACTGGTTGTCACCGAAGGTGCCCAGGTGCAGCAGGCGCGAATCGGCCGGGCGCGCCTGCAGGGTGTCGAACACGCCTTGCAGCAGCACGTAGGAAGTCGTGACCAAGGCATCCGGCAGGCCGCCCAGCTCGTCGATCAACTGCTGCATCAAGCGCTGGCCGCATTCGCGGCTGAAAGCCTCGCCTTGATAACGGCGCACGTCCCCGGCAAAACCCTGCATGGCTTCGTCGAAGCCACCTGCGCGGGCCTGGCTGACCGACAGCTCCGGGCGCGCGCCGATCAGCGCGATGCTGCGCGGTGCCGTGGCCAGCAGGCTATCGGCCAACTGGCGGCTGGCATCGCGATCATCGCTGATGACCGAACAAAAATGTGCCGGGTTCAGGCGCCGGTCGATGGCGATCACCGGCAGGCCCTTGTCCTGCAGTTCACGGTAGCTGTCATCTTCGGGGGGCAGGCAACTGGCGACGAACAGGGCATCGCAACGCCGGGCCCGGAACAGCTGCTGCAGTTGGCGCTCACTGTCGGGCCTGTCATCGCTGCTGGCGATCAGCAGTTGATAGCCACGGGCGCGGGCGCCTTGCTCCAGTTGCTTGGCAATGCGCGCGTAGCTGGGGTTTTCCAGGTCCGGCAGAATGAAGCCCAAGGTGCGGGTATGCCGGCTGCGCAGGCCCGCAGCCTGGGGGTTGGGCGTGAAGCCGTGGGCCTCGACCACCGCACGCACCCGCTCGACGGTGCTGTTGCTGATGCGCTGCTGTTCGGCCTTGCCATTGATGACGTAGCTGGCAGTGGTCACGGACACACCAGCCAGACGGGCGATATCGCTGAGTTTCACCGAATTTTCCTTGTTATTACCGGGGCGGGCTATACAACCAGACCGGGCAGTTTGACCCGGGCTGGTCGCCACGCGCAGACGACCATTGTCGCAATTGTCCGACAGGATGGGGCTTTTTCCCTGGAAGATTATCGAGTAACGTGGCCGCTTGGTCAGATTAAACGTTTCAGCTATTAATTTTTCTGCCTTCCCTGCCGCTCGTGCAAGGCCGTTGACTGGCTGAATACGTGAATTTCACAACAATACCTCAGTACCCGGTGCAAAAGTGCGCGCAGGGGCTGCAAAAGGAGAAGGTCATGCTCGAGCTCGCCAAAGAGCAGATAGCCATGGGCCAGACGGCCGCCGACAAAGGCCAGGCCCTGCGCCTGCTGGCGGATCGACTGGTCGCTGACGGCCTGGTCGCCGAAGGGTATCTGCAGGGCCTGCAGGCGCGCGAAGCGCAAGGTTCCACATTCCTTGGCCAAGGCATCGCCATCCCCCACGGCACGCCGCAGACCCGCGACCTGGTGTATGCCACTGGCGTGCGTGTGCTGCAGTTTCCTGAAGGCGTGGACTGGGGTGACGGCCAGATCGTCTACTTGGCCATCGGCATTGCCGCACGCTCCGACGAGCACCTGCGTTTGCTGCAGTTGCTGACCCGTGCCCTGGGCGAGACCGACCTGGCCGAAGCCCTGCGTCGTGCCAGTTCCGCAGAGGCGCTGCTCAAGCTGCTGCAGGGCGCACCCCAGGCGCTGGCGCTGGATGCGCAACTGGTCAGCCTGAACCTGCCTGCCGAAGATTTCGACGAGTTGGCCTGGCGCGGTGCCCGCCTGTTGCAGCGTGCCGGGTGTGTCGACAATGGTTTTGCCGCGGTACTGCAGCAGGCCGAGCCCTTGCCTCTGGGCGAGGGGCTCTGGTGGCTGCACAGCGAGCGACAGGTACGTCAGCCAGGCTTGGCCTTCGTCACCCCGCAGCAGCCGCTGCGCTACCGCGACCAGCCACTCAATGGTCTGTTTTGTCTGGCCAGCCTCGGCGCTGCCCACCAGGCGCTGCTCGAGCGCCTGTGCGAGGTACTGATCGAGGGGCGCGGGCAAACGCTTTACCAGGCCACCAGCAGCCGCGCGGTACTTGAGGTGCTGGGTGGTGAGACCGCTCCCGACTGGCCCAGCGCTCGTATCGTGCTGGCCAACCCACATGGCCTGCACGCGCGCCCGGCAAAAATCCTGGCGCAGCTGGCCAAGGGTTTCGAGGGCGAAATCCGCCTGCGTGTGCTGGACAGCGCGCAACCTGCGGTTTCGGTCAAGAGTTTGAGCAAGCTGCTCAGCCTTGGCGCGCGCCGTGGCCAGGAACTGGAGCTGCTGGCCGAGCCGTCTATTGCCGGTGATGCCTTGCCGGTACTGCTGGCGGCAATCGAGCAGGGCTTGGGTGAGGACGTTGAGCCATTGCCGAAAACTGCGGCCGCGGTGAGCCCAGCGCCCGTCGAGGTGTTGCAGGCGCCGGCTGCCGGTAGCCGTATCCAGGCCGTGGCTGCGGCCCCCGGCATTGCCAGTGGGCCCGCCCATGTCTGCGTCGAGCGTGACATCGATTATCCGCTGCGTGGCGAATCGCCAGCGCAGGAGCGGGTCAAGCTGGGCCGGGCACTGGATACAGTGAACGCCGAGTTGCAGGCCTTGGTGCAGCGCAGCGACAAGGCCGTCGGCGAGATCTTCGTCACCCATCAGGAAATGCTCGCCGACCCTGCACTGGCCGACGATGTAGAACTGCGTCTGGCCCAGGGTGAAAGCGCCGCCGCCGCGTGGATGGCCGTGATCGAAGCGGCGGCCCGCCAACAGGAGGCATTGCATGATGCGCTGCTCGCCGAGCGTGCTGCCGACCTGCGCGACATCGGCCGCCGGGTGTTGGCGCAGCTGTGCGGTGTGCAGACGCAGGCCGAGCCTGAGCAACCTTACGTGCTGGTGATGGGCGAGGTCGGCCCCTCTGATGTTGCCCGCCTGGACCCGGCGCGGGTCGCCGGTATCGTCACTGCCCATGGCGGCGCAACCGCGCACAGCGCGATCGTTGCGCGGGCCTTGGGCATCCCGGCCGTGGTCGGCGCGGGGGCGGCGATTCTGCTCCTTGAACCTGGTACGCCGCTGTTGCTCGATGGCCAGCGAGGCGTAGTCAGCGTCGCCCCGCCAGCTGATGAGTTGCAACGTGCGCTGGCCGAGCGTGACCTGCGCGAGCAGCGTCTGCAAGCAGCCTGGGCCAACCGTCATGAGCCAGCGGTAACCCGCGATGGCCATGCCGTCGAAGTATTCGCCAACATCGGCCAGAGCGGCGGCATCGACAAGGTGGTGGAGCAAGGCGCCGAAGGTGTCGGCCTGCTGCGCACCGAGCTGATCTTCATGGCCCACTCGCAGGCGCCGGATGTCGCCACCCAGGAAGCCGAATACCGCCGTGTGCTCGATGGGCTGGGCGGGCGGCCACTGGTCGTGCGCACCCTCGATGTGGGTGGGGACAAACCGTTGCCCTACTGGCCGATCGCAGCCGAAGAAAACCCGTTCCTCGGTGTGCGTGGCGTGCGCCTGACCTTGCAGCGCCCGCAGATCATGGAAGACCAGCTCCGAGCCCTGCTGCGCGCCGCTGATCAGCGCCCGTTGCGCATCATGTTCCCGATGGTCGGCCAGGTGCATGAGTGGCGGGAAGCGAGGGCGATGGTCGAGCGCCTGCGTGAAGAAATTCCGGTAGCCGACCTGCAACTGGGCATCATGGTCGAAGTGCCGTCCGCCGCCTTGCTGGCGCCACAACTGGCCCGCGAAGTGGACTTTTTCAGTATCGGCACCAATGACCTCACCCAGTACACCTTGGCCATCGACCGTGGCCACCCCAGCCTGTCGGCCCAGGCCGACGGCCTGCACCCGGCAGTGTTGAGCCTGATCGACATGACCGTGCGCGCTGCCCATGCCGAGGGCAAGTGGGTAGGGGTGTGCGGTGAACTGGCCGCGGACCCGCAGGCGGTGGCGGTGCTGCTGGGCCTGGACGTGGACGAGCTGAGCGTGGCCGCCCGCAGCGTTGCCGAAGTCAAGGCCCTGGTTCGCCAGGCCGATCATCAGACGGCCCGCGCCCTGGCGCGCGAGGCCCTGCAACAAGACAGCGCCGCAGCGGTTCGCGCGCTGGTGGAGCGTTACTGAATGGCCAAGATCCTTACCCTGACCCTGAACCCGGCGCTGGACATCACCGTAAGCCTCGACGCCCTGCGCCTCGGCCACGTCAACCGCGCCCAGGACCAGCACAGCCATGCCGCCGGCAAAGGGCTGAACGTGGCCCAGGTACTGGCCGACCTGGGGCACAGCGTGACCGTCGGTGGTTTCCTTGGCCAGGACAACCTGCAACCGTTCGAGGCGTTGATCGAATGGCGCGGCTTTGCCGATTGCTTCGTCCGTGTGCCGGGTGAGACGCGCAGCAACCTCAAACTGGTCGAGGCTGATGGCCGGGTGACCGACATCAATGGGCAAGGCCCGCAGGTCGATGAGGCTGCGTGTGAGGCCCTGATGCGCCTGCTTGAACAGGTCGCCCCCGGGCATGACGCCGTGGTGGTGGCTGGGAGCCTGCCACGCGGTATCAGCCCGGACTGGTTCGCCCGGTTGCTCGAACAGCTCAAAGGCCAAGGCCTGAGGGTTGCCCTCGACAGCAGCGGTGCGGCCCTGCGCGCAGGCCTGCAGAGCGCCCCCTGGCTGGTCAAGCCGAACACCGAAGAGCTGGGCGAAGTGCTTGGCCTTGACGTGAACAGCGCCGCCGAACAGCAGGCTGCCGCCCAACGACTGCTGGCCACGGGTGTCGAGCACGTGGTGGTGTCGGCGGGGGAGCAAGGCGTCAGCTGGTTCACTGGTGGCCACACGCTGCACGCCCAGCCGCCGCAGGTGCAGGTTGCCAGTACGGTGGGGGCGGGCGACTCGCTGGTGGCGGGCATGGTTCACGGCTTACTGCTGGCTGAAGCGCCTGCGCAAACCCTGCGCCGCGCCACGGCCATCGCTGCACAGGCCGTGACCCAGGTCGGCTTCGGTATCCGTGACCGCGAGCAACTGGCGCGCCTGGAGGCCGCCGTGCAACTGACAGAACAACAAGAGGCTCGCCGATGAACATTGCCATTGTCACCGCCTGCCCCAACGGCCAGGTATCCAGCGTGCTGAGTGCGCGCCTGCTGGCCGCTGCCGCCCAGCGCCGCGGCTGGAAAACCTGCGTGGAAGTGCAGGATGCCGAACACCCCGACCGCCAGCTGAGCGCCGCGCAGATCGCTGATGCCGACTGGGTGCTGGTTGTCAGCACCGGGCCGGTTGACCTGGCCCGCTTCGCGGGCAAGCGTTTGTTCCAGAGCACACCGGCGCAAGCGCTGGCCGACCGTGAAGGTTTCCTCGACGAGGCGGCCGCAAATGCCCAGGTACAGGCCGATACTCATCAAGCCGAACAGCCCCTGGCCACTGCTGGGGCCAAGCTCGTCGCGGTAACCGCCTGCCCGACTGGCGTGGCGCACACGTTCATGGCCGCCGAGGCCCTGCAGCAGGCAGCGCAACAGCTTGGCTATCAACTTACGGTAGAAACCCAAGGCTCGGTCGGCGCCCGTAACCCGTTGTCGGCCCAGGCCATTGCCGACGCCGACGTGGTGCTGCTGGCTGCCGATATCGAAGTGCCCACCGCCCGTTTTGCCGGCAAGCGTATCTACCGCTGTGGTACCGGCATTGCCCTCAAGCAGGCCCGCGCCACGCTGGACAAGGCCCTTGCCGAGGCCAAGGTGGAAAGCGCTGGTGACGCTGCAGCCGCTTCAAGTGCCGGCAAGGCCGAGAAAACCGGTGTTTATAAACACTTGCTGACAGGTGTTTCCTTCATGCTGCCGATGGTGGTTGCCGGTGGCTTGCTGATCGCCCTGTCGTTCGTCTTCGGCATCGAAGCTTACAAGGAGCCAGGCACCCTGCCGGCTGCATTGATGCAGATCGGCGGCGAGGCCGCATTCAAGCTGATGGTGCCGTTGCTGGCGGGGTACATTGCCTGGTCCATCGCCGACCGCCCGGGCCTGGCGCCCGGCATGATCGGCGGCCTGCTGGCCAGCACTCTGGGCGCCGGATTCATCGGCGGTATCGTTGCCGGCTTCCTCGCCGGTTACAGCGCCAAAGCCATCGCGCGCTGGGCACGCCTGCCGAGCAGCCTCGATGCGCTCAAACCGATCCTGATCATTCCGCTGCTGGCGAGCCTTTTCACAGGCCTGGTGATGATCTACGTGGTCGGCCAGCCGGTGGCTGCCATGCTCGCGGGCCTGACGCAGTTTCTCGACAGCATGGGTACCACCAACGCCATCCTCCTCGGGCTGCTGCTCGGCGGCATGATGTGCATCGACCTGGGCGGCCCGATCAACAAGGCGGCCTATGCCTTTTCGGTAGGGCTGCTGGCATCCTCGAGCTACGCGCCGATGGCGGCGACCATGGCAGCGGGCATGGTGCCGCCGATCGGCCTTGGTATCGCCACGTTCCTGGCCCGTCGCAAGTTCGCCCAGAGCGAGCGCGAGGCTGGCAAGGCCGCTCTGGTGCTGGGTTTGTGCTTCATTTCCGAAGGCGCCATCCCGTTCGCCGCCAAAGACCCGCTGCGGGTCATCCCGGCAAGTATCGCTGGCGGCGCCTTGACCGGCGCGCTGTCGATGTACTTCGGTTGCAAGCTGATGGCGCCCCATGGCGGGCTGTTCGTGCTGCTGATTCCCAATGCGATCAACCATGCGCTGCTGTACCTGCTGGCCATTGTCGCGGGTAGCCTGCTGACAGCGGTGGTGTATGCGCTGATCAAGAAGAGCGAGCGTGTGGAAATGGTCGTGGCGCCGGCCAAGGGCTAGGACGTTCGATCATCCTGCTCTGGTCGCTGGCAAGTCGGCTCCCCCAGGTACGCCACTGCTCTCAAGGCCAAGGGTGTACCTGTGGAGCCGGCGGTAGTCCGCAACCGGCTCAGCGCCGATGCTTTTGCCGCAACGGCACCAGCAGATCCCCCAGGCCGTTGTGATCGACCTCGTGCATCAACGCCAGCAACCCACCCAGCTCACCCGCCGGAAACCCCTTGCGCGCAAACCATGCCAGGTAGTCACCCGGCAGGTCGGCAATTATCCGGCCTTGGTATTTGCCGAAGGGCATGGTGCGGATTACCAGCAGTTCAAGGGTTTCCGGTTTCATCGGCAGTGCCTGGCAGTGGAAGTGCGCCGACCATACTGCAATCTGCACGAGCGCCCAAGCGGCAATCATGCATAACGCCGTTTTTCAGTGTTTTATACTTGCCTATAACTTCTTGTTTTTTAAGTGTTTTTACTTATTGCGCGGCTTGGCACGAAGGCTGCTCCTGTTTACATGACTATTACCTGCCAAGGAGTTTCAGCCATGAGCGACCTCAACAAAGACGTAATCGACGTGCTCAACAACCTGATCGAGTACAGCAAGGACGGCGAGAAAGGGTTCAAGGAGTCGGCCGATGATGTGAAAAACCCGGAGCTCAAAGCGTTCTTCGTCCAGCGCGCTGGCGAATGCGCCAATGCAGCAGGCGAACTGCAGAGTGAAGTGCGTCGCCTGGGCGGCGACCCGGAAACATCCACCAGCATCAGCGGCGACCTGCACCGCGGCTGGGTAAACCTCAAGTCGATGGTTACCGGTAAGGATGAAGAGGCCGTGCTCAACGAAGTAGAACGCGGCGAAGACCATGCCCTCAAAGCCTACAAGGAAGCGCGTGAGAAGCTGGTCAAGCTGGGTCGCTCCGTCAGCGATTCGAGCTATATGCTCGTGGAAAAGCAGCTGCAGGGCGTACAGCGTAACCACGACCAGGTGAAGGCACTGCGCAACGCCGCACGCGCCCGCTCCTAATCCGCAGGGCCCTCTACCCGGTTTCGGCCCTTGGCCTTGGCCCGGTAGAGCGCCTCGTCCGCGGCACCCAGCATGGTCGTCAGGTCTTGTTGGGTGCCGGGGGTGTGGACGCTGATGCCGATACTCACCGTCACCGCGTGTGCGTCATCGGCAAAAGGTGCCAATGCCTCGACACGGGTGCGGATCCTCTCTGCCAACAAGCGGGCGCCGGCCAGTTCGGTTTCCGGCAAAACCACCTGAAATTCCTCACCCCCATAACGCGCCGCCAGGTCCGCCGGGCGTCGTATGCACTGTTCGATCGTCTTGGCCACTTCACGTAAGGCGTGATCGCCTCCAGCGTGCCCATGGCGCTGGTTGAAGGCCTTGAAGTGGTCCACATCCACCATCAGCACGGCCAACGGTTTACGGTTGCGCTGGGCGCGCGCCCATTCCTGGCGTAACACCTGATCCAGCCGGCGACGGTTGGCCAGGCCCGTCAGGCTATCCGTTGCTGCCAGCGTGGCCAGACCCTGCTCGGCCTCATGCCTGCGGCGCAATTCGCGGCCCAGCAGCAGGGTGAGCCAGAGAATGCCAATGCACAGCACGCCTGTGGCGATACTGACCACCAACGCCGTGCGGCGCCATGACTGGAACACCTCATCGCTTGAGTGCACCACCAGTATGATCAACGGCAGGTCGGCGACCCGGGCGAAGGTGTACATGCGCTGGGTGCCATAGATGCTGGAGCGGGCTGTAAAGCTGCCGCTGCGCTCGCCCAGGATGCGTTTGAAGTTGGGGCGGTCGGCAAAGCTGGTGCCGATCAACGGGTCCTGGTCGCGGCGCGGCTGGCGGGCGAGCAACTGGCCGTCGACGTTGAGCAGGTTGATGCTGCTTTCATGGCCGATATCAAGGCGCTGGAACAGTTCGCTGAAATAGGAGAGGCGCAGGGCACCGGCGGCCAGCCCGGCAAAGCTGCCATCGGCTGCGGAGATGCGCCGGCTGAAACTGATGCACCAGTCAAGGTCGCCGAGCCGTGCCTTGAAAGGCGGGCTGATCAACAAGCCCAGGCCAGGGTCGCGGCGATGGGCCCGGAAGTCGAAGGTGTCGGCGAAATTGGCCTGGCGCGGGGTGACGCTGGTGGAGTCGCCCACGACGTCGCCATTGGCATTGAGCCAGAGAATATCGCCGCGCACCGGGGCCGCGAACGTCTGGTTGAAGAGGATCTGTTGGCGCAGGTTGGGCGCGACCTGCAGCAGTTCGGGATGCTGCACCGCCCAGATCAGCCCGCGCAATGATTGGTCGTAAAGTTCGACATTGCGCAGGATGTCGCTTTCTATCAGCTGGACGATATTGCTGGAGGAGCGGATGGCCGATTGCTCGACACTCTCGCGCTCGCGCCCCAACAGGTAACTGACGATACCCACGATAGCGAGCACGGCGATGCAACTGCCCAGATTGAGGATCAGCTCGGGGTGCGACCTGTAGAGTGCGAGACGCGGTAATCGAGTGGGCATGCGCGCTACTGCTGAGGCAGGGCCGGTTGCGGCGGGCGACATTCTAGGGAAGTGGTGATTGTCGGACAAGATTTGTCCGACGGAATCGTGCATTGGGCTGCTACGCAGCCCATCGCCGGCAAGCCAGCTCCTACCGAGACCGCGCAATTCTTGAGGTCTGCGCTTTCCCTGTGGGAGCCGGCTTGCCGGCGATGGGCCGCAAAGCGGCCCCCTCCTACCGGTCTGCACACACCGTGTGGGGCTGACTTGCGGTCTCAGGTCAGAACACGTTCAACGGATAATCGACGATCACCCGCAGTTCGTCGTTATCGCTGTTGCTGTCGATCGACGCATAGCCCTGGCCGCCGCGGTGTACGGCATAACGCACCAGCACCGACAGGTCTTTGAAGTCGCCTTGCTGGAACACGTATTTCACGTCCAGGTCACGTTCCCAGTGCTGAGCGTTCTTGCCGTCGGCGCGGTAGTAGTCGTAGTGGGTGTTGCCCTGGTCAGCCTTGGTCAGGTCCGCCTCGCCACGCGAGTACGACACGGTGGTGGTCAGCCCTGGCATGCCGAGCCCGGCGAAGTCATAGCCGTACTGCAGCTTCCACGAACGCTCGTTGGGCGCGTTGAAGTCCGAGTACATGCGCGAGTTGTCCAGGTACACGCTGTCGCCCAGGTTGATGTAGTCGAACGGCGTGTCGCCATTGACCCGCTGGTAGGCGGCAGTAACGCTGTGATAGCCGGCATTGACGGTGAAGTGCACGCTGTAGGTATTGTTGTCGATCTTGCCCAGCAGCGCCTGGCCGGTGTCTTGGGTGTGGTAGAAGTGCACGCCCGGGTTGAGGCTGACCAGGTCGTTGACCACGTAGGTGTAGTCGAAATCAGCGTAGTACTGGTTCCAGATATCCTTCAGCTCGGCGGCGTAAAGGTTGGCAGTGATGTTCTCGGTGCCGCTCCACGACGCACCAGCCCAGTTCAGATGCTTGCTTTTGTCGTGCTCATCCAGCGAGCCGTAGTAGGTGTCGATACGGCGGTGGCCGCTCTGGTTGTACGGCTTGGTGAAGCTGACCTGGCCACCTTCGAGCAGCAGGCCGTCGATGCTGGTATTGGTCAGGCTGACGCCACGGAAGGTCTGCGGCAGCATGCGGGTTTCGCCGCCGGCGATCACCGGGTTGGTAAGGAACAGGTCACCGGCCTTGAGTTCGGTGTCGAAGGCCTTGAGCTTGACCGCCGCGCCTGCGGTGGAGAACGAGTGCGGGGCGGCGCCCAGTTCGCCGTTGTCCTTCACGTGTTCGGGCAGGATGCTGGTGCCGGCATGGCCGCCACCGCCATCGAGCTTCAAGCCCAGCATGGCGTGCGCATCGAGGCCAAAGCCGATTACGCCTGGCGTGTAGCCCGACTCGAAGCGGGCAACCGCGCCTTGGCCCCACTCGCGGGTGTCGCGCACGCCGCTGTTGTGGTTGTCGCGGTTGAAGTAGGCGTTACGAAAATGCAGGTTGAAGGACGAGCCTTCGATGAAGCCATCAGCCTTGTCTTCATCT
>Ga0247820_10000660_pt1 | contig 18646 bp, 19 predicted proteins | sample 13C_Glucose_Day1_2_FD_192480 | JGI IMG/M metagenome (GOLD analysis project Ga0247820, IMG submission 192480) | Soil microbial communities from agricultural site in Penn Yan, New York, United States - 13C_Glucose_Day14 | ecosystem: Environmental > Terrestrial > Soil > Agricultural land | place...
GCTGGGCCATGTCCATGCCCTGCGGGCCGGGGGACGTCGACGCCCTGCACGCGGGCGCGCGCAGGGCGTGGGGATGGGCGCGGGGCGCCGGGGTCAGATCAGGCCGACCTGCATGGCGCGGGCGCCCGCCTGGAACCTGCTGCGTGCGTCGAGGGCGACCATGGCGGCCGCCACGTCGTTGCGGACGGTGCGGACGCTGCAGCCGAGGCGGCGGGCGATGGCGTCGTCGGTGAGGCCCTCGGCCAGCAGGCGGAGCACGATCTCGGTGCGGGGTCTGCGCGCGGTCGGGGTGCCGGGCGTACGTCTCAGCTGCCGTACCGCGGCGCCCCGTTCCCAGAACCGCTCGGCCAGTGCGCACAGCGAGTCCAGCTCCGCCGCGGAGCGCACCACCCGGGGTTCCCGGGCGTCGTCGATGACCACGGCCACCGCGCCGTCCATGATCATGGCGCACACCGGCACCGAGTCCGCCATGCGGGGCTGGACGTCCTGCTGGGCCAGCCACTGGGCGTGGACCATCGCGGGATGGGCGTGGAAGACCGAGGACGCCCACACGGCCCGCAGCCGCGTGCCGCGCCGGAGCGCCATGTCCACGATGGGCCGGGAGAAGGCGAAGTCGCCCTCCAGGTAGCGCGGGACGAGGAACACCACGTCGCGCTCCGCCTTGGCGACCATCCGCTCGATCACGGTGGACGCGTCGTGGCGGTACCCGCCGGAGCCGGCGGACTCCTCGATCCGTTCGACCGCCCGCTCGTGCAGGGCGATGAACCGGTCGATCTCGACCGGCCGGGGCTGCGGGGAGTGCCCCTCGTGCATCGCCCGGGCCAGCAGGGCCGGCAGGGCGATGCACGGCTCCACCGCGCGGAAGGCGGTGGGGTCGTCCGCCGAGACGGCGGCGAGTCCCTCGGCCCTCAGTGTGTCCATCGCACGTACGACCTCGGACGACGGCCACTTCATGACCTCGACCAGTTCCTGCGTCTGCCAGTTCGCCCGCCTGAGCAGCCTCCGGTAGAGAAGCTCCGAACGTTCGTCGAGACCGATCCCGGATTGCGCCACATCAACCTCTCGGAAAATGTCTTCCCGAGGGCAGGTTTTGCCCTCTCGCGCTTTAAACCTAGGCACCGGGAGAACGGCTTGGAGTGTTCGGTCTCGGGTTCGACAGGATGGTGCCACCGGGACAGGACATCCCGCCCACTGCGCCGGGGCAGGGGGCGGGATGAGGGCACAACCGGTCACCCGGTCCGTGGCCGGGTGACCGGAGTCAGGGGGTCACATCACCCGGAACGAGCGCTTCGAGATCGGCGCGCACACGCACACCAGGGCCAGGCAGACCGCGACGGTGGTGAGCAGTTCCATCACGCTCGCGTTCCCCGCGACCAGGCTCCGCACCGCGTCGTTGGCGTACGAGATGGGGTTGCCCTGGGCGATGACGCGGAGCCCGGTCGGCATCGACTCCGGCGGCACGAAGGCGTTGGACGCGAACAGCAGCGGGAAGGTGAGCAGCGTGGTGATCATGCGCAGCACGTCCCCGTTGCGCAGCAGCGCGGCCATCATGATGAAGATCCAGCTCATGGACCAGCCGACGAGCAGGCTCATCACGATCGCGCCCAGGACGCCGAGGACTCCGCCGGGGGGCGCGAACCCGAAGATGAGCGCGGCCAGCACGGCGACGGCGATCAGCTGGTAGAGCGAGCGCGCCGCGTCGGCGAAGCTGCGCGCCAGCAGCACGCTGAACCTGTTGATGGGCAGCGTGTGGAAGCGGGTGATGACGTCGTTGCGCAGGTCGTTGATGAGACCGTTGCCCGCCTGGGCGCCCGCGGCGACCGCGGTGATGATCATGATGGCGGGGGCCAGACCGTCGATGTACGCCATGTCCTTCGACATGCCGGGCGCCTCGCCCAGCACCTTCAGCACGCCGGCGAACATCAGCAGCATGACGAGGGGCTCGACGAACGTGACGATGATGACGCCCGCGTTCATGTAGGGCCGCAGCGAGCGGCCGGTGAGCGCGATGGTCTGGGTGAACAGTCCGCTGCCGCCCCACTGGGAGGCCACGCCGTCCCGCCTGGGCGGTGTCCGCCGGGGGCTCGCCTCGGCTTCGACGACCGTCATCTCTGTGCTCCTTCTACGGTGGGAATGGTCGGGACGGTCACGCGGGCACCGGCGTTCCGGCGGACTCGTGGGTGAGCCTCAGATAGACGTCGTCCAGGGTGGGTTCGGAGAAGCCGAGTTCGGCTATCTCGGTGTGCGCCTCGTTGAGCGTGCGCACCACGGCCGCCAGGTCCGCGGAGGCGGCCACGGGCACGCCGACGGCGGCCGAGGAGTCCTGCGCGGCGGTGGCCCGGAAGCCCGCGCCGGTCAGGGCGCGCAGCGCGGCCGGCACCTCCGACTCGGCCGTCAGCGTCACGGTCACCATGCGCTGTCCGACGGCCGCCTTGAGTTCCGCGGGCGTTCCCTCCGCGACCACGGATCCCTTGGAGAGCAGGGTGATCCGCTCGCAGAGCCGGTCGGCCTCCTCCAGGTACTGCGTGGTGAGGAGCACCGACACGCCGTCCTTGGCGAGCCGTTCGATGACCTCCCACACGGCGATGCGGGAGTTGGGGTCCAGCCCGGTGGTCGGCTCGTCGAGGAAGATCACCTGGGGGGAGCCGACGAGGCTCGCGCCGATGTCCAGCCGCCTGCGCATGCCGCCCGAGTAGGTCGAGGCCGGCCGCTTGGCCGCCTCGGTCAGTTCGAACAGCTCGAGCAGCTCGTCCGCGCGGGCGAGGGCCTGGCGCCTGCTCGCGCCGAGCAGGCGGGCGATCAGGGTCAGGTTCTCGCGGCCGGAGAGCTGTTCGTCCACGGACGCGAACTGCCCGGTCAGGCCGATGCGCCGGCGGACCTCCTGGGCGTCGGCGGACACGTCGAGGCCGCCGATCCGGGCGGTGCCGGAGGTCGGCTCCAGCAGCGTGGAGAGAATGTGGACCAGGGTGGTCTTGCCGGCGCCGTTGTGGCCGAGCAGGCCGTGGATCGACCCCTCGGGAACCGCGACGCTCACACCGTTCAGCGCGGTGACGTCACCGAACGACTTCGTTACGTCGATTGCCTCAATCATGGGATTGGCCACGTGCGGGGCCTCCGTTGCTCTCTCCGGCGGCCCGGTCGCCAGGCCATGGTTCGGACATGTTCGGGGAATTTCCTCAACCGCTGCTTCGTGATGCTAGGGCGGTATCAGAACGGAGACGGGGCGCCTGCAGGTTGTTGAAATGCGACGGTCGGTGAACCGTCCGTTTCGGCGATACGTGCGATTCGCGGCCGCGCCATGCGCAGATAATCCTCGGTCGCCAGGGCCATGGACAGATCCAGGCGGGCGGCGTTGAAGAACAGCGTGTCGCCGCGGAGCAGGTCCTCGTCGACGATCAGTTCGAGGTCGGGGTGGAAGGAGAAGGGAATGATGGAGCCGCTGACCGAGCCGGCGAGCCGCTCGGCGGTCTCCCGGTCGGCGAATCCCGCCTTGCGCCCGCCGGCGCACTCGGCGACCCGGGCCAGGTCCAGGCGCCGGTCGCCGGGGACGACGGCCAGTACGTACCGGCAGGTCCTCTTGGTCGGCCGCACCGCGACCACCAGGCTCTTGGCGCTCTCGGTGAGAGCGTGCCCGCGCAGCGCGCTGGCCACCTCGGTGCGTCCCTCGGGGACGTGCTCGATCAGCCGGTAGTCGGCACCGTGGTGGTCGGCGAGCGCGCGCAGCCGCTGGTAGGTCTCCCCGGTCATCAGACCGTCAGGCCGCCGTCGATCTGCAGGACCGAACCGGTGATGTAGGCGGCGCGTCCGCCGGCCAGGTAGGCGACGAGATCGGCGACTTCCTCGGCCTGTCCGAAACGCCGCAGCGGAATGCTCTTCGCGGCGTCCTTCTTGACCTTTTCCGAAAGCTCGGACGTCATATCGGTCTCGATGTATCCGGGTGCCACGACGTTCGCCCGGATGTTGTACCGGCCGACCTCTTTGGCGAGCGCCCTGGTGAAACCGATGATGCCCGCCTTGGAGGCGGAGTAGTTGGACTGCGTGGCATTTCCGTACACACCGGCGATGGAGGAAATGTTGATGATCGTGCCGGACTTGCGCTTCATCATTTCGAATATCACGGCACGGCACACGTGGTAGACACCGTCGAGATTGGTGTCCAGGACCTTGTGCCAGTCGTCGTCGGACATGAGGACCAGCGGGTTGTCGCGGGTGATGCCGGCCGAGCTCACCGCCACGTCGATGGGGCCCAGTTCGGACTCCGTGCGGGCGACCCAGTCGCGGACCGAGGCGGCGTCGGTGACGTCGGCGCGGACGGCCAGGGCGCGGTGGCCGAGTTCGGCCGCCTCCTTCTCCAGCTCGAGCGCCGCCTGCTCGTTGGACTGGTAGCAGAAGGAGACGTCGTGTCCCTCGGCCGCGAGCCGCAGCACCACGGCCCGGCCGATGCCGCGCGATCCGCCGCTCACCAGGGCGACCGGCGCTGTGTTCTCCGTCATGACACTCCGTAGGTTGTCGGGGCGGTGGTTCAGGAAGAGGGCGGCGCGAGGGCCTCGCCCGGGCGGAAGGCCATGGTGATCCCGCCCATGGTCATCAGCGGTTCACCGCCCACGGTGCTCTCGCCCTCGAAGATCATCGTGTCGTCGACGGCCCGCTGCAGGCGGGCGTGGTGCTCCACGGTGTCGCCGGGGAAGGCGCGCCGGTGGAACTCGATGCCGCTCATCGAGCCGAACAGCATCACCTGGCCGTCGGCCGCGCCGCCGGCCAGGCGTTTGGCGAGGATGCCGGCGGTCTGGGTCCAGGACTCGATCAGCAGGAAGTCCGGGTAGGCGAGCTCGTCCGGTGCGGGGTGCTCGCCGAGCCGGGCGTACCAGGGCTCGTTGAGGGTGACGGCCTTGACCGCCCGGATGCGGTCCTCCGTCAGGTCGAGCACGCGGTCGACCAGCAGCATGGGGTAGCGGTGCGGGAGGGTGGCCCGCACCTCGGCGGGGGTCAGCATGCCGTCGCCTCCGGGGCGTAGCGCAGGCGGACGGAGGCCGTCCTGCCGTTCGCGGTGGCGACCTTGGCGGCGCAGCGCCAGCCCTCCCCGCGCGGGGACCAGGTGACCTCGACGGTCAGTTCGTCGCCGGGGTGGACGGCGGCGGTGAAGCGGGTGGACTCCACGGCGGCCAGCCGCAGCCCCTCGGTCAGGGGCGGCCGCGCCGACTCGGCGGCGCGGCGCACGCACTCCATGACGCAGACGCCGGGGAAGATCGGGAAGTCCGGGTAGTGGCCCGCGAAGACCGGCTCGTCCGCGGTGACCTCCACCGTGAAGCCGGCCGTCCAGGCCCCGGACCCCTCGTCGTGGGCGAGCTCGCGCACCGGCCGCGGGACGGCCAGGACGGGACTGGTCACGGACGCTCCACCAGCTTGCGGTGGACGACCTCGTAGGCGCTGTTCAGCGTCCGGACGGTGCTCATCTCCGTCTCGGCGAACTTGATGCCGTAGGCGCGTTCCAGCACCACGACCACCTCCAGGGCCATCAGGGAGTCGACTCCCAGGGTCTGGACGAAGTCGGTGTCGTCCCCGACGTCGGCCACGTCGGCGTCGATGGTCTCGGCGAGCAGCTGCCGGAGGTGTTCCCGGTCGAGTCCGGCGGCCGTGTCGATCGGCATGTGAGGAACTTCTTTCGTCGAGTACGAAGGGTGAGAGGACGTCAGTTGGCCGTGAGGCGCAGTGCGGCGCAGGCGACGACGCCGTTGTCGTCCACGGAGGAGACGAGGGCGACGGCGCCCCGGGGGGTGCCGGGCTGCTCGGCGGCGGCCAGCAGCGCGCCGATCTGGAAGGCCGCGGAGGCCGCCGCGGTGTCGCCCACCGGCGTCATCGCCGGCGCCCGGCCGAGGACCGTCTCGCCGAAGCGGGCGGTGAGCACCTCGCGTTCACGGTCGCCGAGGGTGCCCGCGGGGCCGGAGGTGGAGACCGCCCACACGTCCCCCGCCTCCACTCCCCCGCGCCGCAGTACGCCGTCCACGCATCCGGCGAGCGCGTCGCCCGGGTCGTCGGCGTACACCCGCGACTGCACGGCGAGCACCTCGGCCAGGGCCCGGTCACGGGCGTCCGGCAGCTCGCCCGACTCCAGCATGAACATGGCGCAGCCCTCGCCGAGGACGGTGTCCGCGCCGTCCTCGCCGCGCCGGTGGTGGTCCAGCCAGGCGCGGGCGTCGGAGAACTCCTCGGCGGCGCCGGAGAGCACCGCCCGCGCGCGGCCGGAGGCGAGCAGTCCCGCGGCGTAGCTCAGCGCGGACAGCCCGGCGACGCGGCCGCCGGCGATGGTGGTGTTCGGGCCCTTGAGGCTGTGCCGGATGGCGCACTGGCCGGCCGCGCAGTTCATCACCGCGTTCGGCATCAGCGACGGGTCGACGTAGAACGGCTTGTCGCCCTCCAGGGAGGCGCGGGTGAAGTCCATCATGCTCTGCGCGCTGCCGGTGGTGGTGCCGAGCACCAGGGCGGTCTCCTCGTCGGAGGCGGTGCGCCGCTCCCCGGAGTCCTCCAGCAGGTCACGGACGGCGGTGACGGCCAGTCCGGTCACCCGGTCCATGGAGCGGGTGCCCTTCTTGCCGAGCACCTCGCGCAGTTCGAATCCGGGGATCAGGCAGGCGTGGCTGTCGGGCGCCGCCCACTGCCCGGGGTCCAGCGGGGACCTGGTGTCCTGTCCGGCCAGCACGCCGGCCACGAACCTGTCCTTGCCGATGCCGTACGGCGACACCGCGGACCACGCGGTGATCACCGGCCGGGCCGCGGTCGCCGGCGCGCTCGCCGAAAGGGTCATGGTCACTTTCCGTTCTGCTCGGTGGTGCTCGGTGTCGTCGAAGTCCGGTGGAGCCGCTCAGACGGCGGCCGGCTGGACGCCGGCCGGCACCGGCGGGCGCAGCACGAGCGTGGCGACGCCGTCGTCGGAGTCGGTGCCCGCCACCAGCCACATCGGGCCGTCGGCGCCCGCGTCGAGGGCGCCGACCGCGGCCGCGCACTGCACGACGCCGAGCGCTCCCGACAGCTCGCCCCACACCGCGGCGAGGTCGTGCACGGGCAGTCCCGCGGCGAGCGACGGGGTGGCGGCGGCGGGCGCGTACCAGGCGGCCGGCTCGGACTCGACCTCGGCGAGCTCGCCGATGGTGCCCGCCACGTCCAGTCCCCTGGTGTGCGCGCCGATCAGGGCCCGCACGGTGGCGCCGCGGGCCTCGGCGGCCTCGGTGTGCTCCAGGACGACGGCCGCGGCGCCGTCCACCAGCGGACCGCCGACCAGGCCGCGGGCGATCTCGTTGTCCGGTTCGACGCCCACCACGACGACGTGGTCGGCGCGGCCGGAGCGCAGCAGGGCGGCGCCCCAGCGGATCGCGTCGAGCCCGGAGGCGGGCCCGTTGCACAGCATCAGGTTGGGGCCCTTGAGGCCCCACCGGATGGCGATCTCGGAGGCGATGATGTTGCTGGAGGCGTTCGGGGTGTCCATCGGGCTGACGCCGTAGGTGCCCTCGTCGGCGATGGTGCGCACCACGCGGCAGACGGTGTCGACGTTGCCCAGGTTGGAGCTGACCAGGACCGCGGTGCGGGTGCCGTCGACGGTCAGGGCGCCGTCGGCCAGCAGACCGGAGTCGGTGAGCACCCGCTGCGCGGCGCACAGCCCGAGCTGGGTCGCGCGGTCCTTGTAGCGCAGCCCCTTCTTGCCCAGGACGGCCGCCGGTTCGACGGCGCCCCCGGGGTGCCGCCCGGTGGCCAGGGCGGCGGCCAGGGCGGTGGCGGAGTCGGCGCCCGGCAGGGCGACCCCGACTCCGGTGACGGCCATCCTCATGATCCCTCCACAATGGCTACGGCGTTGACCCCGCCGAACCCGAATCCGTGCACCTGTGCGAGCGCCACCTCGTGCTTGGCCTCCTGGGCGCGGACCAGGCGCAGGCCGGCGGCCTCCTCGATGGGCTCGTCGAGGTTGACGAGCGGCGGCACCTTGCCGGTGGCCATGGTCTGCAGTGTCGTGACCAGGCTCATCAGGCCCGCCGAGCCGCTGGTGTGGCCGGTCATGGGCTTGATGCCGGTCAGCACCGGGCCGCCGGCGGCCTCTCCGAAGACCTCGCCGTAGGCGGTGATCTCCACGAGGTCGTTGAGCGGGGTGCCGGTGCCGTGGAGCATCACCATGTCGATGTCCTCGGGGCGGGTGCCGGCCAGCCGGTGCGCCTGCCGCATCGCCTCGGCGACCTGCTCCGGGTCGGGCGCGGTGGGGTGCTTGGCGTCGCAGGTCATGCCGACGCCGCGCAGCCTGCCCCAGAGCCTGCCGCCCGGCCACTTGACGTGCTCCCCGCGCAGCACCACGGCCGCGGCGCCGTCGCCGAGGATGGTGCCCCGGCGGTTGACGTCCAGGGTGCGCAGCGCGGTCGGCGGGTTGGGCTGGACCCGGTCGGCCAGTCCGTGCATGGACTCGGTGATGGAGTCCACGCCCGCCACGATGACGGTGTCCGCCTCGCCCATCGCCAGCAGGTCCGCGCCGAGCGCGAGCGTGTACAGGGAGGCGGAGCAGGCGTTGGAGACGGTGAGGGTGTCGGCGGTGCCGAACCGTTCCCGCAGGGCGGTGCCGAAGTGCAGCCGGTCGACGCCGAACGGCGCTCCGTCCCGCCACCACAGTTCGGCGGAGCGCAGCTCGCGCAGTCCGGTGCCGACGAGCACCGGGACGCCGGACAGGTCGTCGCCGAGGCCCGCGTCCGCGGCGGCCTGGCCGACGGCGTCCAGCAGGAACCCGGTGGCGCGCAGCGTGCGGTCGGCGCCCTCCGGCCGGTCGTCGATCTCGAACAGCTGCTTGCCGTTGTAGAGGCCGCTGTCGAATCCGCGCATCGGGCCGAGTCCGCCGCGTCCGGCGCAGAGGCCGGCGAAGATCTCGTCGGCGTCCCGGCCGACGCTCGCGACGGCGCCGACGCCGATGATGGGCACTCTCATCGGACACCGTCCTGGTACTTGCCGAGGATCACGATGGCGTTGTTGCCGCCGAAGGCGAGGCCGTTGTTCTGCACGACCCTCAGGTCCGCCTCGACCGACTTGTTGGGCACGCAGTCGATCTCGCACTCGGGGTCGGTCTCGCGGTGGTTGATGGTCGGCGGGATGAAGCCGTGGTGGATCGACAGGGCGCAGGCGATGGCGGCCAGCGCGCTGGCGGCGCCCATGGTGTGGCCGAGCATCGACTTCAGCGAGACGGTGCGGGGCACGGTGTCGCCGTACACGTCGTGGATGGCCCGCGACTCGGTGACGTCGTTGGCCTTGGTGCCGGTGCCGTGGGCGGAGATCAGGTCGACCTCGGCCGGCTTGACGCCGGCGTTCTCCAGGGCGATCTCCATGCAGCGGGCGACGCTGGACTGGTTCGGGGCGACCTGGTGGTAGGCGTCGCAGTTCATGCCGTAGCCGAGCACCTCGGCGTAGATGCGGGCGCCGCGGGCGCGGGCGGAGGCCAGGCTCTCCAGCATCAGGACGCCCGCTCCCTCACCGGTGAGGATGCCCTTGCGGTCGGAGTCGAAGGGGCGGCACACGTCGGGGGCGATGGTGCCGAGCCGGTAGAAGCCGGTGAAGGTCTTGCGGCACATGGCGTCGGCGCCGCCGCAGAGGGCGTACTCGACCTCGCCGCTGCGGATGGCGTCGAAGCCCTGGCCGATGGCGTAGTTGCCGGCCGAGCAGGCGGTGGCGATGGTCACCGCCTCGACGTCGGACAGGCCCAGTTCCTGGGCGGCCGCTATGGAGAGGCGGTTGGGGTGGACGCGGCGGGCGACCGTGGGGTCCATGGCCGCCGGTCCCGAGGCGACCTCGGTGCCGACCAGGTGGTCGAGTTCGTAGGACTCCCCGTCGGTGGTGCCGATGGAGATCATGCCGCGCCGGGCGCGCAGGTCGTCCAGGTCGACGCCGGCGGCCTCGACGGCCATGCGGGCGGCGGCCACGGAGAACTGCGTGGCGCGGCCCAGGGTCTCGGTGGGCAGGTGGTGGATCCAGCGCTCCGGTTCGGCGCCGGTGATCTCGCAGCCGTTGGCGTGCGCGAAGCCCTCGGTGTCGAACAGGGTGATCGGCTTCGCACCGCTGCGGCCGGCCCGCAGCCCTTCCGCGAACTCATCGGCGCCCACACCGATGCTGGAGAACACGCCGAACCCGGTCAGCACGACACGGGTGGCCGCGTCGTCACGCGACGCGTCGGAAACGTTCACTGACATCAATCTCCCTCGGTACGGCGTGGCCGCCTTGGATGAGGACGTGTTCCGGCTCGGCGGCCGGGCTGCGGAGGGCGGGGTTCCCGGCCCTCCGGCCGCCCGGCTCGTAGCCGCTACTTCTGGGCCGCGACGGCCTCGCCGACCACGGCGTAGACGCCGTCGAGGTTGACCATGCGCTCCAGCTCGGACTGCTCGATGGTGATCTTGAACTCCTTCTCGAGGCCCGCGAGGATCTCGATGGCGCGCAGCGAGTCGGCGCCGTGGTCCTCCTTGAAGAGGCTGCTGTCGGTCACCTCGTCCTCCTCGAGCTCGAGGACGTCGCAGACGATCTCCTTGATGCGGGCCTGGCTGTCGGTGTCGATGGCCGTGGTCATGTGAATCCCTCTGTTCTTTCCGGTGGTTCGGTCGGTGTTTCGGGTGGGTCGTGGCGGCCGGCGGCCTGGCGGGCCGGGCCGCACGTCTGGGCGCGCGTGACCTGACGCGGGTGTGCGGGGTCGTGCGCGGGGCGCGGGGTACGCGCCGTCAGCTGGGGCCGGGGGACGGGAGCCTGAAGGGGCGCGGGACGGCGGTGCGCCGGGCGCCGCCGCGGCAGACCTCCCGGGGGTCCCAGCCGGGCGTGCGTTCGGGCAGCAGGTCGGGGTCGCCGTACACGGTCCCGGCGCGGGCGGCGGCGAGCAGCGGCTCGCCGAGGATGCCCGCGGCGCAGCCGACGCCGCCGAGCATGACGCCGGCGATGCCGTTGCCGGCCTGGGTGCTGGCGCCGACGACGTGGAGTCCCTCGATGGCGGTGGCGGTGCCGGGGCGGCTGGTGCCGCCCCACTCCGCCATGCCGAAGGGGGTGCCGCCGGTGGAGAGGGTGTAGCGCTCGTGGGTGAGCGGGGTGGCCGCCTCCAGGTGGGTGATGTGCGGGCGCAGCGGGCCGAGGGCCTTCTCGGCGGCGTTCAGCGTGGACTCGATGAGTTCCTGCTTGCGCCGCAGGTAGGTCGGGTTGCGGCGGTAGTCGCCGCCGCCGGCCGGTCCCTCCTCGACGCCCCACCACGCGTAGTCCGGCGGGCACAGCGTCATCACCTGGAGGTTGGCGTGGCCGGGCGGGCACAGCGCGCGGTTGTCCGGGTCCTTGAGGGAGGCGAAGGAGCAGAAGAGGAAGGGGACGTCGCCCGTCTCCCCGTCGCTCACCCGGTCGAAGTAGCCGTCGATGTCGTCGGTGTCGTACCACCACAGGTTGGCGTTGGGCCGGTCCCGCAGGTCGGTGTCGAGGCCGAGGTAGAGCACCAGCCAGGGCATGCCCATCTTCGCCCGGCGGGTGCGGCCGACCACCGACTTCTGGAAGTGCTCCTCGCCGACGAGTTCCAGCACGGTGCGCGGGTAGTCCGCGTTGGAGACCACCAGGTCCGCGGTGACGACCTCGCCGCCCTCCAGGTGGACGCCGGCGGCCTTGCGGTTCTCGACGAGGATGCGGGCCACCCTGCTGCGGGTGCGGACCTCTCCGCCGTGCGCCTCGATCACCTCGACCAGGCCCGCGGCGAGCATCTGCCCGCCGCCCGCCGGGTAGTAGGCCCCGCGCAGGTAGTGGTCGGTGACGCTGGTGTGCCGCGCCACCGTGGCCTGCTTCGGGGTGAGCCCGTAGTTGGGGGCCTGGGCGGCGAGCACGGTACGGGCCCTCGGCGACAGTCCGCAGTGCCGGAACAGGTCGTCCAGGGTGCGCCGTCCCCACTGCCGGATGGTGGCGGTGCGGGCGGCGATGTCCTGGGGCGTCCACCGGTGGGCCTCGAACAGCGCGGAGCGCTGCTCGTCCCCGAGCGCCGAGCAGATGTCGGCGAACGTGTTCAGGCCGTCCGCCTCCTCCGGCATGGCCTCGGTGAGGCGCCGCCGGTACGCGTCCCAGCCGGCGGGCATGTCCACGGAGACGCCCGGCACCCGGATGAGGTCGAAGCGGTCCTGGTCCATCTCCAGGAAGTCGACCCGGTCGCCGAGTCCGAGGCCGGACAGGATGCTCGGGATGACTCCCCCGGGCGCGCAGTCGCCCAGGTAGTGGACGCCCACGTCGAACTCGTAGCTGCGGCGGCGCCGGAACACATGGCTGTTGCCGCCCACGATCGAGAACTGTTCCAGTACCAGGACCCGCTTGCCCGAGACGGCCAGGTACGCCGCGGCGGTGAGGCCGCCGAGTCCGGCACCGACCACCACGGCATCCCAGTCGGTGCCGCGCCCGGTGCCGTGCGCGTGGCTGTCCACAGTCGTCTCCTCGTCATGTGCCGTGGGGTGGGGGTGTTGCCCCGGCCTCCGCACCGGCCGGGGCAAGTAGGTGGGGCAGGTCAGCCGCAGCCGCCGGCGTGACCCTGGTCGCCGCCGGCCGCCAGCAGGTCGGCGTGGGCGGCCGGGTCCGGCGCCTCGGGGGCCTGCGCGGCGGCCGGGGCGGCCTTGCGCTCGTCGCCGAGGACGGCCCGTACGAAGGGCTCGACCCGGTCCACGCCCCAGAACTTGTCGCGGCCGTGGAGGAAGAACGGCACGCCGAACAGGCCGTCGTGCGCGGACTCGGCGAGCAGCGCGGCGCCCCGCTTGCGCAGGTCCGGGTCCTGGGCGGCGGTGGACAGGCGCTGGGCGTCGAGGCCGAGCTCCCGCGCGATGCCGGCGATCACCTCCGGGTCGGAGATGTTCTTGCCGTCCTGCCAGCGCGCCTGGTAGGCGGCTGCCACGAAGTCCTTGCCGCGGCCCTCGTCGTCGGCGGCGATCCACGCCAGGTGGGCCACCTCCCAGCAGGGGTCGCGGTCGATGGGCCAGCTGATGTTCGTCAGCCCCCGGTCGGTGGCGAGCCTGCGGGTGTCCTGCAGGATGTAGAAGTTCTTCGCCCGGCTCATGGCGACGATCGGGAGGGTGACGCCCTCGTCGGCCAGCAGCCGTGCGGTCTCCTCGTCCGGCTCCCAGAACGGCAGCCAGTCGATGGAGTCGAGCACCTCGGGGTGGGTGCTCATCAGGTCGCGGTAGGCGAACCAGGAGTAGGGGCTGCGCAGGGAGAAGTACCAGCGCGGCCGGCGGCGCGATGCCATGGGGATCCTCCGGGCTGAGGGGTCGGGGGTCACTCGCCGCGCAGCGCGCGCAGGACCTCGTCGTCGAAGACGGCCATCTGCCACTCGGAGTCCGGGGTCTCCTTGTGGCAGTACCCGTGGGTGATCTCGCCGGTGGCGGTCTTGACGAGGTTGCCGTCGCGCACGACGTAGAAGTCCATGCGGGAGGTGTAGAGCATGTCCTTGAAGACGGACTCCACCGTGTAGACGGAGTACAGGTCCTCCTCCATGACCGCCTCGTCGGTGAAGCGCAGCTTGTTCTGCGTCACCACGGGGATCCAGCCGCGCTCGTCGAGCAGCCGCTTGATGCTGATGCCGCGGGAGGCGACGAAGAGGTGCTTGGCCTCCTCCATCTGGCGGAGGTAGCCGGACATCTGCATGCGCTCGGTGAAGTGGCAGTAGTAGTACGGGATGCGCCACTTCCAGCCGATGGCGTTGTCGTCGCCGATGATCTCGGAGAGCACCGGGTCGCTGGTGGCGTCCTCGCCGCGGTGGAACGCGCCGTGCAGGTCGTCGACCGGGGTGGAGGCCAGCTCGCTGAGCTCGGCGGTGGCGAGCCGGTCGACCACGAAGCGCTCGAGCTCCGCGGGGAGCGGGGCGGCGTCGGGGATGGCGGGGTCGCGGCGCAGCAGCACGCGGAACCTGGAGGTGACGGCCTTCTTGGGGGCGCCGTCGCGCTCCACGATCGCCGCCACCGCGAACACCATCTCGCGGTCGGTGTCCTTGGTCTTGGGAGTGACCTCGACGGTCACGTCGTCGTCGAGCGTGAGGACGGTGTGCAGGCGGGTGTCGACGCCGACCACGTCGAAGTTGACGCCGTGCACCAGGTACAGCTCGGTGGCGCCGAGGCCGACGGCCCGGAAGTGGTCGAGCACCGCCGCTTCGAGCAGGTAGTTGTCACACTTGAAACCGATCGCGGTGTTGATGTTGCCGCCCTCGTAGGAGGGGCGCATGGTCACCGAACTCGGCTCGGTCAGCAGCTTCTTGATCTCGACATCGGTCAGGGTGGCCATCGATGTACTCCCGTACTCAGTTGACCGCCGCCGGGGGGTGCCCCGCCGGCAGCGTGGTGAGGAATTGCTGGACAGCGAGCGAGAAGAGGTCAGGGCGCTCGGCCATCGGGGTGTGCGCGCAGCCCTCGACACGGGTGGCCGAGGCGTTGCCGAGCCGGGCCGCGAGGCGGGCGCCCTCGGCCGGCGGGACGATCGGGTCCTGGTCGCCCATGACGACGTGCACGGGCAGGTCCACCAGGTGGACGGGGAGGAACGGGATGCGCAGATAGGCGTGCAGGTGGCGGACCACCCAGTGCGGGCCCAGCTGTTCGCAGGACCGCTCGGCCATCTCGGCCCGCAGGTCCGGGGCGAGCGGCTTGCGCGAGCGGGCCAGGATGCCGTCCTCCGCGCCGAGTCTCAGCAGGTCGAGGAAGCGCGGCAGTTCGCCCCAGGAGAAGTCCCGCGGACTCTCCCGGTAGAACGGCGACACCAGGACGACGCCGTGCACGCCGAGTTCCTCGCGCGGGTCCCGGCCGTCGGCCGCCAGGCCGGCCAGCAGGGTGACCAGCAGGACCGTGGCGTAGGAGTGCGCGATCACCACGTCCGCCCCGCCGGGAACCCGGCGGATCGCCTCGGTGATCCAGGCCGCGTCGTCCGGCTCGGCCGGCGCGAAGGCGCCGCCCGCCCGCCAGGGCATCCCGGCGCTCCACAGCTCAAGTCCCGCCGGCCGGCCGTCCACGAAGGCGTCCCAGCAGCTCTCGCTGCTGCCGAGGCCGTGCAGCAGCAGCGCGCGCCGGCCGGCTTCGCCGGACACGGTCCGCTGCCGGAGCACGAGCGGCTCGACATCGCCTTCTGGGAGCACCGGACATCCCTTTCGGAGGAATTCGGGCAGCGGAGGATATGGCCGGGGCGGTGGAATTCTTTCCGCCCGGCCGACTTCCGCCACGCTAGCAACGCTTTCCGGGCCGCCAGACGGTCGGCCGGTGATTTTGCAGCGATATGCAATCCGCCGCTCCGGCGCGCTTTTCCGGCGCGCCGCACACTCAAATCATCCAGGAATTACCGGCCGCCGAAAGGGCCGTTTCAGCAAGCTGCGAACTACAGCGCTTTCCACGCGGCGACGACGTCGTCCGCGGCGCCGGGCGCCGCCATCGCGCGCCGGGCCACCACGAGGGCCTTCGGCCAGTTGACGGTCAGTACGGCGGCGAGCCGGTCCCCGCGCCGGTAGGCCACGGCGAACCGCCGCCGGGGGGCGTCCGCCCGCACCACGGTGGCCTCGTCGTCCGGGCCGGGCCGGCCCAGCAGGGTGATCTTGCCGCCGTACTGGTCGGACCAGACGAAGAAGTCGTCCTCGTACGCCACCGGTCCGGGTCCGGCGATGCTCCGGGCGACGGCGTCGGCCTGTCCCACGGCGCTGGTCCAGTGCTCCACCCGCAGGTGCCGGCCGAGGAGCGGGTCGTAGCGGCGGGCGACGTCCCCCACGGCGTACACCGTGCGGGCGGCGTCGGCCGCGCCGTACTCGTCGCACAGCACACCGCCGTCGGTGTCCAGCGCGATCCCGGAACCCGTCCGCAGCCAGCCGGTGTCCGGGCGGACGCCGATGCCGACCACGACGGCGTCCGCGGGCAGCACCCGCCCGTCGGTGAGCGCCACCCCGGTGACCGACGGCTCGCCGACGAGGGAGGCGACCTGGGCGCCGGTGAGCAGGCGTACCCCGTTGTCCGCGTGCAGCAGGGCGAGTTCGGCCGCGACCTGCTGCCCCAGCAGCCCGGACAGCGGTGCCGGAAGGGCCTCCACCACGGTCACGTCGGCCCCCCGGGCGCGGGCCGTGGAGGCCACCTCGGCGCCGATGAAGCCGCCGCCCACGACGACCAGCCGGCCGTCGCCCACCCGGTCGAGGTCGGCCCGCAGGCCGTGGCAGTCGGCGAGGGTGCGCAGCACGTGCACGCCCCCGCGGGGCATGCCGGGCAGCAGACGGGGGGAGGCGCCGCAGGCGAGGACCAGCCGGTCGTAGCCGAGCAGGGTGCCGTCGTCGAGGCGCAGCCGGCGGCCGGCCGTGTCGAGTCCGGTGGCGGCGGCGACGCGGCGTCCGGCGTCCCACTGCGCGGGGTCGCCGAGCGAGGCCCGCCCGGCCTCCCAGTCGCCGGCCAGGATCTGCTTGGACAGCGGGGGCCGGTCGTAGGGGGCGTCCGGGTCGGGGTCGACCAGGGTGATCCCCCCGGTGTGGCCGGCCTCCCGCAGCGCGGCCGCGACACGGCTGCCGCCGACCGACGCGCCGACGACGACCACGTGCCCGGCGCTCATGACACGGCTCCCTCGGCCACCGCGTCGGTGGTGTGTCCGGCCAGGGCGCGCGGGGTGCGCAGCTCCAGCACGTCACGCAGCCCGAAGGTCAGGCCCTCCTTGCGGGCCTTGCCGGCCAGCCGGGCGGCGCGCAGGCTGTTCCCGCCGCGGTCGAAGAAGTCGTCGTCGAGGTAGACCGCGGGCAGACCGAGGACCTCGGCGAACAGCTCGCACAGCCGCCGCTCGGCCTCGGTCTCCGGGGCGGCGCCGGCCGGGGCGTCCTCGGCCGGTGGCTCCGGAAGCGCGTCCTTGTCGAGCTTCCCGTTGGAGGTCAGGGGCAGTTCGTCGACGACCACGACGGCCGCCGGGACCATGTAGGAGGGCAGCATTCCGGCCACCGCCGCGCGCAGCTGCGCCGGATCGGGGTGCGCGCCGTCCTCGGGGACGACGTAGCCCGCCAGATACCGGTCGCCGGAGCGGTCCTCGCGGGCGATGACGGCCGCCTGCCGCACCCCCGGCCGGGCGGCCAGCACCTCGGTGACCTCGCCGAGTTCGATGCGGTAGCCGCGTATCTTCACCTGGTCGTCGGTGCGGCCCAGGTACTCCAGCAGCCCGTCGGGCCGCGTCCGCGCGATGTCGCCGGTGCGGTACATCCGCCCGCCGCCGGGTGCGGCCACGAACCGCTCCGCGGTCAGCGCGGGGCGGCCCAGGTAGCCGCGCGCCACCTGGCCGCCGGCGATGTACAACTCGCCCTCGGTGCCGGGCGGGACCGGACGGAGCCGCTCGTCCAGGACGTGCAGGGCGCTGCCCGGGGTGGGCCTGCCGATCGGGGTGGCGCCGGGCTCGACCGGGTCGTCGGGGCCGAGGGAGAAGACGCAGCAGCCGACGGTCGCCTCGGTCGGGCCGTACTCGTTGACCACCGTCGCTCCCGGGTGGGTGCGCCGCCACCGCTCGACCACGTCGCCGATCAGCATCTCCCCGCCGACCACCAGTTCCCCGGTGGGCGACAGCTCGCTCGGCAGCGCGGTCAGCAGCGGCAGATGCGACGGGGTCGCCTTGACGAAGCCGGGCCGGCCGGCCGGCGCGCCGGGTTCCGGCTCCCGGTCCAGCGACCCGACGCGCACCTGGCCGCCCAGCAGCAGCGGCCCGTACAGCGCGGTCACCGTGAGGTCGAACGCGATCGGGGAGTGCAGCAGGGCGCTGTGCGCCAGGCTCGGGTAGGCGGCGCGGGCGAAGTCCAGGTAGCACAGCAGGGTGTCGTGCTGCACGGTCACGCCCTTGGGGCGGCCGGTGGAGCCCGAGGTGTAGATGACGTACGCGAGGTTCCGGGCGGTGAGCGGCGCCGGCCGGTCGTCGTCCGTGGGGTCGTGCGCGGGGCCGCCGGCCGCTTCGGCGGCGGCGACCGCGGCGGGGACGCGGACGGTGGTGAGGCCCTCGGTGCCGGGCCCGTCGTCCTGGACCAGCATCAGGTCGAGGCCGGTGTCCTCGACGATGAACGCCAGTCGCTCCGGCGGGCAGTCGTCGTCGACGGGGACGTAGGCGGCACCCGCCTTGAGCACGCCGAGCAGGGCGACCAGCAGGTCGGCCGACCGGGGCATGCGGACCCCGACGACCCGCTCCGGTCCGACGCCCCGGGCGAGCAGGTGGTGGGCGAGCAGGTTGGCCCGGTGGTTGAGCCCGGCGTAGTCCAGGTCCCGCCCACCGCAGTGGACGGCGACGGCGCGCGGGGTGCGCGCCACCTGCTCCTGGAAGAGTGCGGGCAGGGACGGTTCAGCCATCGTGATGTCCTCTTGCTGTCCTCGTACGGGGAGAGTCGTCCGGGGTCATCCGGCGTGGTCCGCGGCCAGTTGCCGGATCGTCGGGCGCAGGTACAGGTCGCGCATGGCCACCGTGGCACCGCCGCGCCGGCGCAGGGCGGCGCCCACCCGCATGGCGAGCAGCGAGTTGCCGCCCAGGTCGAAGAAGTTGTCGTCCGGGCCGACGGGGACGCCGAGGACCTCCGCCCAGACCTCGAGCAGCGCCTGTTCGAAGGCGTCGCCGGACGGCGTGCCGGACGGGGCGCCGGACGCGGGCGCGGCGGCGGGGGCGGCCGGCGCGCCCGCGT
>Ga0247820_10000661_pt1 | contig 18638 bp, 12 predicted proteins | sample 13C_Glucose_Day1_2_FD_192480 | JGI IMG/M metagenome (GOLD analysis project Ga0247820, IMG submission 192480) | Soil microbial communities from agricultural site in Penn Yan, New York, United States - 13C_Glucose_Day14 | ecosystem: Environmental > Terrestrial > Soil > Agricultural land | place...
GGCATGCAGCACGCCCTGTTTCACATAAGGGGCGGGTAGCACGATGGAGCCAGCCACCAAGGTGACATTGAATTCCTTGGCCAGGCCGCCGAACAGTTGCTGGTAGTCCGCGGCCATCTGCTCGGCCTTCATGCGCAGGTGCGCGTCGGCGCGCCAGTCGTCGCCGTCGGCACCGAGCATGGCCAGGCCATAGCGCAGCGGGTTGCTCAGCTCCAGCCATTGCAGGGCTTCGCGGCTTTGCGTGACCTGGTACAGCTCGTTCTTTTCCCCGCGTGCCCACAGCCAGGTGCCGATGTGCTCCGGTAGCACCACCACCGTGCGCGGGCCTACCAGCCCTTGGGTGCGGGCTTGCTCCAGGTAGGCCGCGAGCTTGCGGTGCAGGCGCTGCAGGTTCTGGTAGTCGCCCGGGAACAGCAGCGGTTCGACGCCAAGCAGGTTGCCGTGCTCGCCCGGCACGCCATGGTTCAGCGCCAGTTCGATGCGCAGGTCGGACAGATAGTGGCCTTCCGGGCGCTGCTGGGTCCAGAAACCGTAGCCACACAGTGCGGCGGCCATCACCAGTGCCAGGGTGCTTGCCAGGAGTTTTCGCATCAAACTTCAGCTTTTACCTAAAAATGAACTGGCCATGCAGGGCATCAAGGGCAAAGTGCGGCCTTATTCATCAGCTTTGGAATCCTTGGTGCACTGCTTTTGCATAATCGTGTTTGATCATACCAAAGCTACCGGGTGCTTATGAGTATTCTCTGCTGACAAGACCTGATGTCACGGCCGACACATCAGGCGCTGGCGTTCGTAGTTAACCGCCTTGTCCCGTTCTGGCAGGCTGAAAGGCGCTGCACACTGGTGCTCACCCCATTTGATTGTCAGGCTACCCTGGTCCTGTTCGAGCAGCACCAACGCCTTGCCGCTCGGGTCGGAAATCGCCAGCTGCTTGCCTTCGGCGTCCTCGACGGAGGCGCCGAACGGTATCGACTGGCCGTGCTCGTCGAGCAGTTCAAATTGTACCCGGCGCCCACTCTTGCCGGTGTAGCGGGCAAGCACCACGGCGCCGCGGCGAGGCACCAGCTGTTGGGTGGCGTTTTCGATTTCGATGTCGCCCCCCAGGTCGCGGGTGTCCAGGCTGACCCAGTTGACCCTGTAGGGCTGAGCGTTGGGGATCACCGCATAGCCATTGCGCCCGGTTTCCACTCCGCTGAAACTGCTGATCTTCGCACCCTTCACACCCGGCACTTCGGCCAGGGCGAAGGTTTCGCTGAGCGTCTGGCCGAGGTTGATGCCGCCTTGGTGGGCAACCACGGCGCCGGCAACGTTCAGGTTCTGCGAGTCGTAGCCGCGCCCCTGGCTATAGCCCAGGCTGATGTCGGCGACCGAGGTGCGGGTGTTCAGGTTGGCCGAGGCCGAGCTGCCACTGGTGCGGCTGTGACCACCCTGGATCGAGTAGAAGGTGTCACTGCTCTCCGACAGGTAGCCGTTGATGCCGGCCTGGGTGGTGTCGTTGCCCTTCTGCGTGCTGGCGGTGACGAACGCCCGCGGTGCACGGTCGCGGCTGCCGATCGGGAACGACACCGACAGGTTGAACTGGGTATCCTGCCCCGAAGGGCCTGAGGTTCCCAGCTCCTTGGTGCGGCTGACGTCAAGGTTGTAGGAGATATCGCCCCAGTTGTTGCTGTAGCCGGCGGACAGGCTCTGCGAACCGCCGCGGTTCCAGTAGCGCTGGTCGGTGGCCGTCAGATACAGGCTGCCGAGTGCGCGGTCGCGGCCCAGGCTCTGGTTGATGGTCAGGTCGGTGCGGGTCTTGGAGTTGCCGCTGCGCTTGATCGCGTCGGTGCTCAGGTCCTCGATATGCTGGGTGAGGGTGCGGAAGCCCTCGGTTGAATAGCGGTAGGCGGCCAAGGTGAAGTTGGTGTCGGTGCCGGTGAATGTCTTGGCGTATAGCGCCCGCAGGCTGTTGCCCTGGGTGGTCTGGCCCTGGGCTTTGCTCGAGGAATGGGTGACATCGAGCGAAAAGGCGCCCAGCAGCGTGTTCAGGCCGCTGCCCACGGCCAGCGCCTTGTAGTCGTCGGTGGCTTGCAGGCCAACGACGCCGGTCACGGTGTTGGTGAGGCCGTAGGCCAACATCGTGCTGAGCATCTGCGGCGTGGCCAGGCCTTCGGTGTTGCTGTTGTAGCGTCCGGCGGACAGGCTGTACTTGACCTGGCCGCCACGGACCATGAGCGGCAGACTGGAGAACGCCTGCACGCTGACCCGTCGGCGGCCGTCGGCCTCGATGATGGTGATTTCCAGGTCGCCGTTGGAGCCGCTGGGGTAAATGTCGCTGATCTCGAACGGGCCGGGCGGTACGTTGGCAGTGTAGAGCAGGTAGCTGTTCTGGCGGATCTCGACTCTGGCGCTGGTCTGGGCCACGCCCCGCACCACCGGCGCGTACCCGCGCTCGCTGTCGGCGCGCATGCCTTCGTCCGAAGCCAGCTTCAGGCCCCGGTAGCGCACGCTGTCGAACAGGTCGCTGTCGCTGAAGATGTCGCCGGCGCTGAACTGGCCCTTGAGTGCAGTTACGTCGTGCTGCACGTAGCTGCGGTTGCTCTTGAAGCTGTCCGGCCGCCCGGTGCCGCTGCTGAAGTTTGACTCGTTGCGCAAGCGCCAGCCGCCCAGGTTGATGCCGTTGCGCAGGCTCAGGTTGTTGTTGATGCGGGTGTCGGCATCACCGGCGCTGCGGCTGGTGTTGAATTGGTAGTTGATGAACGCCGCAGGCACCCCTGCGTCCCACAGTTGCGGGTCGACGTAGCCGCGCAGGCCGCGCTTCATGGCGACCTGCGGGATGCTGGCGGACAGGCGCAGGTGACCCGAGTCATAGCTCAGGCTGGCCTGGTCGATCAGCGTCGGCAGGTCGTGGCAGGCCTGCGCGGTATCCAGGCGCCCCTGTGCCTTGAGCTTGTCCATGTCTATGCCCAACTGCTCGAGCAGTTCCAGGGTCAGGCACGGTTCCACGCGCCCGGTCTGGAGGTTGCGGTTGAAATCGATGTCGCGCCGGCCCACCAGTACCTCGTTGCTGTACAGGTCTACCCGATAATTGCCCGGCAGCACGCTGCTGGCCGACAGCAGTAACTGCAGGTCGACCGCCGATTGCGCACCCTGCAGGAAGGTGGTGTTGAAGCCCAGCAGCTGGGGATCGTCCTGCGCCGTCGAGAGGCCGGGCAGCGCGCAGCAGAGCACCAATGACAGGGCGTTGAGCTTCCAGGCTGAAGGAGGCGTGCCGCCATGGAGCGCGCGCGCGCCTGCATCGGCACCGTCTACGGAGCGGGGGGCGATGGACAGAGACATACAAGGAACCTAATTCATGTCCCGGCGCGGGCTGGGCACGGGGAGGCCGCACGCGACCGGGGCGCGCGAGGTGGGCGCTACGTTTTCACAAGGTGATGGCGGGTTCGGCAGGCTTGGCACTACCCGGCTGGGCAGGGGTCAGCAGCACGGAATATCCATGCTGGGCGCCATAGTCGTTGATGCTCTTGAACGTGAGCGTCAGCGGGCCGTCCGGCAGGGAAAGTGCCGAGCTGAATGTCTTTTGTTCGCCGGGGGCGATCATGCTCGAATCGGCGCTGAACACGGTCTGTTTTCCGCGTTTGAGTTCGATGTCGGCCATCGACACGTGATACAGGCCTGGGTTGTTCACGGTCAGTTGGGCCTTCCCGGCGTGCTGGGTCAATTGCCAGACCAGTTGTTCCGGTGCCAGCAGGGCATTACCGGGCAAGTTGGCCGGGCGGAAGAAAATCTTGATGCGTTGGCGCACTGCCAACTGCAAGGTATTGGCCTTGGTACTGGCTTGCGGGATTTCCTGGACATTCAGCCAGACCACGGATTCGCGATCGGTCGGCAGACCCTGGCCTTCATAGAGAATGCGCAGTAGTTGTTCCTGCTTGGGCAATACTCTGGCCAACGGAGGGGTGATGGCGAACGGCGCCTGCGCGCTGTCGCCGGCATCAACCCACGACTGCACCAGGACTTCCTGATTGCCGTTGCGCACGATGACATTGGCTTCCTTGTGAGCACCGTCAAACACGACGCGGGTGGCGCTCAGGGAGATGCTGGCAGTTGCCTGGGCGGCGACGAGCATGCCCAGCAACCCGAGAACGGGATACAGAGAACGACGCAACATGGTTGGGTACCTTGCGGGACGAAGAAGTGGCGAGGCTGATCAGCCTCGCGCATGGAGAAGCTGCGAAGTGATTACTCGTACTGCAGGATGAACGGCAGGGTGGCATCACCGCGACCGGCGGTGGCGGTGCCGGCGGCGCCGGTGGTCACGTAGGCTGCAGAGAAGCTCAGGGTAGCGTCGCCGCCCTCGGCGCCGGTGCCATGCACCTCGCTCTGGATCTTGGCGGTGGCGGCCGAGCTCAGGTCGATCAGGTTGCCGTTGGGGTCGAGCAGGGCGATACCGACGTTGGCGGCAGTGCCGGTGCCCTTGGTCAGGGCCAGGACTTTCTTGCCGGTCACCAGGCCCGAGCCTCCGCTATTGGCATCGAAGACCATCGCCACCTTGGTGCCGACGTTGCAGTTGACGTTGAGGTTGAAGTCCTTGCCGGTCACGCGGCCTGCCGTTGGGTTCTCGGCGGTGCCCATGTCTTTGATCGAGACGGTACCCATATCCACGGCGATCACGCGGTCGGCGTTGGCGCCGTCGACCGAGCAGGCGTCATTGTTGATCACGCCGGTAAAGGAAATCTTGCCGCTGCCACCTTTTACTGGCCCGGTGGGATCGGCGGCCAGAACGCCGGCCGAAGCAGTGATAAGCGAGAGGGTCAGTGCGGCCAGGGAGAATTTATTCATATTGATGTCCACATGAAAGTGAGTAAGTGCTGCAACTAAATGCACGCTCACAATAAGTCAGGTGGTTTCCCTGGCCCATCAGACGAATCTTAATGGCCGATCAATAGCGCTCGCCAGTTAATTGAAGATATGGCTCGCCAGGCAATAGGCCAATAATTCCTGATCGCTGTTCACTTCAAGTTTTCGCATGGCTGAAACTTTCTGCGCACTAATGGTCTTGGTACTTCGGTGCTGGCTGCGGGCAATTTCACTGACACTTTGGCCGGCCACAAACAGGCGCAGTATTTCAAATTCCTTGGGTGACAGGTTTTCCACCCGTTGATCGATGGCTGTATTACAGGCGACCACCGAGTGCCTCGCCGGCTCCGGCGCCCGGTAGGTGCTGTTGCGGGCGACGGCATTGAGGGCCTTTTCGATTTCGCCGTGCAACTGGCTTTTCTGAATGACACCGTCCACGCCCAGTTCCTGTAGCCGTGTAAGGATCAGCGGGTTGGAAATCATGGTCAGCACGAGGATGCGGACAGCGGGATAGTGACGCTTGAGATAATCGATAAGTTTCAGGCCGTCACCGTAGGGTGAGTCTGCCGGCATGTTGTAGTCGGAGATGACCATGTCCACGGGTTGGCGTTCGAGCAGTTCGATCAGCCCTTGCGAGCAGACAGCTTCGCCAACCACGCAAAAGCGTGGGTCGCGTTCGACCAGTTCCCGGACGCCGAGCAGTACGATGGGGTGATCGTCGGCGATGATGACCTTGAGTTTTTCCATAAATGACGACCCGTTAGCCGGTGCGGATGGGAGGGTTGTCTTCAGGCGTTATCAGCACTGAAGTTGATTCTATGCAAGTGTTTCGAGTATTGCCGACAGCCTGTTCAGCACCTCCCGCAGTTTATCGGTCATGGCCGTGTCGAGCGGCGAGCTGGCCAGCGCGTCCTCCAGTGCGCAGCACTGCTCGGCCAGGCCCCTGGCCTGCACAGCGCCCAGGGCGCCGGCGATGCTGTGCAGGCGCTCGCCAAGGCGACGGTGGTCGCGTTGCTCAAGGGCCAGGCGCAACCGCTGCATGTCCTCGCGCATGGTGGTGATGAACAGTTCGCGCATGGCCGCGGACACTTGCACGGTATCGATGGTGGCGTCGGGGAGCAGGGCGCAGCGGTCGTCTGCTTGCGCTTGGCTGGGCCCCTCGGCCAGCACTGGCCGGCACAAGCGGACCAGATGGCTGCGCAAGGTCTGCAGGCTCAACGGTTTGACCATCCAGGCATTCATGCCCACCTCGAGGCAGCGCTGGCCCTCTTCTCGCAGTGCATTGGCAGTGACGCCGATGATCGGCAACCGGGTGTCGTGCCGGCGCAGGGTCCTGGCCAGTTCGTAGCCATTCATCAATGGCATGTTCACGTCGGTCAGGACCAGGTCGAACAGGCCTGGCTGCCAGCGTTGCATGGCCTGTTCGCCATTGGCCGCGACGACCGTGGTGCAGCCCAGCGCCTCGAGCTGCTCCTGCAGGATCGCCTGGTTGATCGGATTGTCCTCGGCCACCAGCACATGCAGGCGCAGGGCGGCACGTTGCTGCTGCGCTGAGGCCTGGCCATTGGGCACCCCGCCCTGGCGCACCAGGGCGATGACCTGGGCGATGGCACGCACGTCATGCAGGTCCACCCGCCAGCAGCCGTCGATGAACGCGCCGGGGGCCGGGCCGTCGCTGCTGGCGCAGATCCGCTGGCCATGCCAGTTGGCAGCATCCGGGCAGTCGAGCAGGTCCACCAGCAGGGCTTGGTGGTTGTCCTTCTCCAGGGGCGGAATCGTAAGGGTCGCGGCGATGCCCAGGCGCTGCAGCCAGTCGACGCCATGCTGGGCAAGCTCCGGTATTGGCGCACGCACATATACCGGGGTCGGGTCGGGCATCACGGTCGGGCAGTCACTCAGATCCCCTTGGGCCAGCGGCAGGCTGAGGTTGAGGGAAAAGCTGCTGCCCAGGCCGGGCTCGCTGACCACCTTGATCTGGCCACCCATCATGTCGGCCAGCCAGCCGCAGATCGGCAAGCCCAGGCCCGCACCACCCTCGCTGGAAGCGTCGACGACCTGGTAGAAGAGCTCGAAGAGCCTGGCCTGCTGCGCCTGGGAGATACCGATGCCGCTGTCTGCAACCTGCCATTGCAGGCTGACGTGGGTGTCGTCGAGTGCCAGCACACGGGTGCGCAGCACCACCCGGCCGGTGTCGGTGAACTTGATGGCGTTGCTCAGCAGGTTATTGAGGATCTGGCGGATGCGTATCGGGTCGCCCACCACCTGAGCTGGCAGGCGGGCGTCATGGCAGGCATAGAGCAACAGGCCCTTGCGCTCGGCGAAGGCGCGATAGGTGCGCACGGTGTCCTCGAGCATCTCCAGCGGGCAGAACGTCACGGGTTCGAGCGCCATCTGCCCGGATTCGATCTTGGTCACGTCGAGCACGTCGCTGATCAGCTGGAACAGGGTTGCCGAGGAGCGCTGGATGGTGTGCAGGTAGCCTTGCTGCCGGGCATCCAGCTGCGTCAGGCCGAGCAGTTCGAGGGTGCCAAGCACGCCGTACAGCGGGGTACGGATCTCGTGGCTCATGGTCGCCAGGAACAGTGTCTTGGCGGTGTTGGCTGCGTCGGCCGCGCGCCGGGCCTCGTCGAGCGCCTGGGCGTCCTCGACATGACGGGTAACGTCGTTGAATGCGTAAAGACGCACGTCTTCGCCGTGGTAGCGGGTCGATACGAAACCGATCTGCAGGTGGCGGCCTTCGACCTGCAGGTAGTGCTCGCCACTGCTGGAGCTGCCCACTGTCGAGGCGAGGGTGCTGACCAGTTCTCGGGTGCCCTGCCACTGCTGCGCCCGCTGGTTCTCCAGTAGCACTTCGTGGTCGGTGCTGCGGACCACGCACAGGCCGGTCGGGGCGGTATCGATGACCACCCGGCTGAAGGCCTCGCTCTCGGCGATGGCCTCGTGGGCTGCGCGCGCGGGCAGGATGACCTGGCGTTGATACCAGCGGATGGCCACCCGGCCCATCCCGATGAGCACCAGGAAGGTAGCGGCGATGCTGGCCAGCGACCAGAACGCGTAACGGAAGAAGTGCCGGTAGGTCACGGTGTAGACAGCACTCCAGCCTCCGTTGGCCTGCTCGTGGAGGCGGAACACCAGGCCTTCGGCCTTGATGTTGAGGCCTTCGTGCATACCCTCCAGGAGCGTGGGTGCACCGATCAGTACCTCGCCGGACGGGGCGATGAGATTGAAGTGGTCATACACGGTCCAGTCCATGATGCGTTCGAAATCGTCGATCTGGGCCAGATCCACCAGCGACGCCACTTGCGTGCGTTGGTCGTCGGCCTTGGCCGGGGGCAGGGTGATGTTGGCGTAGGCCAGCACGCGCGGCGGGGAGGCCTGGTCCGGCTGCTCGACATAGCTGCGCCAGATGATCCTGGTGCCTGGGCTCCAGTCCTTGCCCTGAGGCTGGCGCGCCATGACTTGCCTGATCACTTCGATGAACGGTTCTTCCTCGACCTTGCCCCGCCCGCGTCCTGCGGCGGGAACCGTGATGTCATAACGGGCATCCGGCGAGAACAGGAACACCTGCGGCGAGCGGTAGGGGGACGCCGACCAGAACATGCTGTAGAAGCTGGCCAGGTTCGCCCCTTGGGTGAAAATGCTCGCCTCTTCGCTGCCGGCGAGGTTACGTCGATCGAGCTTGAGGCTGAACGGCATGGAAAATGGAAAGACCTGGCCCTTGTAGATGTCCGGCCCTTCCTCGGGCAGCGGCGCCAGCACCGGCTCGAGCGCGCGTGGGTAGTCGAACAGCTCCCCTTTGGCGCTGCGTTCCACGAGGGCTTCGAGGAAGGTTTCCTGCTCCTGGATATTCTCCATCAGACGGGCGAAATGGATGCTGACCGTGTCGCTTTGTTCGTCGATCAGGCGCTCGATCGACCAGAAGCTGAAACCGGCCAGCAGCAGTGCCAGGCCCAGCAGTACGGTCATGCCTTTGTTCAGGCGCAGAGAGCTGCGGGCCAGGTTTTCCAGCAGGGCGTTGTACTGATTCATGCAAGGATCCGGAAGGCCGTGGGGGCATCGATACCCAGTAGATGTTACCTTTGATGCCCGGCCGGCGCCCTGAGTTACAGCAGGTCAAAAGGCCGACGGCGGACCGTCGCTGTGCAGCAGGCGTTGGAATTGTTCCGCCGACACGGCATGGGAGATCAAAAAGCCCTGCACCTGGTTACAGTCGACCTTGCGTAGCATCTCGAGCTCCTGGGGCGTCTCGACCCCTTCGGCCACCACGGTGAGCCCGAGCTTGCGGCCCAGGGCGACGATGCTGGCCAGGGCCGAGGCCAGGCTCTCGCTTTCATCGCAACGCTGCACCAGCGCCCGGTCGATCTTCAGTTCGGTGAAGGGCGTCGAGACCAGGCTCATGTAGGAGCTGTAGCCCTTGCCGAAGTCGTCCTGGGACAGGCCGAAACCTTTCATGCGCAAGCGGCAGGCGCCCGCATAGAAGTTGCTTAACTCTTCGGGAATGGAGCATTCCATCAGTTCGAAGCAGAGCTTGCCAGGTACGCCTTGATGGTGCAGGACGAATTCCAGCAGCCGGTCGGCCAGGTCATGGCTGTTGAGCAGGTGGGTCGGCAGGTTGATCGAGACCGGAATGTCATAGCCCCGGTCACGCCACCGCGCCTGGGCATCCATGGCTTGCTTGAGCATCACCCACAGTAGCCTTTCCTCCAGGCCGAAGGCGTTGAGCGCCGGCAGGAAGGTGCCTGGCAGCAACACGCCTTGCTCCGGATGCATCCAGCGCACCAAGGCCTCGGCGGCGACGATGCGGCCGTTGTGCAAGGACTTCTTGGGTTGGAACCAGGCCTGAAAGGCCCGGTTGTTCAAGGCCTCGACCAAGGTCTGGCGATCGAACTCGGGTATGGTCGGTGCCTCCCGGGCCGGAGCCTGATGGTGCAACTGCAATTGGTCGATCAGGCTGCGCAACGCGGCGGGCTCGACTGGCTTGGAGATCAGCCCGAGCACATCCACGCCGAGGTTCTTGGCCACCAGGCTCGCCGCCATGAGCATACGCCGCGAGGCCGCACTCATGATCGCCAGGCCCGGTTTGTGGCGTAGGCCGGCGAGGTGCTGGATGAACTGCACACCGTCCATGCCGGGCATCAGCAGGTCGGTCAGGACCAGGTCGACTTCATGCTGGCGCAAGCGCTCCAGTGCTTCCTGGCCATCCCGGGCCGCTACCAGGTTGAAGCTGCCAAGTTCGCTGAACAGGTGTTGCAGGTACATATGCTGAAACGGATGGTCTTCGACAATCAGGATGTTAAAGGGCTTCAAGACGGCTACCTCGATACGGGGCCAGGCAGTTGAGCAGGGCTTGCAGGTTGAAGGGCTTGATCAGGCAGCGATCCATGCCGGCGGCCAGGCACAGATCTTCCTCGCCGCGCAGGGCGTTGGCGGTGGCGCCGACTATGGGTTGGGTACAGCCCAGCTGGCGTAGGGCTCGGGCCAGTTCGTAGCCGTTCATGCCGGGCATGTTGACGTCGGTCAGCAGCAGGTCGAAATGCTCGCGTTGCCAGGCTTGCAGGGCCTGCTCGCCATTGCTGGTCAAGGCTACGCTGCAGCCGAGCTCCTCGAGCTGGTCGCGCAGGATCAACTGGTTGATGACGTTGTCCTCGGCAACCAGCACGCGCAACCCGAGCCGCTCGGTCAAAGGGGCCGGCACGGCCTGGCCCATGGGACGACGCAAGCCCTGAGCCTGGCCGACGGCATGGTGCAGAGCACCCAGGTCGTTGAGGTTGACCTGCCAATGGCCAGCCTCGTGCCGCGCCTCCCAGCAGTCCTGGGCGCTGGCCAGGATGCTTGGGCCGGGCCATTCGGCGACCAGCCGGCGCTCGACGTTGCCTGGATGCAGCTCGACCAGCAGTTCGCCGGCCATGGCGCTGCCCGGTGGCGGGGCGCCGACCTGGGCGCGTGCGCCCCAGCGGCATAGCCAGCCACTGATGGCTTCGGCCAGTTCATGTACCGGCGATACCACATGAATGCGTTCGGCCAGCAGGTTGAACGGGGTGCCGGCGCGGCCTGAGGCGACTTCCAGGGGCAGGGTCAGACTGAAGCTGCTGCCCAGGCCCAGCTCACTGACCAGGCGCAGCTGGCCGTTCATCAATTGCGTCAGGCGCTGGCAGATCGGCAGCCCCAGCCCGGTGCCGGGAATGACCTGGGTATGGCCTTCGGTCTGGTAAAAGGGGTCGAAGATGAATGGCTGGTCCTGTTCGGCGATGCCCTTGCCGGTGTCCGAGACCTGCCACAACAGGCAGGAGCGCTCTCCATCGCGGTTGAGCAACCTGGCGCGCAGCACCACGCGCCCGCAATCGGTGAACTTGACCGCATTGCTCAACAGGTTGTTGAGAATCTGGCGGATGCGGTTGACGTCGCCGATCAGGTGCTCCGGCAGGCGCGGGTCCAGGCAGCTGTAGAGCTGCAACCCCTTGCTCCCGGCTGCCGCGCTGTAACCCTGGATTACCTCGCGGACCAGGTCCGGGGCACTGAACTCGCTGAGTTCAAGGGCCAGTTGACCGGCCTCGATCTTGGACACGTCCAGCACGTCGCAGATCAACTGCAGCAGGGTTGACGAGGACCCTTCGATGGCCCGCAGGTAATCGCGCTGCTGGGCGTCGAGCACGGTGCGAGACAGCAGCTCGAGGGTGCCCAGCACGCCGTACAGCGGTGTTCGGATTTCGTGGCTCATGGTGGCCAGGAACTGGGTTTTCGCTTCGTTGGCCGTGTCTGCCGCGCGCCGGGCGTCCTCCAGCGCGGCCTCGATCTGCTTGCGTGCGCTGATGTCGCTGAACGCGCAAAGCAGAACCTGCTCGCCCTTGTAGCGGGTTGGCGAGCAGCTCAGGTACAGGTGGCGCCCTTCGGCGCTCTCGAAATAGTCGCTGCACTGGCCTTCGTGCCGCTCGAAGGCCTGCTCGATCCATCGCGCACTGCGTGCGTCGCGAGCCTGGTCCTGGCCCAGCCATTGCTGGGCCAGGTGGTTCTCCAGCACAACCTGCCCATCGCTGCGACGCAGCACGCACAGGGCGACGGGGGCGGTTTCGATGACGTCCCGGCTGAACATCTCGCTTTCCACCAGCGCGCGGATGCGTTCGACCGTGGGGGTGAACAAGCGCTGGTCGAAACGCCGGATCAGCACCCTTATCAAGGTGATGCTGATCAAGCAGAACAACAGGGCACCGAGCAGTTGCTGCCACAGGCCGGCAAGGATGGCGGACAGGTCGATGGCATAGACCAGTTGCCAGTCCGAGGACATCAATGGCTTGCTGATGACCAGGTATTCGGGCAAGAACCCCGCGCCGGCGAAGCCGAAGAAGTTGTCACCCGAGGGTTGGGGGCGCGAGCGCTTCAGTGTCGGGTTCGGGCTGTTGGTGAATACCAGCATGCCGTCAGCGTTGAACATCATGAATTCACCTGCGCTGGCATCCTCGAGTGATGGCGACACCGCCTGGCTGTCGATCTCCAGGCCCAGCCAGCCAGAATCGGGGTCGCGCTCGTCAAGGCGCAGGAAGATGAACAGGCGCGAGCGGGGCGCGTCCTGGTCGGCCAGCCACAGTTCCCGGGGGGCTGTGGGCCGGTGCCCCGCATCGCGCAGCTGCTCAAGCAAGGCAGGCGAAGGTGGCGAGGCCTGGGCGTCGCTGTTGTAGAGCCAGCGCATGGAGCCCTGAGCCCCTGCGTCGACGTAGAGCAGGTTGACCTGCCGGGCCTTGAGGTAGGCACACATGCGCTGGGTCAGCCACAGGCTCCAGCGCTTGTCCAGCTGGCTGCCCAGTTGCAGGTGCACTTCCTCGTGTGGTGCCACGGGCGGTGCGGTGACACCCGGAACCGCCTGACGCACGGCCGCGAGGCTCAGGCTTTCCAGCAGTGCCTCGCGGTTGGTGAAGAAAGTATGGGCCTCGGCGATTGCGCTGCTCATGGTTCCATGGCGCCGGGCGATGTCGGTGTTGAAGGTAAAGGACAGGAAATTGTAGGCCGCGCCGAGAATGCCGGCCGATAGCACGACCGCCAGTAGCCGAAGCAGGCGGCGCGCCGCCTCGGGGTCGGAGAGAAGGGGGTTGATCTGTTGCAGATAGGCTTTGAGTCGCATCCCGCGAATTTAGGCAGGCCGCTGGCAACTGGACATCAGACGAACCTTAAAGGCCGTTTGGCCGAGGGCTTACTTGTAATACAGGTCCACTAGCGCCATGGCTTCGAACGTACCGGGGATGGGGGACGATCGCCAGATCAGGTCGGCGCGGAACTCGTTGCGGATCAAGCCCGGCACGGTCAGGTCGGCCAGCTTGAACCAGGTGTCGAAAGGCACCGGCTGGTTGCTGTCCTGCTGGGTCAGGGCGATCCCGACGGAGCTGTTGTTGCCGGGCACCAGCAGCTTGTCGATGACACTGGCGCTGCCGGCAACCGGGGTGAAGCGGGCATCGACGGTGTAGGGCGTGTCGCAGGACCTGACCAGATCGAGGCTGAAACTGGCCGAACTGGCAACCTGGCCGACCTGTGCCGAGCTGACCAAGGCACGGCGGAAGCTGATCACTGACGGCAAGATGGTCAACTCGGGAGAGCAAGGCACGAAGCGGATGTTGTTCATGCCGGTGACGACATAGTTGAGGTTGCTGTCGGGCCTGGGGTTGAGGCCGCCCTTGCCGTCCAGCTGGAACAACCGGTATTCGCTCAACGTGCTTGCTTGCCCGTTGGTTGGCGTTGCGCCGTATTTTTCAATGAACACGGTGAAGGTCAGGGTGAACCGGGCCTTGTCCCAACCCGCGCAATTCGCCCAGTTGCAACCATGAAGCGAGTTGTAGCCGGTGGTGATGGCGCCCGAGGTCTGGGTGATGGTCTGGGACCCATAGCGTATCCCCACCCGTATGCCCTTGCCGATATTGGCCTTGGCCGGGTTGACATAGAAATAGATATCTTCCTTGACGCCGGTTTCATAGTCATCGGCACAGATGACCGGAACCGAGTGTGGCGACGATTCCCAGATGATCGTGCCGTCGGGGGCGTCGGCCGGTACCGCCAGCGCGGTGCCCAGGGCCTCCTTGAGCGTCGACGCCTTGGACGGGTCCAGCTTGCAGGACAGCGCGTAGCTGGTGGCGGGGCAGCTGGCGGCGACAAAGAGCAGGCCCAGCAGGTGTTTGCGGATCAGGGTCATGGGGTGGCTATCCTGTGGCAGTGTGTTCACGGCAGCGCGACGTGATGTCGCTTCTGCAGGCCGATGTCGGTCAGCTCGCTGAACGCCACGCGACTCTGCACTGGCAGGGGCGAGGGCGTTCCGAGACTGAGCGACTCCCCCGGGCGCAGGAGGACATAGTCCGCAAGCGGGTGCGACTGCCCAGGGCTGTCGAGCTGGAGGTCGACCAGCGAGACATGGAAGGCGCTCGGATTGCTGACTTCGATCCTGCCAGGCTGACGCGTGCGCCATTCCAGACCATTGACCGCCTTGCTGGCCGAGCCTGGCAGGCCGGCAGGGCGGTAGAACAGCTTCAAGCGCTGGCGGATGGCGAACTGCAGGGTATCTGCCTGTTCGGGTTTGCGCGGGATCTCGAGAATGTTCAGCCAGAACAGCGATTCCCTGTCCTCGGGCAGGCCCTGGCCGGCGTACAGCACCCGCAGCATCTGCTGGCCGTTGGGAGGGATCAAGGTTAATGGCTGAACAATCGCGAAGGGGGCATCGCCGCCCTCGTCGGGGCTGCTGACCCAGCTCTGCATGACTGTGTCGAGGCCACTGCGATTGACCACATTGATGCTCGCTTCCTTGTCCGAGCCCTGGTAGATCAGGCGCGTGCCTTCGATCTTGAGCTGGGCCCAGGCGGTAGGCGCCAGGCACATCAGGATGAGTGCCGCCATGGCCGGGCGCGAGAGGGTGTGAAGCAATCGCGACATGGTTGGGAAGGGCTCCGGTGAGGTTGGCTGGGAGGGGCCTGGCCATCCTAGACAGTTGCACCGCCGCCGGCTTTGAGACGTTTCTTAAACGGCCGTGTGGTTTATTTTCCTGCTTTGTGAACGGCCTCACGCGCGTAGCCAGGCAGGCCACCGCCCATCCGATAGGCTCAACCTTGGGTATTGGGGAGTGGCAATCATGAGCGGCAAGCGATTCGCAATGAGTGTCGCAATTTGCCTGGCCTTGGTCGGCCAGGCCCAGGCAGGCGCCGTCGTCGCCTCGGGCATGCTGCACTTCACCGGCAGCATCATCGAGCCGTCTTGCACGACCACCGTCGGCGATGCGGGCTGGCGCATGGATAACTGCCCGGCGCTGGCGCGTGACAGTGTCATTGGCGTTCAGGGCGTGGATGGCCAGGCGCTGCCGGCGAAGGCGGTACGCGTCGACCGGGGGCACACGGTGGATCAGGCCTACAGACTGGTCGATGGGCGTGGCGAGCCACTGACCCAGGGCCATTACGTGGTGGTCGTGACGTCACCTTGAGGGCATGGGGCAGGCAGCCCCTGAGTCAGCGCTGGCGCAATTGTCGCGGGGTGGCGTTGAGCAAGCGGCGCATCAGGCGCCGGAGAGCCGTCGGGTCCTGGTAGCCGACCAGCGCCGAGATCGCCTCGACGGAATGTTCGCCGGACTCGAGCAGCGCTCGGGCCTTGTGCAACTGCACCCGCTGAATGAGCTGCCGGGTGGAGTGCCCCGTTGCCTTGTGCACATGGCGCGCCAGGGTCCGCTCGGACATGCCGACGTTTGCGGCCAGTGTCTTGACGCTCGCAAGTTCAGGCAGTGACTTCTCGATCTCTGCGATCAGGCGCGAGATCAGTGCATTACCTTGCACCAGTACGGCAGGGATGACGAAAGGCGACTGCAGTTGCCTGCGGTCGAGCAGCAGTGCCTTGCCCACCGCGTCGGCGATTGCAGGTGACAGGCGCCGACGAAGCAGGTGCAGCATCAGGTCGGTTTGCGCGAAGGCAGCTCCTGCCGTAGTCAGTGGATGATCGGCCAGCACCATGAAGTCCGGGTCGACGTGGCAGCCGGGTGCGAGCCTCTGCAGGTGCGGTGCCAGCCACCAGGAGGTGGTTACCCTTCTGCCGTCCAGCAGCCCGGCTGCATGCAGCAGAAAGACGGCCGAGCATGACGCGGCAATTTCCCTGCCGTTGGCGATGTGATCGCTCAGTACAGAGAGAAAGGGAGCGGTCCATGGCTCCGCGAGGCGACTTTCGAGCTGGTCGATATCACTGACGCCGATTCCTGGTATGACCCAGCAGGACTGGTCATCGGTGCTTTGTTCGATCGGTTGCACATGCAGTTGCAGGCCATGGCCCAGCGCTACCGCTCCCGGTTGCGGGCCGCAAACCCGCCAGCGTGGTGCGGCCAGGCCGAGTCGCTCGCTAACGGTTGCTGCGGTGGCGAGGATATCCAGGGTGGAGGCTACGCTAGCGGCGAATGCCCCCGGTATGACCAGAATGGTGAAATCGTGCATTGTCGGATTATGCTCGAAAGAGGACGGATCCGACACTTTTGCGTAAGAGGAGCGCCAGGCCTAATGGCGCTTCAACTCATCACAAAGGTCTCAGCAATGCCCAATATCCTGATCAAGGTACCGACCGGGGCTTTCAACGAGCAGCAACGCGAGCATCTGTTGAAGCGCGTCAGCGAGGCAGCAATCGCGCATGAGCACATAGGTGACGCTCTGCCGCAGCGCAGCCTGTGCTGGGTGCTCATCGAGGAGGTGCGGGGCGGTGATTGGCTATGTGGCGGGGTGAACATGCACGCCCACGCCATTCCCTGCATCGTCATGGTAAAGGTGCCTGCCGGCGTGCTCGATGAACAGATGCGCAAGGACTACGTGCAGGGCCTGCACCAGGCCATCGAACAATGCGTCGGGAAGGATGACGGGAGGATGTTGATGACTTCGATACAGCTGGTCGACATCGCCGATGGCACCTGGGGAGCGAACGGGAGTCTCTGGCATCTTGCCGATTTCACCCGTGCTGCCGGTTACCAACATCTTGACACCCGCACATAGAAACTGTGGGCCGAGGATTTGCGAGTTCGCGGCAGGTTTCGCTGTGCGCCAGGATCAATAACTTGTCAGTTTCGATCATTGAGACCCTTCAAACGGCTGTTTAATGTCGCAGGCAGACAAACGACGGGGCCCACCGGCCGGTGCGGCACCCGCATCCCGTGAATACGCCATCTGGGGACCTTTCCATGGCCGCCGAACGCTACCCGCACCTGCTTGCCCCGCTGGACCTGGGCTTCACCACCTTGCGCAACCGCACCCTGATGGGCTCGATGCACACCGGCCTCGAAGAGCGCCCGGGCGGCTTCGAGCGCATGGCGGCGTACTTTGCCGAGCGCGCCCGCGGTGGCGTCGGCCTGATGGTCACCGGCGGCATCGCGCCCAATGATGAGGGTGGGGTGTATTCCGGGGCGGCCAAGCTCAGCACCGAGGAGGAGGCCGACAAGCACCGCGTCGTCACCGAGGCTGTGCACGCCGCCGGTGGCAAGATCTGTCTGCAGATCCTGCATGCCGGGCGCTATGCCTACAGCCCACGCCAAGTGGCGCCCAGCGCGATCCAGGCGCCGATCAACCCGTTCAAGCCCAGGGAGCTGGACGAGGCGGGTATCGAGAAGCAGATCGCCGACTTCGTCAATTGCGCGGTGCTGGCCCAGCGCGCCGGTTACGACGGCGTCGAGATCATGGGGTCGGAAGGCTACTTCATCAACCAGTTCCTCGCCGCCCACACCAACCATCGCACCGACCGCTGGGGCGGCAGCTATGAAAACCGCATGCGCCTGGCGGTGGAAATCGTCAGCCGGGTGCGCGGCGCGGTAGGGCCGAACTTCATCATCATCTTCCGCCTGTCGATGCTCGACCTGGTCGAGGGCGGCAGCAGCTGGGACGAGATCGAGCTGCTGGCCAAGGCCATCGAGCACGCCGGCGCGACCCTGATCAACACCGGCATCGGCTGGCACGAAGCGCGTATCCCGACCATTGCCACCAAGGTGCCGCGCGCGGCGTTCAGCAAGGTCACCGCCAAGCTGCGTGGCGTGGTGAACATTCCGCTGATCACCACCAATCGTATCAACACCCCGGAAGTGGCCGAGGCGGTGCTGGCCGAGGGTGATGCCGACATGGTCTCGATGGCCCGGCCGTTCCTGGCCGACCCGGACTTCGTCAACAAGGCCGCTGCTGGCCGCGGCGACGAGATCAACACCTGCATCGGCTGCAACCAGGCCTGCCTGGACCATACCTTCGGCGGCAAGCTGACCAGTTGCCTGGTCAACCCGCGCGCCTGCCACGAGACCGAGCTCAACTACCTGCCCGTGCGCGCCGTGAAGCGCATTGCCGTGGTCGGTGCTGGCCCGGCCGGCCTGGCGGCAGCCACGGTAGCGGCCGAGCGCGGCCACGCGGTGACCCTGTTCGATGCTGCCAGCGAGATCGGCGGGCAGTTCAATGTGGCCAAGCGGGTGCCGGGAAAGGAAGAGTTCCATGAAACCTTGCGTTACTTCCGCAACAAGGTCAAAAGCACGGGCGTGGACCTGCGCCTGAACACCCGGGTCAATGTGCAGTCCCTGGTGGACGGTGGCTATGACGAAATCATCCTGGCCACCGGCATCGCTCCGCGCACGCCGGCCATCCCCGGTGTCGAGCATGCCAAGGTGCTCAGCTACCTGGACGTGCTGCTCGAGCGCAAGCCGGTGGGCAAGGCTGTCGCGGTGATTGGCGCGGGTGGTATCGGTTTCGACGTTTCCGAGTACCTGGTGCATCAGGGCGTGGCCACCAGCCAGGACCGTGAGGCGTTCTGGAAGGAGTGGGGCATCGACACCCATCTGCAGG
>Ga0247820_10000666_pt1 | contig 18606 bp, 18 predicted proteins | sample 13C_Glucose_Day1_2_FD_192480 | JGI IMG/M metagenome (GOLD analysis project Ga0247820, IMG submission 192480) | Soil microbial communities from agricultural site in Penn Yan, New York, United States - 13C_Glucose_Day14 | ecosystem: Environmental > Terrestrial > Soil > Agricultural land | place...
TTCCGGCACCGTCGTCCGTCTCGCTGGTGAGATCGCCTGCACTGTCCACGATATAAATATCGTCGCCATTGCCGCCATAGAGTCTGTCGTTGCCGGCTCCGCCGTCGAGGATGTTCTTGCCGTTGGTGCCGTAGATGTCGTTGGCGAGCTCGTTGCCGGTGCCATCGATATCGCCCTCGGTCAGGATGAGGTTTTCGAGGTTGGCGCCAAGCGTGAAGGAAACGGAGGCGAACACGAGATCGGTGCCCCCGCCCACGGCCTCCACGGCGACATCGCCGAGGTGGTCGATGGTATAAAAATCGTTGCCGTCGCCGCCCTGGAGGAGGTCCGCGCCGGCGCCGCCGTCGAGGTTATTGCTGCCGCTATTGCCCGTTATGACGTTGGCGAGTTCATTGCCGACGGCATCGATATCGTCTGCCCCGCTGAGGATGAGGCGTTCGACGTTCCGTGTCAGAGTATAGTTGACGGAAGCGCGTACGGTATCGATCCCTCCGTCCGTCGCTTCGGTGACCACATCAAAATTGTCGTCGACGATATAGGTATCGTTGCCCTTGCCGCCGTGCAGATGGTCGAAGCCGCCAGCGCCATAGAGGACATTGTCGCCGTCGTTGCCCGTGATGACGTTGTCAAGTTCATTGCCCGTGCCGTTGAGATTGTTCCCGCCTATCAGGACGAGGCGCTCGACATCCGCTCCCAGAACGTAGGAGATCGAGGCCCTGACCGTGTCGTCGCCGCCAAGAGGGCCGGCTTCCTCGACGGTGTCATCGGCGTCGACGACATAGATGTCGTCGCCATCACCACCCCGCAGGAGATCCGCACCCTCGCCGCCGTCCAGCGTATCGTTGCCGAAACCGCCATCGAGGATATCGTTGCCACCGTGCCCTGAAAGGCTGTCGTCGTCGAAACCGCCGCTGAACACGTCGGCTTCCTCGCCGCCATGGGCGGTGTCGTTTCCGTCACCGAGCGCGACGGTGCCGAAGACGCGGCCGCCCCGCCCGTCGTAGAGGTCCGCATCGTCACCGAAGGTGAGATTACCCTCGATATGTCCCGTGTTCACGACGGTGTCCCGTCCACCACCGCCCTTGAACGCGACTGCGGCGACGATCGTGCCGGAATTCGTCAGGGCCGCCTGCTCGCCCCCGCTGGTCGTCAGGGAGACGCCGAGATCCGCCGCGTCGATCAGGCCCGTGTTCACCACACGAATCGGCCCCGTCCCCTCGATGCCGATGGAGCCGCCGAGGATGTCGCCATGATTGAAGACACCGTAGCGCGACGGATCCACAGCCGAAGCGCCAATACCCTGACCGGTCAGACCGTTGAACAGGTTAAGCGATATCGCCGACTGAGATCCGGAGATGACGCCCCGGTTGACGATCTGGTTCCTGTATCCTTCGAACTCGGCGCGAATGCCGTACACGCCGGAGATCGAGCCCGTGTTGAAAATGTAGTTCTCGGTTCCTCCCAGGAGGACGCCCGCGTTGATGGTGCCGACGTCGGAGGCCAGGATCTGGCCATCGTTTCTGAGGATGCTTTGGCCGCCACCGAGATTGACGCCGGCAAAGCCCCCATAGACGATCCCCGAGGCGGAAACGGCGACGGTGCTGAAGTCATGGGCGAAATTGATGCCCGTGTCGTTGGCGTAGATCGATCCGAAGATGGTGGCGTAGGCGGCCCCTACCCCGGAGGTAACGATCCCGTAACCATTGTTCGACGTGATCGAACCACTGGCGGTAACGACGATCTCAGGCTCGATATCGGTATCGACGATGACGGTGTTTGTTTCAGCCGTCGTAACGTATTGCGTCATAATGGTGCCCCTCACGTTCGGTTAGGAGCATCATGTAACAATATATAATATCTATCAACCGGCGGAACGACGCGCTGGTGAATGATCGCCATGCGCGTCTGCAAAGTGAGTTTGCCGGAATTCCCGGCATGCCGTGCGGCGGCTACCGCCGGTTACTGCAGGTGGGTCAATGACCTACCGTCAGTTGCACCGGAGCGTCGGCACCCGCTCGGGCACGTCCGCGACCGCGGGCACAAATTCCCCCGTCTCCGGGTCGCGCACCATCAGGACGCCCGAGGCGACGCCGAAGAAGGCGCCGTGGAGCTGGAGCTTGCCGCGCTCCACCAGGATGCGCACGCAGGGGAAGGTCATCAGGTTGCGCAGGCTATGCTCGATGGCGGCAAGCTCCAGCTTCGCCACGTATTCGTCGAGGCCGCCCTGACGCGGGCCGAGGCGCTCGGCGGCCGGCGCGATCAGGTTCATCCAGCGGCCGATGAAGTCGCCCGGAGACAGGGGCGCGGTATCGTCCGCAAACGCCCGTACGCCACCGCAGCGGGCATGGCCCAGCACCACGATGTGCTTCACGCGCAGGGCCTGGACGGCGAATTCCAGCGCCGCCGAGGTGCCATGATACTCGCCGGCGGTCTCGTAGGGCGGCACGAGGTTCGCCACGTTGCGCACCACGAAGAGCTCGCCTGGGCTCGCGTCGAAGATCACCTCCGGCGAGACCCGGCTGTCGCAGCAGCCGATCACCATGATCTCGGGGGATTGTCCCTCCGCGGCCAGCGACTCGTAGCGTCCCTTCTCGCGGGGAAAGCGATCGTCCAGGAAGGAGCGGTAGCCGCTCGTCAGCCTCTCGGGGAACATCGGTTCTTCTCCTCTCAACGGATCGCATCAGGGGCGCAGCCCCCGCGCGACGGACCTATAGCGCGCTTTCTCTACTCCGGCGACCCGTGCAGGACAGCTGGCTCACCCGGCAACGTCCTTGAGGCTCGCAAGGTCCACGTTCGCGCCGCACAGGAGCACGCCGACCCGTTCGCCCGCCTTCGGCCGGTAGGCGCCGGACAGGAGGGCCGCGAGCGCCGCCGCCCCGCCGGGCTCCGTGGCGATGCGCCAGCCACGCCAGAGCAGCGCTTGCGCCTCGCGGATCGCCGCGTCCTGCACCAGGGCCACATGGTCCACCGCCTCGCGGCAGACCGAATAGACGAGATCGCCCGTGTTGCGGGCGCCGAGCGAATCGGCCGCCACCGAATCCACATCCACGTCGACGGGGCGGCCGGCTTCCAGCGCCGCGTGGAGGGCGCGCGAGCCCTCGGGCTCCACGCCCACCACCTTCACCCGGTCCTTCCACCAGCTCGCGATCCCGCTGATGAGCCCGCCGCCGCCGACCGCCACCAGCACCGTGTCGAGGGCAGGGGCGTCCTGTTCCCATTCCAGGCCGACCGTGCCCTGGCCGATGATCGTCGACTCGGCCCCGAACGGATGGACCCGGAGCGCGCCGCTCTCGGCCACGTAGAGGTCGCAGGCCTCTTGCGCGTCCGCGTAGCGCGCGCCGCCGATCACGACGTCCGCGCCGTGCGAGCGGATGACCGCGATCTTCGCCGGGCTCGAGATCTCCGGCACGAAGATGCGCGCCTTCATGCCGAGCTGGCGGGCCGCATAGGCCACCGCCGCGCCGTGGTTGCCGCCGGACGCCGCCGCGACGCCGGCTGCCGTCGCCGGCTGACTCAGCAGGGTGTTGAAGGCGCCCCGGGTCTTGAACGAGCCCGCATGCTGCAGGAATTCGAGCTTGAGGCTCACCGGCCCGTCATGGCCGAAGGCCGCGGGCAGCGTCCAGGATGGCGTGCGGCGGATATGCGGGGCGATGCGGGAATGGGCGTCTTGGATGGCGGCGCGGGTGATGATCATCGGGGGCGATGGGTCCAGATGGCGACGGGCAGGCCGTGGGCGTCTCGGCCGGGCGGGTCGGGGAAGGATTGACCCCCACCTGTCGCCAGATCGAGCGCCACGGTCAACCCCGCAAGCGCATCGATCAGGTCGTCCTCGCCCGCGCCGCGGGGAGGGGCGGCCTCGATCAGGGCTCGGGGCAGCCCGGCTTTCGTCAGGAGCCCACGGCGCAGGGCGAGACCTGGGGCATAGGGGCGGCTCTTGACCTTCTTGGGCTCTGGTAACGGCTTTCGTCCATTGAGGGACCAGAAGGCGAGCTCGGGATGGACCTCGAAGACGCGCGGGACGAGATCGGGCCGGGCGCGCAGCAGGGCGTCCATCTCGCGAATCCGGGGGAAAAGATTGAAGCCCTGCCGCGACACCTTCCGGGGCGGCTCGGAGGTCGAGAGCGCCAGGGCGCAGGCCTCGCGGTAGTCGGTCGCATAGACTGACCCACGCGAGGGAATGGCGAAGACCGAGGATTGGCGCGCGCCGAGAAGCGGCCGCACCAGCTGTTCCGGAATCCTCCCTGAGCCTAGGGTCCGGTCGGGCAGGCCGATCGGCATGTCGACGGCCACGAAGGCAGGCGCCTCCGGCCCGTCCAGAATCTCCGCCAGCGCCGGTGCGATGCGCAGGCGCACGGAGGCCGGATCGCCCAAAATCATGAGCGCCGCCATCCAGCCCGTCCGGCACCCGTCGATCCCCGCAACCCACATGAGGCGCTCAGCTCTTCTTTTCGTTTGCGGCGGCACCATAGCGGCCCTTAAATCTACGCGACAGATGAGGACAGCATGACCCCGATCCGCCCCCGCCGCAGCGCCCTCTACATGCCCGCCTCCAATGCCCGCGCCCTGGAAAAGGCCAGGACCCTCCCGGCCGACGTGGTGATCCTCGACCTGGAGGACGCCGTCGCTCCGGACCGGAAGGCGGCGGCGCGCGAGCAGGCCTGCGCGGCCGTGAAGGGCGGCTATGGTGCTCGGGAGGCGGTGATTCGCGTCAACGCCCTCGACACTCCCTGGGGCGAGGCGGATCTCGCGGCCGTGGCGCAGGCCGCGCCCGATGCGGTGCTGGTGCCGAAGGTCTCGTCCGCGGAAGCCCTGGTCGCCGTCGGCCTGCGCCTGCGCCGGTTCGGCGCGCCGGAGCGCACCCGGGTCTGGGCCATGATCGAAACACCGCTCGCCGTCCTCAAGGCGGAGGAGATCGCGACCTCATCCCTCGATGTGGACACGCGCCTCGACTGCTTCGTGCTCGGCACCAACGATCTCGCCAAGGAGACACGCGCGCGCCTCCTGCCCGGACGCGCCGCCATGATGCCTTGGCTCATGCAGGTGCTCGCGGCAGCGAGGGCCCATGGGGTCGATGTGCTGGACGGGGTCTACAACAGCCTCTCGGACGAAGCGGGCTTCCGGGCCGAATGTGAACAGAGCCGCGATTGCGGCTTCGACGGCAAGAGCCTCATCCACCCCGACCAGATCGCCATCGCCAACGAGGTTTTCGGGCCGACGCCGGACGAGGTGGAGGCCGCCCGCGCCATCGTCGGGATCTTCGAGCAGCCGGAGAACGCCGACAAGGGCGCGATCGCCGTCAACGGCCGCATGGTCGAGCGGCTGCACGCCGAGATGGCGCGGCGGGTGCTGGCGCTATCGGAGGCAATAGCGGAGCGGGATTAGCGCGGCCTTCTTCCCTTCCCCTGCAGGGAGAGGCAGGGGTGGGGTTGGAAAACCAAAGCGCAACGTGTCCGGGAAGGCGTGAGGCGGCTGCCATCCCACCTCTCCCTTGGGGAGAGGTGGAACGTCGCGTGACTTTGGGGTCGCTCACCTGGACGCACCACCTTCACCCCTGGCTCCTCCCCGCAAGGGGGAGGCAGAAACGCCACCTCACTCCGTGAGCTGGCGCGCTTCCTCGGGCAGCATGATCGGGATGCCGTCGCGGATCGGGTAGGCGAGCTTCACCCGGCGGCTGATCAGCTCCTGGCGCACGGGATCGTAGTCGAGCGATTCCTTGGACAGAGGGCAGACGAGCAGCTCGAGGAGCTTGGGGTCGATCCGCGTGGCCTCCACGGGCTGCGGCTGGGACGTGTCGTCGGTCATGAGCCGGGTTCCTACTGCATGGTCGAATCGGAGCTCGAGCCGCTGCGGGCAAGCTCGATCTCGGTGAGCGCGATCAGCACCTCGGCCCGCTCCTTGAGGTTGGGGGCCTCGAGCAGGGCCTGCTTCTCGCGCACCCCGAACGGGCTCATCATCGACAGGGCGTTGACGAGCGCCTCGTTCGGCGCCTCCTCGATGCCTTGCCAGTCGACCCGCACATGGGCGGCCTCGACGAAGTCGCGCAGGGCCTTCACGACGCCGGCCCGGTCGACCTCCGTCTCGCCGGCCCGGGCGGTGAAATCGGCCTCGAACGGCTCGAAATCCACCCGGCACTGGCGGTAGAGCGTGGTGGTGGGCAGTTCCTGCTCGATATGGAAGCGCGCGACGCCCACGAGCGTGATCAGGTAGCGCCCGTCGCCCGTTTCGGCGAGCTGCGTGATCCGGCCCGCGCAGCCCACCTGGTAGAGCTTGGGCGCCGCGGGCGAGCCGCCGCCATCCGCGTCGGGCTGGACCATGCCGATCATCCGGTCGCCCCTCAGGGCATCATCCACCATCGCCAGATAGCGCGGCTCGAAGATGTTGAGGGGCATCTGGCCGCGCGGCAGGAGGAGGGCGCCGGGAAGCGGAAAGACCGGGATGACCGCGGGACAATCCCCAGGCTCTCGGTAAACCGCGTTCATTCCCATGCCGATCTCCCAAACGGTCGAGCGGCGTCAAGCGAACAGGATCGAGGAGAGCCTCCGCCGTCCTGCGAGAGTCATCTCGTCCGTCGGGCCCCAGGCCTCGAAGAACTGGACGAGCTGCTTGCGTGCGCCGTCATCGTTCCAATTGCGGTCGCGGCGGATGATTTCAAGGAGGTGGTTGGCAGCTTCTTCGCGCCGGTTGCGGGCGTTGAGGGCGATGGCCAGATCGAAGCGCGCCTGATGGTCGAGGGGATCGGCCTCCACCTTGCGCTCGAGGTCGGCGACGTCGCCGAGGGAGCCTGCCTGCTCGGCGAGCTCGATGGCGGCGCGTGCGCCGAGGATCGCCGGATCGTTGGCCTTGGCGGCGGGCGCGGCGTCGAGCAGGCGCTTGGCGCCCTCGAGATCCCCCAGCTCCACATGGAGCTTGGCGAGCGCCGCGAGCGCGGGAGCGTTCTCGGGATCCTGCGACAGGATTGCGGCGTAGAGCTCGGCGGCTCCGCCCGCATCGCCCTCGGCGGCGAGGCGGTCGGCCTCGGCCAGAAGCTCCTCCGCGGCGCTGGGCCCGATCGGCCCGACGAGGCGCTCGATGAAGCCCTTGATCTGGCTCTCCGGCAGGGCGCCCATGAAGCCGTCCACCGGCTGGCCGCGCTGAAACGCGAACACGGCCGGAATCGACTGCACGCCGAGCTGGCCGGCGATCTGCGGATGCTCGTCGATGTTCATCTTGACGAGCTTCACCTTGCCGCCGGCCGCGCGCACGGCCTTTTCCAGCACCGGCGTGAGCTGCTTGCACGGGCCGCACCAGGGCGCCCAGAAGTCGACGAGCACCGGCTGCTTCATGGATTCCGCCACCACGTCCTGGCGGAAGGCGGCGGTGGTCGTGTCCTTCACGAGGTCGTCGGACGGCGTCGCGGGGGAGGGGGTGTCGGAAAGCATGCGATCCTCGAGGGCGGTCGTGACAGAAACTCTCTCCCTCAGATGGGAGCGGCTTGGCCTTCCGGCAATTCCTGCGGCGGTTCGGGCAGGCGTAGAATCTGGGGCTCGTGGCCCGTCGAGCGGATGAATTTTAGCAGATCATCGCGGGAAACGCCCGTGGTCATGGAGTTGACCAGCGGATGAAAGTTCACCCGCTCGTGCTCCATGAGGTTGGCGTCGAGGATCATGGTCACCTGCCCCGCCTTGTCGTTGACGATGGCGAAGGGCGTGACCGAGCCGGGCTCGACCCCGAGGACGCTGCGAAGCTGCTCGGCCGACCCGAAGGACAGGCGGCCCGAGGCCCCGATGGCCGCGTGGGCCCGCTTCAGGTCGATCGGCGTCTCGGATTTCGCCGTGATCAGGAACAGGCGGCCCTTCTTGTCCTTGACGAAAAGGTTCTTCGAATGCGCCCCGGGGATCGTCACCTTCACGTGCTGCGATTCGGCCACGGTGAAGACGGGCTCGTGCTCGACCGTCTCGGCCGGGATGCCGAGTGCGGCCAAATGATCCAGAAGGGCTTGCGGGGAGAGATGGGACAAGGCGTCTAATACTCCGGTCGTGACCGGCTTCTACCGATCGTCGCATGACGGCTCAAGACACTCTCGCGAAACTTCTCGCCAAAACCCTCTTGCAATATGCCGGGTTTTGGGGCACATCAGCGGCCTCGCAACGACGCCCCGGCGTCGCGGAGCGCGGGTGTAGCTCAGGGGTAGAGCACAACCTTGCCAAGGTTGGGGTCGAGGGTTCGAATCCCTTCGCCCGCTCCATTTTCCAAACACCTCGTTGGAAACTGCAAAAGCCGCCTCCGGGCGGCTTTTTGCTGTTCGGCGTCATGAAAAGGTCGTCGGTCCCTCAGGCCCGAACCGGCATGTGGATCCGCTCGTCGCGGCGGCGCAGCCAGGCGATGACCGGAATGCTTAAGATGACCATCCAGGCCTTGCCGATGATCTGGGGCACCAGGAAATCGAGGCTGCCGAAGGCGAGCTGGAGGAAGACGGCGCTGTCGATGGCAAGCCCCACGAGGCTGCTCGCCACCACGGCCAGGACCAGACCACGGCGCTGGAGCGGGGTGTAGACCGCGAGATCCGCCAGCTCCGAGAGCAGGAAGGCGGCCGTTGACGCGAGGATGAGCGCCCGGGGCGCCACCGCGGCCGACAGCACTGCGCCGAGGAGGATCGCGGCGAGCGCCCACCATTTGCCCAGCCGCCGCTGAACGAGGTCGCGCAGCACGAGGGCGAGGCCCACCACCAGCACGGCGCTGGGCGCCGCGATGCCCGGTGCGACCGGGATCAGGCAGGGCCCGTCGGGCACGCAGACCGTGCCCACATTGCCGACCATCCAGTTGGCGAGCGGGATGCAGGCCGCGAAGGCGATCAGAAAGGCAATGCCTTCGACCTTGCGGCGCGTCTCGAGATCCATGCTCATGTCCCTGTCCGATTGAAGACCGAGGGCTCTTTGGGGAACCGTGCGGCCCAGGTCAACCCATACGGACCTGCGACGCTGGATCCGGCGAGCCCCGACGCTCCAGGGAGCCCTACCAGCAGATGCGCTCGCGATAAGGGCCGCGCGGACCCGTGCGCCAGCGGAAGTCGCAGTGCTGCCAGTTGCGCGGGCCATAATAGAGGGCTCGGCGCTGCGGGCCGCGCCAGACGCAATTACGGCCGTTTCTGTTGCACGCCCAGCGCACCGGGGTCGCGGCGCTGTCGGCGTCGGCGACGAGCGGAGAGGAGCCGAACGGCACCGCGAGGGCAGGCGTTGCCGCAGGGCCTGCGACCGTCAGTGCTCCGGCGACGGAGAGGACTGCAAGGAACGTCTTCATGGCGAATCTCCCTGAAGGGTCGGCAGGGCGGCGCGGGTCAAGTGCTCCTGCCGAAGGGACAACGCTTTCAATGCCGCGCGCCGCTATCATCCGATCGGATATCGCCCTCGCATCCGCCCGGAGGTCGGGTGGGTTTGCCGCCCCAGGGTGTCCATGCTACCCGGACGCCAGATCGTGGAGCTCGAACGATGGCCCGAAAAAGCCTCCTGTCCAGAGGCGATACCCTGCCGCTGATCCGCCGCCTGTGGCGGGATTGGATGCGTCCGCACGCCAAGATGCTGATGCTGGTCCTCGTCCTCGTCTGCCTGGTGTCGGGCGCGACCGGCCTTTATCCGGTGCTGATCAAGGCGGCCTTCGACGCCTTCGCGGCCAAGGACGCCACCGCGATCCTGCTCGCGCCGCTCTTCGTCATCGCGGTCACGTCGGTCAAAGGCTTCTCGCTCCTGGCCTTGACCATCCTGACCAACCGGGTGGTGACGAAGATCGAGGCCGACATGCAGACGGCGCTCTACGGCCATCTGATCGACGCCGACATCGCCCAGATCGGGCGCGAGAGCCCGGCGGCGCTGACCCAGCGCTTCACCACCGACTTCCTGTTCATCAAGGAGGCGCTGACCCGTCTCTCCACGGTCTTCCTGCGCGAGGTCACCACCATCGTGGCCCTCGTCGGCGCCATGATCTGGATCGACCCGGTCCTGACACTGGTGGCCGGCCTGACGGTGCCGTTCATCGCCTGGCCGATCGAGAAGATCGGCCGGAAGCTGCGCCGGGTGGCGATCTCGACCCAGGAGCAGACCGGCCAGATGGCGAGCCTCATCACCGAGAGCCTCGCCGGCACCCGCATCGCCAAGACCTACAGCCTCGAGGGCTATCTCAAGGGCAAGGCGGCCCGCACCTTCGACGAGATCCGCCGGCTCAAGATGAAGGCCGCCAACGCGCGCGGCCGGCTCGATCCGCTGCTGGAGGCCGGCGGCGGCTTCGCGGTCGCGGCCGTGCTGGTGCTGATCGGCCAGCGCATCGTGTCCGGCGGCAGCACCGTGGGCGACTTCACCGGCTTCGTCAGCGCCCTCATCCTGGCCGCGCAGCCGATCCGGGCGCTCGGCAACCTCAACGCCATCGTGCAGGAGGCGGCCTCCGCCCTGCAGCGGACGTTCGACGTCATGGACGAAGCGCCGCGGATCACCGACCGGCCGGGCGCCGAGCCGCTCGCCGTCCGGGGCGGCGAGATCCGATTCGCCGATCTCGGCTTCTCCTACGCTCAGGATGGGGCCGCCGCCCTCGACCATATCGACCTCGTGGCCGAGGCGGGGCGCACCACGGCCCTCGTCGGCCGCTCGGGCTCGGGCAAATCGACGCTTCTGTCCCTGGTGCCGCGCCTTTATGACGCCACGCGGGGTGCGGTGCTGATCGACGGGCAGGACGTGCGCGACGTGACCCTGCAATCCTTGCGCTCCGCCATCGCGGTGGTGAGCCAGGAGGTGGTGCTGTTCGACGACACGGTGCGGGCCAACATCGCCTTCGGCCGGGCAGGCGCATCGGAGGCCGAAATCGTGGAGGCTGCCAAGGCCGCGGCGGCGCACGACTTCATCATGAGGCTGCCCCAGGGCTACGACACGGGGGTGGGGACCGGCGGCGGGCGGCTCTCGGGCGGCGAGCGCCAGCGGGTGTCGCTGGCACGCGCTTTCCTGAAGGATGCGCCGATCCTGCTGCTGGACGAGGCCACGAGCGCCCTCGATTCCGAATCCGAGCGGCTGGTCCAGGACGCGATCCGGCGCCTCATGCGCGGGCGCACCACGCTCGTCATCGCCCACCGGCTCTCGACCGTGCGCGACGCCGACAGGATCGTCGTGATGGAGGCGGGCCGGATCGTCGAGACGGGCCCGCACGAAGCCCTCATCGCCAAAGGCGGAACCTACGCCCGCCTGCACCGGCTGCAGCTGTCGGATGACGCGGAGGCGGTGGCAGCCGTGGTGCGGTGAGGGATCTTTTTGTCATTCCGGGGCGAGCGTTGGCGAGAGCCCGGAACCCATAGCCACTAAAGCATCGGACCCAGAAGTGGATTTGCACTTTTGGGATCCCTTCGATGCTTTCCCTTTGAATGAGAGCATCGTCCGAGCGGAAAACCGGATCCACTTTTCACTGGCGTGGCCCTGCGGGTCGCTGACGCGGACCTCCGGTTCCGCACGATGCTCTAATGGTGCAAGATAGTGCGGGACGCTTGTCGCTCTTTTCTGAAACCTGGTGGTTATGGGTTCCGGGCCCAACCCTTTGGGCTGTCCCGGAATGACAGGCCCGGATCGATAACGCTACTCCCGCCGCATGATGCGGTCGACGAGGATGTTCGACCAGAAGCCGGGCCGGAAGCTGCGCTCCAGCTCCTCGGGGTCGTAGATGGTCTCGATCCAGGTCAGGAACGGCATGCCCTTGGCTTCGCCCTCGCGGCGGTAGAGGTCGAAGAAGGCGTCGAGGATGCCGGTCTTCGAGAAACGGAAATGGCCGTAGCGCACCGAAAGCTGCCGCTGCGCCTCGTCCACGCTGCGCCCCTCGTGGACGATGAGGTAGAGGGCCGCCACGAAGCCTGCCCGATCGGCTCCGGACTTGCAGTGCATCACGGCCGGGTACTCGATCTTCTCGAAGAACGCCGCCGCCTGGAGCAGGGTCTCCCGGTCCGGCGCGCCGCGGGAGCGCACCACGAACTCGGTCAGGTGGATGCCGAGCCGCTCGCAGGTCTCCTTCTGGAGCTGCCAGGAGCCGTGCTCGCGGCCGCCGCGCAGGTTGATGATGGTGCGCACGCCCTCGGCCTTCAGCCGCGCGATCTGGTGCGGGGCCGGCTGGGCCGAGCGCCAGAGCCGCTCCGAGACCCGGTGCTTGTTGAGGTAGATGAGCCGAAAAACCCCGTGATCGACCAGGAGCATGTTGGCCCAGGCGCGCAGGCGCCCGACCCCGTTCCCGACGGGCCTGTCCCAGCGGGCGATCCGGGCCATGCGCCGGGCATAGCGGATTTCAGGCTTGAGGAACCTGTTGAGCACGTCGATCCGATTTCGAGGTCTGAGAAACACGAAAATCGGGGCTTTTTCGGCCCCGAGGCCGCTCCTTATCGGCGAAGAGGGCGGATTAATCAACGTTTCGACCGCTTCCATGCCGCCGCAGCCCGTCCGGCCCGGCCGGACGCCGCCATTTGCCTCATGGGAAGGTTGGAGCGTCGGACCCGAAAGCGGACTCCACTTTTGGGACCAATCCGATGCTCACTCTTCAAAAGCGGCGCGTCGTGAGGGGCGGAAAATCGGATCCACTTTTCGCTGACGCGGACCTCCGGTTCCGCACGATGCGCTCACCAGACGGAATCGTATCAGTTGCCGCCCCGCGACCGGTCGTGTAAGGGGTGCGTTTCGATACAACCCCTCCTTGACGACACGAGCGGCCGGGGATCGGGCTCCAAGAGCCCGGCGGCGGCGCATCGTCGAGACCAAGCACTGCAGGAGAGCGGCGCCATGTCGTCCACCTACGAGACCGTCGCCGGCATCATTTCCGAGACCGCCGACATTCCGCGCGAGCAGATCACGCCGGAAAGCCACGCCATCGACGATCTGGGCATCGACTCGCTCGCCTTCCTGGACATCGCATTCGCGATCGACAAGGCCTTCGGCATCAAGCTGCCCCTCGAGCAGTGGACGCAGGAAGTGAACGAGGGCAAGGCTCCGGCCGAGGAATACTTCGTGCTCAAGAACCTCGTGGCGCGCATCGACGCACTCGTGGCCGCGAAGAACGCGTAGACACCATACACGATCCCGGCGGGCCGGCCCCGGGAGGGCCGGTTCGGAGAGGCGATTCGGCGAGGCCCCGCGCGCCCCGCGGATGTCGGCCCGCTTCCCCGGCCCGGCCGGACATGAACTGGAATGGCCTGAGGATCCGGATGCGCCTCGAATATTTTGAAATGATCGACCGGGTGACTGTCCTCGACCGCGAGACCAAGCGGATCGAGGTCCAGTCCACGGTGCCTCAGGAAAGCCCCGTCTTCGAGGGGCACTTCCCGGGCCATCCCCTGGTGCCCGGCGTCCTGCTCACCGAGACCATGGCCCAGGCCTCCGGCTATCTCGTGCTGGGCCTGATGGACTTCACCCACATGCCGTTCCTCATGGCGGTCGACAAGGCGCGCTTCCGCACCTTCGTGGGCCCCGGCACGGTGCTGACGGTGAGCGCCAGCCTGGAGCACGAGGGTTCGGGCTATGCGGTCACCAAGGCCAAGATCACGGTCGAGGGCAAGTCGATCTGCGATGCGGAGCTGCGGTTCCGCATCATGCCCTTCCCCCAAGGCATGGACGAGCTGATGCGTGCGCAGGGGCGCCGCATCGGGCTCCTGACGGAGAACACCGATGCGTGACGTGGTGGTGACCGGCATCGGTCTCGTGTCCAGCGCGGGCGAGGGCGTCGAGCCCCATCTGGCGGTCCTGTCCGCCAACGCCGCCCCGCGGGTCGATGCCGAGACCTTCGCGCCCTATCCGGTCCATCCGATGGTGGCGCTCGACTGGGACAGGCAGATCCCCAAGAAATCCGACCAGCGGCAGATGGAGGCCTGGCAGAAGCTCGGCTGCTACGCGGCCGGTCTCGCCCTGGACGCGGCCGGCGCCAAGGAGGATGCGGCCCTGAAAGGCCGCATGCACCTGATCGTGGCGGCCGGCGGCGGCGAGCGCGACTATGCGGTCGACGGGCAGATCCTCACCGGCCTGCGGCAGGCGGAGAACCCCGGAATCTTCCTCAACGAGCGCCTGATGGGCGACCTGCGCCCGACCCTGTTCCTCGCGCAGCTCTCCAACCTGCTCGCCGGCAACATCTCCATCGTGCACGGCGTCACCGGCGCGTCCCGTACCTTCATGGGCGAGGAATCGAGCGGCGTGGACGCGATCCGCATCGCGAAGGAGCGCATCGCCTCGGGCCAGAACGACATCTTCCTGGTGGGCGGCGCCTACAATGCCGAGCGTCCCGACGTCCTGCTGATCTACGAGATGGGCGGCTTCCTCTGGAAGCGGCCCTACCGGCCCGTGCGCGAGCGCGCGACCGACGGCGGCGGCATGATCCTCGGCAGCGGCGCCTGCTTCCTGGTGCTCGAATCCCGCGAGCACGCGGCCGCCCGCGGCGCCACGCCGCTCGCGATCCTCGCCGGGATCACGTCCGACCGCAGCCGGCGCGAGCCGGGCAGCGTCGAGCGGGTTCTTCGGGCACAGGCCGACCGGCTCGGGGCCCGTCCCGACGTGGTGATCTCCGGCGCCACCGGCGTGAAGGGCATCACCGAGGACGAGCAGGCCGCGCTTGCGGCCTTCGCGCCGGATGCGGCGATCCACGCCACCGGCGATCTCGTCGGCCACACCATGGAGGCGCAGGCCCCCATCGGCGTTGCGCTTGCGGCCGCCCTGATCGGCCAGGGCAAGGCCGGGGAAGCGCTCGTCACCTCCGTCGGGCATTGGCGCGGCGAAGGGGCCGTGCGGCTCACCAAGGTTTCCTAAAGGAGCAGACGCCATGGCGCTTCGCGACAAACAGGGCCGTCCGCTCGTGGCCGTCACCGGCATGGGCACGGTCACATCCCTCGGGCAGGGCAAGGAGGACACCTGGGCGGCGCTGACCGCGGGTAAGTCCGGCATCCGCCGCATCAGCCGCTTCCCGACAGAAGGCCTGCGCACCACCATCGCGGGCACCATCGACAGCATCGAGGTCGAGCCCTTCTGCGCGCCGATGCTCTCCGAGCGCCTGGCCATGCTCGCGGCCGGGGAGGCCATCGGGCAGGCGGGGCTGTCCTCGGACGACTTCCCGGGCGCGCTCTTCATCGCCGTGCCGCCGGTCGAGATGGAATGGCCGCAGCGCGAGGCGCTGGCCAAGGCGTCGGGCGAGACCGGCGAGGTCACCTACAAGGACCTCCTGAGGGCGGCCGCCACCGGGCAGTTCAAGCCCTGGCACGACCTCTTCATCTTCGGCACGGTGGCCGACCGGGTCGCCGACCGCTTCGGCACGCGGGGCTCGCCGATCTCGCTCTCCACCGCCTGCTCCTCCGGCGCCACCGCGATCCAGCTCGGCGTCGAGGCGATCCGCCGGGGCGAGGCGGAGGCCGCGCTCTGCATCGGCACCGACGGCTCGGTGAACCCCGAATCCCTCATCCGCTTCTCGCTGCTCTCCGCCCTCTCGACCCAGAACGAGAAGCCGGAAGGGGCCTCGAAGCCGTTCTCGAAGAACCGGGACGGGTTCGTGATGGGCGAGGGCGGGGCGGCGCTGGTGCTCGAAAACGCCGAGACCGCGAAGGCCCGGGGGGCCAAGATCCTCGGCTACGTGCTCGGCTGCGGCGAGAAGGGCGACGGCTTCCACCGCACCCGCTCGAGCCCGGACGGCATGCCGGCCATCACGGCGATCCGCGAGGCGCTTGCCGATGCCGGCGTCGAGCCGGACGACATCGACACCATCAACGCCCACGGCACCTCGACCCCTGAGAACGACAAGATGGAGGCCATGAGCTGCACCGCCGTGTTCGGGGAGCGCATGGGCAGCCTGCCGATCTCGTCCAACAAGTCGATGATCGGCCATACGCTCACGGCCGCGGGCGCCGTCGAGGCGGTGATGTCCCTGCTCACCATCGCGAACGGCCGCATCCCGCCGACGATCAACTACGCGGTGCCGGACCCGATGATCCCCCTCGACGTGGTGCCGAACGTGGCCCGCGACGCGAGCGTGAATTACGTGCTCTCCAACTCCTTCGGCTTCGGCGGCCAGAACACCTGCCTGGTCTTCGGGGCGGAGCCCAAGTAACGGAGCCAAGCCATGACCCGCATTCTCGTCACCGGCGGCGGCAAGGGCGTCGGCGCCGCCATCGTGCGGGCGCTCGTCGCGGCCGGCCACGACGTGGACTTCACCTACCGCTCCTCCGGCGATGCTGCGCTGGCGCTCGCCGACGAGCTGATGCGGGCCCATTCCGGCCGCGCCGTGAAGGCACACGCCCTCGACCTCGCCGACAAGGCGGCGCTGGAAACCTTCTGCGAGACCATCGAGGGCGAGAGCTTCTTCGGCCTCGTGCACAATGCCGGCCAGCCCTACGACGCGCTCGCGGCCATGATGCAGCAGGACAAGGCCGAGGCCGCCATGCAGGTGAACTTCTGGTCGCTCACCCGCATCGCCAAGACGCTCATGCGCGGCATGATCCGCGCGCGTGCCGGGCGCATCGTGGCGATCGGATCGGTGGCGGCGCTCCAGGGCAATCCCGGCAACGCGGCCTATGCGGCCTCCAAGGGGGCGCTGATCTCCTATTGCCGGACGCTCTCGGTGGAAACCGCCAAGCGCGGCGTCACCGTCAACGTGATCGCGCCGGGCTTCATCGATACCGACATGATGGCTCCTTATGCGGCCTATCGTGAGACCATGGAAAAGCAGATCCCGGTCGGGCGCTTCGCCAAGCCGGAGGAGATCGCGGGCCTCGCCGCCTTCCTCCTGAGCGAGCCCGCCGCCTACATCACCGGCGCGGTGCTGCCCATCGACGGCGGCCTGACGTCGATGCTCGGCGTGCATCGGTAGAACTCCTCCCCTGTCCCATGGGAGAGGTCGGGCCGTCAGGTCCGGGTGAGGGGATGCGCTTTCTTCGGATGAGCCTGTGCCCCTCATCCCCCACGAGGCTCGATCTCTCCCTCAGGGAGAGGTGAAAGGCATGCGTTCTCAAAGCTTGTCATCCGTCCCGCCGCCCGTTAAGCCGCCGTCTCAAGCTTTTCATCGTCATGGCCGAGCCGATCCCGGCCATCCACGTCTTTGCGTCGTTCGAGATGTGGAACCTGGAGCCAAGTCCGGGGTGACGCTTCAGACGGAATCATCGCATGCGCTCCCTCCAGCTTTTCGGCGACCGTGACCTGCGCCTCATCGAGATGGATGCCCCGCCGCCGCCGGCCGCCGGCGAGGTCCAGATCCGGGTGCGGGCGCTCGCGCTCAACTACCTCGACGTCTGGGGTTTCCGCGGGATGGCCTTCGCCAAGCGCAAGATGCCCCAGGCGGTCGGCGTCGAGGCCTCCGGCGAGATCGCGGCCGTGGGCGAGGGCGTGACCCGGTTCAAGGCCGGCGATCCCGTCACCATGTACGGGGCCGAGACCTGCGGTCACTGCAAGGCCTGCCTGAAGGGCTGGGACAATCTCTGCGAGAACGTCGCCGGCATCATGGGCTTCCACATTGACGGCTTCGCCCGCGAGTTCATCAACCGCCCCGAGCGCCTCGTGATCCCGGTGCCGAAGGGCGTCACCTTCGAGCAGGCGGCCTGCGCGCCGATCGGCTTCGGCACCGTACAGCACATGCTGTTCGACAATGCGAAGCTCGAGCCCGGCGAGTCGATCCTGGTCCATGCGGGCGGCTCCGGCATCGGCACGGCGGCGATCAAGATGGCCAAGGCCATCGGCTGCACGGTCTACACGACGGTGGGCGACGACGAGAAGGGCGAGAAGGCGAAGGCGCTCGGCGCCGATCACGTCGTCAACTACCGCACCGAGCGCTTCGAGGGCGAGGTGCGCCGCCTGACCAAGCGCAAAGGCGTCGACGTGGTGTTCGAGCATGTGGGGGCCGATACCTGGAACGGCAGCCTGCTCTGCCTCAAGCGCGGCGGGCGCCTCGTCACCTGCGGCTCGACCTCGGGCGTGTCCACCACCATGAACCTGATGCAGCTCTTCCAGCAGCAGTACCGGATCTTCGGTTCCTTCGGCTGCCGGATCGAGAACATCGGCCAGTCGCTGGAGAAGATGGCGGGCGGCATGAGCCCGGTCATCGATTCCGTGTTCCCACTCGACGAGTTCCAGAAGGGGCTGGAGCGGCTCGAGGGCCGCAAGGTCTTCGGCAAGGTCGTCATCACCTTCTGAACGTCTTGCGATACAAGCTGTCGCGCATCCGGCCCTTGACGAAGGGGACGGGTCGCGAACAAGACCCGTCTCCCGTCGCAATCGGCCCTTTCACGCCAGGATGACTTCGTGGTTCAGCCTTCCAAACGCTCCCGCAGCCTCGTCTCGCGCCTGACCGAAACCCTCATGGTCGGCGTCGTGCGCGGGGTCTTCGGCCTGGCGCGGGCCCTCGGGCCGGAGCGCTCCGGCGCCGTCGGCGCGGCGCTCACCCGCGCCATCGGTCCCTGGCTCCCCGCGCACAGGACGGCGCTTGCCAATATCCGGGCGGTCTATCCGGACATGCCGGAGGCCGACGTGAAGGCGCTGGCGCTCTCCGCCTGGGACAATCTCGGCCGGGTCGGGGGCGAATATCCCCATCTCGGCAGGCTGTTCGACTTCGACCCCGACAGTCCCGTGCCCGGCCGCACCGAGGTCGACGGCATAGAGC
>Ga0247820_10000669_pt1 | contig 18583 bp, 12 predicted proteins | sample 13C_Glucose_Day1_2_FD_192480 | JGI IMG/M metagenome (GOLD analysis project Ga0247820, IMG submission 192480) | Soil microbial communities from agricultural site in Penn Yan, New York, United States - 13C_Glucose_Day14 | ecosystem: Environmental > Terrestrial > Soil > Agricultural land | place...
CCCCGGCCCGCCAGATCGTCCCGCCCGAGGACCGGTACGCGACCGAACTCGCCTTCCTCGCCGCCCACGACGACGGACCCCGCCCGCCCGCCTGGCGGCTCACCCCGCGCGCGGTCGTCACCTTCGTCATGGGCAGCGACGGCCGGGCCCTGAAGCTGCCCGACACCGCCGAGGCCCCCGCCGGAGTGCCGAACCGGCTGGTCGTCGAGGGCAAGTTCGTCGGCGACCGGGCACTCGTCGAGCGATGCGTGGTGACCCTCGCCGGGGAGCGCGGCCTGCTGCTCGTCGGCGAGCCCGGCACCGCCAAGTCGATGCTGTCCGAGCTGCTCTCCGCCGCCGTGTGCGGCACCAGCGGACTGGTCGTGCAGGGCACGGCCGGAACCACCGAGGACCAGCTCAAGTACGGCTGGAACTACGCGCTGCTTCTGGCCCAGGGCCCCACCCGGCAGGCGCTCGTGCCGTCCCCGGTGCTGACCGCCATGTCCCGGGGCGCGACGGCCCGCGTCGAGGAGGTCACCCGCTGCCTGCCCGAAGTGCAGGACGCCCTGGTGTCGTTGCTCTCCGAGCGGCGGATCGCCGTGCCCGAACTCGCCGGAACCGACGACGCCCTGGCGCACGCGGCACCCGGATTCAACCTCATCGCCACCGCCAACCTCCGGGACAAGGGCGTCTCCGAGATGTCTGCGGCCCTCAAGCGCCGCTTCAACTTCGAGACGGTCGGCCCCATCGGCGACCTCGACGCGGAGACCGCGCTGGTGCGCGGCCAGGCGCGGGCCGCCGTGGAGCGCTCCGGCGCTCCCTTCCAGGTCGACGACGCCGTCCTGGAGGCCCTGGTGACCGCGTTCCGGGACCTGCGCGAGGGCCGGTCGGCCGAGGGCTGGGAGGTGGAGCGGCCCTCGACGGTGATGAGCACCGCCGAAGCCGTGTCCGTCGCCGGCGCGCTCGCCCTCGCGGCCGCCTACTTCCCGGGCGACCGGGACGTGCTCGGACTGCTGCCCGGCCACCTGCTCGGCGTGGTCCGCAAGGACGACCCCGCCGACGCCGCCCGGCTGCGCGGCTACTGGGACGGCCCCGTCCGGCGCCGCGCCGAGCAGGGCTCCGCCACCTGGCGCACCCTGTGGGACCTGCGCACGGTCCTGGAGGGCTGACGGCCGTGTCCCTCTCCCACGGGGTCGCCACCGACGCCCCGCCCGTCACCCCCGACGAGGCGCTCGCCCTGCTCACCGGCCCGTCCGCGCCCTGCCTCATCGGCGTACGGCACCACGCGCCCTCCCTGGCCGCAGCCGTGCCCGCGCTGCTGGACGAGGCGGAGCCGGAGGTGCTCCTCGTCGAACTGCCCGCGGAGATGCAGCGGTGGCTGCCCTGGCTGGGGCACGAGGAGACCCGGGCCCCGGTGGCGCTCGCCGCCGCCGGCGACGGCGGCGACGGGGGACCGGCGTTCTACCCGTTCGCCGACTTCTCGCCCGAACTGGCCGCCGTGCGCTGGGCCGTCCGGCACGGCGTGCCGGTGACCGCCTGCGACCTGCCGCTCGCCGACCCCGCGTGGAGCGACGGACGGCGGGCCGCGGAGCGGGCAGCGGGCGGCCCCGGGCTCGCCGAGGCGCTGCGGACCCGGCTGACGGGCCGCGCCGGGGACGACCTCTGGGACCGGCTGGTCGAGGCGACCGCCCCCGGCTCCCCGCCCGAGGCCCTGCGGCGCGCCGCCCTGCTCACCGGGTGGGCCCTGCGCGAGGACGCCGCCGCCTCGGGCGGCGTACCGGAGCTGGACCTGCGGCGCGAACGCTGGATGCGGGCCCGGCTGGCCGAAGCCACCGCGCGGGGCGAACGGGCAGCCGTGGTGGTCGGCGCCTTCCACGCCCCGGCGCTGCTCCATAAGGACATGGAGGAGGAGAAGGAGGAGGGTCCGGTCGCGGACGACGCGCGCCGGCCCGAATGGAACACCTCGCTGATCCCCTACACCTACGCCCTCCTCGACGAGCGGTCCGGCTACCCGGCGGGCATCCGGGACCCGGAGTGGCAGGACATGGTCCTGCGCGCGGCGGGCGACCCGGCGGCCATGGAGGAGGCGCTGGCCCGCGCGGCCGTACGCGTCTGCGCCGAACTGCGCGGCCTCGGGCACCCCTCGGGTCCCGCCGACGCCCGGGAGATCAGCCGGCTCGCCTCGGACCTCGCCCGGCTGCGCGGGCTGCCCGCGGCGGGCCGCGGCGAACTGGTCGAGGCCGTCCAGACGGTGCTCGCGCAGGGCGAACCGTACGGGCGGGGACGGGCGGTGGCGCGGGCGATGGAGCGCGTGCTCGTCGGCACCCGCACCGGCCGCCCCGCGCCCGCCGCGCCGCGCAGCGGCCTCGTCCCCGCGGTCGAGGCCGAACTGGCGCGGCTCTCCCTGCCCGGACCGCGGGAGGGCGGCCCCGGCCCCGCACGGGATCTGCGGCTGGACCCGCTGCGCTCCGACCTCGACCGGCGGCGCGAACTGCTGCTGCGCCGGCTGACGGTGTGCGGGGTGCCCTACGCGGAGGCCCGCGAGGTCGTCGGCGCGGGCGGCGCCGAGGCCCTCACCTCCCGCTGGGAGGTGCGCTGGACACCCGCCACGGCCGCCATGCTGACCGCTGCCGGCGTGCGCGGGGTCACCCCCGCGCAGGCGGCCGAAGGCGTGCTGCGCCAGCGGCGGCGCCAGGAGGCCGACGAGGGCGGGCCCACGGCCGCGCAGGCCCTCGAAGGACTGGAACGGGCGGCGGAGTGCGGCCTGACCGGGCTCGCCGGCGAACGGCTCGACGACGTCGCGGACATCCTGCCCACGGCCGCCGCCCTGCCGGAACTCCTGGCCGGACTCGCCCTGCTGGACCGGCTGCGGGCCGGTCACGTCCCCGGCCTCCCCGCCGACCCGGACCGCGACGCCCGGGCGGCCGCCGCGGCGGAACTGCTCACGGCGGCGGCGGTGCGGCAGGTCGACGGCCTGACCGGGTCCGAGGACCCCGCCGACGCCCACGCCCTGCTCGAACTGTCCCACCGGGCGGACCTGCTGGGCGGGATCCGGCTCGCCGACGCCCTGGACCGGCTGGCCGCCGACGGCTCCCCGCTGATGCGCGGCGCCGCCGGGGCCGTACGCGTCCTGCTCGGGCACGAGGACGCACACACCTTCGGCGACCGTGTGGCCTCCTGGGTCGACGGGGCCACCGACCCCGACTCCCGCGCCGCGCTCACCGCCCGGCTCGGCGGGCTGCTGACCGCCGCGGGACCGCTGCTGGAGGCGGCGGCGCCCGCGCTGGAACCCCTGCTCACCCGGATCACCGAGCTGCCCGACCGGAGTTTCCTCGACCGGCTCCCCGCGCTGCGCGGCGGTTTCGACACCCTGAGCCCCGCCGCCCGCGACCGGCTCTTCGCCGCCGTCGAGGAGCGCCTGGGCACCACACACGTCGCCGACACCGGCGGCGTCGACCCGGCCGCGCTCGCCGCCTGGACCTCGGCGGACCTCGCGGCCCGCGAGACACTGCGGTCGCTGGCACTGCTGCCCCCGCCGGCGGGCGGCACGCCGGAAGTCCTCCCGGACACCGTCCCGCAGGCCGCCGCGCCCGCGGCCGACGACCGCCGCCTCGCCCCCGCCGACCGCTGGCGCCTCCTCCTCGGCCGACGCACCGACGGACTGCCGTCCTCCGCCGCGCCGCTCGCGACCGCGCTGGACGAGCTGTACGGCAGCGGACGCGGCGAAGGCAGCCGCGGCGGGCTCACGGGCCGTGGAACCGGCGGCGGACGCGAGGCCCCGTATCCCGGAGTGCGGGAGTGGTCGGAGGAACTCGCCGCGCTGTTCGGGCCCGGCATCCGGGAGGAGGTCCTGGCGGCCGCCGCCGCGTCGGGCCGCACCGACGTCCTCACCGAACTGGACGCGGACGGGGTGCGGCCCTCGGTGGACCTGCTGCGCACCGTGCTGCGGCACGCCGGGGGACTGCCCGAGGCACGGCTGGCCGCCCTGCGCCCGCTCGTGCGGCGGCTGGTCGAGGCACTCACCAGGCAGCTGGCCACCCGCCTGCGCCCCGCCCTGCACGGCACCGCGCTGCCACGCCCCAGCAGACGACCCGGCGGTGGCCTCGACCTGCCCCGCACCCTCCGGGCCAACCTGGCGACCGCGCGCCGCGACCCGGACGGCACGGTCCGGGTGATCCCCGAGCACCCCGTCTTCCGCGCCCGGGGCCGCCGGGCCGCCGACTGGCGGCTGATCCTGGTCACGGACGTCTCGGGGTCCATGGAGGCGTCCACGGTGTGGGCCGCGCTGACCGCCTCGGTGCTCGCGGGGGTGCCGACGCTCTCCACCCACTTCCTGGCGTTCTCCACGGAGGTGATCGACCTCACCGGGCACGTGGACGACCCGCTGTCGCTCCTGCTGGAGGTCAGCGTCGGCGGCGGCACCCACATCGCCGCCGGGCTGCGGCACGCTCGCGAGCTCGTGACCGTGCCGTCGCGCACCCTCGTCGTGGTGGTCAGCGACTTCGAGGAGGGTTACCCCCTCGGCGGCCTGCTCGCCGAGGTCCGCGCGCTGGTCTCGGCCGGCTGCCACGTCCTGGGCTGCGCGAGCCTCGACGACACCGGCCGGCCCCGCTACTCCACGGGTGTGGCCGGCCAACTCGTCGCCGCGGGCATGCCCGTCGCCGCCCTCAGTCCGCTCGAACTGGCCCGCTGGGTAGGGGAGAAGATCGCATGAGCCCGGACCTGCCTCCGGTCGTCCCGTCCGTCACCGCCGAACTCGTCGGGGCGCTCCCGCCCCGGCTCCGGAAACGGCTGGACGCGGGCGTCACCAAGCTCGTGGCGCGTCCGGCCGTCCGGGACGGCGACACCGTGCGGATCGCGGTCGACGACGACACCGACCTGGTGCTGCACGCGCCCGGCGGGGCGGTGACCCGCGCGGACGCGATCCGCTGCGGGTGCCTGCTGGCCCCCGACTGCCTGCACCGCGCGGCGGCGGCCTCGGCCGCGCCGGTCGCCGACGAGGCCCCGGCCGGGGACCCGGAGAAGCCGGAGACGCCCGACGAGCCGGAGACGGCACCGGCGGCGGGGGCGGAGGACGATGCCGCGAACGCCGGTCGGCGTGCCGCGGCCCGGGCGGTGTCCGACGCGGCCGCCGCCGTCCTGGAAGCCGGCACCGACGGGGCCGGCGCCGTGCTCCAGGCGGAACTGCTGCACGCCGCCCACACCGCCCGCCTGGCCGGCCTCCCCAGGCTCTCGGCCGCCGCGGTCGCCGTGGTGACCGGGGTGCGCGCGGCCCGTTCCGGCGATCCCGGGTACCGGCTCACCGACCTCGCCGGCGCGCTGGCCGGCGTCCTCGGCGTCGCCCACCGCCTCCCGCACGCCACCGGCCCGGAGCTGACCGACCTGCGCGGCACGGCCCGGCAGCCGTACCGGCCGGACGGCTCCCTGCGCCTGTACGGCCTCTTCTCCGAGCCCGTGCTCACGGCGACCGGGTACGCGGGCGCGGTCACCTGGACCGCGGACGCCGAGGGACGTCTGTACACGGTGTCGGACGTGGCGCCGGGCGGTCCCGCCCGGGCGACCGGCGCCGCCGACCGGGCGGTGCGGATCGGCGACACCTCCCTGACCCACCGCGAACTGTCCCGCGCCGGGCTGGCCGTGTCCGGGGCGACCGTCTCCCCGACGGGGCGGCTCGGCGCGGGGGCGGGGGTGCGGGCGGTGCGCGCGAGCGGCGTCGCGTGGCGTGCCGAGCCGCTGGACCGGCTGTGGGCCGTGCCCGCCGCCGAGCAGGTGTCCCGGGCGCTGAACGGGGGGCGGGACCTGCTGTTCCTCGAGGTGACCCCCGCCGGCGCCGTGCGGGAGACAGCGGGCGACTGCCTGCTGGCCGACTGCGACGGACTGTCCGTGCTGCTGACCACCGCCCATGACGACCCGTCACTGCCCTGCCGAGAGAACCTCCGCCTGCTCGCCGCAGCCGGCCGCGGCCGACTGCGGATCGTCGCACGCCTGGTGCCCGGACCGTTCCCCCGCGCCCTGCTGCTCGCGGCCGAGCACCCCGCCGACCCGGACGCCCGGGTGGACCTCGGCCTGGACCGCCTCCAGCACGCCGATCTGCCCGGCGGGGTGGTCGCGCCCCCGGACCGGGCCCTGCCCGCCGGGGACGAGGCCCCGCTGCACCTGCTGCGCCGCCGCGTCCACCAGGCGGTGTCGGGAGGCCGCCGGGTCCTCGCCTTCGCCGGGGACCGGCCCGGCGACGGAGCCCGCCTGCGCCGGGCCGGCCTCGCCACGGCGGGTGACCTCCTGGACGACCTCCACGCCGCCGCCGCGGACCGCTCCCGCGACGTCTTCGGCCGCCTGCTCCCGGCCGACACGGACCGCTTCGGCCGGTCCTGGCTGGCCGCCGCCGTCTACACCGACGCGGTCGAACGGGCCCTGTGCGCGGACGCCTGGGGGGCCACCGCGACCGGGGCGGGCGGTGCGCGTCCCCCGGCGACCCCGATCCACTGAGGTAAGGCGTACCTAACATCGGATAGTGTTCTCTGCGCAACCACCCTTGGGACACGCACAGCTGGGAGCCGGCCCTTGCCGCACACGACCGACACCGCCCCGCTCCGGCCGGACACCGTCAGCGACGAGGGCTGGGTCGAGCTCGGCTCCCCCGAGGAGCTGCGGCACCTCCTCGGCGAGCCGTGGCCCGTAGTGATCGACAAGGTGCACGACCGGCTGACCGACGACGACCTGGACATCCTGGCCCGCTCGCCGTTCTGTCTGCTCGCCACCTCCGACGCCGACGGCAACTGCGACGTCTCCCCGCGCGGCGACGCCCCGGGGTTCACCCACGTCCTCGGGCCCGGCACCCTCGTGCTGCCCGACCGGCCGGGCAACCGCAGGGGCGACAGCTTCCACAACGTCCTCGCCAATCCGCACGCCGGCCTGCTCTATCTGATTCCCGGCGGCAAGCAGGTGCTGCGCGTCAACGGACGCGCCCGCATCCTCACCGACGCGCCCTTCTTCGACGCGATGACGCGCGACGGCCGGCGGCCCCGGCTGGCCCTGGTGCTGGACATCGACGAGATCTATCTGCACTGCCCGCAGTCCCTCAACAGGTCGGGGCTGTGGAGCCCCGACTCGTGGGGGCGCACGGGCTGAGCGCCCGTCAGGCGGCCTCGTGGATGACGAGCTTGAACTCCGCCAGGACGATGTTCCGCGCGACGCCGTCGTCATGGGTGGCGCGCACCGCCAGCGGGACGGCCGGGTCGACGAAGACACCCCACTGCTTCGTCCAGCACTGCATGCCGGGACTGGGCGGCCGGTGCTCCGTCGCCGTGGTGTCGTTGGGCGCCGGGGTGAGGCCGAGCGGATCCCGGACGAACTGGTCCCGCAGTTCGTCGTAGCCGCCCGCCTCCCACTGGATCATCGCGTACAGGACGCCCCAGCCGGCCGTGCTGGGCCATATCAGCCCTGACCGGTCGTCGGTGTCCCAGCTCGTGATCGCGTACCCGTCCGGCTGGTTGACCTGGTGCATGTTGAACCGGTCGGAGGACTCGGCGGCCCCGAAGGGGAACCTGATGACCTTGTAGGGGCTGTTCGCCGGGATCGACTGAGGGGTGTCCCGCTTCAGGGAACAGACCTGCACTCCGGGCGAAGCCGTCGCATGGGTGGACATGACGCGAGGCTTCCCGTCCCCGGCCGGTCCGATGTCCCGGACCCCCTGGGAACAACCGTGCGGGCGGACGTGTTCATGAGGCGTCGGAAGGAGCACCCCATGGCACGCAGTACCGCGCGGCCGGTCGTCAGGCTGAAGTCGACAGCCGGTACCGGAGTCACCTACGTGACCCGCAAGAACCGGTCGAACGACCCCGACCGGCTCGTCCTGCGGAAGTACGACCCGGTCGCCGGCGCGCACGTCGTCTTCCGCGAGGAACGATGACCCGCGTGACCGGCATGACCGGCGAGGACGGTCCGCGTCCCGGGGCCCGGCAGGGCTGACGGGCCGCGCACCGGCCGGACGGCCCGGCACCGTGACCACGGTGCCGGGCCGTCCGCGGTGTGGCGCGGCGTCCGCCCGCCCGCCGCCGGGCCAGGATGGACCAAACGGACGTTCTGGAGGCGCAGATGACGGTGGAGCGGGTCGGCATGGTCGTGCACGGCGGTCGTCCCGAGGCCACGGAGGCCGCGCGCACGGTCCGGGCGTGGTGCGAGGCGCACGGGGTCGTCTGCAGGGACATCGACGTGTGGCACGACGGCGGACGGCGCAGCGCCCGGCAGGAGGTGGCGGCGGCGGGCGATCCCGACCTCGTCGTGACCCTGGGCGGCGACGGCACCTTCCTGCGCGGGGCCAGGCTCGCCGCCTCCGCCGACGCCCTGGTGCTGGGCGTCGACCTGGGCCGGGTGGGCTTCCTGACCGAGGTGCCCATGGCCCGGATCCGCGCCGCGCTGGACGCCGTGCGCGAGGGCCGGCTCGACGTGGAGCGGCGGATGCTGCTGACGATGCGCGCCTCCCGCCGCCTGGAGGTGCCCTCCGACATCGAGGCCCTCACGAAGTACGGCCGGGGCCCGCTCCTGCCCCCGACGAGCGTGCGCTCCGACTGCGAGACGGGCGGCGAGTGGGGCGTCCCGCTGGACGTGACCGCCCTCAACGACGTGGTGCTGGAGAAGCTCGCCCGCGACCGGCAGGTGTCGGCCGGCGTGTACATCGCGGGACGGCTGCTGGCCTCGTACTCGGCCGACGCGCTGCTGGTGGCCACCCCCACCGGCTCGACCGCCTACAGCTTCGCCGCCGGCGGTCCCGTGGTCTCGCCGCGCGCCGAGACGCTGGTGTTCACCCCGGTGGCACCGCACATGACGTTCGACCGCTCGGTCGTGGCCGCCCCGGACGAACCCGTCGGGCTGCGAGTGCTCGAACACTCGGGCCGCGCCGCCGTCAGCATCGACGGCCAGCTCCGCGGCGTGCTCGGCCCCGGTGACTGGATCGGCGTGTACGCGGCGCCGCACCGGCTGCGGGTCGCGCGGCTCGGCCCGATGGACTTCTACGGCCGCCTCCGCCACCGGATGAACCTCACCGACGCGCCCGCCGCCGTGGCCGACGGCGTGCCCGCACCCCTCTGGCCGGTGAGCGGTCCGCCCCCGGGGGACCTGGCGCACCTCGCCCTGCCGCGGGGCCCGGCCGGATGAGCCCGGAACCCGGCCGCCGCACTCCGAAACGAGGTGCGGCCCGCCGCCGTCTCCTACGGTGCGCTCTTGCGCGTGGTTTTCACGAAGGGCCCCGGCACGAGCTACGACATCGAGGTGCGGCGCGAGACCGGTGCGGCGCTCGCTCCCCGCAACGGGCCCGGCGGGCACCCGTATCTGCCGCGGGCCAGAACAGGCCGTTGTCGCCGGCGGCCGGCCGCCCGACCGGTGGCACGCCCTGCCGGTCGGCGGCGCGCTCACTCTGACGTGGCCCGGACCGCACGGTTGCGGCGGACCGAGGAGTAGAAGGACGCGCCGATGAGCGTCACGCCGATGAGGCCGGTGACGACGTCGTTGATCTGGTACTGGATGCTCACGAGAAGGATGAGGGCGAGCGCACCGATCGCGTAGTGGGCGCCGTGCTCCAGGTAGACGTAGTCGTCCAGGGTGCCCTGGCGGACCAGGTAGACGGTGAGGGAACGGACGTACATGGCGCCGATGCCCAGGCCGAGCGCCATCAGGACGATGTCGTTGGTGATGGCGAAGGCGCCGATGACGCCGTCGAAGGAGAAGGAGGCGTCCAGGACCTCGAGGTAGAGGAAGGTGAAGAACGCGGCCCTGCCCGACAGGGCGAGCGCGGACCCGCCCCCGCCCGTGCCGCCGGACCGCTCCTCGCGCTGCCGCCTGCTCTCCTCGTCGGCCAGCCTGCCCTCGAAGAAGCCGGAGAGCCCGCCCACGACCAGGTACGTGATCAGTCCCGCGATGCCCGAGACGAGAACCGTCTGCGCCTTGTCGGCGTGCGTGCCGCCGTGCTGGTGGGCGTGGGCGGCGAAGGTGAGGGAGGTGACGAGGAGGACGCAGAGGGCGAGGCAGACCGACAGCATGTCGATCCGCCCGAGCCTGGCGAGGGGCCGTTCGAGGGGGCCCAGCCACTTGGTCTCGCGGTCCTCGAAGATGAAGTCGAGGAAGATCATCAGCAGGAACATCCCGCCGAACGCGGCGATCGCCGGGTGCGCGTCGGTGACGAGCTGCTGATAGCGGTCCTTGTCGGTGAGCGCGAGGTGAACGGCCTGGGACGGCGCGAGCCGGGCGCTGACGGTGACGATGACGATCGGGAAGAGCAGCCGCATGCCGAAGACGGCGATCAGGATGCCGATGGTGAGGAACATCCGCTGCCAGAAGGCGTTGAGCCGTTTCAGGATGCCGGCGTTGATCACCGCGTTGTCGAAGGACAGCGAGACCTCGAGGACGGCGAGGATGGCGACCAGCCCCAGGGCCGTCCAGCCGTCGTACAGCACACCGGCCACCAGGCCGAGGGCCGTGACCGCGAAGGCCCAGCGGAACGTCTTCAGCAGCACGCGTCACTCCCCGCTCTCTCGTCGCGCTCGTCGCCGGACGACGGGCCCCGTTCCAGTGCCCCTCCCGTGGATGTCTACTACGCCGGGACCGCTGAAGAGTGGCCGACACCACGTCGGGCGGTCTCCGGCCGCACCGGATCCCGGGCCGTGCGGCGGGGAGCACGGACGGCCCGGGAACGAGTCAGCGGCGCCGGCGGCGTACCAGGCGGCGGAACTCCCTCGTCCCGCCGGCCGGCGCGGGCAGCGCGCCCGCCACCGCGTCGGCCAGCAGGGTGCCGACCGTCTCGGCGGCGCAGGCGCGGTTGGCGCCGATGCCTCCTGAGGGCCCGCGCTTGATCCAGCCGACGACGTACGTCCCGGTCCCGCCGGTCACCCGGCCGCGCTGGTGCGGCACGGTCCCGGTGACCTCGTCGAACGGCAGCCCGGCCTGCGCGACCCCCCGGTAGCCGACCGCCCGCAGTGCCAGACCGGCCGGGATGTCCAGCTCTCCGGCGCCGCCGGTGACGCGCACCGCGCGGGTGCCGTCGGCGCCGCGGACCGCCACCGGGGCGGAGAGGAAGCGGAACACGATGCGCCGCCGTCCTGCCGGGGCCGGCGGCAGGGACCAGTCGACGGCCTCCCGCGCCACTGGCCGCAGCACCGCGGCCTTGTCGCCCGGCCCGGCGCCGTCGATCGCCGCGCCGATGCGCGGATCGTGGTCGTCGACGAGCAGGTCCACCCCGGGAAGGTGCTGCAGGGCCAGCGACTCCGGTCTGGTGTACGCCGCGTCCTGCGGGCCGCGGCGCCCGAGCAGCACCACTTCGCGCACCCTGCTGCGGCGCAGTTCCGCCAGCGCGTGACCGGCGATCTCGGTGCCGGACAGCGACTCCGGGTCGGAGACCAGGATCCGGGCGACGTCGAGCGCGACATTGCCGTTGCCGATCACGACGACCCGTTCGGCCGTCAGGCGGACGGCGTCCGCGGCGACCTCCGGGTGCCCGTTGTACCAGGCCACGAAGGTGGTCGCGGAGACGCTGCCCGGCCCGTCCTCGCCCGGTATGCCGAGCCGCCGGTCCGTGGCGGCGCCCACCGCGTAGATCACCGCGTCGTGGTGGGCGGCGATCTCCTCCGCCGTGACATGGCTGCCCACGTCGACGCCCAGATACGTCCGCACCCGCGGATGGGCGCGGAAGCGGGCGAAGGTCTCGCCGACCTTCCGGGTGCCCGGATGGTCCGGCGCCACGCCGTACCGCACGAGCCCGCCGGCGGCCGGAAGCCGGTCGATGAGCGTCACCTCGGCCCGTGTGTGCAGCAGCAGGTCCCTGGCGGCGTACATGCCGGCCGGTCCGGTGCCGACGATCGCGACCCGCAGCGCCCCGAAGTCGGCCGGCAGCACCCGGTCGAAGACCGGCTCGCCCCAGGCGTGGAAGTTGGGGCCGGTCCTCTCCGGCGCGGCCGCTGCCGCGGGGGACCGCGTGGCGTCGCTGTCGTCGTCGGCGCCGTTGTGGTCGTTCTCGAAGTAGGCCGCGTTGATCCGCTCGTACACCCGCTGTCCCTCGGACAGCCGGTCCACGGGCAGGATGGCGTCCGCCGGACAGGCGTCGGCGCAGGCGCCGCAGTCGATGCAGCTCCTCGGGTCGATGTGCAGCATCTCCGTGCTGCCGAAGGCCCGCTCCTCGGGCGTGGGATGAATGCAGTTGACCGGGCAGACGGACACACAGGTGGCGTCGTTGCAGCAGGTCTGGGTGATCGCGAAGGCCATGGTCGTCCGCTCCGCTGAAGGCCGGGGTAGGCGCGGGCTGTGGGGTCAGGTGAGGTTGGCGCGCTTGTAGAAGAAGAGCGCGGGCCCGGTGAGCAGGCCCACCGAGGCCAGGAACTCCATCAGCCCGGAACAGCTCGCGCGCATCATCGACTTGTGGTGCTGGTTGGCCTTCGCCTCACGGATCGCGCGCCGCTCGTCCAGCCCGGCGTTCCCGTAGACCTTCCGGTTCACCATGCTGGTGACGATGACGTAGGCCGCGACGGCGATCAGCACGGCGTGCACCCGGCGGCGCAGCCACCCGGCGCCGGCGAGGTGCCTGCGCGTCTCCTCGCGGGCGAACTTCATGTGCCGCGACTCCTCGACGACATGGATGTTGTTGATGGTGCGGACGAAGGGGACGACCCGCTCGTCGCGCATCCAGTCGCGCTGCATGACGTCGAGGACCTCCTCGGCGACCAGGATCGCCGCGTAAGCGGCCTCCCCGAAGGCCACGGTCTTGAAGAGACGCCCGAGCTCGACCGCGAACCGGTGCGGGCGGTACGCCGGGGCCCCGAGCTTCTTCGCGCCGCGGGCGAACATGATCGAGTGCCGGCACTCGTCCGCTATCTCGGTGAGCGCCCACTGGACGGTGTCGTCGGTCGGGTCCTTCGCGTAGATGTCCCGCAGCACCATCTGCTGCAGGATCATCTCGAACCAGATGCCCGTGCTGGCGACGGACGCGGCCTCCTGGCGGGTCAGTGCCTTGCGCTGCGCGTCGGTCAGCTCGTCCCAGTACGCCGTCCCGTAGAGCGTGCTCCACTCCGGACTGGCGCCGTGGAAGTCCGTGTCGAGCGGAGTGTCCCAGTCGACCTCGGTGAGCGGGTCGTAGGAGAGCTGCGCGGACGAGTCCAGCAGCCGCCGGGCCACGCCGTCCTGGGAGGGCCGGCCGGCGGCCTCGGACGGGGGAGTGCTGATGGCCATGCTGAGGCTCCTCGAGTCGGGGTCCGTGAGCATTACCGCGGGTAACGAGCCGCTTGCTGACGAACCTTATAACAAGAGGAGCCCGGTTCCTACCCCCAAGTAGCCGAGCGGTGAAGCGGAGGACCCGGGGGCGTGACGACCGCGGCGCCGTTCTCCCGCGTCAGTTGATGCCGCTCGGGGTGGGCTGGGGCGTGCCGCCGGCCAGGACCTCCTGGAGCCGCTGCGTGCCCTGCTTCACGGCGGTCGTGGTGGTGTCGTGGGAGATGCCGGCGGTCCCGCCGTTGGTGACGGTGATCGCGTTCGCGCCGACCTGGACGACGGCGACGTCCACGGTGAGGGTCACGGGCCGGCCGTTGCTGTCGCCCTTCACCGTCACGGTCATTCCCTGCCGGGCGTCGCCCACGTCGGGCAGCGACATCGCGACGACCTGGACGGTGCGGTCGCCGTTGTCCCCGCCGGTCAGGGTGAACTGGTCGCAGGTGTCGGGGAGCGACTGCAGCGACGTCATCGACTTGTCGAGGGCGGCCTTGTCGTAGGAGGCGACCTGGTAGAGCAGCCGGGCGTCGTCCTCCTGGAACCCGGTGAGCGCCGACGCCCCTGACGTGCTGCCCAGCAGGGTCTCGTCGTAGAGCGAGTCGACCAGGTTCTGGCAGTCCTGCGCGTCGCTCTTCCCCGTGACGAACGCGGCCACGTCGACCTTGCCGACCAGCAGGGAGTCCTTCCACGCCTGCGGGTTCTCCACCTGGGTCCAGTTGTCCTCGATGTCCGCCGCGGTGATCAGCGCGTTCTTCGCGCCGGTCTCGGTGAGCTGCGAGGCGGACGACGAGGCGGTGGGGGAGGACGCCGTGGACGTGGGGGAGCCGGTCTGTGTCGCGCGGGCCCGCTCGACGGCCGCGGAGGCGGTCTCCGACCCGGCCGACGCACCGTCCTCCGCGCTGGAGCAGGCCGCCGTGGTCAGAAGGGTCCCGGTGGCCAGTACGGCGGCCAGGACGCGGGACGAGCAGACGATCGAGCGGGGGGTGGTCACGAATGCCTCCTGAGGATGGGACGAGCGCCCCGGTGCCGACCTGCCCCGGGCGCTCTCTTGCCCTTGCCCTCTCACCGCACCACCGCTCCGCCCGGGCGACCAGCGCAGCGGAGGCATACAGGTGAGAACCGGGCCGGCCGGGGCACCCGGCGCGCCGTGCGCGGAACGCCGGCGGGAAGTCACCCGGCCGCAGAGATGCCGGGCGTGCGCTGTCCGGCGTCTCCCCGAAGACGCTGATACGTTCCGTCTGCATCGGTATGTCACGGAAAGGAACCCAGACACGTCCTCCATCGACAAGGGGACCGAGCCCCCGCCCGAGGCGGTCAGCCGCCACCCGACCCTGTTCCGTGCCATCCGGCGCCGTCGCAACCCGAGGCTGCGCCGCTCGGACATCACGGTGACGGACGAGCGGGCGGTCAGGCGCGCGGTGAAGGCCGCCTCGCTCGGCAACGCCATGGAATGGTTCGACTTCGGCATCTACGCGTATCTGGCCGGCACCATCGGCCGGGTCTTCTTCCCCTCCGGGAGCGAGACCGCGCAGCTGCTGTCGTCCTTCGCCACCTTCGCCGTCGCCTTCCTGGTGCGTCCGCTCGGCGGCATGGTCTTCGGCCCGATGGGCGACAAGGTCGGCCGCAAGAAGGTGCTCGCGCTGACGATGATCCTCATGGCGATCGGCACTGCCGCGATCGGCCTGCTCCCGACGTACGCGGCCGTCGGCTTCTGGTCACCCCTCCTGCTGATCCTGTTCCGGCTGCTCCAGGGATTCTCCACCGGCGGCGAGTACGGCGGCGCCTCCACCTTCATCGCGGAGTACGCCCCGGACAAACGGCGCGGCTACTTCGGCAGCTTCCTCGAGCTGGGCACGCTGGCCGGGTACACCGGAGCGGCGGGCCTGGTCACGGCGCTCACCGCCTGGCTCGGCACCGGCACCATGGACGCCTGGGGCTGGCGCATCCCGTTCCTCGTCGCCGGACCGCTCGGCATCGTCGGCCTGTACCTGCGGCTGAAGCTGGACGACACCCCGGCGTACCTGAAACTGGGGGAGGGGAACGTCCACGTCAACGAGGCCGCGAACTCGGTGGAGACCACGGCCCGCGGCGACCTGCTGAGGATCTTCCGGCAGCACTGGCGGCCGCTGCTCCTGTGCATCGCGCTGGTCGGCGCGTACAACGTCACCGACTACATGCTGCTGTCGTACATGCCGACCTATCTCTCCGACGAGCTGCACTACACGGAGACCCACGGTCTGCTCATCCTCGTCGCCACCATGGCGCTGCTGATGCTGATCATCAACCAGGTGGGCCGGCTGAACGACCGCTACGGCCGCAAGCCGTTGCTGATGACCGGCATGCTGGGCTTCTTCCTCCTGTCCGCCCCGGCGTTCCTGCTCGTGCGGCAGGGCAGTCTGCTCGGGGTCTCGGCCGGCATGCTGATGCTCGGCCTGTCGCTGGTGTGCCTGCTCGGCACCATGTCGGCGGCGCTGCCCGCGATGTTCCCGACGTCGGTGCGCTACGGCTCCCTGTCGGTCGGCTACAACCTGTCGGCGTCGCTGTTCGGCGGCACCACCCCGCTGGTGATCACCGCCCTGATCGGCGCGACCGGCTCGGACATGATGCCGGCGTACTACGTGATGGCCGCGGCCCTGGTCGGTGTCGTCGCGGTGGCCTGCATGAAGGAGACGGCCCAGCAGCCCCTCGAGGGCTCGCCGCCCTCGGTGCAGACCGAGAAGGAGGCGGCGGACATGGTGGAGGCTCGGGCTCCGACGCCGAAGTTCTGAGCCCGCCGCCGGCTCACACTCCGGTGACCTTGGCGGCCGCCGAGACCTCGTAGACGAGGGTGACCGTGCGCCGGCCGCCGGGGGCCAGCGGGACGTCCCAGCGCACGATGCCGTCCGCGTCGACGGCGTCGGGCGCGGGGGAGCAGGCCTCCCGGCGCAGGCGCACCTCCACCGCCGACACCTCGGACACCGGGACGCGCTCCCGCACGACGACCGTCCGGTCGTCGTGCTCGCCCGGCGCGGAGAACCGGGACAGATGCAGCCGCACGGTGCGGGTGACGACGGTCCGCTGGGTGAGTCCGGCGGTCTCGCGGGTCTCCTCGGTGTGCCGCACGACCCGGTGGTCGTCCCGGCTGCCGAAGGCCAGCTCGACCGGGGCGCCCGGAGCGGTGAAGTCCAGCGTGCCGCGCCCGGCGAACCCGCTGCCGCCGACGAGGTCGACGGGCCCGGCGAGCAGAGCGTGCCCGGACCGGTTGTCGAACCGCACGACCTGAGCGACCAGGGGCGACAGCTCCGGCGAGCAGGCGTACTCACTTCGCGCGGACGCGGTGAAGGAGGAGAGCGGAACCCGGTGGGCGCGGCCGTCCGCGGGCACGGAGACGGGCGCGGGGGAGTGGAGTACGCGCACCTCGCCGCCGTCGTCCACTCCCGGCAGCCCGAGCGCCGGGAGGGGCCCGAGGTCCGCGGTCTCCTCCTCGCGCAGGTCGACGTGGACGGCACGGCGCTCCGCGGGGGAACGGTCCTGGAGCGTCAGCCGGTCCTCGCCGAGCCGGGGCGGTTCCGTGGCCCGCGCGGAGCGCGCCGTCGACAGGGTCAGCCGTACGTTCGTCCAGTCCTCGCCCGTGCGCTGCCAGACCACCGCCTCCGTGTCCAGCGCGAGCGAGTCCCCGTCGAGCGTGGCCCGGTAGGCCGGCCGCCACAGGGCGCACGGGGTGAGGTGGCTCAGACGCAGCTCGGCGGGCCCGTCGGCCTCGGCACGGACGGTCAGGTCGATGTGTCCGACCAGCTCGGCGGGCTCCGTCTCGGAGAGCTCCAGGGCCCGCCGCGTCTCGGAGAGCTCGGCGGTGACGGCGGCCAGCGCTGCCTCCACGGCGCGCAGCCGCTCCGCGTGGGTGTCGCGTTCGGCGTCCACCCGGTCCAGTTCCCGGGTCCAGCGGTCGCTCTCCGCCTCACCGAATCCGGCGCCCTCGCCGATCTCCCGCAGCAGATCGGCGGCGAGACGGCCGAGCAGGTCACGACGGGCGTGCAGCCGGTCACGCCGCTGTTCCAGGGAAGTCCGCTCCTCCTCCAGGGCGGTCGCACGGCGGCGCAGCGCGGAGTCGTCGTCGCCGGGCCGCGGCCCGCGCGGCCTCCACTCGCGCACGATCCGCACGTCGAGCACGGCCGCCGGGTGGCCGGCGGTCAGCTCGGCGTGGAGGGTGCGGTCGACCGCCAGCGCGCTGACCGGTCCGAGCCGCAGCCGCTGGGTGCCCGCCCGCAGCTCCAGCACCGCGGCGCGTTCCACGTGGGCGCGGTCCTCCGTGCAGGTGACGGCGGTGACGGGGAGGGGGAGGGTCGTCTCCGATGACGTAGACATGACTGTGTCAGCTCCTGCGGTTGCCGCCGGTCAGGGCCTTGCCGGCCGGGATCCGGATCTCGTGGCCGCCGTCGAGCGCGGCGGTGCCTCCGGCGGGCAGCTCGACGCGCCACAGACGGGTGCCCGGCACGTGGTGTTCCGGTCCCGCGCCGTCCTCGGGCGCCGTCCAGTCGGCGCGTTCCTCGATCCGGACTTCCGGGTCGGAGGTGACGGGCACCCGCTCGCGCACCTCGACGGAGACGGGCACGGGAAGCCGGTTGACCAGCTCCACATGGATCCGGTGGTCGAGCACGGTGACGTTGTTGCGCAGACCCGAGGTCGACTCGCGCAGATGCGTACGGCGGGTGACGCCGATGGCCTCGGCCGGCCCGAGGCCCACCCGGCACACACCGCCCGGGGCGAGGGTGGGCAGTGCCGCGGTCAGCAGGTAGTCCTCGTCCACGGTGACGTCCACCGGGCCGGCCAGCAGCGCCTGGCCGGTGGCGTTCGAGAGCACCAGCGTCGAGTACACGGTCTGCTCCACGGACGGCGCACAGATGTACTCGGTGCGCAGACCGACCGGTATCTCCCCGACGGTGACGGTGTGCCAGGCGCCGTCCGAGGGGATGTCGGCCGGCGCGGTGGCGTCGAACCGGTGGTCGAAGGAGCCCGCGGACTCGCGGGGCCGCACGGCGTGTCCGGGCAGGGGCAGCGCCGCCACCGTCTCGGCGCGGCGCCGGTACTCGGTGGTCACCGGGTCGGAGCCGGAGCCGGGGAACAGCCGCCCCCGGCGGCCGTCGCGCTCCTCGGGGCCGCACAGGACGAGCGCGGTGTAGTCGAGTTCGGCACCGCCGGGTCGCGGCGGACCGGCGGCGGGCGCCGTGGCCGCGGCCTCGGTGAACGCCCCCGACGCCGGGGGTGCCGCGCCGGGGGCCGCGGGTGCCGGCGGGGCTCCGGCCGCGCCGGGCCGGCCGCCGGTGCGGGGCCTGCCGTGCGACCGGGACCGGGCCGGGGAGTCGTCCGCGCCGCTGCCGAA
>Ga0247820_10000673_pt1 | contig 18571 bp, 13 predicted proteins | sample 13C_Glucose_Day1_2_FD_192480 | JGI IMG/M metagenome (GOLD analysis project Ga0247820, IMG submission 192480) | Soil microbial communities from agricultural site in Penn Yan, New York, United States - 13C_Glucose_Day14 | ecosystem: Environmental > Terrestrial > Soil > Agricultural land | place...
GAACGGCGGCGGGCGGAGGTCCGGCGTCCTCCGCCCGCCGCCGTTCGGGTGGCCCTTAGGAGGGCAGTTCCTTCAGCTGGATGTTCCGGAAGGAGACCTGGTCGCCGGCGCCGTGGTTCTGCAGGCCGATGTAGCCGTCGGTCAGGCTCCGCTCGGGGTCCTTGTTGGTGAAGTCGTTGATCTTGACTCCGTTGAGGAACACCTGGAGGCGTTCGCCCTTGACCTTGATCTCGTAGGAGTTCCACTGGCCGGGCGGACGCAGCACCTGGTCACGGGCCTTGATGTTGGCCGACTTGAACGAGTAGACGGAGCCCGTGGTGCGGTCGGCCGCGTCCGTGGCGTCGATCTGGATCTCGTAGCCCTTGTTCACCGCGGACCAGGGGTCGTCGGAGGCCGGGAAGCCGACGAAGACTCCGGAGTTGTCGTCGCCCCGCATCTTCCAGTCGAGCTTGAGGGAGTACGACTTCAGCTCCTTGGCCTGGTACCAGAGCAGGCCCATGCCGCCCTCGGACTCCAGGGTGCCGTCCTTGACGTTGAACTTGCCGGGGCCGGCCTGCTTCCAGCCGTCCAGGGTCTTGCCGTTGAAGATGTCCCGGTAGCCCTTGGCCGGCTTGCAGTCCGCCTTCACCTGGCCGGTGGCGTACTGGAGGCCGCCGAGCAGATGGGTGCGGAAGGCCTCGTCGGCGTACGACTCCTTGGTGTGGCCTCCGCCGGTGTAGAAGGAGCGGCCGCCGCCGTAGCTCTGGCACCAGGCGATCGGGTGGTCGCCCTTCATGGAGCCGCCCTGGTACGTGGTCTCGTCGAGGGTGGCGAGGACCTTGGCCTGCTCACGCGGGTTGGTGCGGTAGTTGTACCACTCGTCGGTGCGCTCCCAGGCGTCGTCCAGGTGCGCGGTGGAGGGGTGGTCGTGGTCGTGGACGCGCACGGTGGCCTTCTGGATGGCCGGGTGCGAGTCGAAGTAGGCGCCGACGAGGCCGCCGTAGAACTCCCAGTCGTACTCGGTGTCGGCGGCGGCGTGGATTCCCATGTAGCCGCCGCCGTTCTTGACGTAGTTCTCGAACGCCTTCTGCTGGTCGGCGTTGAGGACGTCACCGGTGGTGGAGAGGAAGGCCACCGCGTCGTACTTGGCGAGGTTGGCCGTGGTGAACTGTCCGGCCTCCTCGGTCGCGGTGACCGAGATGCCGGCCGGGGCGCCGAGTTCCTTCAGCGCGGCGACGCCCTCCGGGATGGAGTCGTGGCGGAAGCCGGCCGTCTTGGAGAAGACCAGGACCTTCTTGCCGGCCTTGAACGGCTCCTTGGAGAACTCGAAGTCGTCCACGTCGTACAGCGCGCCGTCGCCGCCCCGGAAGACCAGGTAGATCTCCGTGCTGCCCTTCGGCAGCGACCGCAGCGGCACGTCGACGTCCTGGAACGTCTCCCAGCCGCCGGTCGGCGGGATGTACGCCGAGCCGTGCAGCTTGCCCTCGGGCGAGCCGGTGCGCAGCTCGATGAAGCCGCCGGCGCCGCCGGAGGAGGCGCGGACGGTCATCTTCTTCTGCCCGTCGAACCTGTAGGGGCTGAAGGAGATCCAGTCGCCGTCGTTGATGTCGCCGACGGTCTTGCCGCCGTTGGCGCCGGTCTTGTCGATCACCGACACGCCCTGCTGGGCGGAGAAGTGCTCGGCCTGGCGGTGCAGCGGCTGGAGCACGGTGCGGGCGGTGCCGGTCAGGGCCTCCTGGCCGTTCGCCCCGCCGTCGGTGTAACTGGCGCCGACGACACCGTAGATGTTGGCGTTGGGGTCGTGACCGCCGTCGCCGGCGGGCGGCTTGAGGGTGCCCTCGCAGCCCGTCTCACTGGTCAGTTCGTGGGCGTGGGAGTCGTGGCCGAGGCTGTAGGCGACCTTGACCCTGGAGCAGTCGATCTTCTCCTCGGGGTCGGTGACGGTCACCTTGAACGGGACGGGCTCGCCGAAGGCGGCGAGGCTGCCGTTGCCGGGGACGTCGATTTTCACCTTGGGCTCGGTGTTGCCGACGACGATCCGGACGCTGGCGTTGCCGGTGTTGCCCTCGGGGTCCTTCGCGGTGAAGGTCGCGGTGTAGGTGCCGACCTTCTTGTACGTGTGGGTGGGGGTGAGTCCCTCGCCCTTGGTGCCGTCGCCGAAGTCCCAGCCGTAGGTGAGGTCCGGGGAGTCGGCGTCCTTGGCGGTGGCGGTGAACTTGACCTTCAGTCCGGCGGCGCCGGAGGTCCTGTCCGCGCCGACCTCGGCGATCGGGGAGAAGCCGTCCTCGGCGTTCTCGATCCGGTACAGCGCGGAGTTCTCGTCGCCCTGGAACCAGGAGACACCGTAGTCGAGGACGTAGAGCGCGCCGTCGGGGCCGAAGTCCATGTCCATGATCTGGGTGCCGGTCCACGGGAAGTCGTTGATCTTGGCGACCGAGCCGTCGCCGTTCTGCTCGATGCGCTTGATCCAGCGGCGGCCGAACTCACCCGCGAAGAAGTCGCCGTCGTACGCCTCGGGGAACTTCACCGAGGAGTCGAGGTCGGGGTCGTAGCGGTAGACCGGGCCGGCCATCGGGGACTCGGAGCCGGAGCCGAACTCGGGCACGGAGCCGCCGTCGTAGGGGATCCAGGCGGCCTGCGCGGGCGGCAGGTCGACGAGACCGGTGTTGTGCGGGGAGGTGTTCTTCGGGGCGGCGCAGTCGAACTTCTCGCCGGAGGCGCCGGTGGCGAAGTCGTAGTCGGTGTAGGCGTCGTTGTCGCCGGTGCAGAACGGCCAGCCGAAGTTGGCGGCCTCGGTCACCTTGGCGAACTCGACCTGTCCCGCCGGACCGCGGTTCGGGTCGGCGGCTCCGGCGTCGGGGCCGTAGTCACCGACGTACACGGTGCCGGTCTCTTCGTCGACGCTCATCCGGAACGGGTTGCGGAAGCCCATCGCGTAGATCTCGGGGCGGGTCTTCTCGGTGCCCGGGGCGAAGAGGTTGCCCTCCGGGACGGTGTAGGAGCCGTCCTCGGCGACCTTGACGCGCAGGATCTTGCCGCGCAGGTCGTTGGTGTTGCCGGAGCTGCGGCGGGCGTCGAAGGCCGGGTTGCGGTTCGGCCGGTCGTCGATCGGCGTGTAGCCGTCGGAGGAGAAGGGGTTGGTGTCGTCGCCGGTGGACAGGTAGAGGTTGCCCTCGGCGTCGAAGTCGATGTCGCCGCCGACGTGGCAGCAGGTGCCGCGGGAGGCCGCGACGTCCAGGACCTTCTTCTCGCTGGCGGTGTCCAGCGTGCCGTTGGCGTTGAGGACGAACCGGGAGAGGCGGTTGACGCCGTCGAACTTCGCGAAGTCCTCGGCGGTGCCGGTCTCCGGGGCGTCGCCCGCGGGGGTGTCGAGCGGCGGGGCGTAGTAGAGGTAGATCGCCCGGTTGTTCTCGAAGTCCGGGTCGACGCCGACGCCCTGCAGGCCCTCCTCGTCGTGGCTGTAGACGTCGAGCCTGCCGGCGACCTTGGTGACGCCGCCCTGGTCGGTGAGGCGCAGTGTGCCGTCGCGCGAGGTGTGCAGGACGCTGCGGTCCGGGAGCACGGCGAGCGACATCGGCTCGCCCATCTCGGGCTCGCCCTTGGCGAGCGGTACCTGCTGGAACTGCCCTTCGGCGGCGGCCGGTTCGTCGTGCTCCGGGTGGCCGGGGTGGGCGCCGGCGACGGTGGCCGGGGTGCCCACGGCCAGCAGCAGGCCGGTGAGCAGGGCGAGCGGGGTGCGGAGTCTGGGACGCCTCGTGGGGGTGGTGGACGTGAGTTTGCTTCTGTGCACGAAGTCCCTCCGGGAACGGGGTGGTGCCGTACGGATCGGGTGCGGAGACGTGCGGTGCGTGCGGGCGCCGGGGTGCGCCGTCACCCCGGAGGCGTGGGTGTCCTGAACACTTCAGGGACGGTAACCGCGTTCTTCCGGGGCGAACACCCCTTGGAGCGGGACCGGTTGAACTTTTTCCCAACTCAGGACAAAGCGGGATACGGGCAGGTGGGACCCGGGGACCGGCGGCTGCGCCGGTCCCCGTTCCCGGCCTGCCGCCGGGTGCTGCGGTTCAGCTGTTGAACGCGGCGTCGAAGGACGCGCTGGGCGGCTCGAAGTCGAAGGCCTTGAGGCGGGTGAGGGCCTCGGGGGCGCCCTGGAGCCGGTCCATGCCGGCGTCCTCCCACTCGACGGAGACGGGGCCCCCGTAGTCGATGGAGCGCAGCATGCGGAAGACGTCCTCCCAGGGGACGTCGCCGTGGCCGGCGGAGACGAAGTCCCAGCCGCGCCGCGGGTCGCCCCACGGCAGGTGGGAGCCGAGGCGGCCGTTGCGGCCGTCGAGGCGCCTGCGGGCCTCCTTGCAGTCGACGTGGTAGATCCGGTCGCGGAAGTCCCACAGGAAGCCGACCGGGTCCAGGTCCTGCCAGACGAAGTGGGAGGGGTCGAAGTTGAGGCCGAAGGCCGGCCGGCGGCCGACCGCCTCCAGGGCGCGTACGGTCGTCCAGTAGTCGTAGGCGATCTCGCTGGGGTGCACCTCGTGGGCGAACCGCACGCCCTCGGCGTCGAAGACGTCGAGGATGGGGTTCCACCGCTCGGCGAAGTCCTCGTAGCCGCGCTCGATCATCGCCTCGGGGGCGGGCGGGAACATGGCGACCAGGTGCCAGATGGCGGAGCCGGTGAAGCCGATGACGGTGTCGACGCCGAGCAGGGCCGCGGCGCGCGCGGTGTCCTTGATCTCGGCGGCGGCCCGCTGCCGTACGCCCTCGGCCTCGCCGTCGCCCCAGATGCGGTCGGGCAGGATGGCCCGGTGGCGTTCGTCGATGATGGCGTCGCAGACCGCCTGACCGACCAGGTGGTTGGAGATCGCCCAGCACTTGAGGCCGTACTTCTCCAGGAGCTGGTGGCGGCCGGCCACGTAGGACGGGTCGGCCAGGGCTTTGTCCACCTCGAAGTGGTCGCCCCAGCATGCGAGTTCGAGGCCGTCGTAGCCGAAGTCGCGGGCGAGTCGGCAGACCTCCTCCAGCGGCAGGTCCGCCCACTGGCCGGTGAACAGGGTGAAGTTGCGCGGCATCCGTATCCGTCCCTCTCAGGCGGCGATCGGTGTGTAGACGGAGTTCTTCTCGGCGCTCTCCTCCACCGCGGCCAGGACGCGCTGCACCTGGAGTCCGTCGGCGAAGGAGGGCTCGGGGCCCCGTCCCTCGGCCACCGCGTGCACCAGGTCGCGGGCCTGGTGGACGAAGGTGTGCTCGTAGCCGAGGCCGTGGCCGGGCGGCCACCAGCCCTCGAGGTAGGGGTGGTCGGATTCGGTGACCAGGATCCGGCGGAAGCCGGCGTGGGTGCCGGGCTCCGTGCCGTCGTGGTACTCCAGCTCGTTGAGCCGCTCCAGGTCGAAGGCGAGCGAGCCGCGCTCGCCGTTGAGCTCGATGCGCAGGGCGTTCTTGCGTCCGGTGGCGTACCGGGTGGCCTCGAAGGAGGCGAGGGCGCCGGAGGTGAACCGCCCGGTGAACAGGGCGGCGTCGTCGACGGTGACCTGTCCGGTGCCGGCCGTCGAGACGGCGGCCAGGCCGCTGCTGGGCGCGGAGGGCAGCGGCCGCTCCCGTACGAACGTCTCGGTGATCGCGGAGACGCCCGCGAGCCGTTCCCCGGCCAGGTACTGCGCCAGGTCGACGATGTGCGCGCCGAGGTCGCCGAGCGAACCGGAGCCGGCCTGCTCGCGGCGCAGCCGCCAGGTCAGCGGGAACTCCGGGTCCACCAGCCAGTCCTGCAGGTACGCGACCCGCACGTGCCGCAGCCGCCCGATCCGGCCCTCCGCCACCATGCGCCGGGCCAGCGCGGTCGCGGGGACCCGGCGGTAGTTGAAGCCGACCATCGCCAGCCTGCCGTGCGCCGCCGCCGCCTCGGCGGCACGGGCCATCGCCTCGGCCTCCTCCACGGTGTTGGCGAGGGGCTTCTCGCACAGCACGTGCTTGCCCGCGGCGAGCGCGGCGAGCGCGATCTCGGCGTGGCTGTCGCCGGGGGTGCAGATGTCGACGAGGTCGACGTCGTCCCGTTCGACCAGGGCGCGCCAGTCGGTCTCGGTCTCCGCCCAGCCGTACCGGCCGGCCGCCGCACGCACGGCGTCGGCGTCCCGGCCGCAGATCACGGCCAGTTCGGGGCTCAGCGGCAGGTCGAAGACGCGGCCCGCGGTGCGCCAGCCCTGGGAGTGGGCGGCGCCCATGAAGGCGTAGCCCACCATGCCGATGCGCAGCGGTGGCTTCCCCGTCGGAGCCCCTTCGGACGCTTGCGGCTGTGCCATTCGGATGTCCTCCTCGTCGTCGTGGCGGGCGGGGGTGGACCCCGCCCGGGGGGCTGGTCAGGCCCGTGGGGCGGGGCTCCTCACTTGAAGCCGGTGGACATGTACTGGTCCACGTTGTCCTTGTCGACGACGGCCGAGTAGCAGGTCACCGACGAGGGGATCTCGAACTCGGCGAGGCCGCCGACGCCCTTGCCCTGGCCGAGGGCGCGGGCGAGGTCGATCGCGGAGGCCGCCATGGTCGGCGGGTACAGGACGGTGGCCTTCAGGACACCGTTGTCGGCCTTGATGGCCTGGAAGGCGGAGAGCGCGCCCGCGCCGCCCACCATCAGGAACTCGTCGCGCCCGGCCTGTTCGATGGCGCGCAGCGCGCCCACGCCCTGGTCGTCGTCGTGGTTCCACAGCGCGTCGATCTGCGACTGCGCCTGGAGCAGCTGGGCCGTCTTGGCCTGGCCGGACTCGACGGTGAACTCGGCGGCCTGGCGGGCCACCTTCTTGATGTTGGGGTAGTTCTTCAGCGCGTCGTCGAAGCCCTGGCTGCGCTGCTTGGTCAGCTCCAGGTTGTCCAGTCCGGCCAGCTCGACGACCTTGGCGTTCGGCTTGTCCTTGAGCTTCTCGCCGATGTAGTGGCCGGCGTTGAGGCCCATGCCGTAGTTGTCGCCGCCGACCCAGCAGCGGTACGCCTGCGGGGTGTTGAAGATCCGGTCGAGGTTGACCACGGGGATGCCGGCCCGCATCGCCTTCAGGCCGACCTGGGTGAGCGCCTTGCCGTCGGCGGGGAGGATGACCAGGACGTCGACCTTCTTGTTGATGAGGGTCTCGATCTGGCCGATCTGCTGGGCGGTGTCGTTGGAGCCCTCGGTGATCTCCAGGGTGACGTCGGAGTACTTCTCCGCCCGCTTCTTGGCGTTGTCGTTGATGGCGTTGAGCCAGCCGTGGTCGGCCTGCGGTCCGGCGAAGCCGATGGTGACCGGCTTGCCGGGCTTGTCGTCGGCGGCGGGCTGGTCGCCCGCGGCCGGCTTGTCGTCGCTCGACTCGTTGCTGGTGCAACCGGTGACGAGGGCGCCGGCGGACACGGCGGCCGCTCCGAAGAGCAGACCTCTGCGGCTGGTGAACTCTGGCATGGCGGTGAACCCCTTCTTCAGGTCGTGCTCGCGGTACGGCGCTGGACCAGCACGGCGGCGACGATGATCGCGCCCTTGGCGATCTGCTGGACGTCGCTCTGCAGGTTGTTCAGGGCGAAGATGTTGGTGATCGTGGTGAAGATCAGGACGCCGAGGACGGAGCCGACGATGGTGCCGCGGCCTCCGGTGAGGAGCGTGCCGCCGATGATCGCGGCGGCGATGGCGTCGAGTTCGTAGAGGTTGCCGTTGGTGTTCTGGCCGGAGCCGGCCAGGACGATCAGCAGGAAGGCGGCGATGCCGCAGCACAGCCCGGACAGCAGGTAGAGGTAGAGCCGCTGGCGGCGTACGTCGATGCCGGCGAGCCGGGCGGCCTCCGCGTTGCCGCCGACGGCGACGCTGCGGCGGCCGAAGGTGGTCCGGTTGAGGACCAGCCAGCCGATGACGGTGACCGCGGCGAACACCAGGACCAGCGGCGGGATGCCGAGCACGTAGGAGTCGCGCTCACCGAGGTCGAGGACGCCGTCGACGGTGACGATCTGCGTCCGCCCGTCGGTGATCTGCAGGGCGAGACCGCGGGCGGAGGCGAGCATGGCGAGGGTGGCGATGAACGGGACCATCCCGCCGTACGCGATGAGCACCCCGTTGACCAGCCCGCAGCCCAGTCCGACGAGGACGGCGGTGAGGAGGATGCCGCCGAAGCCGTACTCCTGGGTGGCGACGGTGGTGGCCCACACCGAGGCGAGGGCGACGATCGCGCCGACCGACAGGTCGATGCCGCCGGAGATGATGACGAAGGTCATGCCGACGGTGACGACCCCGATGACGGAGGCCTGGGTGAGGACGAGCTGCAGGTTGCGGGTGTCCAGGAACTGGTCCGGTTTGGTGATGCCGCCGATGAGGATCAGTGCGGCGAGCACGCCGAGCAGCGACAGCGTGCGGACGTCGGCGCGGAACAACACGGCGCGCCAGGCGGGCGTTTCGGCGGCCGACGGCACCTTGTCGGTGCTGTCCCGCGGCGGGGAGACGGGCTGCGTCATGACGCCGGGCTTCCTTCCATGACCAGGTCGAGTACACGGTGTTCGTCGAGTTCGCGGGCGGGCGCGGTGTGGACGACGCTGCCCTCGCGCAGCACCAGGACGCGGTCGGCGAGGCCGAGCACCTCGGGCACCTCGCTGGAGACCAGCAGCACCGCGAGGCCTTCGTCCGCCAGCCGGCGGACGACCGCGTACAGTTCGGCGCGGGCGCCGACGTCGACGCCGCGGGTGGGTTCGTCCAGGAGCAGCACCCGGCAGCCGCGCAGCAGCCAGCGCGCGAGCACGGCCTTCTGCTGGTTGCCGCCGGACAGGGTGCGCACGGGCACGTCCGGGTTGTCGGGCCGCAGGGACAGTTCGCGGACCGCCGCACGCGCCGCCCCCAGTTCGGCGCCGCGGTCGATCCAGCCGGCCCTGGCGAAGCGGGACATGGAGGAGACCGACACGTTGCGGGTGACGGACTCCAGCATGAGCAGGGCCTGCGCCTTGCGTTCCTCGGGGGCGAGGCCGAGTCCGGCGCGCACGGCGGCCCGTACGCTGCCCGGCTTCAGGGGGCGCCCGTCGACGAGGACCCGGCCGGTGTCGGGCTTGCGGGCGCCGTAGACGGTCTCCAGGATCTCGGAGCGTCCCGAGCCGACGAGTCCGGCGAGTCCGACGATCTCCCCGGGGCGCACCTCAAGGTCGAGCGGGGCGAACTCCCCGGCGCGCGACAGCCCTTCGACGGTCAGCACCGGTTCGCCGGCGGGGGCGGCGGCGGGCCGCTGCGGGAAGACGTACTCGACGTTGCGTCCCGTCATCAGCGCGACCACCTCATGGGTGGGCGTCGACTTCGCGGGCAGTCCGCCGGCCACGGCCCGTCCGTCCTTCAGCACGGTCACCCGGTCGCCGATGCGCCGGATCTCCTCCAGGCGGTGCGAGATGTAGACGACGGCTACCCCGTCGGCGGTGAGGTCGCCGACGATGCGGAAGAGGTTGTCGACCTCGTCCGGGTCGAGGGCGGCGGACGGCTCGTCCATCACGATGAGCCGTACGTCGTGGGAGAGCGCCCGGGCCATGGACACGATCTGCTGGTGCGCCGCGGAGAGTTCACCGACCAGCCGGGCGGGGTCGATCTCGGGGTGTCCGAGCCGTTCGAGCAGCCGGGCCGTCGACGCCTTGGCCGTGCCCTTGCGGACGACGAAGCCGGCGGCGGTCGGCTCGTGGCCCAGGTGGACGTTCTCGGCGACCGACAGGTGCTCCACCAGGTCGAGTTCCTGGTAGATGGTGGCGATGCCGAGGCGCATGGCGGCGATCGGCGAGCGCAGGGTGACGTCCTCGCCGCGCCAGCGGATGGTGCCGGTGTCGGGCTGGTGGGCGCCGGCCAGCACCTTGATCAGGGTGGACTTGCCTGCGCCGTTCTGGCCGAGCAGGCAGTGCACCTCGCCGGCCTGGACGTCCAGGTCGACGCCGTCCAGGGCCCGGACTCCGGGGAACGACTTGGTGATGCCGGACATGCTGAGAAGCGGTGGTTGTGGTGCCATGCGGATTCCCCTCGGCGGGCGTGCGGGGCCGGTGTCAGGGCGGTCCCCTCGCGGGGCAAGCGTTTTCAGGCAGGGCGGAGCAGGGCGGTGGCGATGCCTGGAGCGGGTGGGCTGTTCCGGTGACGGGGCACGGACGGTGGTGCGGACGCGCGGTGGAGCAGGTGCGGTGGAACGCGGTGGAGCTGCTTACGCGGGTGAGAACAGGTGGTCGCTGATGAGCCGGGCCGCGCCGATGACTCCGGCGGTGGGTCCCAACTCCCCCAGCACGATGGGCAGGTTGCCCGTGGCGAGGGGCAGCGAGCCGCGGTAGACCTGGGTGCGGATGGCGGCGAGCAGGGTGTGGCCGAGGCCGGTCACCCCGCCGCCGATCACCACCAGGCCGGGGTTGAAGAAGCTGACCAGGCCGGCGATGACCTGGCCGGTGTGGTTGCCGCCCTCACGGATCAGGTCGAGGGCGGTGGCGTCACCGGCCGCCGCGGCGGCGGAGACGTCGACGGCGCTGAGCGTGCCGTGTGCCTCCAGCCGGTTCGCGAGTTCGGTGGAGAGCCGCTGCTCGGCGGCCTCCGTCGCGTCCCTGGCGAGGGCCGCGCCGGAGAAGTGCGCCTCCAGGCAGCCCCGGTTGCCGCAGGCGCACGGACGGCCGTCGGGCACGGCCTGGATGTGCCCGATGTCGCCCGCGCTGCCCGTCGTGCCGCGGTAGACCTCTCCGCCGACGACGATGCCGCAGCCGATGCCGGTACCGATCTTGACGCAGAGGAAGTCGGCGACGGTGCGGGCGACGCCCGCGTGCTGCTCCCCCATGGCCATCAGGTTCACGTCGTTGTCGACCATGACCGGGCAGCCGAGGTCCTGGCTGAGCGCCTCCCGCACGGGGAAGCCGTCCCAGCCGGGCATGATCGGCGGAGCCACCGGGATGCCCTCGGGGAAGCGGACCGGGCCCGGGACGCCGATGCCGGCGCCGTCGAACCCCTCCGCGAGCCCCGAGGCCCTCAGCTTCGCCGCCATGGACAGCACCTGCTCGAAGACCGCGACCGGCCCCTCGCGTACGTCCATGGGCTGGTTGATGTGCCCGAGGATCTCGAGCTCGGCGTTGGTGACGGCGACGTCGACCGAGGTCGCGCCGATGTCGACGCCGAGGAACCTCAGATGCGGGTTGAGACGGATGTTGTGGGAGCGCCGGCCGCCGCGCGAGGCGGCGAGTCCGTCGGCCACGACGAGTTCCGTCTCCAGCAGCCGGTCCACCTCCACGGCCAGCTTCGACCGGGAGAGGTCGACCTGGTCGCCCAGCTGGGCACGGGAGTTGGGTCCTCCATCACGCAACAGCCTGAGCAGTCGCGCCTGATGGGCGTTCGCGGGTCGCGCTGTCATGCGTCTCACGAGCCCCTCCCCGCCTCTGCCGGCCTGTGCGCGCCGGATTCCGGCCACGTGTGTGGCGTGCTTTCGAATGGGAAAGTAGCAGCGCCTGCCGGAGGTGGGAAGAAGTCGCGCAGGAATTGGCCCCTACTTTTTCCACTCACAGGACAAAGAAGCCCGTGCGGTGCCCGGCGAATGGGTGGGCAAGGGGTGAAAGCGGGCGGTCCGGCCCGGTCAGGACGTCACGCGCGCGTGGTACGAGCGCCGGGTGTGCTCGGTGTGTTCGCGCATCAGCCGGGTGGCCAGTTGCCCGTCGTGGGCCGCGATGGCCGCGATCAGCTCCCGGTGCTCGACCCAGGACTGCCCGCCGCGCTGCCGGGCCACGGGCGTGTAGTACCAGCGCACCCTCCGGTCGACCTGGGCGGCGAGTTCGGCGAGCACCGCGTTGCCGGCCAGCTCCATGACCTTGGCGTGGAAGCGGGCGTTGAGGACGACGGCGGCGTCCACGTCGTCCGCGTCGACCGCCGCGAGCCCCTCGGCCAGGATCTTCTCCAGTGCCTCGACTCCCGCGGCGTCGGCGTTGCCCGCGGCCAGCCGGGCCGCCTCCGCCTCCAGCAGCGTGCGCACGGTGAGGAGCTGGTCGGCCTCCTCCTCCGTCGGCTCGTGCACGAACGCGCCCTGTGCGGGCCGCAGATCGACCCAGCCCTCGGTGTTGAGCCGCTGCAGCGCCTCCCGCACCGGCTGGCGGGAGACGCCCAGATGGCCGGCGAGCTCGCTCTCCACGAGGTGCTGCCCCGGCCGCAGGGCGCGGGTGGTGATGAGTTCGAGCAGTGCCTCGTAGACCCGGTCGCGCAGCGGGCCGGGCCGTTCGAGCCTGGGCACGGCGCCCTGGGGCAGTCCGGTCGGCAACATCGCGGTCCCCCTCCTCGGCGACTGCGCGCACCGCCGTGTACGCCGGTGCACCGCACGCCAGTAGTGATTGTCTTTCGTCTACAGTCTACGGCGCACGAATACCAGGGAACCGGGGAGTCGGCCTCGTCACACCCTCGCGGTGGACCGCCCGGCGGCGTTCACGGGCAGCGCACGACCTGCCCCGCGTACGACAGGTTCCCGCCGAAGCCGAACAGCAGCACCGGGTCACCGGTCGACACCGCGCCCTGTTCGACGAGCTTGGAGAAGGCGAGGGGGATGCTCGCGGCCGAGGTGTTGCCGGACTCGGTGACGTCGCGGGCGACGACGGCGTTGACGGCGCCCAGCCGCCGCGCCAGCGGCTCGATGATGCGCAGGTTGGCCTGGTGCAGCACCACCGCGGCCAGGTCCGCGGGCGCCAGCCCCGCCTTCTCGCAGGCCTGACGGGCCACCACCGGCAGCTGGGTGGCCGCCCAGCGGTAGACGCTCTGCCCCTCCTGGGCGAACCGCGGCGGCGTCCCCTCGATCCGCACCGCGTGCCCCATCCCGGGCACCGAGCCCCACAGCACCGGGCCGATCCCCGCCGGCGCGTCCCCGTCGCCCGCGGTCACCGGGTCGCAGGCCTCCACCACGGCGGCGCCCGCCCCGTCGCCGACCAGGACGCAGGTGGTGCGGTCGGTCCAGTCGGTCACGTCGGTCATCTTGTCGGCGCCGATGACCAGCACCCGGCTCGCGCCGCCGGCCCGTACGGCGTGGTCGGCGGTGGCGAGGGCGTGGGTGAACCCGGCGCACACCACGTTGATGTCCATCACGGCGGGCCCGGGCATGCCGAGGCGCGCCGCGACCCGGGCGGCCATGTTGGGCGACCGGTCGATGGCGGTGGACGTGGCGACCAGCACCAGGTCGATCTCGGCGGGTGTCCGGCCGGCCGCCGCCAGCGCCTTGGCGGCGGCGTGCGCGGCCAGCTCGTCGACCGGTTCGTCGGGGCCGGCGATGTGGCGGGTGCGGATGCCCACCCGGCTCGTGATCCACTCGTCGCTGGTGTCGACCATGCCCGCCAGGTCCTCGTTGGTGAGCACCCGGGCGGGCTGGTAGTGGCCGACGGCGACGATGCGCGAGCCGATCATGGGTGGGTCCCCCTCGGTGGTCGGATGCGGGATGCACCAGTCTGATCAGTGACTCACCGGTACGAGGGCAGGTGAAGCGACAGGAAACGTGGGTGCGGATTGTCGAATTCCGTCAGGCGCCGGGCGGGCCCTGCGGACCGCCCGGGACGCCTGGGGCCTCTCGTTCGGATCACCCGGTGAACAACTGCGTCGCCTTCCGTACGAGCTCGTACAGCCCGTAGGCGAGCGGCACTCCGACCCACAGCCAGGAGAAGGCGATCAGCCCCCGGCGGCCGGGGTCAGACGGACTTGGGCTGTTCTCGCCGCTCATCGGCGTCCTCCTTCGATGTGCCGGGTCCCGGTTCGTGGTGACGGGGGTGGACGGGCCGGACCAGCTCGTTGGCGACGAAGCCGACGACGAGCAGCCCGATCATGACGATCAGCGACACCCCGTACAGGGCGGAGCCGTGCCGGCCCGCCTCCTCCTGCCGGTCGGCGACCCAGTTCACGATCAGCGGGCCGAGCACGCCGGCCGTGGACCAGGCGGTGAGCAGCCGGCCGTGGATCGCGCCGACCTGGTAGGTGCCGAAGAGGTCCTTCAGATACGCCGGGACGGTGGCGAAGCCTCCGCCGTAGAAGGAGAGGATCACCAGCGCGCACAGCACGAACAGCGGTTTGGAGGAGTCGCCGAGCAGCGCGATGAGCGCGTACATCAGCGCGCCGACGCCCAGGTAGACCCGGTAGATGTTCTTCCGGCCGATGAGGTCGGAGGTGGTGGACCAGCCGATGCGTCCGGCCATGTTGGCCGCCGACAGCAGGGCGACGAATCCGGCGGCCGCGGTCGCCGACACCGGCGTGGAGGTGTCGGCGAAGAAGTCGGTGATCATCGGGGCGGCCTTCTCCAGGATGCCGATGCCCGCGGTGACGTTCATGGTGAGCACGATCCACAGCAGCCAGAACTGCGGGGTGCGCACGGCGGAACGGGCCGAGACCTGCGGCCCGTCGAGCGCGGCGGTCCCGCCGGCCGCCGGGCGGGTGCCGCGCGGGACCCGCACCAGCACCACGCCGAGCAGCATGAACACGGCGTACGTCAGTCCGTGCACGAGGAACGCGAGCGCGATGCCAACGTTGTCGGAACCGAAGGACTCGAGCATCTGCGCCGACCACGGCGAGGCGATCAGCGCGCCGCCGCCGAAGCCCATGATGGCGATGCCGGTGGCCATGCCGGGCCGGTCCGGGAACCACTTGATGAGCGTCGAGACGGGCGAGATGTACCCGATGCCGAGGCCGATGCCGCCGACGAAGCCGTAGCCGAAGACGATCAGCCAGTACTGCTCGGTGGCCGCGCCCAGCGCCGAGAGCAGGAAGCCGGAGGAGAAGCAGACCAGGGCGACGGTCATCGCCCAGCGGGGTCCCCGCCGTTCGACGAGGGTGCCGCCGAACGCGGCCGACAGGCCGAGCATGACGATGCCGAGCTGGAACGGCAGCGCGCTCTGGGTGCCGCTCAGGCCGAGCGCGGACTCCAGCGGGGGCTTGAACACGCTCCAGGCGTACGCCTGGCCGATGGAGAGATGGACGGAGAGGGCGGCGGGGGGCACGAGCCAGCGGCTCCAGCCCGGCGGTGCGACGGGGGGACTCATGAGTCCCCAACCGTAGGGACGGATGGGGCCCTTGAGAAGACGGTTCAACAGACAACCACCGGTGCTGCACAAAGCCTTGCTGGGGACCCCTCCATACTGTAGACAATATTTCGTCGACTAAGTCGGCCGAGCACACCGAGCCGACCCGGATGCGGCGGCTCCCCGCAGTTCCTCGGTATCCCTCGACCGAACGGAGCTCCCCCCGCCATGAAAGTCGCAGTCCTCGGCGCCGGGGCGATCGGCGCCTACGTCGGTGCCGCGCTCCACCGTGCGGGCGCCGACGTGCATCTCATCGCCCGTGGACCGCATCTGGCGGCCATGAGGCAGTACGGAGTACGGGTGCGCAGCCCGCGCGGCGACTTCACCGCGCGTCCCCACGCCACCGACGACCCGGCCGAAGTCGGCCCGGTAGACTACGTGTTCCTGGGGCTGAAGGCCAACTCGTACGCGGCGTGCGGGCCGCTGATCGAGCCGCTGCTGCACGGCACCACGGCGGTCGTGGCCGCCCAGAACGGCATCCCCTGGTGGTACTTCCACCGGCACGGCGGCCCCTACGACGGCCGCCGCCTGGAGAGCGTGGACCCGGACGGCGCGGTCAGTGCGGTGCTCGCGCCCGAACGGGCCGTCGGCTGCGTCGTCTACGCGGCCACCGAACTCCAGGAGCCGGGCGTCGTACGGCATGTGGAAGGCACCCGGTTCTCGATCGGCGAGCCCGGCCGCGGTGTCTCCGCGCGCTGTCTGGCGCTCAGCGAGGCGATGCGGGCCGGCGGGCTGAAGTGCCCGGTCGAGCCGGACCTGCGCAACGACATCTGGCTGAAGCTGCTGGGCAACATCTCCTTCAACCCGATCAGCGCCCTCGTGCGCGCCACCATGCGGCAGATGTGCCTGCACGGCGGCACCCGCCAGGTCATCGAGACGATGATGACCGAGACGCTGACGGTCGCCGGCGCCCTCGGCTGCGACGTCGGCGTCTCCATCGAGCGCCGGCTCGCGGGCGCCGAGAAGGTCGGCGACCACCGCACCTCCACGCTCCAGGACCTGGAGCGCGGCAAGCCGCTCGAACTCGACGTCCTGCTCGCGGCAGTCGTCGAACTGGCGGAGATCACCGGTGTCCCGGTGCCCACCCTGCGCACCGTGCACGCCCTGTCGGACCTGCTCGCACTGAGGAGCGCGGCATGAGGAAACGCGACCGGAGCCCGAAGACCTACACCCGCCTCACCCACCCCCTGGTCCGCGACGCGCGCGACGCGCCGTTGCGCCGGGCGACCTGGGAGGAGGCCCTGGACCGGACCGCCCGGGGCCTGGCGGCGGCGCGCGGCGCGTTCGGGATGTTCTCCTGCGCCCGCGCGACCAACGAGATGAACTACGTGGCGCAGAAGTTCGCCCGGGTGGTGATGGGCACCAACAACGTCGACTCCTGCAACCGCACCTGTCACGCCCCGTCCGTCGCCGGTCTGTCGGCCGCGTTCGGCTCGGGCGGCGGCACCTCGTCGTACGAGGAGATCGAGCACACCGACGTCATCGTGATGTGGGGCTCCAACGCCCGCTTCGCGCACCCGATCTTCTTCCAGCACGTGCTGAGGGGCGTCCACAACGGCGCCCGGATGTACGCGGTCGACCCGCGCCGGACCTCCACCGCCGAGTGGGCGGAGAGCTGGCTCGGGCTGAACGTGGGCACCGACATCCCGATGGCCCACGCGATCGGCCGCGAGATCATCCACTCGGGCCTGGTCAACGAGGCGTTCGTACGGCGGGCGACCACCGGCTTCGAGGAGTACCGGGCACTCGTCGAGCCGTGGACGCTGTCCCTCGCGGAGAAGGTGACGGGCGTGCCGGCCGCCGCCGTCCGCGAACTGGCGCACGCCTACGCCCGCGCCGAGCGCGCCCAGCTCTGCTGGACGCTCGGCATCACCGAGCACCACAACGGCACCGACAACGTCCGCGCCCTGATCAACCTCTCCCTGCTCACCGGCCATGTCGGCCGCTACGCCTCGGGGCTGCAGCCGCTGCGCGGCCAGAACAACGTGCAGGGCGGCGGCGACATGGGCGCGATCCCCAACCGCCTGCCCGGCTTCCAGGACATCCTCGACGGCGGCGTCCGGCTGAAGTTCGAGTCCGCCTGGGACACCGTCATCCAGCCGCAGTACGGGCTGAACCTGACGGAGATGTTCGAGGCGATGGAGGACGGCTCGCTGCGCGCCGTCTACTGCATCGGGGAGAACCCGGCCCAGTCGGAGGCGGACGGCGAACAGGCGGTGCGCCGGCTGAGGGAGCTGGACTTCCTGGTGGTCCAGGACATCTTCCTGACGAAGACCGCCGAGCTGGCCGACGTGGTCCTGCCGGCCACCGCCGGCTGGGCGGAGACCGAGGGGACCACCACCAACAGCGAGCGGCGGGTGCAGCGGGTCCGCAGGGCGGTGACGCCGCCGGGCGAGGCCCGCGAGGACATCGACATCCTCTGCGAACTGGCCGCCCGGCTCGGCCACGACTGGAAGTACCCGGACGCCGAGGCGGTCTGGAACGAACTGCGCTCGGTCTCCCCCGACCACTACGGCATGACCTACGAGCGCCTGGCGGAACACCAGGGCATCCAGTGGCCCTGCCCCCACACGGACACGCTGGAACCGCCCTACCTGCACGGCAGGTTGTGGGAGACGGACCCGGAACGGCGCGGCAGGCCGGCGCCGTTCGGGATCGTCCGGCACGACCCGCCGGTCGACCTCACCGACGAGCAGTACCCGATCCGGCTGACCACGGGCCGGCGGCTCGACTCCTACAACACCGGCGTGCAGAGCGGCGGTTACGCCTCCCCCCTGCGGCGCGGCGAGTACGTGGAGCTGTGCCCGGAGGACGCCGAGCGGTACGGCGTCGTGGTCGGCGAGCGGGTGCGGGTGACCTCGCGGCGCGGTTCGGTGCTGGCCCCGGTGTGGGTGGACACGGGACTCCGTCCGGGGCTCGCGTTCATGACCTTCCACTTTCCCGACGAGGTGGACACCAACCGGCTGACGATCGAGGCGAACTGCCCGATCGCGGGGACGGCGGAGTTCAAGGCGTCGGCGATCCGGATCGAGAAGGTGAGTGCCAGTGGACCTGCGCTTCGGTGACAGCAAGCCGACGGACGAGGAGCGCGCGGCCGTCGACGCCCTGCTCGGCCCCCCGGAGTCGTCCTGGGAGGGCGCCGACCGCTCCGACGCGGACCTCAGATGGGCCCGGGGCGGCCGCGAGGCCCGCGACCGCCGCGACCTGCTGCTGCCGGGGCTGCACGCGGTCAACGACCGGGTCGGCTGGATCAGCGAGGGCGCCCTGGACTACCTGTGCCGCCGCCTCACGGTCCCCCCGGCCGAGGCGTACGGCGTCGCCACCTTCTACGCGATGTTCTCGGTCCGGCCCCGCCCGGCGACGGTGCTGCACGTGTGCACGGACCTGGCCTGCACGGCGGCGGGCGCGGCCGGGCTGTGCGCGGACGTCGAGTCCCGCCTGGCCCCGGGGTCCGGCGTCCAGGTGGAACGCAGCGCCTGCCTGGGTCTGTGCGAAAGGGCACCGGCGGCCTTGGCCGTCCGGGCCGGTGAAACAGGCCGTCCGGCGGTCGAGGACGAGGCCCGTCCAGGGCCGGAGGGGGGTCCGGGGG
>Ga0247820_10000675_pt1 | contig 18539 bp, 11 predicted proteins | sample 13C_Glucose_Day1_2_FD_192480 | JGI IMG/M metagenome (GOLD analysis project Ga0247820, IMG submission 192480) | Soil microbial communities from agricultural site in Penn Yan, New York, United States - 13C_Glucose_Day14 | ecosystem: Environmental > Terrestrial > Soil > Agricultural land | place...
TGGGTGGCGCCGGCGGGCGGGGTGTAGGTGACCGATGTGGTGCCGTTGAGCACAACACCGCCAAGGCCGGTACCCGGTTGGGTCAGGTCGCTGATGGTCAGCGGTACGTCACCGTCCGGATCGCTGTCGTTCTGCAACAGGTTGAGGGTCAGCGGCACACCGACGCTGGTACTGCCGGAATCGGCCTGGGCCAGCGGCGCCTGGTTTTCGGCTTCGATTGGCGCGTTGCCGACCACGATCACCGGTTCCACATCGCTGCCGCCATGGGCGGATTTGATGGTGACAGTCGCAGGCGGCTGGCTGAGGTCGTTGACGGTCAGGCTCTGCAGGGTGCCGGATTTGGACAGGCGGCCGTAGCCTTGGGCAACCAGGTCGGGGACTACCACCTCGTCGCTGGAGCGTGCTTCGATCACCAGGCGCTTGTTGGCCCAGTCGTAGCGGGCAGTGTCCACTTTCACCACGTCTGTCAGCTTGCTCGAAAGTGAGGTAGGGCGTGTGCCGCCGGTAGCCGTGCTGCCGGTTACCACCACTACCGGGGGCGGCGCGGTCTGGCTCAACTGCTGGGTGAAGAACAGCCCGTTGTTATCCGCAAGCAGGCTGAACTGGCAGGGCGAGGGTGGAGTTCCGACCAAGGCCAGGCCATTGCGCATGCATACATCAGCATCGTTCGGCGCTTTGGCGAAGACTTCGACGCGGGTGCCGGCGCCGTTGCGCGAGTAGGTGGCGCGCTCCAGGGTTACCGGCGTTTGCGCACGCTGGTCAAGCACCTTGCCCGACACCGTGAACACATTGGTCTGGATGGCCCCGGCTGGCCCTTCGATGCGTACGAAGTTGGTATTGAACGGGCTACCGGTCACCGCTTCGGTGAGGTTCGGGTCGCCGATGAAGGTTTCGCTGGCACCGGTATCCGGGTTGACTTCGGTATAGGGGCCACCGACCCCGCGCAGCCACGGCCCGAGGTTGCCGTTGAGCGCTCCGCTGAAGTCGCCCGGGGCGCCGATGCCGATGTCGCGGGTGATGTTGATCGCCCGCCGACCGGCCGCGGTCACGTTGACCGTCTCTACACCGTAAGGGTGGGTGATGACATAGGTGCCGGTCGTCGGTACCGAGGCGCGGATGCGGATGCGGGCAAAGCTTTGCTGGTCACCGTCTACCGGGTTTTCCGCGGCGAAAGCGGCTTCTATGCCTGCTACGTAGACTTCCAGTTCATAACCACTGTTGCCCACCTGCGGGATTGAGGTTTCAGCCAGGAACCAGAACATCTCTGGGGGCCAGTTGTCGGGGAATACCAGTGGCAGCGCGTCGTCGTAGACACCCGGTTCAGGCAGCAGGGTGCACATGTAAGCCGGTGCGCCCGGCGCACCAGGGAAACGGGTGCTGGTAGCGCGCGACTGGCACAGCTCCAGGGAAAGGTTGTCGGTGTCCTTGTACCACATCGGGTAACCACCGGTGGCAAAGGTGTAGGGGCCCGGATCGACCTCCGACAGAGCGGCCCAGGCCGCGCTGGTCACAGTGAGGGAGAAACCGGCGGCCAACAGCGCACGGCGTTGCCAAGTGTTCATGCTGCCTCCTTGAAGGCGGAGCCTTTGTCTGTTCATGGCACCAGCACCACGTCTTCGCTGTCGCTACCACCATTGGCACTGGTGACCTGCACCTTGGCCGGCGGGATGGGTGACAGGGAGGTGCTCAACGTCTTCACTGCACCGCCGCCAGCCAAGTCGCCGATCAGCGCGCCGTTACCGGTGTGGGCGGTGAGGACCGGCGGGCTGGTCTCGTCACTGGTGCTTGCCACCAGGGTCAACTGGCCGCTGGCCAGGCTGAATTCGGCACGGGTGATGGTCACCAGATCGGTCAACGGCAGGTTGACGGTGGCCAGGCTGCTGGTGGGGATCGCCACACTGTTGTCAGCGGTCAATGTCAACGAGGCCGGCAACAGCGGGTTAAGGACTGACTGGGCATACCAGGCGCCGGTACTGTTGGCTTCGGTAAGGCTCAGGTTTGGCGTCTGGCTGGTCAGGGTGACGGTGGCCGGAGGCGGCGGGGCCATCACGAAGACGTCCTGCTGGGCACGCAGGTCGCCGTCCTCGGTGTGCCGCGAATAGGTACTGCGCAGTGGCATCACCGGAGTTGGCCGGGCAACGTCGGAGAGCTTGCCGGAGATCGAGAACAGCTCGGTACGCAGGTCGATGCCACCGGGGCCCTCGATACGCACGTAGTTGGTGTTGTACGGGCTGCCGGTGACGGGCTCCTCAAGGTTCGGGTCGCCGATGAAGCGCTCGCTGCCCTCGGTGTAGGGGCCGTTGACGCTGCGCAGGAACGGCCCCACGTCACCTTTGAGCGCGCCGCTGAAATCACCGGCGCCGGCGATGCCGATGTCGCGGGTCATGTTGATCGCCCGATCGCCGGCGGCGGGCACGTCGAACACGTCGACGCCGTAGGGGTGCGTGACGATGTAGGTGCCGGCGGTCGGCACATCGACGCGGATACGGACCCGGGCGAAGCTGACCTGATCACCTTCGACGGGCTCCTCGGCGGCGAACGCCGCTTCGATTGCCGTGCCGTAACTCAGGTCGATGCCGCGGGCGGCATCGACGATGGCGGCGTCGGCGGTGAACCAGAAGGCTTCGTCGGGGAAGTTGCTGGGGAAGACGATGGGTTGGGTGTCGTCGAATACGCCGGGCGTGGGCAGCAGCGTACACATGTACGCCGGTGCCCCCGGGGCGCCGGCAACACGTGAGCTGACGGTCTTGGTCAGGCACAGGTCAAGGGTTCGCCCGTGCGTATCCTGGTACCAGGCGGCAAAGTTGCCATTGGCGGGGTCATAGGGACCGGTGTCGACGGCATACAGCGCTGCCTGTGCCGGGAGCTGGAGCATGCTGGCGAAAATCGCCACGGCCAGCGGAGTGGGTATCGGTCGGTGCATGAGTCATTCCTCCTGCAAACGGGCCCATGGACTTGGGGCGTCTGGGAGGACATCGGCAACAGCCGTGCCAAATGTTTTGAAACAGGCTCAAGGCCCCGGTTCTGCTGAGTTCAAGCTTGGTTTGGGCTGTTTAGTGAGTTATTTCAGGTGGGTTGTGTTCCCCAGGGTTGGGGGATTGGGGATGAGCATTTGCAGGGTGGCGCCAGCAAAGCGAAAGACGCCCGGATGGAGGGGTGACGCCAGGCTAATTCTCACGCACACTGCGGAAAAATCCCAAGCCCGTTGCCCCACCGTAAGAGGGCACTGCCGGAGCAGAAGATGGCGCGACAACACTTACAAAACGCCCGGGATCCCCTGCACCAATTGCACGAGTCACGGCAGGCCCGTCTCAGGCTGGCCAGCGAAGGCGAGCTGCCGCCGGGCATGCTGCGCGACGAAATCGACGCTTCCTGGCGGCGCAGCCTTGGCCATGGCCTGGATTGCCTGCAGGGCGAACAGGTCGGCCTGGGCCTGGAACAAGGCCATGACTTGCGCACGCTGCTTGAGCAAAACAGGCTGCTGGTCGACGCGGTGACCCCCGAGCTGGACTACCTGGTGTCACGCCAGGGCAAGGCCGGCATCATCATACTCGGCGACGCCCAGGCCAATGTGCTGGCCATCGAAGGGCAAAAACATGTGCTCGAGCGCGAAGGCCTGCGCGACCTGCACCCGGGCAGCTGCTGGAGCGAATCGCTGCGCGGCACCAACGCCATCGGCACCGCCGTGGTCGAAGGCCGACCAACGCTGATCAACTGTGGCGAACATTACCTGGACCGGCTAAGCCCGTTCTCCTGCACGTCGGTGCCGCTGCGTGACCCGCATGGTCAGGTGATCGGGGTGCTCGACATCACCCGTGAAGGGGCCATGGCGCAGCCTCAGGACAGCCTGTCGATGCTGATGATGGCCGCCGGCAACATCGAAAGCCGGATGTTCGGCCTGTGCCACCCGGAGCAGATGGTGCTGGCCTTTCACAGCCGCCCGCAATACCTCAACAGTGCCTGGCACGGCCTGCTGGCGCTGAGCCTGGACGGCGAAGTGCTGGCCGCCAATGACAACGCTTGCCAACTGCTGCAGGTGCCACGCCAGGGCCTGATCGGGCGGCGCAGCAGCGACCTGCTGGGCGAACGCTCACCGGCCTTCATCGCGCGCCTCTGGCAGGGCGCGGTGAGCAGCGTGCAGACGGCCAAGGGCGAGTTCTTCTTCCGCGCCTTGCAGCTCCCGCGCCACAGCCACTTGAATGGCGCCAGCGCTCCCGGTAAGCCGGCCCAGGCCAACAAATCACCCGCGCTGGAAGCCTTGGCCGGCGGCGATGCGCGTCTGGCGCGTAACCTGCGCATGGCTCGCCAAGGCCTGGGCAATGGCCTGCCAGTGCTGTTGCTGGGCGAGACAGGCACCGGCAAGGAAGTAGTGGCACGTGCTCTGCACCAGGCCAGTCCTCGGGCCGACAAGGCCTTTGTCGCGGTCAACTGCGCGGCGATTCCCGAAGGGCTGATCGAGTCGGAGCTGTTCGGCTACCGCGATGGCGCCTTTACCGGCTCGCGCCGTGGCGGCATGGTCGGGCGGCTGATGCAGGCCCATGGCGGTACGCTATTCCTCGACGAAATCGGTGACATGCCCCTGGCCCTCCAGGCTCGACTGCTGCGTGTGCTGCAGGAGCGCCGGGTGGCGCCGTTGGGGGCGGGCGACGAGCAGGAGATCGACGTGGCGTTGATCTGCGCGACCCACCGCGACCTCAAGCGCCTGGTGCAGGACCAGCACTTCCGTGAAGACCTCTACTACCGGGTCAACGGTGTGTCGCTGCGCCTGCCGGCACTGCGCGAACGCGACGACCTGGCATTGATCATCGAAGGTCTGCTGGAGAAGGCCGGCGCCAAAGCGGTGAGCCTGGATCCTGCGTTGGCGGCGCTGCTTGCAGCCTTCGACTGGCCGGGCAACATCCGCCAGCTGGAAATGGTGGTGCGTACTGCCCTGGCCATGCGCGAAGACGGCGAGCAGGTGCTGACCCTCGATCACCTCACCGACTGCCTGCTTGACGAGCTGGCCAGCGGCAGCGCGCCCTCAGGGAACTTGAAGGACACCGAGCTAGAACTGATCCGCAACGCCTTGGCGCGCCATCACGGCAATGTTTCGGCCGCTGCCGAGGCCCTGGGCATCAGCCGGGCGACCTTGTACCGCAAACTCAAACAGTTGCGGGGCTGACATGGGCAGCTTGTTCTCGAGGCTGGTGGAGTCCAGCGATCCGGTGCTCATGCGCCAGGCTCTGGCCTGGCTGTATGGTTTCGTGCGCCCGCACTGGCGTGCCATCGGTGTGTTGCTGGGATTGTCCCTGGGCGCGTCGCTGCTCGCTCTGGCGCAACCCTGGCTGGTAAAGACGCTGATCGACGAAGGCCTGTTGGCCAAGGATTATCAGACCCTCTGGCACATGGCGGCGATCATGATCGCCGCCGGCCTGCTGGGCACCGTGCTGGCCGGCGTCAACCGCTACCTGCATACGCGGCTGTCCGGGCGTATCCTGTTTGCTCTGCGCGACGATCTTTACCGTCACCTGCAGCGGCTGTCGCCGACGTTCTACGGGCGCCGGCGCACGGGCGACATCCTTTCCCGGCTCGATGGCGACGTCGCCGAGATCCAGCGCTTCGCCGTGGACTCGCTGTTCTCGGCGGTGTCCGCGGTGATCGGCCTGGTCGGCGCGGTGGCCCTGATGCTGATGCTGTCGTGGCAACTGTCGCTGCTGCTGGCGCTGCTGATTCCGGTCGAAGTGCTGTGGCTGCGCTGGATGCGGCGCAAGGTCGAGCGCGAGGTGCGCAGCCTGCGCGAGCGTTCGGCGGATGTCTCGTCGTTCCTGGTCGAGACTCTGCCGGCGATGAAATTCATCCAGGCCGCCGGGCAGCAAGGCCGGGAGGCCGGACGCCTGGATCAGCTTGGTCAAGGCTACATGCGCCAGTTGCTCAAAGTGCAGGTCACCGAGTTCTTTACCCAGGCGATCCCTGGCACGCTGACCTCGTGGTGCCGCGCCTGTGCCTTTCTGGTCGGCGGCTGGTGGGTGATCCAGGGCACCTGGCAACTGGGCGCGCTGATTGCCTTTTCCACTTACATGGGCATGGCCGTCGGCCCGGTGCAGAGCCTGTTGGGGCTGTATGTGGCGGTGCAGCGCATGGCGGTGAGCCTGGGGCGAGTGATGGAGCTCAAGCAGGAAGCCGTTGCAGTGCATGAGGCGCTTGTACCAAGGCCGATGCCGGAGGGGCCGGGCGAGCTGCGCCTCGAAGCGGTGTGCTTTGCCCATGACGGCCGACAGGGGGCGGTGCTCGACACTGTCGATGCCTGCCTGTCAGGTGGCCTAAAGGTCGCGATCAGCGGCGCCTCTGGGGTTGGCAAGTCGACCCTGATCGACCTGCTGCAGCGCTTCTACGACCCCGATGCCGGGCGCATCCTGCTGGACGGCGCGGACTTGCGTGAACTCGACCTGGCGGCTGTGCGCCAGCGCATCGCGGTGGTCAGCCAGGACATCGTGCTGTTCCGTGGCACCCTGGCGCAGAACCTCGCCTACGGCGCGCCCCAGGCCAGCCGCGAGGCGCTGGAACAGGTGGTGCGCCTGGCGCACCTGGAAAGCTTGGTGGCCAGCCTGCCGATGGGCCTGGATGGCCTGCTCGGCGAGCGCGGCCAGCAATTGTCCGGTGGCCAGAAGCAACGGATCGCCATTGCTCGCGCGGTGCTCCAGGCACCATCGATCCTGGTACTGGACGAAGCCACCTCGGCGGTGGACGAAGCCACCGAGCGCGAAGTGATCGCCGCGATCGACGAATTGTTCGCCGGCCGTACGCGCATTCTCATCAGCCACCGGGCTTCGACCCTGGCCGATGCCGACCTGCACCTGCACCTGCAGGGTGGGCAGCTGCATGTTTTGGCCCAGGAGGCCATCAAGCATGGCCAATAAGGTGATTGTGGGGTTGATCGACAGTGGCTGCACGGCGGCACAAGCCCGGGCGCTGCACGGCGCACGTCGATTCTGGCTGGAGGAAGGCATGCTGCGCGAAGGCGCGCTGCAGCCGGACCGGCTGGGGCATGGCAGTGCCGTGCTGGCTAGCCTGCAAGCCGAAGCAGGCAGGGCGCCGCTGCTGCTGGCCCAGGTGTTCAGCGAGCAAGGCAGTACCAGCGCCTTGCAGGTGGCCGCAGCGTTGTTGTGGCTGGCCGAGCAGGGCGCCACCTTGATCAACCTAAGCCTTGGGCTGCAGCAGGATCGGGCGGTGCTGCGCCAGGCCTGTGCCGAGGTGCAGGCCGCCGGGTTGTTGCTGTGTGCATCGAGCCCCGCACAGGGTGCGGCGGTCTATCCGGCCAGCTACCCCAAGGTGGTTCGCATCACCGGTGACGCCCGCTGCGCACCGGGCCAGTGGTCATGGCTAGGCAGTGCCCAGGCCGACTTTGGCGGCCATGTCGGCGAACCTGGCATGGCCGGCGCCAGCCTGGGCTGCGCGGCTGTTACCGGGCGCATCGCCGCCCTCATGCAGCAACAACCCGACCTGGACCGCCAGCAACTGCTGGCCTGGTTGCAGGCCCACGCGAGTTTCACAGGCCCCGAGCGGCGAGGGGCAGGGGATGCCTGAACCGCGCATTCTAGTGTTGGGCGCAGGCCCGGCAGGTACCGCCACTGCCCTTGGCCTGCGGCGCCTGGGCTATCCGGTGACCGTGGTGAGCGACTGGCGGCGCTTCGCGGCGCTCGAAGGGGTATCCCAGCGGGTCCTTGAAGGTCTGCGTAACGCCGGCCTGGGGGGGGCTTTGGCAGAGGCGGCGATGCCGGCGACCCGCGAGGTGCGCTGGAACGGTCAGCACCTGCAACTGAACCAGGAGTTCCTGCTCGACCGGCAGTGCTTCGACCGTGCCCTGCGCCGGGATCTGGAGCGGGCCGGGGTGACGGTAATCGAGGGGCGTATACGCGACGTCATGCACAAGGGCGTACATTGCGTCGGCCTGGACGATGGGCAGGTGCTGCAGGCCGAGTTCCTGGTCGAAGCGCGTGGCCGTCAGGCACCGCTGGCGGCAGACCGTTTGCGCGGACCGGAGACGGTCAGCCTGTTGAACCTCTGGCAGGGTGAACCCGGGGCGCCGGCGTCGGCCGTGGAGAGCCTGGATGAGGGCTGGGCGTGGATGGCCAGGCGCGCCGATGGCCGCTGCTACTGGCAGATCACCCTGGATGCTGTCGGGTTGCCGGGCAAGGCGGCTTTACCTGAGTACTGCGCCGAGCGCCGCCGTGGCTCCGCGTTGGCGGCCGAGCTTTTTGGCGTACAGGCGTTCGAGCCTGTACAAGTGCACGCACGCAGCAGCACGGCGATTCTCGCGGGCGACTGCGTGGGGGACGGCTGGATACGGGTGGGCGATGCTGCCATGGCGGTCGATCCACTATCGGGGAATGGGATTTTCCAGTCGCTGTCTTCGGCGCTGCAGGCACCTGTGGTGATCAATACCCTATTGCGCCGGCCCGAGCGGGCGGCGCTGGCGCGGCAGTTTCATCAGCAGCGTGTTGAGCAGCTGTTCATGCGCTTTGCCCGGATTGGCCGGGACTTCTATGGTCAGGAGCAGCGCCGCGTCGGGCAGCCGTTCTGGGCGCGCCGGCAAGTTTGGCCGGATGCGCAGCCGTTGCACCTGGCGGCGGATTGGCAGGCGGTGCGGGTGGCGCGGCGGCCGGTGTTGCGTGAGGGCCTGGTGGATGAGGCCGAGGTGGTGGTGACGGCAGATCAGCCGCTGGGGGTTTGGCATTTGCAAGGCGTGGAGCTGGCACCGGTGGTGCGGGCGTTGCAGGCTGGCCAATCAGTGGATGAGGCCTTGCGCAGTCATCCCCAGGTACAGCAGGCGATGTTACGCCGCTGGCTGGCAGAACAGGGTTACTGTTGAGAGCTTGGGGCCGCTTTGCGGCTCATCGGGATTGGCGCTACCACATCGGCAGCAGCGCCTTGTACCGCGAAAGGGCTGCGCAGCAGCCCCAGCAGGCAGGATCAGAAGAAGGTCCCGACCAACAACTGCATATAGGTACCGGTATCCCGGCTGCCCATCTGCGTCCCGCCATTCGCCGCACTACGCTCCGGCTTGTAGAACCCCACCAGCGGGCTGATCAGCAGGTGCTCGTTGACCATCCACTCCACGTACACATCCAGCTCCCTTGCACCCAGGTTGCCGTGGTCGGTGTCGAGCGTATCGAAGTCGAAGTACAGCGCCCCGACCGTCAGATCGTCCCGTGGCTTGGCCTTGAGCGCCACGTGATGCACCTGGCTGTTGCTGTTGAATGGCCCGGCATAGTTGGCCGCCACTTCACCCTGGAACCAGGTGCCGTAGCCGCGGCTCAGGCCGTAGAACAACGGGTCGAAACTTTCCGAGAAACGGCTGTAACGGTAGGTGGCGGTAGGTGTCCAGGGCAGTTCCGAGAAGGTCCAGTTACTCTCCAGGTACCAGGCGTTCTCACGTCCGCCGCTGCGGTCTTGGGTGACGTATTCGCCAGCTAGCTCCAAGTCCTCGACACCCAGGTTGCCACGCCCGCGCAGGCTGACCGTGTCCATGCCGTCGCGATGTTCCAGGCCCAATATCCGCGCGTAGCGCTGGTCGACGTCAAGGCCATGGATCCAGCTCAGGCCGACGGTGCCGGCGTCGGCGACATGCTCGATATTGGCCACCGCCAGCGACGTGTCAGCCTGGAAGTGGTTGTCGGACTTGAGCCACATCAGGTCGCCCCGCCAGCCTTGCTTGCCACCCAGGCGCAGTACGCCGGTGCGGTCGAAGGCCTTGCGCGCCGCCAGGTAATAGGCGCCGCCACGGTCGAAGTTGGCGCCCAGGTCGACGTTGCCAAGGTTGACCGGATCGCCCTGGATCAGGAAGCCGTCACCTAGGGTCACCACCTGACGGCCGCCGGAGAGGTCCACACCATTTTCGCCCAGCGCCGGGAACAGATTGGCCGAACGCCAGCCCAGGTACAGGTCTTCGATGGCCGTGCGGCGCTCGTCGCCGAGGGTCAGGCCGGCGGCATCGCCATCGCCCCAGGTGGCCGAACTGACCAGGCTGAAGGCCCCGTACAGGTCGCCGCTGTCGGCCAGCGTCTGGCTGCCGCTCAGGCCGTACTTGACGTAGCCCTCGCGCCAGTCGCTGCTGCCGGGCTGGCGGTTACCGGCCTGGTTGTAGCTCTCATCGCTGTGGAAGACGCCGAACAGGGCTTCGAGGTCGGCGTTGAGGGTGGTGCCGTTGTGGTTGTAGAGCTCGCGGGCCTGGGTGAAGGGGGTAGTGAGCAGCAATGCCAAAGTGCAGGCGAGTTTGTGTTTCATGGTGTGCTCCATGTTTTTCTTGTTGTGGTCTGGTGTTGCTTGTACCGACCCGTTCGCGGGTGAACCCCAAACAGGGAGTGCGCAGGTCCCAAGGCCGGTACAGGTGCAAAGTCAGAGCCTGATCAGCACCGACTTCAGCTCGGTGTAATGCTCGATAGCGGCCGCGCCCATCTCACGGCCAACGCCCGACATCTTGTAGCCCCCGAACGGCAGGGCCGGGTCCAGCGCACTGTGGCAGTTGACCCATACCGAGCCCGACTTGATGCGCGGGATCATCCGGTGCACCGCAGCCAGGTCGTTGGACCAGATGCTGGCACCCAGGCCGTAGGGGTTGTCGTTGGCCATGCCGATCACTTGGTCGAGGTCATCGAACGGCATCGCTACCAGCACCGGGCCGAAGATTTCTTCCTGCACCAGGCGATGGCGCTGGTCGACGTCGACGATCACCGTCGGCTTGACGAAATAGCCCGGGCCAAAGCCTTCACCACCGCAAGCAATGGTCGCGCCCAGCTCGCGGCCGAGCTTGATGTAGCCGGTAACACGGTCCTGCTGCTTGGCCGAGATCAGCGGGCCCATCTGCACGGCCGGGTCCAGGCCGCTGCCCAGCTTCATGCCATTGGCGATGCCGGCGATGTCGGCTACCACGTTGTCGAAGTGCTTACGGTGCACGTACAGGCGCGAACCCGCGCAGCACACCTGGCCCTGGTTGAAGAAGATCGCCGTGGCGGCGCCGGCGGCGGCTTGTTGCAGGTCGGCGTCGGGCATCACGATGGTCGGTGACTTGCCGCCCAGTTCGAGGGTGACCCGGGTCATGTTCTCCATCGCCGCCTTGCCGATCAGCTTGCCCACTTCGGTGGAGCCGGTGAAGGTCAGCTTGTCCACGCCGGGGTGGCGGCTCAGCGCCGCGCCGGCATTGAGGCCGGTGCCGGTGATGACGTTGAGCACACCGGCCGGGTAGCCGGCTTCGTCCACCAGTTCGGCGAGCTTGAGCGCGGTCAGCGGGGTTTCGTCGGCAGGCTTGAGCACCACGGTGCAGCCGGTGGCCAGGGCCGGGCCGAGCTTCCAGCAGGCCAGTAGCAGCGGGAAGTTCCAGGCGACGATGGCGCCCACCACGCCCACCGCTTCGCGGCGCACGAAACCATGGAACTGGTCATTGGGCATCAACGGCATTGAGGCCTCGACGGTGCTACCCTCGATCTTGGTGGCCCAACCCGCCATGTAGCGCAGGAAGTCGATGGCCAATTGCACGTCCATGACCTTGGCCACGACGGCGCTCTTGCCGTTGTTCAAGCACTCCAGTTCGGCCAGCTGCTGCGCATCTCGCTCCATCAGGTCGGCCAGGCGCCACAGCAGGTTCTGCCGCTCGCGCGGGCGCATGCGGCTCCAGGGCGAGTCGTCGAAGGCCTGGCGGGCGGCGCGTACGGCGCGGTCGACGTCCTCCTGCTCGGCGGCGGGCACTTCGCCGAGAACTTCACCGGTGGCCGGGTTGCGGAACGATAGGGTGCGACCGCAGGCGGCGTCCTGCCAGTCGGCGCCGATGCGCATCTTCAGCTTGCGCTCGAGGAAGGCGCGGGTGACGGGCAGGATGGGCAGTTCGGAAAGCATGGGGCGGTGCCTCTTGTCATTGGATGTGCCGGGCATTGGCGCAATGGGCGTGCCAAGTAGCCTCAACAGGCGCAAACGCTTGAGCCGCCTTGGGTTTGCCAAGGCGCAGGTTGGCGATTGCGTGGCTGCGCTGTTGCACTTTGAGACGGTGTGAGACGGTGGTGAAACAGTGTCTGGGTGGCTCCATCGCTGGCAAGCCGGCTCCGGCAGGTCTAGAGAACTCCGGGGGAGTTGCGGGCGCTGGCGTGCCAGCGATGGCCTGCACAACTGGCCCTGTCTCATGTTGATACAGCCTGTCGCGAAATGGCACGGTCCAACTCGCCCCCAGTACCGCGCTGGCGATCCAGGAAACCGACTAAAAGACTGAAATACAAAGATTTATCAGCATGTGGCACAGTTTCTGTATCACAACTGCCACATGCACACCTGCTGTACCAAAGCGTGCGAAAACGATAAGAACAACAACCGTGGAGGTCTGACCTTGAAGACGACTCGACTCCGGCGGCATGCGGGCAAACTGGCGCTTGTCGCCGCCGCACTGCTGGGCACCCAGGCCATGGCGGCCGAGCAGGGTGCGACCCTGTTGCAGAACAAGTGCATGGGGTGCCATATCCCCGAGGGCAACGATACCTACAGCCGCATCAGCCATCAGCGCAAGACGCCCGAGGGTTGGCTGATGAGCATCGCCCGCATGCAGGTGATGCACGGCCTGCAGATCAGTGACGACGACCGCCGCACCCTGGTCAAGTACCTGGCCGACCAGCAAGGCCTGGCGCCGAGCGAAACCGACGGCGTGCGCTACGCCATGGAGCGCCGCCTCAATACCGTCGAGCATTTCGACACCCAGCTCAGCGAAACCTGCGGCCGCTGCCACTCCGGTGCCCGCGTGGCCCTGCAGCGCCGTCCGGCGCAGGAATGGGAGCACTTGGTCAACTTCCACCTCAGCCAATGGCCGTCGCTGGAATACCAGGCCCAGGCCCGCGACCGTAATTGGCTGGACATCGCCCTGAAACAGGTGGTACCGGAGCTGGCCAAGCGCTTCCCGCTGGAAAGCCCGGCTTGGGCTGAATGGCAGAAGGCCAAGCCCAAGGCCGATACTTTGCCGGGGCAGTGGGCTTTCAGCGGCCATATGCTCGCCAAGGGCGATGTGCGTGGGGTGATGACCGTCAGCCCCGACCAGGGCGATACCTTCAAGGTCGACGTCAAAGGTATCTACGCCGACGGCACGCCGTTCAACGGCAGCGGCTCGGCGATCCTTTACAACGGCTACGAGTGGCGCGGCAATGTCAAGATCGGCGAGGCCAGCCTGCGCCAGGTTTTCGCGGCACTCGATGGCGAGATGAAAGGCCGCATGTATGAAGCCGATCATGATGAGCGCGGGCTTGACTTCACCGCAGTGAAGGAGGGCAAGGCACGCTTGCTGGCGGTGCAACCGCAGTTCATCAAGGCCGGCGGCGAAAGCGAGATCAGCCTGGTGGGCACCGGCCTGGACGGTAAGCCGGACCTGGGCGCAGGTGTCGAAGTGACCGAAGTGCTGGAACAGACCCCCACCCTGGTGCGGGTCAAGGCGCGCGCTGCGGCCGACGCTAAGCCAGGGCAGCGTGAAGTGGCGGTGGGCGCGCTGAAGGGCGTCAAGCTGGCGGTGTACGACAAGGTCGAGGAAGTGAAGGTGGTACCGGCGTTTTCCATCGCCCGTATCGGCGGAAACGGCGCCTCGGTGCCGAAAGTCCAGGGCCGCTTCGAGGCCGAAGCCTGGGGCAAGGACGCCAGCGGCCAGCCGCTGCGCATCGGCTATCTGCCGGCGACCTGGAAGGTCGAGCCGTTCAACGAGCGGGCGGTCGAAGACGAAGACGTCAAGTTCGCCGGACAGATGCAGGCCGACGGAGTGTTCGTGCCAGGCGGCGCGGGGCCGAACCCGGCGCGCAAGATGATGACCAACAACGCCGGCAACCTGAAAGTGATCGCCACCCTGGCTGACGGCGGCCAGACGGGCGAGGGGCACATGATCGTTACTGTTCAGCGCTGGAACAACCCGCCTTTGCCTTAAGGGCCGGTTGCCAGGCGCATATCTAACGGATCGATTACTCGGAGGTCGCCATGGGCGCACTACTGAACCTGGTCGAGCGTAACCTGCACGAAGTGCAGGTCGACGCCGACCGCATGCTGTTCCATATCCCCAGCAGTTCGCTGTTCGCCGCCGATGCGGTGACCGGCGGCATCATCGACACCCTGCGCCAGCAAGGTTGCAGCGCCGAGGAGCTGACTCAGCGTCTCGGCCAGCGGTTCGCCGGCCAGGACATCCAGGAAACCCTGCGCGAGCTGATCGCCCTGGAGCTGGTCAGTGACGGCTCGCCGCTGACCCCGGAAATCGCCCTCAAGCAGGTCGAGCGCACCGCACTCAACACCGTGGTGCTGAACGTCAACACCGGCTGCAACCTGAGCTGCACCTACTGCTACAAGGAAGACCTGGACAAACCGTCCGCCGGCAAGAAGATGAGCACGGCCACTGCCGAAGCTTCGGTGGAGATGCTGCTCAAGGAGTCCCCCGACGAACAGCGCTACAGCGTGGTGTTCTTCGGCGGCGAGCCGTTGTCCAACCGGCCGCTGATCGAGCACATGGTGGCCTACTGCGAGCGGCGCTTCGCCGAGGCGGGCAAGCAGGTGGAGTTCATCATGACCACCAACGCCACGCTGCTCACCGAAGAGACCGTCGACTGGCTGAACGCCCACCGCTTCGGCCTCTCGGTGAGCATCGACGGACCCAAGACCGTGCACGACCGCAACCGCATCACCGTGGGCGGGCAGGGCACCTATGACGTGGTGCGGCGCAAGGCCGACATGCTGCTGTCGCGCTACACCAGCCGCCCGGTCGGCGCGCGGGTGACCCTGACTCGCGGCATCACCGATGTCGAGACCATCTGGAACCACTTGTTCAACGAGATGGGGTTCGCTGAAGTCGGCTTCGCCCCGGTCACCTCCGGCGACATGGCCGACTTCAACCTCACCGGCGATGAGCTGGTCGAAGTCTTCGCCAACATGAAGGCGCTGGGCCGCCGTTACCTGGAAGCCGCCCTGGAGCACCGCAACATCGGCTTCTCCAACTTGCACCAGCTGATCACCGACATTCACGAGGGTCACAAGAAAGCCCTGCCGTGCGGCGCCGGGTTGAAGATGCTGGCGGTGGACCACGAGGGAGAGCTGAACCTTTGCCACCGCTTCACCGGCTCTAGCCTGCCGACCTTCGGCAACGTGCACCAGGGCGTCAAGCAGGCGCAGCTCAATGACTTCCTGTCCCAGCGTCTGGACCGCAGCAACACCGGTTGTGAGAGCTGCCGCATCCGCAACCTGTGCTCCGGCGGCTGCTACCACGAGAGCTACGCACGCTACGGCGACCCGCAGCACCCGACCTACCACTATTGCGAGCTGATGCGCGATTGGGTCGACTTCGGCATCGAGGTCTACAGCCGCATCATGGCCGCCAACCCGGCCTTCATCGATCGCTACATTACCCCGCGGAAGGCGCACTGACATGAAGCACTTGAAGCCCCTCAACAACAAGGCGCGCATCCTTGAGCAGGCCGCCGCCGAAGATCGCGTCGAAGAAGTCATGGCCATGAGCGCGGTAGCCGGGTGCACCGCCACCACCGACCCAGGCTGGGAAGTCGACGCCTTTGGTGGTGTCAGCTCGCTGTGCCAGCCGATGGAAGCCGACCTGTATGGCTGCTCCGACCCTTGCTGGTGGCCGGCCCAGGTGCCGGACATGATGAGCACCTACCAGGACTGGAACGCCCAGGCGACCAACTCCCAGGATGACTGGCGCAACCTCGGCACCGTGTTCCCGAAAGACAAATGACCGGCCCAACAGGAATGACAAGGGGAAACCGCATGAAACCTGGACTTTGCGCGCAGCTCGCGCTCACCGTCGCCGCCACGGCCTGCACCTGGGCGGTACAGGCCGATGATACCGGGCCCGCCCTCAAGGCCGGCAAGGAATACCTGATCGCCACCAACTACCCGAACAACCTGCACGTGGTCGATGTAGCCAGCGACACGCTGTACAAGAGCTGCCGCATGCCGGATGCGTTCGGCCCTGGCACCGCGATGATGGCGCCGGACAACCGCACCGCCTATGTGCTCAACAACCACTACGCGGACATCTACGGCATCGACCTGGACACCTGCAAGACCACCTTCCACGCTAACCTGTCCAGCGTGCCCGGCGAAGTCGGCAAGTCGATGTACTCGTTTGCCATCAGCCCTGACGGCAAAGAGGTGTATGCCACGGTCAACCCCAGCCAGCGCCTGAACGACCACTACGTGGTCAAGCCGCCGCGCCTGGAAGTGTTCCGTACCGCCGATGGTGTCGACGCCAAGCCGGTGCGCACCTTCCCGATGCCGCGCCAGGTGTACCTGATGCGCGCCGCCGACGACGGCAGCCTGTTCGTGGCCGGGCCGGATATATACAAGATGGACGTCAAAACCGGCAAGTACGAGGTGGCGCTGCCCTTGCGCACCTGGAACCGCAAAGGCTACAGCGCACCTGATGTGCTGTACTTCTGGCCGCACCAAAGCCCGCGCCATGAGTTCTCGATGCTCTACACCATTGCCAGGTTCAAGGACGACAAGCAGGACCCCACTACCGCCGAGCTGCTGTACGGCTACCTGAGTGTGGATCTCAAGACAGGCAAGACTCACACGCAGGAGTTCGCTGACCTGACCGAGCTGTACTTCACCGGCCTGCGCTCGCCAAAGGACCCGAACCAGATGTATGGCGTGCTCAACCGCCTGGCGCGGTACGATATCAAGGAGCGCAAGCTGATCAAGGCGGCTAACCTTGAGCACACTTACTACTGTGTGACCTTCGACAAGAAGGGCGACAAGTTGTACTTGGGTGGCACGTTCAATGACCTGGCGGTATTCGACCCTCAAACACTCGAGAAGGTGAAGAACATCAAGTTGCCGGGCGGGGACATGTCCACTACCACGCCGCAGGTATTTGTCAGGTAGTTTGTGTTGGCCCAGTTGCCGGCAAACCGGCGACTGGGCCGGTTCCACCACCACAAGAATAACAAGAGAGCACCCATGACCCAGCCAAGCTACAGCCAGGGCGACCTGGGCAAGGCCTTGCTTAGCCAATGCATCGGTGACGCTTTCGACGCCACTGTCAACCGCTTCCCCGACCGCGAGGCGCTGGTCGTGCGTCACCAGGCCCTGCGCTACACCTGGCAGCAACTGGCCGACGCCGTCGACCGGCACGCCCGTGCGCTCATGGCCCTGGGCGTGCAACCGGGTGAGCGCGTGGGCATCTGGGCACCCAATTGCGCCGAGTGGTGCATCACCCAGTTCGCCAGTGCCAAGGTCGGCGCGATCCTGGTCAATATCAACCCGGCTTACCGCGCAACCGAGCTGGAGTACGCTCTGGGACAGTCGGGCTGTCGGTGGGTGATCTGCGCCGATGCTTTCAAGACGTGCGACTACCACGCCATGTTGCTGGGCCTGATCCCGGAGCTGGCGAACAGCCAGCCCGGCGCATTGGCCTGTGAGCGCTTCCCGGAACTGCGCGGGGTAGTGAGCCTTGCCATTGCGCCACCGTCAGGCCTGCTTGCCTGGCATGACCTGCAGGCCCGTGCCGACGCCGTGAGTGCTCAAGCTCTGGCCGAGCGCCAGGCACAATTGCAGCCTGGTGACCCGATCAATATCCAGTACACCTCGGGCACCACCGGCTTCCCCAAGGGCGCCACACTCAGCCACAGCAACATCCTCAACAACGGCTACATGGTCGGCGAAAGCCTGGGGTTGACCGAGCACGATCGCCTCGTCGTACCGGTGCCGTTGTACCACTGTTTTGGCATGGTTATGGCCAACCTTGGCTGCATGACCCACGGCACCACCCTGATCTACCCCAACGATGCCTTTGATCCGTTGGCCACCTTGCGGGCCGTAGCCGAGGAAAAGGCCACCGCACTGTATGGCGTGCCGACCATGTTCATCGCAGAACTGGACCACCCGCAGCGCGGTGCCTTCGACCTGTCGAGCCTGCGCACCGGGATCATGGCCGGCGCCACGTGCCCTATCGAAGTGATGCGGCGAGTGATCGACGAGATGCACATGGCCCAGGTGCAGATTGCCTACGGGATGACCGAGACCAGCCCGGTATCGCTGCAGACCGGCGCCAACGACGATTTGGAGCGCCGCGTGACCAGCGTCGGCCGCACTCAGCCACGGCTTGAAAGCAAGGTGATCGATGCCGACGGCAATACCGTACCGCGGGGCGATATAGGTGAACTGTGCACCCGTGGCTACAGCGTGATGCTGGGCTACTGGAACAATCCCGAGGCCACCGCCGAGAGCATCGATGGCGAGGGCTGGATGCACACCGGTGACCTGGCCGTGATGGACGAGCAGGGGTATGTGCGCATCGTCGGGCGCAGCAAAGACATGATCATCCGCGGGGGCGAGAACATTTACGCACGTGAGCTTGAGGAGTTCTTCTTTACCCACCCGGCTGTGGCCGACGTGCAGGTGATCGGTGTGCCGTGCAGCAAGTATGGCGAGGAGATCGTCGCCTGGGTGCGGTTGCACCCGGGGCATCAGGTCGCTTCAGACGAGTTGCGCGAGTGGGCGAGGGCGCGGATCGCGCATTTCAAGGTGCCCAGGTACTTCCGTTTCGT
>Ga0247820_10000678_pt1 | contig 18479 bp, 16 predicted proteins | sample 13C_Glucose_Day1_2_FD_192480 | JGI IMG/M metagenome (GOLD analysis project Ga0247820, IMG submission 192480) | Soil microbial communities from agricultural site in Penn Yan, New York, United States - 13C_Glucose_Day14 | ecosystem: Environmental > Terrestrial > Soil > Agricultural land | place...
AACGGCCCCCCCACCGCCACGACTCCCCTCCTCCGCCGACGGCCGGAATGCCACCGCGCCCACCCACGACTGCCCGCAGTGGGGGCGGCACGACTGGCATGACCACGATTGAGATCGCCCGAGTCCCTTTGGCCGGGGCGGCGGGACTGGCCGCAGACGGCGCGGGTACCGGGACCGGATGCGACGCGACCACTGGGCGCGGTTGGATCGCGGACCGGGTTGATCGCGGACCGGAGTGGGGTGTGGTGGTGCGGTGAGGCCCACGACGCAGCCGCGTCCGCCCCCCACTCGGCCCCGCTCGACCGGCGACATCCCGCCACCCCTCCTACGCTCGAAGAATGTCAGAGGTTCACGCGGTCCGCCGGACGCGGCTAAGGGATTGCTGCAACGCGGGCGGCAGCGCGGCGGCGCTGGTGTCCCGCCCCGCCAACGTGCGCTACCTCGCCGGCGCCGCCCCCGAAGGCGCCGTGCTCCTGCTGGGCGGAACCGAGGACCTGCTGGTGTGCGTCGGCCCGCCCGACGACCGCTCACCCCAGAGCCGCCCCGACGAAGCCCTGCGCGTCCACATCGTCCCCGGCCTCGGCGGCGACGCCGCAGTAGCCGCCGCCGGCCTCGCCGCGGCCCAGGGCGTCGACTCCCTCGCGGTGGAAGAGCACCATCTCACCGTCACCCGCCACCGCGAGATCCACTCCGTCGCCCCCCGCCTCCGCCTCGCCGGCATCGGCTGCGCGGTCGAACAGCAGCGCATCGTCAAGGACGAGGAGGAGATCTCCTGCCTCCGCATCGGCGCAGAGATCGCCGACCAGGCCCTGGGCGAACTCCTGGAGTCCATCCTCGTCGGCCGCACCGAACGCCACCTCGCCCTCGAACTCGAGCGCCGCCTCGTCGACCACGGCGCCGACGGCCCCGCGTTCCCCACCTCCGTCGCCACCGGCCCGAACGCCGGCCGGCCGGGCCACCGCCCCACCGACCGCCGCGTGGAGGAGGGCGACTTCCTCTCCGTCTGCCTGGGCGCCACCTACCGCGGCTACCGCTGCGAGATCGGCCGCACGTTCGTCATCGGCACGGCCCCCGCGGACTGGCAGATCGAGCTGTACGACCTCGTCTTCTCGGCCCAGCGCGCCGGCCGGGAGTCCCTCGTCCCAGGCGCCGCCTGCCGTGACGTGGACCGCGCGGCCCGCCACGTACTGGACTCCGCCGGGTACGCCGAGGCCCTTCCCATGGCCACCGGTCACGGCGTAGGACTGGAAATCGACGAGGACCCTCAATTGACCCCGGCGGCCATGGGTAAACTGGACGCTTGCGTGCCGGTAACCGTCGAACCGGGGGTCCATCTCCCGGGCAGGGGCGGAGTCCGGATCGATGACACGCTCGTCGTGCGCCCCGAGGCGGACGGCGGACCCGAGCTACTCACCATCACGACCAAGGAGCTGCTCGCGCTCTAGCCCCGCGCTGTGCGCCTGCCCCCGCCCCGGCCGTCGTCCACGTCAGTCAGTCCAGCCCAGGAGATTCCGCAACCGTGGCTTCCACGAACGACCTCAAGAACGGCATGGTGCTCAAGCTCGAAGGCGGCCAGCTCTGGTCCGTCGTCGAGTTCCAGCACGTCAAGCCCGGCAAGGGCCCCGCCTTCGTGCGCACCAAGCTGAAGAACGTGCTGTCCGGCAAGACCGTCGACAAGACCTTCAACGCCGGCGTCAAGGTCGAAACGGCCACCGTCGACAAGCGCGACATGCAGTTCTCGTACATGGACGGCGACTACTTCGTCTTCATGGACATGCAGACCTACGACCAGCTCCACATCGACCGCAAGACGGTCGCGGACGCCGCGAACTTCCTCATCGAGGGCTTCGAGGCGACCGTCGCGCAGCACGAGGGCGAGGTGCTCTTCGTCGAGCTGCCGGCCGCCGTCGAGCTGACCATCCAGGAGACCGAGCCGGGCGTGCAGGGCGACCGCTCCACCGGCGGCACCAAGCCGGCCACCCTGGAGACCGGTCACCAGATCCAGGTCCCCCTCTTCATCACCACCGGTGAGAAGATCAAGGTCGACACCCGTACGAGCGACTACCTCGGCCGGGTGAACAGCTAACCGTGGCTGCCCGCAACACGGCCCGCAAGCGCGCCTTCCAGATCATCTTCGAGGGCGATCAGCGCGGCGCCGAGGTCCTGACCGTCCTCGCCGACTGGATCCGGCACGCCCGGTCCGACACCCGGCAGCCGCCGGTCAGCGAGTACACGATGCAGCTCGTCGAGGGCTACGCGGAGCACGCGAAGCGCATCGACGAGCTGATCGGCCAGTACTCGGTCGGCTGGACGCTCGACCGGATGCCGGTCGTCGACCGCAGCATCCTGCGGCTCGGCGCGTACGAGCTGATCTGGGTGGACGAGACCCCGGACGCGGTTGTCCTCGACGAGATGGTGCAGCTGGCGAAGGAGTTCTCGACGGACGAGTCGCCCTCGTTCGTGAACGGTCTGCTCGGCAGGCTCAAGGAGCTGAAGCCGTCGCTCCGCCGCGAGGCGTGAGCGTGCGCGGCGCGCCGTAAGGACGCTGTCCCCACGGTATGCAAAAGCCGCCGGGGTGGTCCGGACCTCATGAGGTCCGAACCACCCCGGCGGCACGTTTCTGCGTACCCGTGGATCTGCGTGCCCGCGGAGCGGTTACGCCTCCTCGTGCGTGGCCACGGCACGGCGCGCGTCCGCGTCCAGCACGCCCCAGTTGATCAGCTGCTCGGTGAGGACCGAGGGCGACTGGTCGTAGATGACGGCGAGCGTGCGCAGGTCGTCCTGGCGGATCGAGAGCACCTTGCCGTTGTAGTCACCGCGCTGCGACTGGATCGTCGCCGCGTAGCGCTGCAGCGGGCCCGCCTTCTCGGCCGGCACCGTGGCCAGCCGCTCCAGGTCCAGGACCAGCTTCGGCGGCGGCTCGGCGGCGCCGCCGGGAGTCGTGCCGGGCAGCAGCTCCTGCACCGGGACGCCGTAGAAGTCCGCCAGCTCCGCGAGGCGCTGCACGGTCACGGCGCGGTCGCCGCGCTCGTACGAACCGACCACGACCGCCTTCCAGCGGCCCTGGGACTTCTCCTCGACACCGTGGAGGGAAAGGCCCTGCTGGGTGCGGATCGCCCGGAGCTTGGCCCCGAGCTGTTTGGCGTATTCGCTGGACATATGGCTCCCCGGCACTGTGTCGACGCGACTGGCTGGTTTCCATGCCGCGCGGCTGGTAACTCACTGTGAGGTTACGCAGCGTTACACTCGTGCGTCAAGCCGAATGGTCCACACCGACTCTTCCGTGGTAGCGAAGATCGGCTACGCCATACGGGTGATCGGGGGTGTCGCTGCCGCCGGATGGCGACCTGCTAGCCTGAGGAACGCACATCCGACGTCCTTTAAGATCCGTCCCGTGAGGCGGAGAAGGAGGTCCGTTTCATATGGACAAGCAGAACTCCCAGAGCGCGCAGCAGGACGCACGTCCCGTGCTCGAAGGCCCCGACATCGCGCGGGTGCTGACCCGCATCGCCCACGAGATCGTCGAACGCGCCAAGGGCGCCGACGACGTGGTGCTCCTCGGCATCCCGACCCGGGGCGTCTTCCTCGCCCGGCGTCTCGCCGACAAGCTCGAGCAGATCACCGAGCGCAAGGTCCCGGTCGGCTCGCTCGACATCACCATGTACCGCGACGACCTCCGCATGCACCCGCCGCGTGCGCTGGCCCGCACCGAGATCCCCGGTGACGGCATCGACGGCAAGCTGGTCGTCCTCGTCGACGACGTGCTCTTCTCCGGCCGCACCATCCGCGCCGCCCTCGACGCGCTGAACGACATCGGGCGCCCCCGCGCGGTGCAGCTCGCCGTCCTCGTCGACCGCGGCCACCGCGAACTGCCCATCCGCGCCGACTACGTCGGCAAGAACCTCCCCACGTCGCTGCGGGAGACGGTCAAGGTCCTGCTCGCCGAGGAGGACGGTCGCGACACCGTGCTGCTCGGCGCCAAGCAGACCGCCCAGTAGCACTTCGGCGCGCACGTCGACGGCGTGCGCCGGCTCGGCGCGCCCACGGGCGCACCCGTCTGCCCGATTTCTCCTCATTGAACTGCCTTACGGAGCCTGACAGATGCAGCGTCATCTCATCTCGGCCGCCGACCTCACCCGCGACGACGCCGTCCTGATCCTCGACACCGCCGAGGAGATGGCCCGGGTCGCCGACCGGCCGATCAAGAAACTGCCGACCCTGCGCGGCCGGACCGTGGTGAACCTCTTCTTCGAGGACTCCACCCGCACCCGGATCTCCTTCGAGGCCGCCGAGAAGCGGCTGTCCGCGGACGTCATCAACTTCACCGCCAAGGGCTCCAGCGTCTCCAAGGGCGAGTCCCTGAAGGACACCGCCCAGACCCTGGAAGCCATGGGGGTCGACGCCGTGGTCATCCGGCACGGCGCCTCCGGGGCCCCGTACCGGCTGGCCACGTCCGGCTGGATCGACGCCCATGTGATCAACGCCGGCGACGGCACCCACCAGCACCCCACGCAGGCCCTGCTGGACGCGTTCACCATGCGGCGCCGGCTGGTCGGCCGGGACGCCGGGCTCGGCAAGGACCTCTCCGGCCGGCGCATCACCGTCGTCGGCGACGTCCTGCACAGCCGGGTCGCCCGCTCCAACGTCGACCTGCTGCACACCCTCGGCGCCGAGGTCACCCTGGTCGCCCCGCCGACCCTGCTGCCGGTCGGCGTCGACACCTGGCCCTGCGAGGTGTCCTACGACCTCGACTCGGTGCTGACCAAGTCCGACGCGGTGATGATGCTGCGCGTCCAGCGCGAGCGGATGAACGCCGCCTTCTTCCCCACCGAACGCGAGTACTCCCGCCGCTACGGCCTCGACGGCGACCGGATGGCGCGGATGCCGGAGCACGCCATCGTGATGCACCCCGGCCCGATGGTCCGTGGCATGGAGATCACCGCCGAGGTCGCGGACTCCGACCGCTGCACCGTGATCGAACAGGTCGCCAACGGTGTCTCCGTCCGGATGGCCGTCCTGTACCTGCTGCTCGGCGGCAACGAACCCGCCTTCACCCCCGCCCGTACCACCGAGGAGAAGTAAGAACGATGAGCAAGACCCTGATCCGTGGTGCGAAGGTGCTCGGCGGCGAGCCGCAGGACGTCCTGATCGACGGCGAAACGATCACTCAGGTGGGCACCGGACTGCCGGCCGACGGCGCCGACGTCGTCGAGGCCGGGGGCAGGATCCTCCTGCCGGGCCTCGTCGACCTGCACACCCACCTGCGCGAGCCCGGCCGCGAGGACTCCGAGACCGTCCTGACCGGCACCCGGGCGGCGGCGAGCGGCGGCTACACGGCCGTGTTCGCCATGGCCAACACCTTCCCGGTCGCCGACACCGCCGGCGTGGTCGAGCAGGTCTGGCGGCTCGGCCAGGAGCACGGTTACTGCGACGTACGGCCCATCGGCGCCGTCACCGTCGGCCTGGACGGGAAGAAGCTCGCCGAGCTGGGCGCGATGCACGAGTCCGCGGCCGGCGTCACCGTCTTCTCCGACGACGGCAAGTGCGTCCACGACGCCGTGATCATGCGCCGCGCACTGGAGTACGTGAAGGCCTTCGACGGCGTCGTGGCCCAGCACGCCCAGGAGCCCCGGCTGACCGAGGGCGCCCAGATGAACGAGGGCGTCGTCTCCGCGGAACTGGGCCTGGGCGGCTGGCCCGCGGTCGCCGAGGAGTCGATCATCGCCCGCGACGTGCTCCTCGCCGAGCACGTCGGCTCCCGGGTGCACATCTGCCACCTGTCGACCGCCGGGTCCGTCGAGATCGTCCGCTGGGCCAAGTCCCGCGGCATCCGGGTCACCGCCGAGGTCACCCCGCACCACCTGCTGCTCACCGACGAACTGGTCCGGTCGTACAACCCGGTCTACAAGGTCAACCCGCCGCTGCGCACCGAGCGGGACGTCATGGCGCTGCGCGAGGCGCTCGCCGACGGCACCATCGACATCGTCGCCACCGACCACGCCCCGCACCCGCACGAGGACAAGGACTGCGAGTGGGCCGCCGCCGCCATGGGCATGGTCGGCCTGGAGACCGCGCTGTCCGTGGTCCAGGGGACAATGGTCGACACGGGCCTGCTGGACTGGGCCGGCGTCGCCGACCGCATGTCCTTCCAGCCCGCACGCATCGGACAGGCCGAGGGCCATGGCCGTCCCGTCTCGGCAGGTGAGCCCGCCAACCTCACCCTCGTCGACTCGGCATACCGTGGCCCTGTGGACCCCGCGGGCTTCGCCTCGCGCAGCCGCAACACCCCCTACGAGGGCCGTGAGCTGCCGGGCCGTGTCACGCACACCTGGCTCCGGGGCAAGGCCACGCTCGTCGACGGGAAGCTCACGTGACACCTCTCCTCCTGCTGGCCGCCGAGAAGGAATCGGCGGAAGTGACCGACTGGGCCGCCCGGATCGGCTGGGTCGTCGGACTCGCCCTCTTCGTCGCGCTCGTCTACTGGCTGATGCGCGAAGGCTGGAAGTGGCGCGGCACCCTCCAGGGCGACCTGCCCGAGCTGCACGGCGCGCCGGACGACCCGGGCCCGGCGAGACTGACGATGAGCGGCCGCTACCACGGATCCACCACCGCCGGTCAGTGGCTGGACCGCATCGTGGCGCACGGCCTGGGCACCCGCAGCCGTGCCGAGCTCACGCTGACCGACGCCGGACTGGACGTCGTACGCACCGGGGCGGACGACTTCTTCGTCCCGGCCCGTGCGCTGCGCGGCGCCCGGCTCGACAAGGGCATCGCGGGCAAGGTCCTCACCGAGGGCGGCCTGCTGGTCGTCACCTGGGCGCACGGCGAGCGGCTGATCGACTCGGGCTTCCGCTCCGACAGCGCGGCGGAGCACAACGCGTGGGTCGAGACCCTCAATCACCTGATCAACAAGACGGAAGGCGCACGATGACAACCTCCACCAGGGGAACCGGCAAGGTTCCCGCCGTACTCGTCCTGGAGGACGGCCGGATCTTCCGCGGCCGTGCCTACGGGGCGGTGGGGGAGACCTTCGGCGAAGCGGTGTTCTCCACCGGCATGACCGGCTACCAGGAGACCCTCACCGACCCGTCGTACCACCGCCAGGTCGTGGTCATGACCGCCCCGCACGTCGGCAACACCGGCGTCAACGACGAGGACGCCGAGTCGAAGCGGATCTGGGTCTCCGGCTACGTCGTCCGCGACCCCGCCCGGACGCCCTCCAACTGGCGCTCCCGCCGCTCCCTGGACGACGAGCTCGCCGCCCAGGGCGTCGTCGGCATCAGCGGCATCGACACCCGCGCGCTCACCCGCCACCTGCGCGAGCGCGGCGCGATGCGCGTCGGCATCTTCAGCGGCGACGCCGTGCGCGACGACGCCGCGCTGCTGGCCCGGGTCCAGGAAGCCCCCCAGATGGCGGGCGCCGACCTGTCCGCCGAGGTCGCCACCACCGAGCCGTATGTCGTCCCCGCGATCGGCGAGAAGAAGTTCACCGTCGCCGCCGTCGACCTCGGCATCAAGGGCATGACCCCGCAGCGCATGGCCGAACGCGGCATCGAGGTGCACGTGCTGCCCGCGACCGCGACCGTCGAGGACGTCTACGCGGTGGAGCCCGACGGCGTGTTCTTCTCCAACGGCCCCGGCGACCCCGCCACCGCCGACCACCCGGTCGCCCTGATGCGGGCGGTCCTGGAGCGCGGCACCCCCCTGTTCGGCATCTGCTTCGGCAACCAGATCCTGGGTCGCGCCCTCGGCTTCGGCACCTACAAGCTGAAGTACGGCCACCGCGGCATCAACCAGCCGGTGCAGGACCGCACGACCGGCAAGGTCGAGGTCACCGCGCACAACCACGGCTTCGCCGTCGACGCCCCGCTCGACGAGGTCTCCGACACCCCGTTCGGCCGCGCCGAGGTGTCCCACGTGTGTCTGAACGACAACGTGGTGGAAGGACTCCAGCTCCTCGACAAGCCGGCCTTCAGCGTCCAGTACCACCCCGAAGCGGCAGCGGGCCCGCACGACGCCGCCTACCTGTTCGACCGCTTCACGTCTTTGATGAGCACCGTCCCGATGGAGGGCCAGCGTGCCTAAGCGCACCGATATCCAGTCCGTCCTGGTCATCGGGTCCGGCCCGATCGTCATCGGCCAGGCCGCCGAGTTCGACTACTCCGGCACCCAGGCGTGCCGCGTGCTCAAGGCCGAGGGCCTGCGCGTCGTCCTGGTGAACTCCAACCCGGCGACGATCATGACCGATCCGGAGATCGCCGACGCCACCTACGTCGAGCCGATCACCCCCGAGTTCGTCGAGAAGATCATCGCCAAGGAGCGGCCGGACGCCCTGCTTCCCACCCTGGGCGGCCAGACTGCCCTCAACACCGCGATCTCCCTGCACGGCAACGGCGTCCTCGAGAAGTACGGCGTCGAGCTGATCGGCGCCAACGTGGAGGCGATCCACAAGGGCGAGGACCGCGACCTGTTCAAGGAGGTCGTGGAGGAGGTCCGCAAGAAGATCGGGCACGGCGAGTCGGCCCGCTCCCACATCTGCCACTCGATGGACGACGTCCTCAGGGGCGTCGAGGCGCTCGGCGGCTACCCCGTGGTCGTCCGCCCCTCCTTCACCATGGGCGGCGCAGGCTCCGGCTTCGCGCACGACGAGGAGGAGCTGCGCCGCATCGCGGGCCAGGGCCTCACCCTCTCGCCGACCACCGAGGTGCTCCTGGAGGAGTCCATCCTCGGCTGGAAGGAGTACGAGCTGGAGCTGATGCGCGACAAGCACGACAACGTCGTGGTCGTCTGCTCCATCGAGAACTTCGACCCGATGGGCGTGCACACCGGCGACTCGATCACCGTCGCCCCGGCGATGACGCTGACCGACCGCGAGTACCAGGTGCTGCGCGACGTCGGCATCGCGATCATCCGCGAGGTCGGCGTCGACACCGGCGGCTGCAACATCCAGTTCGCGGTGAACCCCGAGGACGGCCGGGTCATCGTCATCGAGATGAACCCCCGGGTGTCGCGCTCCTCCGCGCTCGCCTCCAAGGCGACCGGTTTCCCGATCGCCAAGATCGCCGCGAAGCTCGCCGTGGGCTACACGCTCGACGAGATCCCCAACGACATCACCCAGGAGACCCCGGCCTCCTTCGAGCCGACGCTCGACTACGTGGTCGTGAAGGCGCCCCGGTTCGCCTTCGAGAAGTTCCCGAGTGCCGACTCCACCCTCACCACCACCATGAAGTCGGTCGGCGAGGCCATGGCCATCGGCCGCAACTTCACCGAGGCCTTCCAGAAGGCGCTGCGCTCGCTGGAGAAGAAGGGCAGCCAGTTCACCTTCGTCGGCGAGCCCGGCGACAAGACCGAGCTGCTGCGCGAGGCGGTGCGCCCCACCGACGGCCGGATCAACGCCGTCATGGGCGCCATCCGGGCGGGCGCCACCCCCGAGGAGGTCTTCGACGCCACGAAGATCGACCCCTGGTTCGTCGACCAGCTCTTCCTGATCAAGGAGATCGCCGACGAGCTGGCCGCCGCCCCCGAGCTGACCCGCGACCTGCTCGCCGAGGCCAAGCGGCACGGCTTCTCCGACCAGCAGATCGCCGAGATCCGCGGCCTGCGCGAGGACGTCGTCCGCGAGGTCCGGCACGCCCTCGGCATCCGCCCGGTCTACAAGACGGTCGACACCTGCGCCGCCGAGTTCGCCGCGCGGACGCCGTACTTCTACTCCTCCTACGACGAGGAGACCGAGGTCGCGCCCCGCGAGAAGCCCGCGGTGATCATCCTGGGCTCCGGCCCGAACCGCATCGGCCAGGGCATCGAGTTCGACTACTCCTGCGTCCACGCCTCCTTCGCGCTGAGCGACGCCGGCTACGAGACCGTGATGGTCAACTGCAACCCGGAGACCGTCTCCACCGACTACGACACCTCCGACCGGCTGTACTTCGAGCCGCTCACCCTGGAGGACGTACTGGAGATCGTCCACGCCGAGCAGCAGGCCGGACCGGTCGCGGGCGTCGTCGTCCAGCTCGGCGGACAGACCCCGCTCGGGCTGTCGCAGGCGCTGAAGGACAACGGCGTGCCGATCGTCGGCACCTCCCCGGAGGCCATCCACGCCGCCGAGGACCGCGGCGCCTTCGGCCGGGTCCTCAAGGAGGCCGGCCTGCCGGCCCCCAAGCACGGCACCGCCACCACCTTCACCGAGGCCAAGGCCATCGCCGACGAGATCGGCTACCCGGTCCTCGTCCGGCCGTCCTACGTGCTCGGCGGGCGCGGCATGGAGATCGTCTACGACGAGACCCGGCTGGAGTCGTACATCGCCGAGTCGACCGAGATCAGCCCCTCCCGGCCGGTGCTCGTCGACCGCTTCCTCGACGACGCCATAGAGATCGACGTGGACGCCCTCTACGACGGCGAGGAGCTCTACCTCGGCGGCGTCATGGAGCACATCGAGGAGGCCGGCATCCACTCCGGCGACTCGGCGTGCGCCCTGCCCCCGATCACCCTGGGCGGCTTCGACATCAAGCGGCTGCGGGCCTCCACGGAGGCCATCGCGCGCGGTGTCGGGGTGCGCGGCCTGATCAACATCCAGTTCGCGCTCTCCGGGGACATCCTCTACGTCCTGGAGGCCAACCCGCGCGCCTCGCGCACCGTCCCCTTCACCTCGAAGGCGACCGCGGTGCCGCTGGCCAAGGCCGCCGCGCGGATCTCGCTCGGCGCCACCGTCGCCGAACTGCGCGCCGAGGGGCTGCTCCCGGCGCACGGCGACGGCGGCGAGCTGCCGCTGGACGCGCCGATCTCCGTCAAGGAGGCCGTGCTGCCCTGGTCCCGCTTCCGGGACATCCACGGCCGCGGCGTCGACACGGTCCTCGGCCCGGAGATGCGCTCCACCGGCGAGGTCATGGGCATCGACTCCGTCTTCGGGACGGCGTACGCCAAGTCGCAGGCCGGCGCCTACGGGCCGCTGCCGACGAAGGGACGCGCGTTCATCTCGGTCGCCAACCGCGACAAGCGCTCGATGATCTTCCCCGCGCGGGAGCTGGTGGCGCACGGCTTCGAGCTGCTCGCCACCTCCGGCACCGCCGAGGTCCTCAAGCGCAACGGCATCAACGCCACGGTGGTCCGCAAGCAGTCCGAGGGCACCGGCCCGAACGGCGAGAAGACCATCGTCCAGCTCATCCACGACGGCGAGGTCGACCTCATCGTCAACACCCCGTACGGCACCGGCGGCCGCCTCGACGGCTACGACATCCGTACGGCCGCGGTGGCCCGCTCCGTGCCCTGTCTGACGACCGTCCAGGCGCTCGCCGCCGCGGTCCAGGGCATCGACGCGCTCAACCGCGGTGAGGTGGGCGTCCGCTCGCTCCAGGAACACGCGGAACATCTGACCGCGGCCCGCGACTAGCAGCAGCCCCCAGGGGGACACCGGAAACGGTGTCCCCCTCTTCATGAGGACACCATGTACAAGATTCTCTTCACCCTGCTGTTCCGGCGGATGGACCCGGAGCAGGCGCATCACCTGGCCTTCGGCTGGATCCGCCGCGTCGCCCGCGTCCCCGTCCTGCGCACCTTCGTCGCCGCCGTGCTCGCCCCGCGCCACGGGGAGCTGCGCACCGAGGCGCTCGGACTCCGGCTGCACAGCCCCTTCGGTCTCGCCGCCGGCTTCGACAAGAACGCCGTCGGCATCGACGGCATGGCCATGCTCGGCTTCGACCATGTCGAGATCGGCACGGTGACCGGCGAGCCGCAGCCCGGCAACCCCAGGAAGCGGCTGTTCCGTCTGGTCGCGGACCGGGCCCTGATCAACCGCATGGGCTTCAACAACGAGGGCTCGCTCGCCGTCGCCGCGCGTCTGGCCTCCCGCACGCCCGTCTTCCGGACGGTCGTCGGCGTCAACATCGGCAAGACCAAGGTCGTCCCCGAGGACGAGGCCGTGGCCGACTACGTGAAGTCCGCCGAGCGGCTCGCGCCGTACGCCGACTACCTGGTCGTCAACGTCTCCTCGCCGAACACCCCCGGGCTGCGCGACCTCCAGGCCGTGGACCACCTGCGCCCGCTGCTCGCCGCCGTCCGCGAGGCCGCCGACCGCACGGTGCCGGCCCGCCGGGTGCCGCTGCTGGTGAAGATCGCTCCCGACCTCGCCGACGAGGACGTCGACGCGGTCGCCGACCTCGCCGTGGAGCTCGGTCTGGACGGCATCATCGCCACCAACACCACCATCGCCCGCGAGGGACTCGGCCTGACGTCCGACCCGGCCGTCGTGAAGGAGACCGGCGGCCTGTCCGGCGCCCCCCTCAAGGCACGCTCCCTCGAGGTGCTGCGGCGCCTCTACGCGCGCGTCGGCGACCGGATCACCCTGGTCGGCGTCGGCGGCATCGAGAACGCCGAGGACGCCTGGCAGCGCATCCTGGCCGGTGCCACGCTGGTCCAGGGCTACAGCGCGTTCATCTACGAGGGCCCCTTCTGGGGCCGCGCCATGCACAAGGGGCTCGCCGCGCGGCTGCGCACCAGCCCCTACGCCACGCTCGCCGACGCGGTGGGCGCCGACGTGAGGAAGACGGTATGACCGCTCCGGAACCCTTCGGCGCCCGCCTGCGCCGTGCGATGGACGAGCGGGGCGCGCTGTGCGTGGGCATCGACCCGCATGCCTCCCTGCTCGCCGAGTGGGGCCTGAACGACGACGTGAACGGCCTGGAGCGGTTCAGCCGCACGGTGGTCGAGGCGGTCGCCGGCCGGGTCGCCGTGCTCAAGCCGCAGAGCGCCTTCTTCGAACGCTTCGGCTCGCGCGGCGTCGCCGTCCTGGAGAGGACGGTCCAGGAGGCGCGGGCGGCCGGGGCGCTGGTCCTCATGGACGCCAAGCGCGGGGACATCGGCTCCACCATGGCCGCCTACGCGGAGGCCTTCCTGCACCGGGACGCCCCCCTGTTCTCGGACGCCCTCACCGTCTCCCCGTACCTCGGCTACGGCTCGCTGAGCCCGGCCGTGGCACTGGCCAGGGAGTCCGGCACGGGGCTGTTCGTGCTGGCGCTCACGTCCAACCCGGAGGGCGGCGAGGTGCAGCACGCGGTCCGCGCCGACGGGCGGACCATCGGGGCGACCATGCTCGGTCACCTCGCCCTGGAGAACGCCGGCGAGGAGCCGCTGGGCTCCTTCGGCGCGGTGGTCGGCGCGACACTCGGCGACCTCTCCTCCTACGACCTGGACATGGGCGGGCCGATCCTGGCGCCCGGCATCGGCGCGCAGGGAGCCACACCGGCCGACCTCCCGGCGGTCTTCGGCCGCGCCGTGCGCAACGTCGTGCCGAACGTCAGCCGGGGAGTGTTGCGCCACGGTCCCGACGCGGTCGCTCTGCGTGACGCCGTGGAGCGGTTCGCGGAGGAGATCAGGGCCGCCGTGACGCCGGCCTGAACCGGCCGGCGACGGATTCCGAGGTCGCCGCACTCTGGATACACCCTCAAATCCAGGGCAGTATGTCCTCAATGTCCGTCCTGACGGAGGCTGACCAGGACTTTTCCGCTGTTCTCGCTGACTCCGGCGGAGTTGGCCGCTAGTCTCCGACGGAGAGTGAACGGGCAAGCGTGTTGCTCGTGGCTCCCCAGGTGTGGGGCGACTAGGTTCCTCACCGGTCCGTATCCGACAGATCGACATCCGAGGTGACGTAGGCGTGGCTCTTCCGCCCCTTACCCCTGAACAGCGCGCAGCCGCGCTCGAAAAGGCCGCCGCGGCTCGCCGGGAGCGGGCCGAGGTCAAGAATCGACTCAAGCACTCCGGCGCCTCTCTTCACGAGGTCATCAAGCAGGGCCAGGAGAACGACGTCATCGGCAAGATGAAGGTCTCCGCCCTGCTGGAGTCCCTGCCGGGCGTGGGCAAGGTCCGCGCCAAGCAGATCATGGAGCGACTGGGCATCTCCGAGAGCCGCCGCGTGCGGGGTCTCGGTTCCAACCAGATCGCCTCCCTGGAGCGCGAGTTCGGCAGCACCGGCTCCTGAGTCCCGGGCACCCCGGGATTGCTGGAATAATCGCTGCATGACTGAACGTCCGCGGCTGACCGTGCTCTCCGGCCCCTCCGGGGTCGGCAAGAGCACGGTCGTCGCCCATATGCGCAAGGAACACCCCGAGGTCTGGCTCTCGGTGTCGGCGACGACCCGCAAGCCGCGCCCCGGGGAGCAGCACGGAGTCCACTACTTCTTCGTCACCGACGAGGAGATGGACAAGCTGATCGCCAACGGCGAGCTGCTGGAGTGGGCCGAGTTCGCCGGCAACCGCTACGGCACCCCCCGCGGGGCGGTGCTGGAGCACCTGGAGGCGGGTGTGCCCGTCCTGCTGGAGATCGACCTCCAGGGTGCGCGGCAGGTCCGCGAGTCCATGGCCGAGGCCCAGCTGGTGTTCCTGGCTCCTCCCTCCTGGGAGGAGCTCGTGCGCAGGCTCACGGGCCGGGGCACCGAGTCGCCCGAGGTCATCGAGCGGCGGCTGACCGCCGCCAGGGTCGAACTGGCGGCCGAGCCCGAGTTCGACACCACCCTGGTCAACACCTCCGTCGAGGACGTCGCCCGCGAGCTGCTAGCCTTGATGAACGTCGTGTGATCGTGAGCAATCGTTCACCGGTCTCGCCGACTGATTCTTTCCCATCCATCGGAAGGTAGAGCGTGTCCTCTTCCATCTCCGCGCCCGAGGGCATCATCAACCCGCCGATCGACGAGCTCCTCGAGGCCACGGACTCGAAGTACAGCCTCGTGATCTACGCGGCCAAGCGGGCCCGCCAGATCAACGCGTACTACTCGCAGCTCGGCGAGGGCCTGCTCGAGTACGTCGGCCCCCTCGTCGACACCCATGTCCACGAGAAGCCGCTCTCGATCGCCCTGCGCGAGATCAACGCGGGACTGCTGACCTCCGAGGCCGTCGAAGGCCCCGGTCAGTAAGCGGTTGGTACGTCGTATCAGCTGACTGCAGCTGACTTTTCCACAGGCCCGGCAGCACGTCTGCCGGGCCTGTGGTGTCTCATGGGGGTGGTCGCAGTTTTCCGAGGTCCGGGGAGAGACGGTGGACAAGCCGAAGGTCGTTCTGGGGGTCAGCGGTGGCATCGCCGCGTACAAGGCCTGTGAGCTGCTCAGGCGGCTGACGGAGTCGGGGCACGACGTCCGCGTCGTCCCCACCGCCTCCGCACTGCACTTCGTCGGCGCGGCCACCTGGTCCGCCCTCTCCGGCAACCCGGTCTCCACCGAGGTCTGGAACGACGTGCACGAGGTGCCGCACGTCCGCATCGGGCAGCACGCCGACCTGGTGGTCGTCGCCCCCGCCACCGCCGACATACTGGCCAGGGCGGCCCACGGCCTGGCCGACGACCTCCTCACCAACACCCTGCTCACCGCCCGCTGCCCGGTGGTCTTCGCCCCCGCCATGCACACCGAGATGTGGGAGCACCCGGCCACCCAGGACAACGTGGCGACCCTGCGCGCCCGAGGCGCCGTGGTCGTCGAACCGGCCGTCGGCCGGCTCACCGGCGTCGACACCGGCAAGGGCCGGCTGCCCGACCCGGCCGAGATCTTCGAGGTCTGCCGGCGGGTGCTGGCCCGGGGCGCCGCCGGGCCCGACCTCCGGGGCCGGCACGTCGTGGTCAGCGCCGGCGGCACCCGCGAGCCCCTGGACCCCGTCCGCTTCCTCGGCAACCGCTCCTCCGGCAAGCAGGGCTACGCCCTCGCCCGCACCGCCGCCGCCCGGGGCGCCCGCGTCACGCTGGTCGCCGCCAACGCCGCGCTGCCCGACCCGGCGGGGGTGGACGTCGTCCCCGTCGGAACCGCCGTGGAGCTGCGCGAGGCGGTGCTGCGCGCCGCCGCCGACGCGGACGCCGTGGTCATGGCCGCGGCCGTCGCCGACTTCCGCCCGGCCGTCTACGCGGCCGGGAAGATCAAGAAGAAGGACGGCCAGGAGCCCGAGCCCGTCGCCCTGGTGCGGAATCCGGACGTCCTCGCCGAGATCTCCGGCGACCGGGCGCGCGCCGGACAGGTGATCGTCGGCTTCGCCGCGGAGACCGACGACGTGCTCGCCAACGGCCGGGCCAAGCTGAAGCGCAAGGGCTGCGACCTGCTGGTGGTCAACGAGGTGGGGGAGCGCAAGACCTTCGGCTCAGAGGAGAACGAGGCCGTGGTACTGGGCGCGGACGGCAGCGAGACCCCCGTCGCGCACGGCCCGAAGGAGGCACTGGCGGACATCGTCTGGGACCTGGTGGCGGAGCGCCTGGGCTGACCGCCGGACGCGGCGGCCGGTCCCGAAACCTCCTTTCCCGGGGCGTGGCGCCACTGGCCAACATCGCTCCGCATGGGCAGAATGCCCGTGCCGCAGGTCACAGCGCTCTCGCGAGACGAGACAGGGGCCCCCGCGGCGAAGCGCGACCGATAAACTGTTCCACGGACGGCGTCGGGTGCAGCCCCCGCCGTCCGCCAATGATCAGCCAGCAGCCGCTGCAACCCCAGGGAGCGTTGTGTCCCGTCGTCTGTTCACCTCGGAGTCCGTGACCGAGGGTCACCCCGACAAGATCGCTGACCAGATCAGCGACACCATTCTCGACGCGCTGCTCCGTGAGGACCCGACCTCCCGGGTCGCCGTCGAGACCCTGATCACCACCGGCCTGGTGCACGTGGCCGGCGAGGTCACCACCAAGACGTACGCGGACATCGCGACGCTGGTGCGCAACAAGATCCTGGAGATCGGCTACGACTCCTCGAAGAAGGGCTTCGACGGCGCCTCCTGCGGCGTCTCGGTGTCGATCGGCGCGCAGTCCCCGGACATCGCGCAGGGCGTCGACACGGCGTACGAGTCCCGCGTCGAGGGCGACGACGACGAGCTGGACCGGCAGGGCGCCGGCGACCAGGGCCTGATGTTCGGCTACGCGACGGACGAGACGCCGACGCTGATGCCGCTGCCCGTCTTCCTCGCCCACCGCCTGTCCAAGCGCCTGTCCGACGTGCGCAAGAACGGCACCATCCCCTACCTGCGCCCCGACGGCAAGACCCAGGTCACCATCGAGTACGACGGTGACAAGGCGGTCCGTCTGGACACCGTGGTCGTCTCCTCCCAGCACGCCTCCGACATCGACCTGGAGTCGCTGCTCGCCCCCGACATCCGCGAGTTCGTCGTGGAGCCGGAGCTGAAGGCGCTCCTGGACGAGGGCATCAAGCTCGACACCGAGAAGTACCGGCTGCTGGTGAACCCGACCGGCCGCTTCGAGGTCGGCGGCCCGATGGGCGACGCCGGTCTCACCGGCCGCAAGATCATCATCGACACGTACGGCGGCATGGCCCGCCACGGCGGCGGCGCCTTCTCCGGCAAGGACCCGTCCAAGGTGGACCGCTCGGCGGCGTACGCGATGCGCTGGGTCGCCAAGAACGTCGTCGCGGCCGGCCTGGCCGCCCGCTGCGAGGTCCAGGTGGCGTACGCCATCGGCAAGGCCGAGCCGGTCGGTCTGTTCGTGGAGACCTTCGGCACCGCCAAGGTCGACGCCGAGAAGATCGAGCGCGCCATCGACGAGGTCTTCGACCTCCGCCCGGCCGCGATCATCCGCGACCTGGACCTGCTGCGCCCGATCTACGCCCAGACCGCCGCCTACGGCCACTTCGGCCGTGAGCTGCCCGAATTCACCTGGGAGCGCACCGACCGCGTGGACGCCCTCCGCGAGGCGGCCGGCCTGTAGCCCGGACACCCCGCGTCTCCCCGAGGCCCGGCGGCCCCTCCCGAGGGGCCGCCGGGCCTCGGCGCGTGCGCGATCCGCGCCCGGGCCGGCCTGGGGCCGGCGTCGCTGTCAGTCGTGTTTGGTAAGAATGCAAGCGTGAGCAGCGAGAACGGACAGCCGGACGGGGACGCGGAGAGCGCGCCCCCCGAGCAGCTCGCGCTCATCCGGGAGAGCGTGCGCAAGGCCAAGGCGCCCCGGGCCAAACCGCGCACCTGGCGCGGCGCCGCGCTCGCCGAGGAGCTGCCCGTGGCCCGCGTCCTCGTCGACAAGGGCGTGCTCCACCTCGACCGCTACTTCGACTACGCCGTGCCCGAGGACCTGGACGCCGACGCCCAGCCGGGCGTGCGGGTGCGGGTGCGCTTCGGGGCCGGCCGGCACCGGGTGCGCGAGGGCAGGCGCGAGGGCGGCGGACTGATCGACGGATTCCTCGTCGAGCGGCTCGCCGAGTCCGACTACTCGGGCCCCCTGGCGGCGCTGGCCCAGGTCGTCTCGCCCGAGCGGGTGCTCGACGAGGAACTGCTGGGGCTCGCCCGCGCGGTCGCCGACCGGTACGCGGGCAGCCTCGCCGACGTCCTCCAGCTCGCCGTGCCGCCGCGCAACGCACGCGCCGAGCAGCGCCCCTCGCCCGCCCCGCTGCCGCCACCCCCGGCGCCCGGCCCCGGCTCCTGGGACCGCTACGAACAGGGGCCCGGCTTCCTCGCGTCACTGGCCTCCGGCGGCTCCCCCCGCGCCGTGTGGAACGCGCTGCCCGGCCCGGAATGGAGCGGGGAACT
>Ga0247820_10000683_pt1 | contig 18446 bp, 22 predicted proteins | sample 13C_Glucose_Day1_2_FD_192480 | JGI IMG/M metagenome (GOLD analysis project Ga0247820, IMG submission 192480) | Soil microbial communities from agricultural site in Penn Yan, New York, United States - 13C_Glucose_Day14 | ecosystem: Environmental > Terrestrial > Soil > Agricultural land | place...
GGCGTAAACTGGGTAACGGTATCGTCGAAACGGTGCGCGGCCTGGGATATCGCCTGGGGCCGGCGGACGGCGGAGATCAATCGAAGTGATGAGCCTGCGTTTGCGCCTGAGCCTCACGCTGGGCGCCGCTTTTGCGCTGATCTGGGCCCTGGCGGCGGCCTGGATGCTCAGCGACCTGCGCAATCAAATGATGTTTTCCCTCGACCAGCGGCTGGTGGCTTCGGCGCGCATGGTCGCCGGTCTGATGGAGCAATTGCCGGCGTTGCCGAGCAAGGGCGAGGGCACCCATTTCAGCGCCGAACAACTGAATATCCCCGGCGGCATGGCGTGTCAGGTCAGCTCGTTGCGCGGTGAGATCCTCGCCCGCAGCCACACCGACCCGCAACAAACCCTGGAAGCCGAGAAGATGGGCTTCCACGATCAGATGATCGACGGCGCGCCGTGGCGCAGTTTTACCCTGGCCCGCGGCGATCTGCGCATCACCACGGCCGATCGGCAGATCGAGCGCGAAGCCCTGAACATGTCGATCCTGCTGGCCGCCTCGGTGCCGGTTGGCGTGGCGTTGCTGGGCTGCCTGTGCCTGTTATGGCTGGGAATCGGTCAGGGACTGGCGCCGCTCAATCGTATGCGCGATGCCTTGAAAAGGCGTAGCGCTGATTCCCTGGAGCCGTTGCAGATCCAGCCGTTGCCCAGTGAACTGCAGCCCTTGCTTGATACCCAGAATCAGCTGTTGCAACGGATTGGCAAGACCATCGAGCGCGAGCGCCGGCTGACGGGTGACGCGGCCCACGAGTTGCGCAGCCCGCTGACAGCGATCAAGACCCACCTGCAAGTGGCGCGCATGACCGAAGGCGCGGCCCGGGATCAGTCCCTGGCCCGGGCCGAAGAGGGTGCCGATCGCCTGCACCGGACCCTTGAGCAGTTACTGCTGCTGGCGCGGGTCGAGGGCAGTCTGTCGTTCGACGATGGTGCGCAGTGCAGCGCTGAGCAAGTGGCGGAACTGGCCATTCAGGACGCCGCCAGCGGTGACCGCCAGCGAATCAGATTCAAGGTGCCGCCGAAGATCTCGCACGCCCCGGTGCAGATGCCGGCCGTGTTGTCCATCGCGGCGCTGCGCAACCTGCTGGACAATGCCCTGCGTCATACCCCCGGTGACGGGCCCGTGGAACTGAGTCTGGAAACCACCGGCGATCGCGTACAGTTTGTGGTGCGCGACCATGGGCCGGGTATTGCCGACGAAGATCTGCAACACCTGACCCAACGTTTCTGGCGCAACGGCCAGAGCACCGGCTGCGGCTTGGGACTGGCGATTGTCCAGGCCATCGTCCAGCGCTGCGGTTGTACCCTGCATTTCGACAGCCGACCGGATGGGTTGCGGGTCAAGTTGACCATGCCGCTGCAGCCCGTCTGACCAACACCACAGAACCCCTGTAGGAGCTGGCTTGCCAGCGAAGACGTTATATCTGCCAATACATGCATCGACTGACACGCCGCCTTCGCCGGCAAGCCGGCTCCTACATGGGTTCTGCATCGCTCATCAAATGTAACTTCTCTCCATTGGCATTCGAACCCCCGTGGCGCTATCGTCCCCGCCAGCTTTGACTCAATGGATTGAGGTAACAGCGCCATGGATGCATCGATACAGATCTGCAAGGCAAGCGTCGCCGACGCCGGCATCATCAGCCGCATCGTCGAGCGCTCCATCCGCGTCGGTTGCGCGCTCGATCACCGCAACCATCCGCAAACCGTTGCCACCTGGACCCATAGCAAGACCATCGAACACATCCAGCCCTGGCTCAGCGACCCGCGGTTATACCTCAATATCGCCCTGCTGCAAGACAAGCCCGTCGGCGTTGCCATGGCCTCGATCAGCGGCAGGATCGCCTTCTGCTATGTACAGCCAGAATGGTTTCGACGGGGGGCCGGGCAAGCGCTGGTGCAGGACCTCGAAGGCTGGCTGGCCAATCAGGGCTGGTGCCAGGCGCGACTCAACAGCACCCGCACCGGCGAAGCGTTTTACCGACATCTCGGCTACCGGCCTTGCGCCCAATCGTTCCTGGTCGCGGGCCTGCAAGCGATTCCCATGCACAAAGGCTTGTCACCCCCTTCACGCAAAGCTGATCAGAGGGCTAAATCCCCGCGACCCTGATGCGTTTCCACAACAGGAAAACCTTTTTAGGGGTCGAGAGATGACAGTCGCTACCAGCCTTGTGGAAGATCAGCCGGCCCGGATCGCTCCGGCGCCGACCGAGGTGCTTTATCAGTTCAACGAATCGCCGTTGCTGGCCCGCCAGAGCCGGCAGGAATCGAATGCCCGCAGCTACCCGCGACGCATTCCCCTGGCGCTCAAGCGCGCCAAGGGCATCTACGTTGAGGACGTCGAAGGTCGCACGTTCATCGACTGCCTGGCCGGCGCTGGCACGCTGGCGCTGGGGCATAACCACCCGGTAGTGATCGAAGCGATCCAGCAAGTGCTGACCGATGAATTGCCGTTGCACACCCTCGACCTGACCACCCCGGTCAAGGATCGGTTTGTCCAGGATCTGTTCGGCCTGCTGCCCCCTGCCTTGGCCACTGAAGCGAAAATCCAGTTCTGCGGCCCCACCGGTACCGACGCGGTGGAAGCTGCGCTGAAACTGGTGCGCACCGCCACCGGTCGAAGCACCGTACTGTCGTTTCAGGGCGGTTACCACGGCATGAGCCAGGGCGCGCTGAGCCTGATGGGCAGTCTGGGGCCGAAAAAACCCTTGGGCGCCTTGCTGAGCAGCGGCGTGCAGTTCATGCCGTATCCCTACGATTACCGCTGCCCGTTCGGTCTTGGCGGCGCACAAGGGGTACAGGTCAACCTCAATTACCTGGAAAACCTGCTCAATGACCCGGAAGCCGGCGTGCAATTGCCGGCAGCGGTGATCGTCGAAGTGGTGCAGGGCGAGGGCGGGGTGATCCCGGCCGATCTCGACTGGCTGCGCGGTCTGCGACGGATTACCGAAAAGGCAGGCGTGGCGCTGATCGTCGATGAGATCCAGAGCGGATTTGCCCGCACCGGCAAAATGTTTGCCTTCGAGCATGCCGGGATCATTCCGGACGTGGTGGTGCTGTCCAAAGCCATCGGTGGCAGCCTGCCACTGGCGGTGGTGGTCTATCGCGACTGGCTCGACACCTGGCTGCCGGGTGCCCATGCCGGGACGTTCCGCGGCAATCAGATGGCAATGGCGGCTGGCTCCGCAGTGATGCGTTACCTGACCGAACACGGCATCTGCGAGCACGCCGCCGCCATGGGCGAACGCTTGAGCGAACACCTGCGCATCCTGCAGCGGGACTTTCCACAACTGGGTGATATCCGCGGGCGCGGCTTGATGCTTGGTGTGGAACTGGTCGATCCGGCCGGCGCGCCGGATGCCCAGGGGCACCCGCCGGTCTTTGCTCGCCTGGCGCCGCTGGTGCAGCGCGAATGCCTCAAGCGCGGGCTGATCCTCGAACTGGGCGGTCGCCACGGCGGGGTGGTGCGCTTCCTGCCGCCACTGGTGATTACCGCAGCGGAAATCGATCAGGTCGCAGAGATCTTCGGCCGGGCCATGGCTGCTGCGACTGCCGGCCTGTAAATTTTCCGGCACCCCGAACGTTCCTTCTACAGACCGGCTGCGCACGCAGTGCAGCCCACCCCTACAGCGATGGAGACACACCATGACGTCAGTATTCGACCGCGAGGACATCCTCTTTCAGGTCGTGGTCAACCACGAAGAGCAATACTCGATCTGGCCCGACTACAAGGCCGTGCCTGCCGGCTGGCGCACCGTGGGCAAGAGCGGTCTGAAGAAGGAATGCCTGGCCTACATTGAGGAAGCCTGGATCGACATGCGTCCGCTGAGCCTGCGGCAGAAGATGGATGAGCAGGCGGCCGTGGCGCTCTGAGTCGTCATGCAAAAAAAACCCGCTGGAGGTGACAGTCAGCGGGCTTTTTCAGGTCTGGGATTTGTGTTGCCTATCAAGCCGCCTTCGCGAGCAAGCCCACACACATTGGATCTCTGGCGAACTCGGAATTTGTGATCGCTAGAGATCTAATGTGGGAGCGGGCTTGCTCCGGGCGGCGATCCGACGAAGAACGATGACGCGAATTAACTGACTATCCCCCGCTCAATCCTTTGATGACCAAATCCACATTTCCCTCCAGCTCCGCCACCGGATCCGCCGCATCCACGCTCAACACCACCAACCGACTCCCAGCCTCGGCAATCACCGCTTTCACCGCGCCCGAAGGCTGCCGATGATGCAACACCACCGCCACGTCGTTGTCTTTCAACGTAGCGCCCAATGCCTTGAGCGCTTCAGGTGTCCACTCGGCATCCGGCCGCGCATCGACGCCGATCAGCTCCAGGTTGAGGCCACCGATCAGGTAGCCGAAGTGATCGCTCAAGCTCATCACGCTGAGGTTATCGGCACTGGCCAGACGCGACTCATTGTCGGCGCTGAACTTGAGCAAGCGTTGTTTAAGCGCCGCCAGGTTGGCCTCGATCTTCGGCTTGGCCTCCGGCGCCAGGCGCACCAGATCCGCGGCCATCACGTCCGCCATCCGTCCCATGTTGTTGCTGGAAAACCACGGCTGACTGTTCAACCCATCGACCTTGTTGTCCGGCTGCACGGCAATGCCGGGCAGGGCGCCGTCCACCGGACGGGCGGCATCGACTTCGACGACGCGGATATTGCTGCGCCGGGAGATCGGGTACAGCGGATCATCCGCCCACAGTGAACGCAGGCTGATGACCGCATCGGCATCGCTCGCCAGTTTGGCCAGCGCTGGCGCGCCACGTCCGGTGAAGTAGGCGGTCTGACGGCTGCCAGGCAGGTTCGCCGGCGCCGCCCGTTCAAGGCTGACGTCAGTGCCCTTGAGCAAGACTTCGCCCAGACCGTAAGTGATCGGCAAGGACGCCAGCACACGCAACGGCTTGGCGCCGTCCGCCGCAAAGGATGTATGGGCCAGCCCGCACAGGGCTAAGGCCAGGCTCAATTGACGCAAAGAAAAAGACATTTATCCAAGGTTCCCTTTCAGACTGGGGACAACGCCACGGGCAATGGCGGCCAGGGCGAAGGCGATACCGGCCACCAGAATGATCGCGGCGCCGGACGGGATAGGCAGGTCGAAGACAATCGGTGCAAGAATCCCGCACAACGTGCTGACCGTGGCGATCAGTACCGAGCACCAGAAGAAGCCCTTCAACGACTGGCTCAGCAACCGCGCGGCCGCCGCCGGAATCACCAGCAGGGCGCCGACCAGAATCGCTCCGATGACTTTAACGGCCGCCACGGTGATCAGGGTCACCAGAATCACGAACAGGTAATCCAGGGTCTTCACCGCTACACCGCGCACCGCCGCCAACTGCGGATTGAAACTGGCGAGCATGATGCGGTTGTACAGCGGCAAGGCCAGCGCCATCACCAGCGAACCGACGATGGCCAGCACCAGCAGGTCGTTGCCGTTGACCGTCAACACCGAGCCGAACAACACGTTTTCCAGAATGTGCACATTGATCTTGCCGGCCAGGATCAGCAGCAGACTGGCCCCTAGCGCCAACGAAACCGAGAGGAACACGCCGATCAAGGTATCCGGCGCCAGGCCGGTGCGGTTGCGCAGGTAGTTGAGCAGGATGCCGAACAACAGGCAGTAGCCGAACAGGCTGCCGTAAGGTCCGGTGTAGGGTTCACCGAGCAGGATGCCGATGGCCACGCCGGTCAATGCCGCGTGACCCACCGCTTCGGAGAAAAACGCGAAGCGCTTGACCACCACCAGCGTGCCCAGTCCGCCCAGCACCGGGCCGATCAGCAAGCCGGCGAGCAGGGCATTGACCACGAATCCATAGGCCAGCGCTTCGGGCAGATAACCCGACGAGGCCCAGCCCTGGACCATCAAGCGAAAGGCTTCGTAACTCATCAGGCAGCGCTCCGTGGATGGGTGGAGAACAGGGTCAGCAGGCGTTCCGGCGTCAGTGCCTGTTGCGGAGTGGCATCGAACAGTACCCGACGATTGAGTCCGGTGACACGATCGGCCAGGCGCCCGACCGCTTCCAGGTCATGCTCGATCCACAGCACGGTGATGCCGCTCCGGCGCCAGTCGCCGAGCAGCCGTTCGAACACGCGGATGCCCGCCTCATCGAGGGCCGACATAGGCTCATCCAGCACCAGCAATTGCGGCGCCGGAATCAGCCCCTGAGCCAGCAACACGCGCTGGCGTTCGCCGCCGGACAAGGCGCCCATGCGTCGTTTGCGCTTGTCCTGCATGCCGACCCGTTCCAGTGCTTCACCGATCGCTGCCGCGTAATGCTTGCTCAAGCCGAGAAACGCCGGCCGCCGCTGGCACATCGCGGCCATGAAATCGTCCACGGTCATCGGCAGGCCGCGGTCGAATTCCAGCGCTTGCGGCACATAGCCGATGGTCCCGGGCGTACCTGGCCATTGCAGGCTCAAGCGACCCTGATGCGGCATCTGCCCGAGCAGGGTCTTGATCAGCGAACTCTTGCCGCCCCCGTTGGGACCGACCAGCGCATGCACGCTACCGGGCTGGACCTGGAAGGTGACCTGGTCGAGGATCGTCGTGCGGCCGAGGGTCAGGCTGACCTCCGCAAAATCCAGGGTCGGACCCAAACCCTGTGGGAGCGACGGTGCGACGATTCGACTTGCTCGCGATTGCGGTGTGTCATTTGGCAATGATGTTGACTGACCCACCGCCTTCGCGAGCAAGCTCGCTCCCACAGCGGATTCGGTGTCAGCGGGTCCGGAGGGTCGTGTACTGATGGTTTCTTTCGCCGTCATGCGCCGGACTCCTGAATCGCCCGGACCACGGTATTGAGGTTGCCGGTCATTTCCTTTTCGTACTTGTCAGCCGTGTACTCGCCATAGGAAATGTGCGACAGGGGATAGAGCTTCACCCCGGATTCACGCTGAATGGTCTCGACGTAGGTGGATGGAAAATCCATCTCTGAGAAGATCACTTTCACGTCCAGTTCACGCAGTTGGTCGATGGTCTTTTTCAACTGGCTCGGGCTTGGCTCGATGCCATGGGCCGGCTCGACCACGGCGGTCACTTCGAGGCCAAATTCGCGCAGCAGGTAGTCATATGCCGCATGCACCGTTGCCACCCGCAGTTCGGCGTTTGGCGCCTGGGTCAGTTTAGCCAGGGCGTCGGCGCGCATCTGCCGCAGGCGTTTGCCGTAGGCGCGGGCGTTCTGCGTGTAGGTCTTGGCGTTGGCCGGATCGAGCTTGCCCAGTTCCCGCGCGATGTTGTTGACCTGGGCAATCGAGGCGCTGATCGACAGGAAGGTGTGCGGGTTTACGACCTTGCCGGCACCGCGGGCGGCGACGCCGGTCGCGGCCAGCAAGGGGACGTTTTCGTTGGCTTCGATCACCGGGACGTTCGGCGTTTCGCTGGCGGCAATCATGCGGTCGGCAAAGTCGTCATGACCCACACCGTTGAGCACCACCACATCCAGGCCGCTGATGCGCTTGATGTCTTCAGCGCGAGGCTCGTAGGCATGCGGGTTGAAACCGGCCGGGATCAGCGGCACGACTTCGGCCTTGTCGCCGACAATGTTCGCCACATAGCTGTAATAAGGGTGCAGGGTGATGCCGATGCGCAGGCGCTTGGCCTCGTCGGCGCTGGCCAGTGGTGTCAGCAGGCAGGCGAGCAGGCCGACCAGCAGCAGGCGCAGCAATGAGCGTTGAGATGAACTAGGCATGGGAAAGCGGTCTTCTCTCGGGTGGAGGCGAGGGTTCAGTGCCGGTGCTGGCGGGTCACGCCGGCATCGAATTGCGCGACGATCTGCTGCCAGCCGGCGCTTTCGAGTGCTGCGTCGGAGAGGTCGGTCGGGGCCGCGAGGGTTTTGCCGGGGTTGAGCCAGATGTCCGGCGCATCGTCGCCAGCGCTCAGGCGCATCAGAAACGAGCCGGCCACCGTGGGCGCCTGGCTCTGGCCGAAGTAGGCCCTGGCCTCGAGCAATTGCCAGGCATGGCCGCCACGGCTGACGGAGCTGGCGTCCCTCGCAAACGGCGCGAAGCCTTCATCGGCGAGGACTTCAGGCGTCGGCAAGGTCTGCTGCTCCTGGCGCAACAGATGAATTTCGTCCAGCGTCACCCGCAGGTCGGCGTAGATGCCCTGCTCGGAGGCGCTCAGGTCGCGACGGGCATCCAGTTGATGGCTGTTGACGTTGCTCACTGCCTGGGATTCATGGCGCCAGGCGACGACCGAGCCGGCCACCGCCAGGATCATCAGGCACAACAGCAGCACATAAAGGGTTTCATGGCCGGCTCCGGCCGGGCGGACGACGTGGGTGGTTGGGGTGCTCATGGGGCCTCGATGTCCGCTTGGTCAATCTCGACCACGTGACCGGGACCGGCGTCGAACAGCACGTAGAACTCGGCGCCGGGCTTCTTGAAGGTCAGGGTCGAATCGGCACCGAGCTTGCCCGGCACCAGGATGGTTTCGTCGTAGCCGATGACGTCCAGGGTTACGCCCGGCGCGCCGCTGCCATCGGAAAAGCCGCCGGTGCACCGGATCTGCTCGGCGTCGATGGCCTTGCATTCGCACATCGGGTTGTGGGCCAGGACGCTGGCGCTGAAACCGGCGCAAAGCACCAGTAATGCGGCGCCCAGAGGACGGATAACATTGATCATGGTTTGCCTCCTTGTTGGTTCAGCCAGGCGAGGGTGGCCGGGGAAGCCTGGCTCAGCGGAATGGATGCCTGATGCATGCTGCCGTCCCACCCTTCCATGGTGATCCACAGCTCGGCGTCGGCCTTGGTCTTCTCGGAGATCGGCAGCATCGCCCCCATGCGGTACGGCGTGCCGAAGAAAATCACCCCGGCGGCGCGTAGGCTGCGGGGCTTGCCGATGCGCAGGTAAGTCGCCTTGACCTGATCGCGGCAGCTGTCGCACAGCGCCGCATTGAAGTTCTTCATATAGCCGGCCGGGCCATCGAGCCTCGGTGCCTCATTGCGCAATTCGGCCAGGCGCAGGCTCCAGGGCCCGACCTGAACCTCTCCGACTTCTCGCTCGCCCAGGCCCGTATCACCACGAAACAGTGCGGCATCGGCGAAGTATTTGGGCATGAATCCCAGAGGCACCAGCAACAGCAGGACGTTGATGTGGAAACGCCATTTGTGCCAGAAACGGCTCAATTTCGAGCCTGGTTTTTCTGCGGCGAACAGGCTCATTGGCTGACCTCCGTGGTTTCACGGCTGGAGACCGCAGCAGTCTGGCTGCGTGGGGTCTTGTTGCCGCGCTTGAGGGCATTCGCCGTGGCCAGGGCGGTGCGCTTGGTCCAGATCAACAGGCCGCTGAGCACCATCATGCTCAGGATCAGGCCGAAGAAGAACCAGATCAGCTTGATCCAGAGGCCACCGAAATCGCCGGTGTGCAGCGGCCGCATGGATTCGGTCACCAGCTCCAGGCCCGAGCGGTCCGACAGCAGGCGGGTGGCGCCGACGTCGCCGGTGTACGGGTTGATCTCGGCGGTCTGGAATATCAGCGGATACCAACTGCGCCCCCCCACCGACAGGTAGCTGTAGGCATTGGCGGGCATGCTGACAAAACTGTCTTCCAGCCCGGGGATGCTGGCCTTGGCCTGCGCAATCGCGGTCTCAAGGCTGATCATCGGCGCCGGCGTGCCATCGGCGGACGTCGGCACGCTTTCGCGCTGGACCACCAGCGCTACCGGTGCGGTGGAAATCGAAACCTGGTTATCGAACATGAAGGCTTCGATCAGGAACCAGGTGCTGGTAACGGAAATCACCGCGATGAACCAGATCGACCAGATGCCGCTGAGGCGGTGAAAATCGCCCCAGAAGATCCGTGCGCCGTGGCGAATACGCAGGGTCGGCCGGAAAAAGCCTTTCCAGAAGCGCTTGTAGACCACCAGCCCGGTGACCAGGGACGCGAGCAACGGCAGGCTCAGGAACGACACCAGGTACCAGCCCCAGCTGTAACCGTTGGTGAACGGCACCAGCCACCAGCCATGCAGGGCACGGGTAAAGGCCTTGAAATTGAATTGCGGGGCGGTGCCCTGGATCACGCCGCTGTACGGGTTGACGTACACCGTCACCGAACGACCGTCGGGATAGCTGACCTCCACGTCGAGGGCGAAATGTGATTCGTCGGGTCGACTGATGGACTCGACCAGGGTATTGGGTTCGGCCTTCTTGATGGCGGCAATGATCTGGTCATAACTGAGTAGCGGCGCATCGTCCGAAGGCTGGCTGGCGCGCATCTGCGGGTTGGCCAGCCAGACGATTTCCTGACTGACCACCGCCAGGGTGCCGGTCACGCAGACGATCAGCACGAAAAACCAGATGGGCAGGGCCAGCCAGCTATGGACCAGAAACCAGAGTTTTGAGCGGGATTTCTTCGACATGATTAAAGGTCTTGTTTCGATGAGAGGGCCTCTGCTGCGGGCTTCCCAGCGTTGAGGTCCATGGAAGGTCCGGCCGTGGCTTTTGCCTACGCGGCCCGACTGCATCTATATAAGACGAATGAGCTTCGGAAATCCCGAAGGAGAATATGAAAGAAAATGTTTCGCGTTCTCAGCAAAGCTGATTTTGCGTTGGGATGACGCTAGGCTTCGAGCTAAAGGCGGTGTTCAAGGGGATATGCAGCGTTGTTGATAGCCCCATCGCGGGCAAGCCACGCTCCCACAGGTTTTGTGTCGTTCGCAATTATCACGAACGACAAAAAAACCTGTAGGAGCGTGGCTTGCCCGCGAAGGGGCCCGAACAGTCACCGAAGATTTCAGCCCTGCTGAAACATCTCCTTGGCCCGCTGCTCAATCTGCTCCTGAGTCAGGTCCTCCTTGTGCGTAGCCAGGAACCACAGATGCCCATAGGGATCCTTCAAGGTCCCGGAGCGGTCGCCATAAAACTGGTCCTTGACCTCGGACACCACCGTGCCGCCTGCCGCAATCGCCTGTTTAAAGGACGCGTCCACATCGTTTACGTACAGGTGCAGCCCGACGGAGGGCGATGTGTCCGGGTTGCTCAACGGCCCTTGATCGCAAGGCGTGCCCAGCATGATCGGGCAATCGCCGATACGCAGTTCGGCATGGCCGATGCCGCCATCCGGCATGGACAGGCGCATGACTTCGGTGGCGCCAAAGGCTTTTTTATAGAAGTCGATAGCTTCGGCAGCTTTCTGGATGCCCAGATACGGGGTGATGCTGTGATAACCCTCGGGGATAGGTTTGACGCTCATGACAGTTCTCCCTTTTTGTGGTGAGTTGACGAGGTTTCGTCAGTCTCCGGCCGAAAGTGTAGGAGTTGCCGCAGGCTGCGATCTCTTGATTTTGATCTTTGACAGCCGTCAAGTTCACAAAAAAATCGCAACCTGCGGCAGCGTCCATGCCCGATATGGGGCTCCTGCTGCAACGTTAGCCAAATTCAATACCCACTATCGAGAGCGTTGATTTCTGCCCGTCCAGTGGCGCGAGTAGCCTGTGTTCATTGCCCGAACCCAGAAGCCAGGACGCCAGATCATGAAACACCTGCTCGCCACTTTCCTGCTGCTCGCAGCCTCCGTTCTCGCTGGATGTGCCAGCCATGTTTCCCCGGAATTGCGGCCCTACACCGCTGAAGAAAGCCAGGAGCTGGCGCTGGAAGCCTTGAATCGTCGCGGCTTGTCCTTCGACGAGTACCACTCGAAAAAAGCCGAACTGCTCGGTGAGCCGCAGAATTCTTTCAGTTTCGACAAACAAGCCGAAATGAACGCCGAACGTGCCGTACAACTTCACGGCCGCCCAAGCTGAGCGACTGTACTGCTCGAAGTTTCACCCAACTGTCCGTGGGTTTCGCGCAAGGTGTGCGATAGGGTCAATACCTGACTGCCCCTGATGGACTGCCACCGATGACACTCTCACTTGATCTGCTGCTGGGCTTCGCACTTTTTGCCCTGGTTACCTCGATTACCCCTGGCCCGAACAACACCATGTTGCTGGCATCGGGCGTGAACTTCGGATTCAACCGCACCATCCCCCATATGCTTGGCATCACCTGCGGTTTTTTCGTGCTGGTGGTGGCCGTGGGTTTCGGCCTGGGCGCCGTGTTTCAAACCTATCCATTGCTCTACACCGTGCTGCGTTACATCGGTGCCGCGTATCTGCTGTACCTGGCGTGGAAAATCGCGCATTCAGGCCCCGTCTCGGATGCCGGGCAGAGCGACGCCAAGCCGATCAGCTACCTGGGGGCGGCGGCGTTTCAATGGGTCAACCCCAAGGCCTGGATCATGGCGATCGGTGCGATCAGCACTTACACACCGATGCAAGGTTATTTCACCAATGTAATCGTGATTGCCGCGGTCTTTGCCCTGATCAACTTGCCCAGCGTCGGTGTCTGGGCCGCTTGCGGTACGCTGTTGCGCAACGTGCTGAAAGATCGTCGCTGGTTGCGCCTGTTCAACTGGGGCATGGCCGCGCTGCTGGTGGCTTCGCTTTACCCGATATTGCTCGAAAGCTTTGGCTGAGCTTGGCTTCAACCGGTGGCCCGATGCCTGTTAAGCTCGACTTCAGGAGCGTTCCTACGCACTTTTAAATGAAGTTGTTCTTCTTTAACGGCCTCCGATCAGGTATTTCTAAGGTTCCGGACGATCGGCGCAGCTCACGAGGCTGCGCCTTGACCGTTGGGTAACGAGCTTCCTGATCCCGGAACACGCTCTGCGAGTCCTTTATGAATAAACGTCCACTGTATTTCGATTACGCCGCCACCACACCGGTGGATGAGCGGGTCATCCAGGTCATGATCGAATGCCTGGGTTTCAACGGCAATTTCGGCAACCCGGCCTCCAGCGCCCATGCATTCGGCCAGCAGGCCCGGCAATCGGTCGAGCAGGCCCGGCGTCAGGTGGCGGAACTGGTCGGCGCCCAGCCGGAGCAGATCGTCTGGACCTCCGGCGCCACCGAATCGAACAATCTGGCCCTCAAGGGCGTGGCCCAGGCTCGCGGCGTTGGCGGCGGCCACATCATCACCAGCCAGATCGAGCACAAGGCCATTCTCGACACCGCGAAACAATTGCAGGACACCGGTGTGGCGGTCACGTATCTGGCGCCCGACGCCGAAGGCCTGATTACCCCGCAAGCTGTCAGCGAGGCGATGCGCGAGGACACCTTTCTGGTCTCGCTGATGCTGGTCAACAACGAACTGGGCACCGTCAATGACATCCAGGCCATCGGCCGGATCGTGCATGCCCGCGATGCGCTGTTCCATGTCGACGCGGCGCAGGGCGCAGGCAAGGTTGCGATCGATCTGGCCGAATGGCCGGTGGACCTGATGTCGTTTTCCGCCCACAAGATTTATGGCCCCAAAGGCATTGGTGCGCTATATGTCGGCCCGCGCGCGCAGCAGCGCTTGCAGGCGCAGATCCACGGTGGCGGTCACGAAGGAGGCTTGCGCTCCGGTACGCTGGCGACTCACCAGATCGCAGCCATGGGTGCGGCCTTCGCGTTGGCGGGGCAATTGTTCGAGGAAGAGAAAGCCGTGATCGTGCGTCTGCGTGAACGCCTGCTCGAGCCGCTGCTGGGCATTCCCGGTATCCGCCTCAATGGCAGCCCGAGCCAACGCATTCCCCATACTCTGAGCCTGACCTTCAACGAAGGCGGGTTCAGCTCTGCGGCGTTGAGCGCCTCGATTGCGTTTTCCGCGACCTCGGCCTGTAACTCCGCCAGCAATGCGCCCTCCCATGTGCTGCTGGCCCTGGGGCACGACGCCCGCTCGGCGAGCCGTACTATCCGTTTGAGCCTGGGACGTTTCACCACCGAACAGGATATCGATCAAGCGGTACACCTGATTAAATCGGCCAGCGCCAGTGCTCCGGCATTCTGGGCGACAGGGCCATAAAGCGCCGGCGTCGATCGGCACTCGACAATAATGATGAAGTGGTTAGCAGGAGACACGATGAGTACGCAGCTTTCGATCAATGGATCGGTGCCCGAGCGCCTGGCGCACACCCGCGAGCTGATGAGCCGGGAGGGCATTCACGCTCTGCTGGTGCCGTCGGCCGACCCGCACCTGTCGGAATACCTGCCGGGCTATTGGCAAGGGCGGCAGTGGTTGTCCGGTTTCCATGGCTCGGTCGGCACACTGATCGTGACCAGGGAGTTTGCCGGAATCTGGGCAGACAGCCGTTACTGGGAACAAGCGAGCAAGGAACTCCAGGGCAGCGGCATCGAACTGGTCAAGCTGCAACCGGGTCAACCCGGCCCGCTGGACTGGCTGGCCGAGCAAACCCCGGAAGGCGGCGTCGTCGCGGTGGATGGTGCGGTGATGGCCGTGGCCTCGGCGCGTACCTTGGGCGGCAAGCTCGAAGAGCGCGGCGCCCGCCTGCGTACCGACATCGACCTGCGGAGCGAAGTCTGGCGCGACCGCCCGAACCTGCCGAACGAGCCGATCTATCAACACTTGCCGCCCCAGGCAACTGTCAGCCGCGGCGAGAAGCTCGCCAAGTTGCGCGAAGTATTGAAGGAGCGCGGTGCCGACTGGCATTTCATCGCCACCCTCGATGACATCGCCTGGCTGTTCAACCTGCGCGGCGGCGATGTGTCGTTCAACCCGGTGTTCGTCTCTTTCGCCTTGATCAACCAGCAGCAAGCCACCTTGTTCGTCGCCCTGAGCAAGGTCGATAGCGAACTGCGCGCAGTCCTCGAACAGGACGGCGTGACCCTGCGCGATTACAGCGAAGTGGCCGACGCCTTGCGTGCCGTCCCGAGCGGCTCCAGCCTGCAAGTCGATCCGGCGCGGGTGACGGCGGGTCTGCTGGAAAACCTGGACAGCGGCGTGAAACTGGTCGAGGGCCTGAACCCGACGACATTGGCCAAGTCGCAGAAAAGCCTGGCCGATGCCGGGCACATTCGTCAGGCCATGGAACAGGACGGCGCGGCGCTGTGCGAATTCTTCGCCTGGCTGGAGTCGGCATGGGGCCGTGAGCGCATTACCGAACTGACCATCGATGAACACCTGACCGCCGCGCGTACCCGACGTCCGGGTTATGTGTCGCTGAGCTTCAACACCATTGCCGCATTCAACGCCAATGGCGCGATGCCGCACTACCACGCCACCGAGGAAGAGCACGCGGTGATCGAGGGCGACGGTCTGTTGCTGATCGATTCCGGCGGCCAATACCTGGGCGGCACCACCGACATCACGCGGATGGTCCCGGTCGGCACGCCGACGGATGAGCAGAAACGCGATTGCACGCGGGTACTCAAAGGCGTGATTGCCTTGTCCCGGGCCCAATTCCCGAAAGGCATCCTGTCGCCCCTGCTGGATGCCATAGCTCGCGCGCCGATCTGGGCCGAAAGCGTCGACTACGGTCATGGCACCGGTCATGGCGTCGGCTACTTCCTTAACGTGCACGAAGGTCCGCAAGTCATCGCCTATCAGGCGGCAGCCGCGCCACAAACGGCCATGCAGCCGGGCATGATCACCTCCATCGAGCCGGGCACTTACCGTCCAGGCCGCTGGGGCGTACGGATCGAGAACCTGGTATTGAATCGCGAGGCGGGCAAGAGCGAATTTGGTGAGTTCCTGAAATTCGAGACCCTGACCCTGTGCCCGATTGACACTCGCTGCCTGGAGCCGTCGCTGCTGACCGAAGATGAAACGCAGTGGTTCAACGCTTACCACGCCGAGGTGCGCGAACGTCTGAGCCCCTTGCTCGACGGTGCAGCCCTGGAGTGGTTGAACACCCGAACCGCGGCTATTTGATCGGCATGAGTTCAGGCGCTGTTGCCAGCGCCTCGCTCATGTAGTCGACAAAGGCTTTGACCCTGGCGGATTGGCGACGATTCGCCGGTGGCTCGCTCACATCAGATAAGGCGGACAGTGCTTCTATGCTCGACAGAACTTACCGTTGCTTGCAGACCTCCAGCTCGTCCTGAGTTTTCAAGTCAGTAGTGACACCCAGGCGGTATTTGCAGTAATCGATCACCGCTTGCCGCTCTTCATTGCTTAATTGCCTAAGCGGTTTATCGTCCGCATCGTTGGCGAAAAGATGTCGAAACTTAACTTGAAAGGTTGGTGATTGTTTGATGAAGACGACACTACGCGTCTCAGCATCCTCCAGCACCTCGTAATACCCGACGAAGAGTGCGGTCAGTAGGATTAGTGTAATGATGACGAGTGACTTTTTCATGCCCGAGGATTTGGAGGGGCTAGTAGGTCGGTTCGGGTACGAATGGCTCTGACCAGATCCATACCGATGTTTCCAGGGCATATCTTGCCCTCAGCCGTCTGGCCAGGGTATTCACGATGCCCGCTAAAGTTTTTGATGAAGAAAACGCTCTTGAGGGCCTCAATCAAGTTGAGCAATCCATCGATCTGGGCTGCAGGAATGGTGTTGGTCGTGCTGAAGCCAAGGTACTCAAGGGACTGACGACCGAGCGCTAAAGCGTCTGCGCCTTCTTCAGCAGTGGTGAGATTGTTCAGTAGCACGATACCTATCACGCCAGTATTGAAGTTGTGCACGCTGGACCCTTTGTGTCGAACGTCGCGGCCTTCGTAAATATTGCCCTGGCAATCAATACCAAAGTGATAACCAATGTCGTCAAAGCCCTTTTCCATTTGGAAGTCCTGGGTTTTTAGCATCTGCTCGGCGCCGCCCCCGCAGGAATAACTGCGACCTGCGCGTAGTCCCAGTCACTGTCCATACTGCTCTTGCCTTTGACGGCCCCCCAGAATGAGCGCTCGATGAACTGATGCCCAAGTGAGCGTACCTTGAGGATAATCGATTCGCGTGTTGCCGCTCGATCGTTGACTGTGATTACTATCGGCACAAGTGGTTGGCCAGGCTTCACCTCTTGTGGTTTGGTCGTGGTCTTGAATGTGGCAACAGTCATTGGGCGTTCCTCGACAGCTCATTCAACGTGCGCGCTGGCGATTTGAACACTACGTGTAACGAAATGAGCGAATCCTCCGACAGCGCCTGTATGTGGGCGAGGCCACCGGCATCGGTTATGCCCAACGTTTCAAGTCCATCCACTACAGCGATGAACTTGCGATTGGCCAGCGGCAGACCGGTTTCACTGTCTGTTATGGCAAAAGCTTGGGCAAATTTTTTCACGAAATGATGCGAGGCTGCATGCATGGAGGTCGCGGGAGTGAGATCGACAACCGTTGAACTGCTTGAACTAAAGCTGGTATCGGACCGCTTCTCGACAGGCGCAATTAGACGGTTGCGGCCTGGGGGGCAGTCGCAGTGGACCCATTTACAGTTCCACGTCCCATTGTTCAGCCCTCCATAGGCGGCAGGAAATCCTCCGCTATTCAATCAATCGTACCGACTCGCTAGTGAGCTGGAATCTAGCGAAGTGAGCGAGCAAAGTTTCAGGACAAGGGGGCTGAGAGTAAATAGGACGTTTCCGAATATGGTGTCGGAAGTGGTCGCCTTCGAGTCGGACCACAAGCATCGAATTGAAGCCGCCCATAAGCAGCTCGGTTCCGGCTCTGCTCAAGGGCGGTGGGTCGCGGAGATTAATTCAGGGCTTCAAGCACGAACTCCAGCCGATCCTGGCCAAAGAACAACTCATCACCGACAAACATGCTCGGTGCGCCGAATACACCCCGTTGCACCGCTTTATCGGTGTTGTCCTTGAGTGCGGCTTTGACTTGCTCATCGCCGGTCAAGGCCAGCACTTCATCCGGATCGAAGCCGTTGCGGGTCAGCACCGACGCGACCGTTGCCAGGTCATCGAGACTGCGGCCTTCAACCCAGAGGGCGTGGAACAGGCAGTCGATGAACGCTTGAAAGCGTTCCGGATGGCGCAATTGCATGCCCGTGACGGCGCGCATGAGCATCAGGGTATTGATGGGAAAGTGCGGGTTGAACTTCAGTGGCACGCCGTAGCGCCGGGCATAGCGCTCCAGATCCTGAAACATATAGCGGCCCTTGGCCGGGATGGTCGCCGGGGAGGCGTTGCCGGTGGCTTTGAACACGCCGCCGAGCAGGATCGGAATGTAGATCAGGCGACTGTCGGTCTGTGCGCAGATTTTCGGCAGTTGAGTATAGGCCAGATAGGTCGCGGGGCTGCCGAGGTCGAAAAAGAACTCCAGGGTTTTGCTCATGGTCGATGTGCTCTGCTTATTATTGTAGGGGAGGGCTTACCAACGCTCATTCCATGGACGCAGGTCCAATTCGAAGGTCCAGGCATCCCGGGGCTGGCTGTGCAGGTACCAATAGTTCTCGGCGATGTGCTCGGGGTTGAGGATGCCGTCCTGTTCCTTGGTCGCATATTTCTCTGGAAAGCTGTCACGGATGAAGTCGGTATCGATGGCGCCGTCAACGACCACATGGGCGACGTGAATATTCATCGGGCCCAATTCCCGGGCCATGCTCTGGGCAAGCGCGCGAATCCCGTGTTTGGCGCCGGCGAAGGCCGCAAACCCAGCCGCACCGCGCAACCCCGCGGTGGCGCCGGTGAACAGGAT
>Ga0247820_10000684_pt1 | contig 18443 bp, 16 predicted proteins | sample 13C_Glucose_Day1_2_FD_192480 | JGI IMG/M metagenome (GOLD analysis project Ga0247820, IMG submission 192480) | Soil microbial communities from agricultural site in Penn Yan, New York, United States - 13C_Glucose_Day14 | ecosystem: Environmental > Terrestrial > Soil > Agricultural land | place...
TGGCGTGGCTGGTCATCACCTCGGTCTCGCTCTATCTGGTGTTCCCCGCGCTGGTGGAGACCTTCTCCTCCTGGCGGCAGATCACCCGCTACTCCCCCGCGTGGATGCTGGTGATGTTCCTCCTGCAGGTCGGTGTCTGTGCCTGCATGTGGGACCTGCAGCGGGTGGCGCTGGGCGGTGTCCACTGGCGGCCGGTGATCTCGGCACAGCTGGCGTCCAACGCCCTGTCGAACATCGCGCCGGGCGGCGGCCCGCTCGGCGCGGCACTGCAGTACCGGATCTTCGTGGCCGCCGGGCTGGCCCGGTCGACCGTGGCCAGCGCCCTGACTGCAGTGAACCTGCTGGTGTTCGCCGTCGTGCTGGGGCTGCCGGTGCTGGCCATCCCCGGCCTGCTGCGCGGGTCGGTGAACCGTGACCTGCTCGAGGCCGGCGCCGCCGCGCTCGTCGCCTTCGCGGTGATCGTCGGTGTCGGCGCGCTGCTGATGACCACCGACCGACCGTTGGCCCGGGTGGGCCGCGTCGCGCAGGCCTCCCGCAACCGGATCCGCCGTCACGCGCCGCCCCTGACCGACCTCCCGGAGACCTTGCTCGCCGAGCGGGACCAGATCAGCAGCGTGCTGGGGGCGCGATGGAAGCGGGCCCTGGCCGCCACCGCCCTGCGCTGGCAGCTGGACTTCTGGACCCTGCTGGCGGCACTGGCCGCGATCGGGTCGTACCCGCGACCGAGCCTGGCGCTGTTGGCGTTCTGCGGGGCCAAGGCGCTGGGAAACATCCCCGTCACGCCGGGCGGGCTGGGAATCGTGGAAGCGGGCATGACGGCGATGCTCGTGCTCGCCGGGGTCGACCCCGGGGACGCGGTGCTGGCCACGTTCGCCTACCGACTGTTCAGCTACTGGCTACCGTTGCCGTTCGGGCTGCTGGGCATGGCGCTCGCGCCGCGAGCCACCGCGACCCCACCACCTGGGACCGTTCGGTAACCGTCCAAGGGGCGGACGATCGGGCCAGATTGGTGTGACCTGCACCACGCCCTGAGCACGCCGTTGTCGACCTGGTCGACTGTCTGCGGGGCGTCCCCTACTCTCGAATCACGGGATCGAGGTGCTCAGCCTCTCCCGTCGGCAACGGGGCCACTGTCATCTCATCGAGGGCCCCGCCACAGGGCATCGGTGTTCTCCCAACAGGTTGGCACGGGGGTGCCCATGTTGTCCTTCGACCCATCCCAAGACCTCGCCGGCGCCGATGCCCAGGTCCTGACCGAGCGCCGGGCCCGAGTGGCCTCGGACTTCTCGCCGGTCATGATCCTGCTGACGGTCATCGCCGCGATCGGTGTCCTGCTCTACGCGAGCTTCCTGTTCAACCCCGCCAACCGCGGCGACTGGCTGCCCTACTCGATGGTCATCGTCGCCGAGAGCGTCCTCATCCTGCAGGCCCTCCTGGCGATGTGGACCATCCTCTCGGGGGCTACCAGCCCACGCGACTACGCGTACTACACCGCCCGAGACTCGCTGTTCGAACCCAACCGGGCCGCCCGAAACGGCAGGGACACCACGCAGTGGCCCATCCGCGTCAACGGGCACGAGGTCCTGGTCGACGTGTTCATCACCGTCTACGGCGAGCCCATCGAGACGATCCGGCGCACGGCGGCGGCCGCCAAGGCCATGCACGGCAGGCACCGGACCTGGATCCTCGACGACGGCAGGTCGGACGAGGTCAAGCACCTCGCGGGCGAGCTCGGCTGCCACTACGTTCGCCGCCTGTCGAGCAACGGCGCGAAGGCGGGAAACGTCAACCACGCACTGTCCATCGCCAAGGGCGACTACTTCGCGATCTTCGACGCGGACTTCGTTCCCAAGCAGGACTTCCTCGTCCAGACGATCCCGTTCTTCGTCAGCGAGGACCTCGCATTCGTCCAGACGCCGCAGGTGTACGGCAACCTCCACACCGTCATCGCGCGCGGCGCCGGCTACATGCAGACCGTGTTCTACCGGTTCATCCAACCGGGCCGGAACCACTTCAACGCCGCGTTCTGCGTCGGAACCAACGTGGTCTTCCGCCGTCGGGCGGTCGACGACATCGGCGGTATGTACACCGGCAGCAAGTCCGAGGACGTGTGGACCTCGCTGATGCTCCACGAGCGCGGCTGGCGCAGCGTCTACATCCCCGACGAGCTGGCCGTCGGCGACGCGCCCGACACCATCGAGGGCTTCACCAAGCAGCAGCAACGCTGGGCCACCGGCGGGTTCGAGATCCTCTTGACCCACAACCCGCTCAGCCCTCGCCGCCGGCTCACGCCGGACCAACGGATCATGTACTTCGTCACGGCCACGCACTACCTCGCCGGCATCACGCCGTTGCTCCTCCTGCTCGTCCCGCCGCTCGAGATCTACTTCGACCTCCGGCCGGTGACCATGGACCTCGGCCTCGGCACCTGGCTGCTCTACTACGCGGGCTTCTACGTGATGCAGATCGTGCTGGCGTTCTTCACGCTGGGCTCGTTCCGCTGGGAGTGTCTGCTCCTGGCGACCGTGTCGTTCCCGATCTACACGCGGGCGCTGTTCAACGTGATCACCGGCAAGGACACCAGGTGGCACGTGACGGGCGGCAGCCACCGAATGGCATCACCGTTCACCTTCATGGTCCCGCAGGTCCTGATGTTCACGTTCCTGCTACCGACGTCGTTCGTGGCCATCTGGCGCGACGTGAACCACAGCCAGCTGACCCTGGCGACCCTCTGGAACATCACGAACACCATCATCCTGGGCGCCTTCATCGGGGCTGCGTTCCGAGAGCTGGCCAGACGCCGACGCCACCCTCCGGAGCCCGCGACCGAACCGACACCCACACCAGAGCTGCGCACGGTCATCGCCCGCCCGCTCGACCACGTCGACGTGATGACGCGTGACGACCTCGCACTGGCCGCCAAGACGGCACCGCAGGAGGTCTCCTCATGACCTGGACCCAACGCTTACGACTTCTCGGCGGCATCCTCGCCGTCCTCGGCCTGACCGCCGTCCTCGTGCTGGTCTTCAACCAGCGCCAGGCCCAGGCCCTCAGCACCACTGGTCAGGTCGTCTCGGCCCAGGCCTCGGTGGGCGCCGCCTACGGCGGTGTCGTCACCAGGGTCGAGGCCGACGAGGGCGACGACGTCACGAAGGGCCAGCCGCTGTTCATCGTCAACAGCCCCGAGCTGCGGCGGGACCTCTCGCAGGGTCTCGAGGTCGCCTCGACCGAGGCGTTCGACGTGGATGCCACGGCGTCGACCGTGACCTACAAGGCGCTCAGCGACGGCCGGCTCTCCGACGTCCAGACCCAGGCCGGCGGGTTCGTCCAGAACGGCGCGAACCTCGCCATGATCACCTCGGACGCCTCGCAGTACGCGGTCGCCGACTTCACCTTGTCGCCGCGCGACTACGAGCGGATCGTCAAGGGGGCCCGGGTGAGCCTGCGGCTGCCCGACGACAGCACCGTCGAGGGCACCGTCCGGGCGGTGTCGGTCCAGACCGAGAACGGGCAGGCCAAGACCCGGGTGACCGTCGACAGCGACGCGCTCAGGGACCCGAAGCTGGCCGAGCTGACCCACCCGGGAACGCCGGTCGCCGCGACCCTGTCGCTGCGCGATGACGGCCCGCTCGCGGGTCCGACCGACGGCCTGCAGGCCTTCCTCATCAAGATCGGACTCACCTGATGCGACCGCTCCTCTCGCTGACCGGGGCGGGGCGTCACCCGGCGACCCACCGAGGCCGGGCCGGCCCACTGCGCTCGGCACTGTCCCTCGTCGTCGTCGCGACGCTCGCCACCCTGACCGCCTGCACCACCACCTCGGGCAGCCGCGGCGAGGACACCAGGGGTCAGGCCGCCGAGGGGGCTGGTGACACCGCCACCCCCGTCCTCTCGCCCGCAGAGCTGCGGAAGAACGCCCAGTCCGTCGTCCAGAAGACACCGAAACCGCTCCCGTCGGACCGGCTGGCGGAGGGCCTGGTCCCACCCACCAACCGGTGGTTCTCCAGTCTCGCCCTCGGCCCGGAGGCGCTGCCCGTGTTCGCGGTCCCGCTCAGCTTCACCGAGCAGGACACCGGGTTCGGCTTCGGCGTCCCCCAGGTCACCACCTCGGACAAGGCGATCATGGGCGGCGCCGTCTCGGACGTCACCGTCACCGTGCCCGGTGTTCGGACGACCGTGGTGTCCGGCTACGACGACCTCACCGTCACCCTCGAGCAGCGGGCGAGCGACGGAAAGGCGCTCGGCCACACCGTCATCGCGCAGGGCTCGCCGACGGTGACCTTCACCGCCACCGAAGCCGTGGACCTCTCGCAGAACGTCGCCTTCACCGAGGGCGAGCCGCCAACCGTCACCGTCAGCGGCCGCACCTACGGGCTGCTGCTCGACAAGGCCACGGTCAGCGGGGCCGGGATCTCCGTCGAGGCCGGCGGCCGCGTCACCTGGTTCGCGGTTCCGGACGGCGGGTCAGCCACGGCAGTGGCCGCGGCTGCCGCTCCGGTCACCTCCGGGCGGGCCGCCTACTCGGTCGGTTCCGGCTCGGCGACCACCACCCTCAGCTACTCGCACGAAGGCGGTGGAGGCGGCGTGCTCGCGGTCATGCCCCACCAGAAGGCAGGTCTCGCGGCCGGCACCACCTGTGACCTCGGCACCTTTCCGAGCGTCTACGGCACGCTGTCGGTCTGTCGCGGGGACACGCTCGCGTGGCGCGCGCCGACCCGTGAGGTCGCCACCCAGCTGGACCTCGGCACGCTGGGTGACGCCGACCGGGCGACCCTGGCCGACCAGGTCCGCAGGGACGTGGCAGACACCAAGCCGTACCCCGCCGACACCTACTTCGGGGGCAAGGCGCTCCACCGGTCCGTGCAGCTCTACCAGCTGGCCACCCAGCTCGGGCTGGAGGACGTCGCGACATCGGTCAAGGCGACGCTCGTGGAGCAGGTCGACCAGTGGTCCGACCCGCAGGGCTGCGCGAAGCGCCCGGCCTTCTGCTTCGTCTACGACCCGCAGGGCAAGGGGATGATCGGGCAGACCGCGTCCTTCGGCTCGGACGAGTACAACGACCACCACTTCCACTACGGGTACTTCCTCTACACCGCGGGCCTGCTCGCCGGGAACGACCCCGCGCTGGCGACACGGTGGCAACCGGTCATGGACCTCGTCGCCGCCGACATCGCCAGCACGGGGACCGACGGGCTCTTCCCCGACCGGCGCCCCTACGACGCCTACAACGCGCACTCGTGGGCGAGCGGCACCTCGCCGTTCGGCGACGGGAACAACCAGGAGAGCACCTCGGAGGCGGTAATGGCCTGGACCGGGCTGGGACTCTGGGCCGACGCAACCGACAACCAGCCGCTCAAGGCCGAGGCCACCTGGATGCTCGCGGGAGAGCAGTCGACGGCCCTGCTGTACGGCCTGCGGCTCGACACCAGCGACCCGGTCTACCGGGGCTTCGGCCACGAGGTGATCTCCCTGAGCTGGGGTGGCAAGCGGGACTACGCGACGTGGTTCTCACCGTCGCCCGCGGCCATGCTCGCGATCCTGGTGCTGCCCGCGAGCCCGAGCGCCGCCGCGTACCTCGCCGGCGACCCGAACCGGATCCGCGCCCAGGTCCAGGAGGCGACCGCGGGGACGGGGTACGCGCAGCAGTTCGGCGACTACCTCCTCATGTACGCCGCACTGGCCGGCCGGGCGGACGCCGCCGCCGCACTGAACGAGGCATCGAACCTGGACCCCAAGTGGGTCGACGACGGCAACAGCCGGTCGTACCTGCTCGCCTGGCTGATGGCTCGCGCCTGAGCGGCGCGAGCAACCGGGAGGCCCCCACCCGACGGCCGTGAGCACGCCAAGGGTTCAGCACCGCCGCCGGTGGGTATGTCGTCCGCGACGATTCAGGCGATCGCCCCTGTGAAGGAGTTGCCATGACCATCCAACAGACCTCGACCAGTCGACTCGACCAGGACCTCGAGGACCTGCGCACCGTCCTCCTGCGCCGAGTGACCTTTCCCGCTCGGCAGGACGACATCGTCGGCTCCCTCGTGGCCGGTCGCTCCCCGGCCCGGCTGGTGTGGTGTGCCGGGCGCCTCTCCCCTGAGCGGCTGTACCGCTCCGTCGACCAGGTGTGCGCCGAGCTTGCCGCCCGGCGAAGCGCCGATCGCCGGTAGCCCATTGACTCCTGACCCTGCCGGCGGTTCAGGCGGCGGTGTTGACCACGCAGAACAGGTTGCCGCTGGGGTCTGCGAGGACCACGAAGTCCGCGTCGTCGGGGTAGTCCCACTCGACGCGTGTGGCACCGAGTGCTTGTAGTCGCTCGACCTCGGCGCGTTGCTCTTCTTCGTTCGCCGCCCAGAGGTCGAGGTGGGTGCGGTCGGTCTGGTCAAGGTGCAGCCGTGGCCCGTCGGCCGAGGCCGGCACGAGGAAGTCCGGGTTCTCCCCTCGGCGATACCCCAACGCCTGGCTCCAGAACTCGCCCCCTCGCACCGGGTCAGAAACGTTCAGGACTATCGCTCCGATGCGGACCATGAGCCGAATGTACGCCGGACGTCCGACAGGACGGCTCCGCGAAAAGCCCTCCCGTGGCCGCGGGTCGGGCTCACGCACCGGCCCCACGGCGATGTCACGGGACGTCGATCAGGCCCAGTCGGAGATGTCCGTGGGGCCGCGATGCCCTGGATCGGCCTGGCTCAGCGTGTCCAGGGTTGCGTCGACGCTGTCGTCCCCCACGCGAGCACGCCACTGCTGGATCTGTTGCGTGAAGAGCGAGGCGGACAGGCTCAGCATCTGCTGCCCTCGCTGAGTCGGGACCAGCAGCCGCTCACGCCCGTCGGTCGGGCTGGGCACCCTGGTGATGAAACCCAGGTCCTCCAGCGTCGCGGCCGTCTTGGTCGCTGCCTGTTTGGTGACCCCCAGCCTCTGCCCCAGCTCCACGCTCGTGCAGCCGCTGCCGATGGCCTGCATCGCGAACCCGTGGGTGGCTCGGACGGCGGGGTAGCCGGCCGCGGCGAGCCCGTCGCCGACGGCGTCCACGAGACCGCGAAAGGCAGTCATCAGCAGGAACGGCATCGCCAGGTCGGTCGGGGGGGACATCGACCCACCCTAGCTTGTAGACAACGTGGTTGACCATGTATGGTCAACCACGTTGTCTACTTTCCGGGACCAAGGAGTGTCATGCCACACCTGACCAGCACCGCCGCACGCACCTTCCACCTGCACGGAGTCACGTTCACGTCCTTCTCCGCCAGCGCGTCCGGCGCGGCCCAGCTCGGCGCATGGCGTGCCGACTTCGGCCCGCGAACCTCGGGCCAACCGCACCGGATGTCCTGCGAGGAGGTGTTGTTCGTGCTGTCCGGGAAGCTCGACGTGGAGATCGACGAAGACCGGTTCACAGCCGAGCCCGGCGATGCCGTCCTCGTCCCCGCCGGCGCCCGGTTTCGCGCCAGCAACGACGGCGCCGACCCGGCCACGGCCTGGGTCACGACCCAGCTCGGCATGCGCGCCACGATGGACGACAGCGGCGAGACGCTCATCCCGCCCTGGGCCGAGTAGCCGGTCGCGTCGGGGAGCCCGACACGCAGGCGCCCGCGACTCGGGCGCCCAGGGGCGACGGCGTTCAGCGCCGGTCTGAATCCGCGTCATCGCGGATCCGTCGGCCTTCCTCGACGAGCTCGTCCTGCTTGCGCTGCCGCTTCTCCGCCGCCCGGGTCTCGCGCGGTGAGACATGGAGCTTCTCCTCCGCTGCGACACCGGCCTGCAGCTGGCTGGCGCGTTCGAGCTCGGCGTCCACCTCGGCGCCGAAGAGCAGCGCGAGGTTGGTCAGCCAGAGCCAGAGGAGGAACACGACGACGCCGGCCAGCGACCCGTACGTCTTGTTGTAGCTGCTGAAGTTCGCCACGTAGAAGGCGAACCCGACCGAGGCAAGGATCCAGGTGAGGATCGCGATGGTGGCCCCGACGCTGATCCAACGAAACTTCGGCTTCCTGATGTTCGGGGTGAAGTAGTACAGCATCCCGACCAGCAGGATGACGATGGCCAGGATCACCGGCCACTTCAGGATGTTCCACAGCGTGAAGGCAGTGTCACCCAGTCCGATGGCGTCGCCGACCGAACGGGCGACAGGGCCGCTGACCACCAGCCCGATGAGCACCGCCGCGACCATGAGCACGCCCACGAGCGTGATCGCCAGCTGCAGGGGCCGGAGCTTCCAGACGGGTCGGCCTTCCTCGATCGCGTAGATCCGGTTCAGAGCGCGCCCGAAGGCCCCGATGTAGGCGGAGGCGGACCAGATCGCACCGAGGAGCCCCAGGACGAGGGCGAACCCGGCCGCGTTCGACTGCGTCATCTGGTCGATCGGCCCGCGAAGCTGGTTGGCTGCGTTGTCCTGGCCCATCTCGCGCAACATGTCCAGCAGGGCGTTCGTGGTCGACTCCCCCTGCCCGAAGACGCCGAGGAGGGACACCAGGGCGAGCAGGGCCGGAAAGAGGGAGAGCACGGCGTAGTAGGTGAGTGCGGCCGCGAGGTCGGTGCACTCGTCGCGGTTGAACTCCGTCCACGCCTTGCGGGCGGTGTACTTCCAGGACTCCCGGCTGAGGCCGGAGAGTGGAACCTCGTCGACCTGCCGCGTGGATTCCCGTGCGGGGTCGCCGGCGTCGTTCGCTCGGCTGGTACTCGGTTGCTGGTTCAGCATGGCCTGCGGCTCCTCGGTCGATCGGCGTCCGCTCCTTGGGGTTTCTTGCCCCCTGCGGCGTCGGCCAAACATCGCGGGCGCGAGCGCGGCCCCGAGGGGGCGCGGGGTACAGAGGCGATGGTCGCGACTGCACTCCCACGAGTGAGGACGCGGCCCGGTCGCCGGGATGACGGGGCGGCGCGCTGCTGCGCGCAGCAGCGCCAGCGCGGGTGACGGGCGCGTGCCCACGAATGCGGCACTCGGCCCGCGTCACGTCGTGGGGGTCACGGCGTCATCTTCTGATGAGTACCCGATCTGCGACCTCTGGGTCGACAGGTCGCTCCCGTGGACCCAGACGACAAGGAGGAGGTCGGTGCACAGCAGACCCAAGGAGACACGCCGGGCCGAGAGCTGCCCGCGCACGGCGGACGCGTTCACCGTGCTGGCCGACGCCCCGCAGGTGGTGTCGCGGGCGCCCGATGGCACCGACGACGACTCGCCCCTCGACGAGCTCGTCCGGGCCGCCTCGGCGCAGGTGCCCGGTGCCACCGCCGCCAGTGTGACGATGCTCCGGCACGGTCGCTTCAGCACCGTGGCATCGACCGGTGACGCCGGCGAGGAGACGAGGGTCAACAGTGCCCTCTCGTACCGGCTGAACGTGCTCGACGCCCCCGGGACAACCGCAACCCTGAACATCTACTCAGAGCAGTGGGATGCCTTCGACGAGGCGTCGGTGAGCACCGGGCGGATGCTCGCCACGCACTGCTCCTGGCTCGTGTCCGCGATGCTCGCACGCGACCGTGCCGACAACCTCGCACGCGCCCTGCAGAGCAACCGTGAAATCGGTGTCGCGATGGGCATCCTCATGCAGCGTCACCGCCTGACCCGCGAGCAGGCGATCCATGCCCTGCGTGTCGCGAGCCAGGAGACCAACCGCAAGCTCGCCGACATCGCCACCGAGGTGGCCGACACCGGCATCCTCGCGATCCGCCGCTCGCCGGGATCGACGACCCCGGCGGCCGACGGTTCCGCGGCCCGCTGCTCGACGCAGCGAGCCGCCGACGGTCAGACCTAGCCGCAACCTGCTGCCGCCGATCCATCACATCGGACCGTTCCGCACCGTGTGCGTGGAACCGAGACCCAGGACGCGGGCAGCCAGGCTGGCTCACTCGCCCAACGAGAGAGGGCAGCGCCCCATGGACTCAGAGTCCGCCCGAATGCTCACCGACGATGCGCTCTTCGAGGAGATCAGGTTGCTCGGCGAGCTCGTGCTGGCTGCATCCAGCGTGACGCGACAGCTGACCCAGGCCGAGGTGGACCAGGTTCTCGACCTGGAGACGTCCCCGGCCTGTGGCGGGCCGTCGAGGACGACGTGCCCGACGACAAGCTCGAGGCGTCGGACGAGTCCGTGACCAGGCGCTTCGGCGCGAGCCGGCCGGGTCAACCGGCCGAGCCGACGGCGACCTCGCGCACGGTGTCCTGGGCGGTCCCCTCGGTGGCGGGCGAGGCGAGCGTTCGGACCAGCATGCCGAGCGCGACGAGGTTCGTGGCGATCACCACACGGGCCAGAGCGATCGATGCCGCTCGCGACCACCGCGTCTGCCTGACCATCCGTCGGGGGTTGGTCAACAGCAGGGCAGCAAGGAGCAGCAGCTCGATGGCGGGGATGGCGGGGATGGCGAAGCGTGGGCCGACCAGCAGGCTCGTGTTCCGGTCAGGACGTCTAGACCGCTTCCTCGACGTCGTGGAGGCTGGCCGTCGGGACTCCGTCGTCGTCAGAGGGTGCGCTCTGGGGGTCGGGCGAGGCTGTGCTCAGGAGTCCGGGTGAGGGGGCGTCGTCGGTGCCCGGGTTGTGGATGGCGAAGGCCAGCCGGTCACGTGCCGCGTGCTCCACGAGCAGGGGTACGAAGTCTCGAATCGGGTTGCCGGTGAGCTCGAGGTGCGACACCCGGACCGCCGCCTCCACCAGAGCGGGGTCGAGGTCGGGATACCGCTCGCACAACCGCTCACGCACACCGGCCAGGGCCCGCCGCTCGTGCTCCTCATCCATCGCCCAAGGATCGGTGAGCACCGACCCGTGGCGCAAGATCTCTCGGCCAACACGCCAGGTACCAATCAGGCCGCGTGCCTGCGCCGAGCTCCCGTGTCCCCGGTCCGCCGTGCGTTCGGCCCGGGGCCTTGCGGTGGGTGGGGAGCAATAGGTTAGCCTCACCTAACTATGAACGAGGTTCTCGACCGGACCAGTACCCCGGCGCCGTTCTGGCGTTCGGACGTGCTGTCCCGGCGCGGCGACGCCGCGGCCCTGGTCGACGGCGACGAGCAGGTGACCTACGCCGATCTCGCCCGCCGGGTGGCACAGGAGGCGGCCGCCTGGCCCGGAACGGGCGAGCGCCGGCTGGTACTCGTGGAGATCGAGCCCACCATCGACAGCGTGGTCACCTACCTCGCCGCGCTGGAGGCCGGCCACGTGGTGCTCCTGGCGGCCCCCGGGCGGGCCGAGACGATGGCGCAGGTGTGGTCCCCGGACGACCGGGCGCGCCTCAGTGACCGGTCCTGGGTGGTCTCCCACGGGTCCGCACCCGGGAGGCACGACCTGCATCCCGACCTGACGCTGCTGCTCTCGACCTCGGGAAGCACCGGCTCGCCGAAGCTGGTCCGGCTCTGCGACCGGGCGGTGCGCACCAACGCCGCCGACATCGCCGCGGCGCTCGGACTCGACGCCAGCGACCGAGCGATCACGACCCTGCCGCTGCACTACTGCTACGGGCTGTCCGTGCTGCACTCGCACCTCGCGGTGGGTGGCTCGGTGCTGCTCACCGACGCGTCCGTGGTCGACCCCGCCCTGTGGACCTCGATGCGCACCGCGGGAGTGACCACCCTGGCCGGCGTGCCGCACACGTTCGACCTGCTCGAGTCGAGCCTGGCACCCACCGGCAGCGTGCCGACGCTGCGCCAGGTCACCCAGGCCGGCGGACGCCTGCGCCCCGAGCAGGTCCGGGCCTGGGCCGTGCGCGGCGCGAGCGAGGGCTGGGACCTGCGGGTGATGTACGGCCAGACCGAGGCCACCGCACGGATGGCGGTCAGTGCGCCGGGGCAGGCGGCCCAGGACCCGTCGTCGGTCGGTCGGCCCGTGGGAAAAGGCCGGTTCAGCGTGCGGGACGGGGCGGGCGAGGTTCCCGAGGGCCGGACGGGTGACCTGCACTTCGCCGGCGGCAACGTGATGCTCGGCTATGCGCTGGTCCCGGGCGACCTGGCGCGCGGACGCGACGTGACGGAGCTCGCTACCGGTGACCTGGCCCGGCTGCGTCCGGACGGCAGCCTCGAGCTCGTCGGGCGGCGCTCGTCGTTCCTCAAGGTCCACGGCGTGCGCCTGGACGTCGAGCGCCTGGAGGAGCTGCTCGCCGATGCCGGTGTCACCGCCCTGGTCGGCGGCTCCGACGAGCGGTTGCTCGCCCTCGTCGTGGCCGACGGGGCCCGCGACGGCCGGACGGACACCGCGCGGCGGGCGACGCGCGCCCTGGTCGCGTCCACCGGTCTCCCGGCCCACCGGGTGGGTGTGGCGGCCGTACCGGCTCTGCCCCGCACCCCGAACGGCAAGCTCGACCGCGCTGCGGTCGGCCCGACCTTCGACCTGCTGGCGACGACGGCGACCAGTCGCCCGCACGGGTCGTCAGCCGCAGCCCTGGTCGCGCTCTACGCGGACCTGCTGGCCCGGCCGGACGCGACGCCGGACTCGAGCTTCGTGGACCTGGGCGGGGACTCGTTGTCCTACGTCGAGCTGTCGCTGCACCTGGAGGAGCGGCTCGGCGCCCTGCCCGCCGACTGGCCACTGCGCCCGATCCGCGCGCTGGCGACCACCGAGCCACCGCGGCGACGCCGGTTCGCCCGGGTCGACACGACGATCGTGCTGCGCGCGCTCGCCATCCTGGCCATCGTCGGATCGCACACGCACGTGGTCCACGTGCTGGGTGGGGCCCACATCCTGCTGGGGGTGGCGGGCTTCAACTTCGCCCGCTTCGCGGCGACCGCGCCCACCGTCGCCGAGACGTGGCGACGGGTCGGTGGCACGGTCGCGCGGATCGCCATCCCCACGTTCGTCTGGGTCGCGGCGGTCGGCCTCCTGGCCGGCACCTACTCGGTGGCGAACCTGGTCATGGCCAACTGGCTGTTCGGCAGCGACTCGTGGTCGTCCACGTGGCGGTTGTGGTTCCTCGAGGCGCTGGCCTGGACCCTGGTCGCGTTCGCGGCCCTGCTCAGCATTCCGGCGGTGCGGCGGGTCTACGCGAGGGCGCCGTTCGCGCTGGCCGCCACGCTCGCGGTCCTGGGTGCCGGGGCCCGGCTCGACGTCTTCGAGCTGACCTCTCCCCCGGGGCGCGGCACGGCACCGGCGGTGCTCTGGCTGGTGGCGATCGGGTGGGCGGCCCAGGTGGCGGCGAGCCGCCGGCAACGACTCCTGCTCAGCGCGGTCGTCGTGGTCACCCTGCCCGGGTTCATGGGTGACCCCGTCCGCGAGGCGACCATCGCGGCCGGGCTGATGCTCGTCGTGTGGGTGCGTACCATTCCGGTACCGCGATTCGTGGTGCCGGTGCTCGCGGTGCTGGCCAGTGCGTCGCTGTACATCTACCTCACCCACTTCGAGGTCTACCGCGCCACCGGGGTCCCCCTGGTGAACCTCGGACTCGGGCTCGGTCTCGGCCTGGCAGCCTGGTTCGTGACCACCAGGCTCACGGCTCGCTTCGGCGCCCGGAGGCAGCAGCACCGCGCCACGACCCACCCGCCGGGCTCCCGGCTCACCCCTCGATCCCTGCAGGAGGTCCCTCGATGATCCGACGACTGGTGCCCGCCGTGCTGGCCGTGGCGGCGCTGACCGCCGGCTGCGGCTCCAGTGACGAGGCACCGCCGCTCGACCCGGACAAGCTCACGATCTACAGCGCGCAGCACAAGAATCTCGTGGACGCGTGGGTCAAGGGCTTCACCGACGAGACCGGGGTGCAGGTGCAGGTCCGACAGGGTACCGACTCCTCGATGGGCAACCAGATCGTCGCCGAGGGCAGCCGCTCGCCGGCCGACGTCTTCCTGACCGAGAACTCGCCGGCGATCACGGTGGTGCAGGATGCCGACCTGCTCGCGCCGGTCGACCAGACCACCCTGGACCAGGTCGACCCGGCCTTCCGGCCGAGCAACGGGCTGTGGAGCGGGATCGCCGCCCGGTCCACCGTGCTCGTCTACAATCCCAGCCTGGTCTCCGAGGCCGACCTCCCGGCATCCATGATGGACCTGGCCCAGCCCGAGTACGCGGGCAAGTGGGGCGCCGCCCCGGCCGGCGCCGACTTCCAGGCGATCGTCGCCGGAATGCTCGAGATGAAGGGCGAGGCGGCCACCAGCGCGTGGCTCGACGGGCTGAAGAAGAACGCGAAGGTGTACCAGAACAACATCGCCACGATGAAGGCGGTCAACGCCGGGCAGGTGCCGATGGGCATCATGTACCACTACTACTGGTACCGGGACCAGGCGCTGACCAAGGACGGCAGCAAGAACACCAAGCTGCACTACTTCAAGAACGAGGACGTCGGCGCGTTCGTCAGCGTCAGCGGGGGCGGGGTGCTCAAGTCGAGCAAGCACGCCGCGGACGCCCAGAAGTTCCTGGCCTGGATCACCAGCCCCAAGGGACAGGCCGCCATCGCCGCCAGCAAGTCCATGGAGTACGCCGTGGGGAAGGACCAGCCCTCCGACCCCGCCCTGCCGCCGCTCGCCTCGCTGGAGGCTCCGGCCATCGACCCCTTCACCCTTGACGGCCCCGCGGTGATCGAGCTGATGACCCAGGCGGGCATCATCTAACCGTGACGACCACGACCCCCGGCCGCCTGGCCGGGCCCGCGCCCCGCCGGCACCCGTCGCCCGCGGGCGGAGCGCTGGTGCTCGCGGCGGTGCTGGTGACCGCCGTGTCGGTGCTGCCGATCGTCGTGGTCCTCGTGAACGCCCTGGGCCAGGGCTGGTCCGAGGCCGTCGCCGACGTCGTGCGGCCCCGGGTGTGGGAGCTGCTGCGCAACACGGTGTCACTGGTCGTCGTCTCGACCTCCGCCTGCGCCGTGCTGGGGGTCACCTGCGCCTGGCTGGTCGAGCGCACCGGCCTTCCGGGGGCCGGCTGGTGGCGAGTTCTGTTGGTCGCCCCGCTGGCGGTGCCCGCCTTCGTCAACGCCTACGCCTGGGTGTCGCTGCGCCCGGCGATGACCGGGCTCGGTGGGGCCGTGCTGATCACGACCCTGTCGTACTACCCGTTGGTCTTCCTGCCCGTGTCGGCCGCCCTACGGGGGCTGGACCGGTCGTGGGAGGACACCGCCCGCTCGCTGGGCCTGGGCCGGTGGCGCACCTTCGCGCGCATCGTCCTGCCCCAGCTGCGGCCTGCGGTGCTCGGCGGCTGCCTGCTGGTCGCGCTGCACCTGCTCGCCGAGTTCGGCGTCCTGGCCATGCTGCAGTTCCCCACCTTCACCACGGCCATCCTCGACCAGTACGAGGCCGCCTTCGACACCGGCACGGGCAGCGTGCTGGCGCTCGTGCTCGTCGCGCTCTGCGTCGCCGTGCTGACCATCGAGCACGTGTGGCGGGGCCGGCGCGGCCACGCACGGATCGGGGCCGGCGTCATCCGGCGCCCCGAGCCCGCGACCCTCGGCCGGTGGCTGGTCCCCGGGGTGAGCGCCCTGGCAGTGCTGGTGGTCCTCGCGCTCGGTGTGCCGGTGTACAGCCTGGGGCACTGGCTCACGACACCGGGAGCCACGGTCGACGGCTCCGCGCTGGCTGCCGCTCTGGGGTCGACGATCGGCCTGGCCCTGGCCGCCGCGGCGGTCACCTGCGTCGCCGCGTTCCCGGTGGCCCTGCTGCTGCGGCAGCGCCAGTCGGCGTTCACCACGTCCATCGAGCGACTGTGCTACCTGGCCAGCTCGCTGCCGGGGGTCGTCGTGGGACTGGCCCTGGTCCTGCTCGCGATCCGCTGGGTCACCGGGCTCTACCAGAGCGCGACCCTGCTCGTCATCGCGTACGCCATCCTCTTCCTGCCACGGGCGCTGGTGGCGATCCGAACCGCCCTCGCCCAGGCCCCGGGCGCGCTGCTCGAGAGCGCACGAGCACTCGGCGACAGCCCCGCCCGGGCGGTCGTCCGGGTCGTGGTGCCGCTGGCGCTGCCGGGGATCCTGGCCGGGCTCGCCCTGGTCTTCATGGCGACCACCACCGAGCTGACCGCCACCCTGCTGCTCGCCCCCACCGGCACCCAGACGCTGGCGACCGGCTTCTGGGCGGCGAGCAGCTCTCTCGACTACGGCGCGGCCGCGCCGTACGCCGTGGCGATGGTGCTGTTGTCGGCGCCGATGACCTGGCTGCTCCTGCGGCAGAGGACGGTGATCGCATGACCCGGCTGGTGGTCACGGGGGTCAGCGCCTCCTACGGCTCCACGCAGGTGCTGCACGACGTCGGCCTGACCGTGGAAGGCGGCTCGACCACGGCGATCCTCGGTGCCTCGGGGTGCGGCAAGACCACGCTGTTGCGGGTGGTCGCGGGCTTCCATGCCGCGGATGCCGGTGAGGTGCGGATCGGCGACCGCACCGTCGCGGGACCCGGGTTCGCCATGCCCCCCGAGCGGCGCGGCATCGGCTACCTCTCCCAGGAGGGCAACCTGTTCCCGCACCTGACCGTCGCGGGGAACATCGGCTTCGGCCTGCCCCGCGCCGAGCGTCGTGACCGCGCGCGCACGGCGGAGCTGCTGGAGCTGGTCGGGTTGCCCGTCGCCCTGGCCGACCGGCGCCCCGAGCAGCTCTCCGGAGGGCAGCAGCAGCGGGTCGCGCTGGCCCGCGCGCTGGCCCGCCGCCCGGAGCTCGTGCTGCTCGACGAGCCGTTCGGCTCACTGGACGCCGGCCTGCGCTCGACGACCCGCCGGGCCGTCGCCGACGCGCTCTCGGCCGCCGGGGCGACGGTGCTCCTGGTGACCCACGACCAGGACGAGGCGCTGTCGTTCGCCGACCAGGTCGCCATCATGCGCGACGGCCGGTTCGTGCAGGTCGGGGCGCCCAAGGAGGTCTACTCGACGCCGGTCGACCGCGCGACCGCGGGAGTCCTGGGTGAGCTGGTGATCCTCCCCGGGCACGGCGACGGTGACCACGTGATCACCATCCTCGGCAGGCTGCCGGTCGCCGGCGCCGACGTCACCGGGGCGGTGGACGTCGCCGTGCGGCCCGAGCAGGTGCTGATCGGCCCAGCGGTCGGCGCGGTCGGCTCGGTCGGCGCCGTCGACGCCGTGGTCGACGCCGTCGACTACTTCGGACACGACGCCCTGGTCCGCATCGTGCTCCCGGCCGGGCCCGAGGGCCCGGCACCCGTCGTGTTCTCCCGGGTCGTCGGGGACGACGCCCCGACGCCCGGTCAGCTCGTCGGCGTCAGCGTCCGCGGACCGGTGCAGGCGTTCCCGCACACGGTCGTGCTGCTCGCACCCACCGATCCCACCTGAGCGCCCTCAGGTACCGGGACGGTCCGCCTGGTGGCCGGTCGGGCTGGTGCGCCATTGCTCGGCGCCCGCGGTCGTCCGCCGGAGGGTCCCGTGCTCGCCGTGCCAGTCCAGCACCATGAGGGTGGCATCGTCGGCCAGGGCCCCGCCGGAGAGCTGCACCACCAGGTCGGTCAGGCCCTTGGTTGCCTCGCGGGGGTGCAGGGTCCGGGTCTGGTTGATCGCCGTCACCAGGTCCAGGTCGGCGGCGTCGCGTTCGAGCATCCCGTCGGTGACCATGACCAACCGGTCGCCAGGATGCAGCGCGATGTCGGTGGACCGGTAGCTGGTGTCGCCGAACAGACCAAAGGGAACGTCCACCGGAAGGTTGACTGCTGCGGTGGTCCCGTCACGACACAGGTAGGGCGCGACGTGTCCGGCGTTGACCATGGCGAGCACGCCGCTCTTCAGGTCGAGCCGTCCCAGCATGCCGGTGGCGAAGTGCTCGGCCCCGCTGGCAGCCGCGTGCTCGAACACGGCCAGGTTGGCCGCGGCTGCCTGGTCCAGGTGGGAGCCACCCTGGCGCCGGGTGTTGCGCAGGCTTCCCACGCACAGGGTGGCCGTGAGCGCGCTGGCCACGCCATGGCCCATCGCGTCGGTCAACGACAGGTGGAGCACGTCGCGTCCCAGGCAGTAGTCGAAGGTGTCGCCACCCACCGATGCCGCCGGCTCCAGCCACGCCGACAGGGTGAATGCACCGGCCTCGCAGGTGAACGCGGCCGGGAGCAGCCGGCGCTGGATCTCGGCGGGCAGCGAGAACACCGTGCTGCGTTGCGCCCACTCGAACAGGTCGGTGTGCCGCCGGTTCGCGATGACCACGAACGCCAACAGGTGCCCGATCCGGGCGATCTGGGCCAGGACCGAGGCATCGGGGGCGGTCGGCAGGGACAGCTGCAGCAGCCCGAGGGCCTCACCGCGCTCGGTGACCGGCGCGAGCACGATCCATCGCGCGGCCTCGCCCGGGGCGTCGCCCGACGCGTCGCCCGGCAGGGGTGGGAGGACCTGCACCGTCTGGGTGCGCAACGCCGTGGCCACCGGGCCGTCGTCGAAGTCCACCACCACCGCCTGATCGCCGTCGTCCAGCCGGACCCCGGCCTCCGGGCCGCCCAGCCCCTGGCCGGCCAGCTGGTCATCGGACGCGCCGTGGGACATCCGCACCAGGGCGCGCCCGGACAGGTCCGCGATCAGGAAGAACGCGGCCGAGGCCCCCAGGCTCTGCGCCAGGGCCAGGCCGATCGTCGACCCCAGAGCGGC
>Ga0247820_10000685_pt1 | contig 18439 bp, 20 predicted proteins | sample 13C_Glucose_Day1_2_FD_192480 | JGI IMG/M metagenome (GOLD analysis project Ga0247820, IMG submission 192480) | Soil microbial communities from agricultural site in Penn Yan, New York, United States - 13C_Glucose_Day14 | ecosystem: Environmental > Terrestrial > Soil > Agricultural land | place...
GGCGATCTGCGCCCCTTTCGCGGCACATGCCCGCTCCTACAGAGGAGATCGCATTCCCCTTGTAGGAGCGGCCTTGTGCCGCGAAAGGGCTGCGCAGCAGCCCCGACAATCCCAATGCGATACACAATTCTTATTTGATACATCAAATACTGTTTGATGTTGTGTTTTGTATCGCTTATAAATGACCCACGCCCCAAGCAGCCCACAACCGGGAGCCTGAACATGTATGCACAGCTCGTAGAAACCGGCGTCAAGCGCCTCAAGTCCCTGGAGGAGATGTCGCCCGAAGAGCGCGCCTTCCAGGAGAAGATCGACGCCGAGATCAAGATCGAAGCCAAGAACTGGATGCCCGAGGCCTACCGCCAGACCCTCATCCGCCAGATTTCCCAGCACGCCCACTCGGAAATCGTCGGCATGCTCCCGGAAGGCAACTGGGTCACCCGCGCGCCGTCGCTCAAGCGCAAGCTGCAGCTGATGGCCAAGATCCAGGACGAAGCCGGCCACGGCCTGTACCTGTACAGCGCCATGGAAACCCTCGGCGCCGACCGCGACGAAGAGATCGCCAGGCTGCACAGCGGCAAGGCCAAGTACTCGAGCATCTTCAACTACCCGACCCTGAGCTGGGCCGACATGGGCGCGGTGGGCTGGCTGGTGGACGGCGCGGCGATCGTCAACCAGGTGGTGCTGCAGCGCACCTCCTACGGCCCCTACTCCCGCGCCATGATCCGCATCTGCAAGGAAGAGAGCTTCCACCAGCGCCAGGGCTACGAGCTGCTGCTGACCATGATGCGCCACGGCACCCAGGCGCAGAAGGACATGGTCCAGGACGCCATCGATCGCCTGTGGTGGCCGGCGCTGATGATGTTCGGCCCCAGCGACGAGCATTCCCCCAACAGCGCCCAGTCCATGGCCTGGAAGATCAAGCGCCAGACCAACGACGAACTGCGCCAGCGCTTCATCGACCAGACCGTGCCCCAGCTCGAACTGCTCGGCTGCACTGCGCCGGACCCCGCGCTCAAGTGGAACGAGGCCCGTGGCCACTACGACTTCGGCGAGATCCAGTGGGACGAGTTCTACGAAGTGATCAAGGGCAACGGCCCGTGCAACCAGGAACGCCTGGCCACCCGGCGCAACGCCATCGAAAGCGGTGCCTGGGTGCGCGAGGCCGCCGTGGCCTATGCCCGCAAGCAACAGAACAAGAACGCCGCCTGAAGCGGCGAATGATGCGGAGATACCCCCAATGTCTGTCTGGACCCTGTTCGAAGTCTTCGTGCGCAGCAAGCACGGCCTGAACCACAAGCACGTCGGCAGCGTGCACGCCGCCGACGCCGCCATGGCCATCGAGAATGCCCGCGAGCTGTACACCCGCCGCAGCGAGGGGGTGAGCCTGTGGGTGGTGCCCTCGGCGCTGATCACCGCCTCCTCCCCCGACGAGAAGGACCCGCTGTTCGCCCCGGCGGATGACAAGGTCTATCGCCACGCCAGCTTCTACGAGCTGCCGGCCGAAGTCGGACACATGTGAGGCGCGCCATGCACAAGCAAGCATTGATTCAATACCTGCTGCTGCTCGGCGACAGCGCCCTGGTCCAGGGCCAGCGCCTGTGCGAGTGGTGCGGCAAGGCTCCGGCGCTGGAGGAAGAACTGGCGCTGATGAACGTCGGCCTCGATCTGGTCGGCCAGGCGCGCAACTGGCTGGACTATGCCGCCGAACTGCAGGACGACGGCCGCGATGCCGACGCCCTGGCCTTCCGCCGCGACGAGCGCGCCTACCGCAACCTGCTGCTGGTCGAACAGCCCAACGGCGACTATGCCGTGACGATGCTCAAGCAGTTCCTCTACGACGCCTGGCACCACGCTGTACTTGACGGTCTGTGTGCCTCGAACGATGAGCGCATCGCCGGTATCGCCGCCAAGGCCCTGAAGGAGGTGACCTACCACCTGCGCCGCTCCGGCGAGTGGGTGCAGCGCCTGGGCGGCGGCACCGAAGAGAGCCGCCAGCGCATGCTCGAGGCCATCCCCGTGCTGTGGCGCTTCACCGTCGAGCTGACGGTCGCCAGCGACAGCGAAGTGCAACTGGCCCGGGCCGGCATCGCCGCCCACCCGGCGCAGGTCGCCCAGCGCTGGCACGCCACGGTGGAAACGATCTTCGCCTCGGTCGAGCTGCCGCTGCCCAAAGCCGCCAGCCACTTCTACCTGGACGGGCGCAAGGGCCTGCACACCGAGCACCTGGGCCTGCTGCTGGCCGAGATGCAGTTCCTGCCGCGAGCCTACCCCGATGCGACCTGGTGAGCTGATCGCGGGTGACCGCGGCGCCCGCGCCCTGCGCGACGGCGACCTGGCCCAGGCCTGGGCGGTGCTGGCCGAGGTGATGGACCCGGAGGTACCGGTGGTCAGCGTGGTCGACTTAGGTGTCGTGCGCGACCTCGACTGGCGCGCCGGCCACTTGCACCTGGTGGTCACCCCGACCTACTCCGGCTGCCCGGCCACCGAGGTGATCGAGGGCGATATCCGCCAGGCGCTGGAACAGGCCGGGTTCGCCGAGCCCGCGCTGGAGCGCAGGCTTACCCCGGCCTGGAGCACCGACTGGATCAGCGACCAGGGCCGCGAGCGCCTGCGCGCCTACGGCATCGCACCGCCCGTCGGCAGTGCCAGCCTGCGGGGGGCCTCGCCCACGGTGTGCTGCCCGCAATGCGCAAGTAGCGATACCGAACTGCTCAGCCAGTTCGGCTCCACCGCCTGCAAGGCCCTGTACCGCTGCCGTGCGTGCCTGGAGCCGTTCGACTATTTCAAATGCCTTTGAGCCGTGGAGAACGCCATGAGCCAGTTTCACAGCCTGACCGTCAAGCAAGTGCGCCAGGAGACCCGCGACGCGGTGTCCATCGCCTTCGACGTGCCCGCGCACCTGCACGATGAGTTTCGTTTCACCCAGGGCCAGTACCTGGTCATGCGCACCCGACTGGATGACGAAGAAGTGCGCCGCTCCTATTCGATCTGCAGCGCGGTGCAGGACGGCGAATTGCGCGTGGCGGTCAAACGCGTGCCGGGCGGTCGTTTCTCGGCCTTCGCCAACGAAGTGCTCAGGGCCGGCCAGCAGCTCGAGGTAATGCCGCCGTCGGGCAGCTTCTTCGTGCCGCTGGACCCGGCGCGCCGAGGTCACTACCTGGGCGTGGCCGCCGGCAGCGGCATCACCCCGATCCTGTCGCTGGTCGCCACCACCCTGGCCTGCGAACCCCACAGCCGCTTCACCTTGCTGTACGGCAACCGCGCCAGCAACAGCGCGCTGTTCCGCGATCGCCTGGAAGACCTGAAGAACCAGTACCTCGACCGCCTCAACCTGATCTTCGTGTTCAGCCGCGAGCAGCAGGATGTCGACCTGTACAACGGCCGCATCGACGCCGACAAGTGCGGCCAGCTGTTCGCCCGCTGGCTCGACGTCAAATCCCTCGATGCGGCATTCATCTGCGGCCCGCAGGCGATGACCGAGACCGTGCGCGACAGCCTGCAGGCCAATGGCCTGACCAGGGAGCGCATCCACTTCGAGCTGTTCGCCGCCGCCGGTGCAGAGGCCCGTCGCGAAGCCCGCGAGGCGGCGCGCCAGGTGGATTCGGCGGTCAGCCACGTCACCGTGATCAGCGACGGCCGCGCCCTGGCCTTCGACCTGCCGCACAACACCCGCAGCGTGCTCGAGGCCGGCAACGCCATCGGCGCCGAACTGCCCTGGTCGTGCAAGGCCGGGGTGTGCTCGACCTGCAAGTGCAAGGTGATCGAGGGCGAGGTGGAGATGGACAGCAACCATGCCCTGGAGGACTACGAAGTGGCGGCCGGGTATGTGCTGTCGTGCCAGACCTACCCGTTGAGCGACAAGGTGGTGCTCGATTTCGATCAGCTCTAGCACCGCGTCGCCTGCTTCGCGGGTAAACCCGCTCCCACAGGTACATCGGCGCCCTCAAGACCAACGCCGTCCCTGTGGGAGCGGGTTTACCCGCGAAGAAGCCAACACAGATACCGGCAACACCCGCGTGACCTGAAAAAACAATTACAACAGCCAGAGAGAACGCTCCCCATGACACCCGAACACCTCGAATCCATCAGCAAGCACCCCGCCTTCGTGCAACTGATCCAGCGCAAGCGCCGCCTCAACGGCTCGCTGACCCTGGCCATGCTCGTCGCCTACTACGGTTTCGTCCTGCTGGTGGCCTTCGCCCCCGGCGTGCTCGGCCAGTCACTCAGCGGCGGGGTGACCAGCGTCGGCATGCTGGTGGGCGTGCTGATGGTGCTGCTGTCCTTCGCCCTCACCGGCATCTACATGCACCGCGCCAACCGCGTCATCGACCCGCTCAACGAGGTGGTCAAGCAGGAGTGCGCGCGATGAACTGGACCGCCATCTCGATGTTCCTGGTGTTCGTCGGCTTCACCCTGCTGGTGACCCGCTGGGCCGCCCTGCGCACCCGCTCGGCCAGCGACTTCTACACCGCCGGCGGCGGCCTGACCGGCATGCAGAACGGCCTGGCGATCGCCGGCGACATGATCAGCGCCGCCTCCTTCCTCGGCATCTCGGCGATGATGTTCATGAACGGCTACGACGGCCTGCTCTACGCCCTGGGCGTGCTGGCCGGCTGGCCGATCATCCTGTTCCTGATCGCCGAGCGCCTGCGCAACCTGGGCAAGTACACCTTCGCCGACGTGGTCTCCTACCGCCTGGCCCAGGCCCCGGTGCGCCTGACCTCGGCCTTCGGCACCCTGGCCGTGGCGCTGATGTACCTGGTGGCGCAGATGGTCGGCGCCGGCAAGCTGATCGAGCTGCTGTTCGGCATCAGCTACCTGTACGCGGTGATGCTGGTGGGCGTGCTGATGGTGCTGTACGTCACCTTCGGCGGCATGCTCGCCACCACCTGGGTGCAGATCATCAAGGCGGTGATGCTGCTGTCGGGCACCACCTTCATGGCCTTCATGGTGCTCAGGCACTTCGGCTTCAGCACCGAGGCGATGTTCGCCAGCGCCGTGGCCGTGCACGTCAAGGGCCAGGCGATCATGGCTCCGGGAGCGCTGTTGTCAAACCCGGTGGACGCCATCTCCCTGGGCCTGGGCATGATGTTCGGCACGGCCGGCCTGCCGCATATCCTCATGCGCTTCTTCACCGTCAGCGATGCCAAGGAAGCGCGCAAGAGCGTGTTCTACGCCACCGGATTCATCGGCTATTTCTACCTGCTGCTGATCGTCATCGGCTTCGGCGCCATCGTCATGGTCGGCACCGAGCCGTCCTACCGCGACGCCAGCGGGGCGATCATCGGCGGCGGCAACATGGTCGCGGTGCACCTGGCCCAGGCGGTGGGCGGCAACCTGTTCCTCGGTTTCATCTCGGCGGTGGCCTTCGCCACCATCCTCGCCGTGGTCGCGGGCCTGGCGCTGTCCGGTGCCTCGGCGGTGTCCCACGACCTGTACGCCTGCGTGGTGCGCAAGGGCCAGGCCAGCGAGCAGGAAGAGATGCGCGTCTCGCGCCTGGCCACCCTGGGGATCGGCCTGTTCGCGGTGCTGCTGGGGCTGCTGTTCGAGTCGCAGAACATCGCCTTCCTTTCTGGCCTGGTGCTGGCGGTGGCCGCCTCGGTCAACTTCCCGGTGCTGCTGCTCTCGATGTTCTGGAAAGGCCTGACCACTCGCGGCGCGGTGGGCGGCAGCCTGGCCGGGCTGGTCTCGGCCATCGTCCTGGTGGTGCTGGGGCCGGCGGTGTGGGTCAACGTGCTGCACAACGAGCGGGCGCTGTTCCCCTACAGCAACCCGGCGCTGTTCTCCATGTCGCTGGCCTTCCTCGCCGCCTGGGCCTTCTCGGTCACCGACAGCTCGGAGCGGGCGCGCGAAGAACGTGGGCGCTACCTGGCCCAGTTCATTCGCTCGATGACCGGTATCGGCGCCGCCGGCGCCAGCAAGCACTGACCTCAAGAACAATAAAAATGTCGGGTACAACAACAATGAACCGCACGCACCTCAAGTCAGCCGCCTGGCTGGCCACCCTCGCCCTGCCCTTGCCGGCCATGGCGGACTTTATCGCTGACAGCCACGCACGCCTCGAACTGCGCAACCACTACATCAACCGCGACTTCCGCCAGGGCAACGCCCCGCAGAGCAAGGCCGAGGAATGGGGCCAGGGCTTCACCGCCCGCTTCGAATCGGGTTTCACCGAGGGGCCGGTCGGCGTCGGGGTGGACGCCATGGGCCAATTGGGCATCAAGCTCGACTCCAGCCGCGACCGGCGCAACACCGGCCTGCTGCCCTACGGGCCACGCAGCCTGGAACCGGTGGACGATTACAGCGAACTGGGCCTGACCGGCAAGCTGCGGGTGTCCAAGAGCACCCTGCGCCTGGGCACCTTGCAGCCGATCCTGCCGGTGGTGGTGTACAACGACACCCGCCTGCTGGCCTCGACCTTCCAGGGTGGCCTGCTGACCAGCCAGGAGCTGGACGGCCTGACCTTCAACGGCGGCCGCCTGACCAAGGCCAACCTGCGCGACTCCTCCGGGCGCGACGACATCGGCTACGGCGCCGCCAGCAGCGACCACTTCGACTTCGGCGGCGGCAGCTACGCCATCACCCCGCAGGCCAGCGTCAGCTACTACTACGCCAAGCTCGAAGACATCTACCGCCAGCAATACGTCGGTTTGCTGCATACCCAGCCCCTGGCCGAAGGTGTCAGCCTGCGCAGCGACCTGCGTTACTTCGACAGCCGCGGCGACGGCGCCGAGCGCGCCGGGCGCATCGACAACCGCAACTTCAACGCCATGTTCACCCTGGGCGTGAAGGCCCACAAGTTCACCGCCACCTGGCAGCAGATGTCCGGTGACAGCGCCTTTCCGTTCCTCAACGGCGGCGATCCGTACACCGTCAACCTGGTCACCTACAACACCTTCACCCGCGCCGGGCTCGACTCCTGGCAAGTGCGCTACGACTACGACTTCGTCGCGATGGGCATACCTGGGTTGAGCTTCATGACCCGCTACACCGACGGTCGCCACGCCGAAACCGCCACGCTCAGCAATGGCCGCGAGCGCGAACGCGACACCGACATCACTTACGTCATCCAGAGCGGCCCGTTCAAGGACGTCAGCCTGCGCTGGCGCAACGTCACTTTCCGTTCCGGCAACGGCCTGACCAATGCCGTGGACGAGAACCGCCTGATCATCGGCTACACCCTGGCGCTGTGGTAACCGCGCCCCTTCAAAGGAGAACAGCATGTCCGCCGCCCCTACCCTGCAAAGCTTCATCGCCGGCCGCTGGATCGGCCAGCACGGCGCCCAGGCCCTGCGCAGCGCCCTGGATGGCCATATCCTGGCCTACAGCCACGAAGAACGCCCGGACTTCGCCGAGGCCGTGGATTTCGCTCGGGCCCAGGGCCTCAAGCAGCTGCTGGCCATGGATTTCCAGCAGCGCGCCGCCCGGCTCAAGGCCCTGGCGCTGTACCTGGCCGAGCGCAAGGAGCAGCTCTACGCCCTGTCCCACCATTCCGGCGCCACCCGCGCTGACAGCTGGATCGACATCGAGGGCGGCAACGCCACGCTGTTCGCCTATTCCAGCATGGGCCGGCGCGAACTGCCGTCGGGCAACCTGGTGCATGAAGGGCCGGCGATCCCGTTGGGCAAGCAAGGCCATTTCGCCGGCAGCCATATCCTGGTGCCGCGCGCAGGCGTGGCCGTGCACATCAACGCCTTCAACTTCCCGATCTGGGGCATGCTGGAGAAGTTCGCCCCGACCTTCCTCGCCGGCATGCCGTGCATCGTCAAACCCGCCACCTCAACCAGCTACCTCACCGAAGCCGTGGTGCGCCTGATGAACGAATCGGGCCTGTTGCCGGCCGGTAGCCTGCAACTGGTGATCGGCAGCACGGGCGATCTGCTCGACCGTCTGCAGGGACAGGACGTGGTGACCTTCACAGGCTCCGCCGACACCGCAGCCAAGCTGCGCGTCACCCCGAACCTGATACGTAACTCGGTGCCCTTTACCGCCGAGGCCGATTCGCTGAACTGCGCCATCCTCGGCCCGGACGTGAGCCCAGACAGCGAGGAGTTCGACCTGTACATCAAGGAAGTGGCGCGGGAAATGACCACCAAGGCCGGGCAGAAATGCACGGCGATCCGCCGCGCCATCGTCCCGGCCAGGCACATCGACGCGGTGGCCACCCGCCTGCGCGAGCGGCTGCGCAAGGTGGTGGTGGGCGATCCTGCGGTCGAGGGTGTGCGCATGGGCGCGCTGGCCTCCCACGACCAGCAGCGCGATGTCGGCGAGCGCGTGCGCCAATTGCTGGACAGCTGCGAGCAGTTGCTGGGGGCCAGTGACGGTTTCACCCCGGTCGGCGATGGCGTGGCCGAGGGCGCGTTCTTCGCCCCGACCCTGCTGCTGGCCCGCGACCCGCATGCCGAGGGCGGCGCCCACGATATCGAGGCGTTCGGCCCGGTGAGCACGCTGATGGCCTACGACGACCTCGACGAAGCCCTGACCCTGGCCGCCCGCGGCAAGGGCAGCCTGGTGGCATCGCTGGTCACCGCCGACCGCGCCGTGGCGGCCAAGGCCATTCCGGTGGCGGCGGCCTGGCACGGGCGGCTGCTGGTGCTCGACAGCGAGGCGGCCAAGGAATCCACCGGCCATGGCTCGCCATTGCCGCAGCTCAAGCACGGCGGCCCCGGCCGTGCGGGCGGCGGTGAAGAGCTGGGCGGGCTGCGCGCGGTCAAGCACTACCTGCAGCGCGCCGCCGTGCAGGGCTCGCCGAGCATGCTGATGGCGGTGACCGGCGAATACGTGCGCGGCGCCGAGGTGATCGAGACCGAGGTGCACCCGTTCCGCCGTCATTTTGACGACCTGCGCATCGGCGAATCGCTGCTGACCCACCGCCGCACCGTGACCGAGGCCGACCTGGTCAACTTCGGCTGCCTGTCGGGCGATCACTTCTACATGCACTTCGACGAGATTGCGGCGAAGCAGTCGCAGTTCGGCAAGCGCATCGCCCACGGTTACTTCGTGCTGTCGGCGGCGGCCGGGTTGTTTGTTTCTCCGGGCGAAGGGCCAGTGCTGGCCAACTATGGCCTGGACACCCTGCGCTTCATTACCCCGGTGGGGATCGGCGACACCATCCAGGCGCGCTTGACCTGCAAGCGCAAGATCGACCAGGGCAAGACCAGCCCGCAGGGGCAGGCGCAAGGGGTGGTGGCGTGGGATGTGGAGGTGACCAACCAGCTGGGTGAGCTGGTGGCCAGTTATGACATCTTGACGTTGGTGCTTAAACGCTGAGCGTGGTTGGGTTGAGGTGCCTGGCGACAGCCTTGCAGCGCTCTTGAGATCGAGCGCCGCCCGCGCGGCGCATCGCGACGCAAGGCCGCTCCTACATTTGTTGCAACGTGCCAAACCTGTCAGGCCATGGTTGCCCGCCTTGGTGCATGTCTTGAGGCAGGTAAGGCGCCAGTGGTGCCCACGCTGAAACCGCGTCGTACCAACAAGGCGGACCCGGTAATGGCACAGGATTGACTGGCCCGAAACAAATGTAGGAGCGGCCTTGCGTCGCGATGCGCCGCGCGGGCGGCGCTCGATCTGATAGGCGCTGCAAGGGTAGCGGCGAACACTTGGTGGCCCTCACTCGGTCAATAGCCCTCGCGGCCAAAGGCCTTGAAAGGCCCGATACTAAAGGCAATATGCCACCTCGCACATCCGCCCTACATCGCGCAATGCTCCCTCGGCGCTATAGTCGGCCCATCGCCCCATAGCCAGCCCCCTTCCTGGCGGTGGGTGCGCCGTACCGAGAACAATGCCAAGGAAGCAACGCGATGATCCCCATGTCCTTCCCCTTCAAGTCTCTGGTCCTGCTTGCCGGCCTCGCCACCCTGGCCGGTTGCCAGACCGCCAGCCCCAGCGCCGACACCCTCAAGCAGCGTACCGAGGTCACCCTCGGCGTGCCGGTAAGCAAGGTCAGCAACCTGCGCAGCGACTCCAACACCACCTACTTCACCGCCAGCACCTCCAAGGGCCAGTTTGACTGCCAGGTGCCCAGCGGCGGCCTGGTCGCCGTGGCCGGCATGGGCATCTACACCCCATCACCAACCTGCTGGAAGGAAGGCCAGGCCCCCGTCTTCCAGTGACACCCTCAAGCGCCGGCCTGAACCGTCGGCGCCGTTTCCCTCTCGCGCAGGGCGCGCAACGCCGCGCGCAACTCGGCAGGTCGCACCGGCTTGGCCAGCACCGCGATGCCCCGCGCGTGCAAGGCGCCCTGCAGCCTGTCGATGTCGTGACCGGTCATGATCAGCGCCGGCACATCGGCACCGCGCTGCGCGCGCAACTGGTCGATGCAGTCAATGCCGGTAGCCTGCGGTCCCAGGTCATAGTCGGCGACGATCACATCACAGTCGCTGACCAGGCCATGGGGCGAACTCTCGGCCTGCACCTCGCACCCCCAGCGTTGCAACAAGGCACTGGTGGCCTGCAGCACGTTGTGGTCGTCCTCCACCAGGCACACCCGCAGCCCGGTGAGCAGGCCCGCCTGCACGGCCTGGTCGAGCGTGGCCCGCGGCACTTGCGCAGGGGCCCTGGCCAACCCCTGCAGGGTCACGCAGGTGCCATGCCCCAGGCGCGAGCGCAGGCTGACCTGCAGGCCCATCAACCGCCCCAGGCGCTTGACGATGGCCAGACCCAGGCCAACCCCCTCGACATCCTTGTCGCGTGCCTCGCGCACCCGGTAGAACTCCTCGAACACCCGGTCCTGGTGCTCCTCGGCAATCCCCCGACCCTGGTCGCAGACAACGATGGCCAGGCCCTGCCCGCAAGGCCGCACGCCGATCAACAACCGGCGTCCGGTGGCGTACTTGAAGCTGTTGGACAACACGTTCTGCACCATGGTCGCCAGCATTCCCGGATCGGCGCGGATCCAGTGACGGCTCGGCACCAGGCGCATCTCCACCCCGGCCCAGCGCGCCGCCTCGCTGTTCTGGCGCAGCAGCTCGCGCAGGAAGCCGTCCACGGCAAAGGTCTCCCATTTCGGCTGCACCCGGCCGTTGTCCAGGGTGTACAGGTCGAGAATCGAGCGGAACAGCTGCGAGACGTTGAGCAGCGAGCGGTCGATGCTGTCCACCAGGCGCCGCTCCTCCTCGCCCAGGCGTGCCTCGCGCAGGCAGGCGGTGAACAGGCCGATGGAGTGGATCGGCTGGCGCAGGTCGTGGCTGGCCTGGGCCAGGAAGCGGGATTTCTCGCGGGTCGCGGCCTCGGCCAGGGCCGTGGCCTTGCGCGTGCGCTCCAGCAACAGGTGGGCATAGAACGGGATCAGGGTGCTGGTGGTCAGCAGCATCGGCAGCAGAAACGGCTGCTCCTGCCAGTAGGGGGTCAGCCGCCAAACCACCAACAACGCCCCCAGGGCCAGCACAGTGGCAATGGCCAGGTAGCGCGAACCGAAGCGCATGCCGTTGCCCAGGTTGATCCACACCATCACCGCATACAGCGGCAGCGCGGTTTCGCCGCCGACCACCAGGCCGAAGCTGGTGCCGGTGTAGTCACCGAGCATGCCGAAGATCCGCCGCGCCGGATAATGCCCCGGCCAGCGCTTGATAGCCTGGCGCATGCCGATCGAAACCACCACGAAAGCGGCGTAGTAGAGTATCACCGGCAGATAGGTGGCCGGCGAGCGACCCGGCAGGAAGCCCAGCAGCGCCACGTAGCTGATCGCGCAGGAGGCGACGATGATGCGCAGGTTGGCCTGGTCCAGTTCGTTGTTCTTTTCGAACTTCATGGGGTAACGTCCTTGTGCGCCAGTCGGCATTTGCGGCAAGCATCATGGGAAAATGCCGCAGTTGACTGCTAAATTAGCATGTGTCGGACGACAGGGAGTTCCTCGACGTGAGTTGTCGCATCATCGTGGCAGATGACCATCCGCTGTTCAGGGAAGCCATGGTCAACACCGTGCGGCGCATCCTGCCCGAAGCCCGGCTGGAGGAAGCCGGCAGCCTGGCCGACGTGCTGCGCCTGGCGACCCTGGGCACAACGCCCGATACCCTGATCCTCGATCTGCGCTTTCCCGGCCTGACCTGCATCGGTCGCCTCGCCGAGCTGCGCCGGCAACTGCCGCGTACCACGCTGATCGTGGTGTCGATGGTCGACGACCCGGAGGTGATCTGCGAAGTCATGGCCGCCGGCGTCGATGGTTTCATCGGCAAGAGCGTCAGCCCCGCGGAGATCGGCACGGCCATCCTCGCCATCCGCGCCGGCGAGGTGGTGGTCAACTACCTGCCCAGCGGCCTGCTGCCGCAACTGGGGGCTTCCAGCGAGCTGGAACAGCTCACCCACCGCCAGCAGGACGTGTTGCGCCTGATCGCCCAAGGCAAGACCAACAAGGAGATCGCACGGGCGCTGGATATCTCGCCGTTCACGGTGCGTATTCATGTGTCTTCGCTGCTCAAGACCCTCAATGTGCCGACCCGCACGGCGGCGGCGGTCAAATATTCGGGCAATTAAGCGCAGATCGGGCTGTCAGCTGTCGCGGGGCCCTGTGGGAGCGGGTTCACCCGCGAACACCGGCGCAGCCGGTGCCATATACCGCGTTGCTTTATTCGCGGGTAAACCCGCTCCCACAGGATATGTGACTCGCTGTCGGGCGTTGTTCCCTGTGCGGGTAAGCGTCTGGTTCAGACCCGCCAGTGCACATCGGTGATGCCATGCCGCTCGGCCATCGGCCGGCTGACCTTTTTGATCTTTTCCCGTCCGAACTTCGGGATGATCCCCAACCCCGCATCGCAACTGGCCCAGTGCCAGGCTTCGGCGTTGTCCATGTGTTCCTGGCGGATGATGAACCGCCGCGGCTCTCCGTGCAGCCGATATTCAATGGTGTACAGCTGGGGACTTGGCATTGCCGCAGGCCCTCCTCTTCTCCATGGATGACTCTTTGACTGATCGTGGTGTTCCATGAAAATTCAATAAATTGTCAGGCAGACTGAAGGGAGGGCCAGCCCATTACAAAGTTGCCCGGATTGGTTTGCCTGGTCCCGCCGCGCAGGCCGTCCGGGCTCACGCATGCACGCTCCATTGCACCGCATCCGCAGCGATCGGCAACTCGTCGATGGCATGGATCATCCCGCTGGCCAGCGCCTCCTGCGGCTCCAGGATGCGCGGATAGGCCATCAAATAACGCGGCACGTCGAGCACTTCGCTGGCACCTTCGGTCCGCTCGGCAACAATCTGCGCATACAGGCGCAGGTCGTAGTCCAGGCTCATGGCGTATTCGGCCATGCGCGCATGGTCTACCGAACCGTGCAAGGTCCAGTGGAAGGGATGAAACAGGAACTTGCTGCAGGCACAGGCCGTACGGTGAAAACCGGCAAGGAACAGGATATTGCCCATCGATTCGACCGTGCCCAGGTTGTGGGTATGCACCGGCACCGGCAAGGCGCGCAGGAAGTTGTACAGGGTGAAACCGTAGCTGCACTCGCCGCCCATGGTGGCGATATTCAGCTGCAATACCTCGGCGCCCTGCTGCAAAGCCTTGGAGCAGGTACTGATCAGGTTGCCGCAGGTCGCGGAGTTGATCGGGCCGGTGTAGTGGATGATGTGTCTGGCCATGTCGTCCTCCAGGGTCAGTCAGGCGTGTTCTTTTGCGCAGAGTCACTGCCCGGCACCGTCGTGTCGTGCTCGCCCATTCGCTGGTAATGCTTGCGCAGCGCATGCAGTTCGGCCGGCCCCATGTCCTCGAGGTCGAGCAGTGCCTTGTGCGCCCGCTTGGTGGTGCGCAGCAGCTCGTCGATCTTGATGTGCAACTCATCGTTGTCGCGGTTCTGGGTGTTCTGGATAAGGAACACCATCAGGAAGGTGATGATCGTGGTCGAGGTGTTGATCACCAGTTGCCAGGTATCGTTGAAGTGGAACAACGGCCCGCTCACGCCCCAGGCGATGATCAGCATCAATGCGATGGCGAAAGTCACCGGGCGTCCACTGTGGTTGGCCAGCCATTGGGCAAACCGGTCGAATTTCATGGCTGGATCTCCTTCAGGCCGATTGCCCGGTTTCGCCAGGCTGGCCTATGTCCGGGTCGTCTGATTGCACCTGCGGCTCGTCATCCTCCGGTTGCACCGGGGATTGTGGTCGATTGTCGTCGGTATCGTTGTCGCTGTTCATGGACTCACCTCGAATTGCACGCTGGCATGCGGTGGAAACCCACAAGGCGGGTAAAGTTCCGGTTTTTCTCGCCCCCTTCGGCAGGTGTTCTCACAGTGCAGGGCGCCTCCCTGCACTGCTGTTGTTCACCCGCTAAATATTTGCCTCGCGGTCCTTCAGGCAACTGGTCCGAAAACTCGAGAATATTTCTACTGCGATGACTGACAGCTCAGTCATAACTGAACACAGACCTTCCTGTGTTCGACCAGAGGTAAGCCATCATGGCTAACAATCAAGACAAGGGCGGCGACCGTAACGCCGACAACAACATGGGCAACGCCGGCCAGCAAGGGGGCCACGGCTCGGCAGGCGACATGACTGACCGGCAGAAAGGCGGCCAGCAAGGCGGTCAACGGCCTGAGGACAAGACCGACAAGGATTGGGCGCAGTCCCAGGATACCGGGCGACAAGGCGGGCAATCGGTGGAGCAGCCTGATGACAGGGAGAACCTTACCGACACTGGAAAAGCCGGTGGTCGACAACGCGACCAAGACCAGAGCATGGACAAGGAACGCTGATTCCGAAGGGGTCCAACCAGGGCGACAGCGTTCGCCCTGGATCGTATCGAACGGTTCCGGTCCTGCCGGTATGTGAGGCCGCGAATGCTTTAACGAGGTAACAGCCATGATCGACCCCAACCATCCAGACCCTTATGTCGATGAAGTACCGCACGATCCCGGCGAAAAGGTCCCAACGCCCGCTCCGGAACATAAGGTACCCGACTGGCCGGAAGGCCAGGTGCCACCCGAGGAACAATCCGACGGATGACGGCACCTTGGTGCAGCATGGTCATCAGCCAGAGGTGAACCGGTTTCCCAGCCAGCGCCACTCGTCAATCCTGCTGAACCCTCTCGCTCCGCTACCGGTCGCTACTGATAAGTACACGAACGTAGGAAGCCCTCGTGAGCGAGATCCGCATTGGTATTTCCGGTTGGCGCTATGGCCCATGGCGCAAGGGCTTCTACCCCAGGGGACTGTGCCAGGGGGCGCTATGAACGGGACCCTGCCCGCCCCCCGCTGCATCATCGACAAGGTCAGCGCCGTGCACCGCCTGACGGTGCTGACCCTCAACGTGCACAAGGGCTTTACCCTGTTCAACCGCCGCTTCATCCTGCCGGAGCTGCGCGAGGCGGTCCGCTCGACAGGCGCCGACCTGGTGTTTCTGCAGGAGGTCCACGGCAGCCATCAACAGCATGCCGAGCGCCACCCCACCTGGCCGCAGACCCCACAGTACGAATTTCTCGCCGACAGCATGTGGCCGCAGTTCGCCTACGGGCGCAACGCGGTCTATCCCCATGGCGATCATGGCAACGCCCTGCTGTCGAAGTTTTCGATCCGCGCCTACGACAACCTGGACGTCTCGATCCACGGCAACGAGGAGCGCGGTCTGCTGCACTGCCAGCTCGAAGTACCCGGCCATGAGCAGGTACACGCGATCTGCGTGCACCTGGGGCTGCGCGAAGACCATCGCCAGCGCCAGGTCGACCTGCTGCTGGCGTTGCTCGACAGCCTGCCGGCGGACGAACCGGTCATCGTCGCTGGCGACTTCAACGACTGGCGCCTGAAAGCGGATGCGCGGCTGTCGGGCCATCTGCGCGAAGCCTTTGGCAAGCCAGCGCGCAGCTTTCCCGCCCGCCTGCCCCTGCTGCGCCTGGATCGCATCTATCTGCGCAATGCTCAGGCCTGCGAGGCGCAAGTGTTGGCCAGGTACCCGTGGTCGCACCTCTCCGACCATGCCCCGCTAGTGGCGCAGGTGACGCTATGAAGCAGTCCTGGAGCGACGGCAACCGTGTCGAACTGCTGATCAATGGCGAGCAGTACTACCCGCGCGTGTTCGAGGCCGTGGCCCAGGCGCGCAAGGAAATCCTCCTGGAAACCTTCATCATCTACGACGACAAGGTCGGCCAACCCTTGCGCCAGGCCCTGATCGACGCCGCGCGGCGCGGGGTGCGGGTCGAGGTGGCGGTGGACGGCTACGGCACCGCGGACCTGCCCGACGACTTCATCGCCTCGATGACCGAGGCCGGGGTGCGTTTCCATTCGTTCGATCCGCAACCACGGCTGGCCGGCATGCGCACCAACCTGTTCCGCCGCCTGCACCGCAAGATCCTGGTGATCGACGGGCAACGCGCGTTCATCGGCGGCATCAACTACAGCGCCGACCACCTCGGTGATTTCGGTCCGCAGGCCAAGCAGGACTACGCGGTGGAGGTCGTCGGCCCGGTGGTGGCCCAGGTGCACGCATCCTCCTGCCGCATGCTCGCACCAGTGCTGGATACCACCAGCCTGGTACAGCCGACCTGCACCGCCGCAGGCCCGGCCAGCGCCGTGCTGGTGGAGCGCGACAACCGGCGCCATCGCAACGATATCGAGGTCTGCTACCTGCAGGTTTTCCGTGAGGCCAGGCAACGTATCGTCGTGGCCAACGCCTACTTCTTCCCCGGCTATCGCCTGCTGCGCGAACTGCGCAACGCCGCCCGGCGCGGGGTCGAGGTGACCCTGATCCTCCAGGGGCAACCAGACATGCGCTGGGTACGCGCCCTCTCGCGGCTGCTCTACAACTACCTGCTGCGCGACGACGTACGTATCCACGAGTACTGCCAGCGTCCGTTGCACGGCAAGGTGGCGCTGGTGGACGACGACTGGTCCACGGTGGGCTCGAGCAACCTCGACCCGCTGAGCCTGTCGTTCAACCTCGAAGCCAACCTGCTGATCCGCGACCGGGCGTTCAACGACGTGCTCTACCAACACCTGAGCGAGCTCACCCGCGAACACTGCAAGACCGTGACGCTGGAGCGCATGGTGCGTGGCTACTGGTGGCGCGCACCCTTGATTTTCCTGGGTTTCCACATCACCCGCTATTTCCCGCGTATCGCCGGCTGGTTCCCCGCGCATCGGCAGCGCCTGCAGTCGCTGCAAGCCGCCAGCGAGGCCCCGGCCGACTACCACGGGGGCAAGACCTGATGGCCACGCCACGCTGGAAGACCTGGGGCAAACGCCTGCTGACCGTACTGTTCCTGGTGTTGATCCCGGTGCTGCTGTTCACCCTGGCGCGTAACCTGGACTGGAACGAAGTGCGCCAGTCACTGCTGGCCTACCGACCCTCGACCCTGGCCCTGGGGTTGCTGCTGGCCCTGTGCAGCTATCTGGTGTTCGCCAGCTACGACCTGCTCGCCCGCGCCTACACCGGCCATCGCCTGCCGGCCCGCCAGGTGCTGCCGGTGGCGTTCGTCTGCTATGCGTTCAACCTCAACTTTACCACCTGGGTCGGCGGGGTGGCCCTGCGCTATCGCCTGTACGGCAGGCTGGGGCTGGATACCCCGACCATCACGCGCATCCTCACCCTGGGCCTGTTGACCAACTGGATGGGTTACCTGCTGTTGGCCGGAACGGTGTTCGCGTTGGGCTTGGTCAAGCTGCCGGATAGCTGGGCGGTGGGCGCCGGCGGCCTGCGTCTGATCGGCGTGCTGATGGTGGCGGTCGCGTTGGCTTACCTGTTCGCTTGTGCCTTCGCCAAGCGGCGAACGTGGGACCTGCGAGGGCACGAAATCACCCTGCCGAGCCTGCGCCTGGCGCTGTGCCAGGTGGCCCTGGGGGCCAGTAACTGGGCGCTGATGGCGGCGCTGATCCACCTGCTGCTGCCGCCGGAACTGTTCTACCCATCGGTGCTGGGCGTGTTGCTGATCAGTTGCGTGGCGGGCGTGGTCGCGCATATTCCCGCCGGGCTTGGCGTGTTGGAGGCCGTGTTCCTCGCCCTGCTCCACGGCCAGCTCGGCCAGGGCACGCTGGTCGCCGCGCTGCTGGGTTATCGAACGTTGTACTACCTGATTCCGCTGCTGTTGGCGGTGGTCACCTACCTGATCCTCGAGAAGCGCGCCAAGGCCTTGCGCCAACAGGCCGGGCCGGCCCTCGACAAGCGCTGAAGGGCCTTCGGGCCTGGGAGGTACTTGGCCAACCCCAATGCCGCAGGGCGTGACGAGCCCTCCACCCGCCCTGCCGTGCCCAAGGATGCGCGGATCATCACCTATTACTGCGACACCCCGAGCCTGGGCCAGGCGCGTAGCGATTGTGAGCGCAACAACGCCGACGTCCCAACGAGGCAAGCTCAGCGCTATGCCGTTGCCGTTGCCGTTGCCGTTGCCGTTGCCGTTGCCGTTGCCGTTGCCGATCAAAAGTTTAGCCCCATAGCCCGCTAGCGACAGCTGCGTCAGCCCAGGCGCCGCCCGTACCTTCGCGACTTCAGGAGGCCGAACGCAGGCCTTGCGGAGGGAGG
>Ga0247820_10000688_pt1 | contig 18418 bp, 17 predicted proteins | sample 13C_Glucose_Day1_2_FD_192480 | JGI IMG/M metagenome (GOLD analysis project Ga0247820, IMG submission 192480) | Soil microbial communities from agricultural site in Penn Yan, New York, United States - 13C_Glucose_Day14 | ecosystem: Environmental > Terrestrial > Soil > Agricultural land | place...
GCCATGGCCGGCTCCGAGGGGGCGGGGGGCGCCGAGGGGGCCAGCATGGCGACTCCGGCCATGGCCAGGGTGAGCGACTGGACGCGGGAGACGGTCAAGGGAGGCCTCTCGTCGGGGACAGGGACGCACGCTCACGGGCACTTTGCCCCATTTCCTCTCGATTTGGCGGCGTGGCGGCCACGACAGGGCCGGACGGCGCACGACCGCACGCGCGGCCGTGAGAGGGGGCCGGGGTCCGGGTCCGCGTCGACCCGGGCCACCCGGCCGCCCGCACCGGCGCGGGATCTGCGACGACAGCGGTCCGCGCCTCGGGCCCGAACTGCCTTGCCTCCATGGGCGGTTCGACCCGTTACGGCTTCAGGATACGTAACCCGCCCGCACACTCCCAAGCACCCAGCCTCTTGATGTGAGCGCGTCAGCGGCATCATATTGGTACGGACCATCGTTCCGGCGTCCCCGTGTGCCGCCCCGGGAGGCAGTCTCGTGCGTGGCGTTCCCCCAGCCGTGTCCCCGCGTCGCCTTCTCGCGCTCTGCGGGATCCTCCTGCTGCTCGCCTCGTGCCGTTGGGGCGGAGCGGACGAGGACGACGGCGGCGAACGGCCGCCCGGAGCGCCGACCGGTGTCACGGCCGAGGCCGGCAGCGCCACCAGCGTGCATGTCATGTGGAACGCGGCCGCCGACGCCCGGGTGAGCCGCTACGAGGTGTACCGGGGCACCACGAAGGTCGGGGACGTACCCGCTTCGGAGCACATGGTCGACGTCACCAGGCTCCGGCCCGGGACCAGCCATGTCTTCACGGTGCGGGCGCGGGACCACGACGGGCGGCTCGGCCCGCGCAGCCGGGAGGTGCGGGCGAAGACGCCCGCGGCGGCCGCGGCCGACGACACCGCCCCCACCCGCCCGGCGGACCTGGAAGGCCGGGCGGCCGGAAGCCGGGCGGCCCAGCTGTCGTGGTCCGCCGCGACCGACGACCGGGGCGTGGTGTCGTACGACGTCTACCAGGGCGGGACGAAGATCCACAGTGTCGGCGGGAACCAGACGGCCACCGTGGTGACGGGGCTGCGGCCGGGCACCCGCTACGCCTTCACCGTCCGGGCCCGGGACGCGGCCGACAACCTCTCCCCGGCCGGCTCCGCCGTCCGGCTCACCACCGCCGGCGGCGCGGACGGCCGGGCCACCTCGCCCACCGGATTCCGCGCCGCGAGCGAGGAGTCCGAGGGCGCCTACTACCTCGTCCTGGACTGGGTGCCGCCGCGCGTCGACGGGGTGGTCACGGAGTACGAGGTGCGCCTGGACGGCCGTGTCGCCACCTCGCTCGTCTACGGCGGTGACGCACCCCGCGACCGGGCGACGTACCGCTTCTACGCCGGCCGGGAGCCGGGTGTCACCCACCGGGTGCGGATCCGGGCGATGCTGCCGGACGGGACCTGGGGCGGCTTCTCGGCGGAGCGCGCGGTGACCACGGGCGGCGGCGGCTGAACCGGCCCGCGTCGGCCGCCCGGAGGAAGGCGTCACCTGCCCGGATGCCGCCGGAGTGCGGGCCGCTCCGGCTGCCCGTTGGCTGGCATCGTGGCAGCACGGGCGCTCCCCGACCTCGGCGGCGCAAGGGATGTTCCGCCGGCCGTGCCGCCGGAAGGCAGTCCACATGCGCAACTCCACGACCCTGCTCCGCTCCGGCCCGGCCGCGGCAGCCGCCGCCGCGCTCGCCCTGACCCTGGCCGGGCCGGCCGCCGCGGCCGGGATCTCCGTCAGCACCACCGGGTCGACGGTCTCGGTCTCCACCACCGCGTGCACCCAGACCAACGGCCAGTGGGGCACCGCCTCGCTGCTCGGCAGCGGCCAGGCGAGCTTCTCGCAGGGCCGTCAGGTGGCACTGTCGGGCACCGCCTCGGGACAGTCCGCCGCCTGGTCGAACGTCACTCCGGGCACCTACACGGTGATCGTGATGTGCTCCAACGGCAACACCGCGGGCACCCAGTCCGTCGTCGTCTCCTCGTCGCCCAGCCCGTCGGTCTCCCCCTCCGCCTCGCCGTCCCGCGGAGTCATGGGCGGCATCGGCGGCGGCTCGGCGGACTACGGCACGGTCACCATGGTGGCGGGCGGCGCCCTGGTCGGCGCCGGTCTGATCGCCACGGCCTGGTACCTGCGCCGCCGCGGCAAGCCGCGGCACCTGTGACGTCCGTCCGGCGGATCACGCCGGACGGGAGCGAGGTCCCGGCGCGACCCCGGACGGCGGCGCGCAGCCGCCGTCCGGGGTCGCGCCGGGACGCGCCGGCCCGGTACGCCGGGCGGGCCCCTGGACCGGCGCCGGCCGCCCTCACGTCCGACGCGCTCCGGTCGGGCGGCCGGCGTCGACGCGCCGCGGTGTCCCGGGACTCAGGTGTCCCGGGCGCCGGGGCGTTCCGGCTCGTCCGCGTCCGGCAGCCGGGCGAACTCCGCGAGCGCGCGGTCGAGCCACTGCGTCCAGAACGTCTCCAGGTCGATGCCGGCGCGCAGCACCAGATGCCGCAGCCGGTCCTCCCTGCCGTCCTTGCCCGGCGGGAAGTCCCGCCGTTCGATCTCCCGGTACTCCCCCAACTGCCTTTCGTGCAGCTCCCGGTGGCGCCGGAGATCGTCCTCGAGACCGGCGGTGCCGACCACGGCCGCCGCCCTCAGCCGCAGCAGCATCGCGTCACGGTGCGGCTTGGGGTCCTGGGACGCGGCGGTCCAGCGCGCCAGTTCCGCCCGGCCCGCCGGCAGCACCTCGTACGCCTTCTTCTGCCCGCGGGCCGGCTGCTCGGAGGGGAGGGCCCGGATCAGGCCCTCCGCGTCCAGCTTCCCGAGCTCGCGATAGATCTGCTGGTGCGTCGCGGACCAGAAGTAGCCGATCGACCTGTCGAACCGGCGGGTCAGCTCCAGCCCCGACGACGGCTTCTCGAGCAGGGCGGTGAGGATCGCGTGCGGGAGTGACATGGGCTCATCCTAGGGACGGGCCCTACAGCGCCGCGGCCAGCTCGGTGCCCTGCTTGATGGCCCGCTTGGCGTCCAGTTCGGCGGCCACGTCGGCGCCGCCGATCAGGTGGACGGCCCGGCCGGCGGCGACCAGTTCCTCGTACAGGTCGCGGCGCGGCTCCTGACCGGTGCACAGGACGACCGTGTCGACCTCCAGGACGGTGCTCTCCCCGTCGATGGTGACGTGCAGTCCGGCGTCGTCGATCCGGTCGTAGCGCACACCGGGGACCATGGTGACGCCGCGGTGCCTGAGCTCGGTGCGGTGGATCCAGCCGGTGGTCCTGCCCAGGCCGGCGCCGACCTTGGTCGGCTTGCGCTGGAGCAGGTGGACGGTGCGCGGCGGGGCGGGGCGCTCGGGCGCCGCCAGCCCGCCGGGGGCGCGGTAGTCGAGGTCGACGCCCCACTGGCGGAAGTACGTCGCCGGGTCCTCGTGCGCCTTGTCGCCGCCGTCGGTGAGGAACTCGGCCACGTCGAAGCCGATGCCGCCCGCGCCGAGCACGGCGACCCGGTCGCCGACGGGGGCGCCGTCGCGGAGCACGTCGAGGTAGCCGAGGACGCTCGGGTGGTCCACGCCGGGGATGTCGGGGACGCGGGGGGTGACGCCGGTGGCGACGACGACCTCGTCGTGCCCGGCCACGTCGCCCGCGGTGACGCGGGTGTCCAGGCGTACCTCCACGGCCAGTTCGGCGAGCCGGGTGCGGAAGTAGCGCAGGGTCTCGTCGAACTCCTGCTTGCCGGGGACCTTGCGGGCGACGTTCAGCTGGCCGCCGATCTCGCTCGCGGCGTCGAACAGGGTGACGGCGTGGCCGCGTTCGGCGGCGCTGACGGCGCAGGCGAGGCCGGCCGGTCCGGCGCCGACGACGGCGACGCGCTTGCGGCGGCGGGTCGGGGCGAGGACCAGCTCGGTCTCGTGGCAGGCGCGCGGGTTGACCAGGCAGGAGGTGATCTGCCCGCTGAAGGTGTGGTCGAGGCAGGCCTGGTTGCAGCCGATGCAGGTGTTGATCGCCTCGGGCCGGCCGTCGGCGGCCTTGGCGACGAAGTCGGGGTCGGCGAGCATGGGGCGGGCCACGGAGACCATGTCCGCCGTGCCTTCCGCGAGCAGCCGTTCGGCGAGTTCGGGGGTGTTGATGCGGTTGGTGGTGACCAGCGGCACCGAGACCTCGCCCATGAGGCGCTTGGTCACCCAGGTGTAGGCGCCGCGGGGCACGGAGGTGGCGATGGTGGGGATGCGGGCCTCGTGCCAGCCGATGCCGGTGTTGATGATCGTCGCTCCGGCGGCCTCGACCGCCTTGGCCAGCGTGATCACCTCGTCCAGCGTGGAGCCGCCGGGCACCAGGTCGAGCATGGAGAGCCGGTAGACGACGATGAAGTCCTCGCCGACCGCCTCGCGCACCCGGCGGACGATCTCGACGGGGAAGCGCATGCGGTTCTCGTAGGAGCCGCCCCAGCGGTCGGTGCGCCGATTCGTCTGCGCGGCGACGAACTCGTTGATCAGATAGCCCTCGGAGCCCATGATCTCGACGCCGTCGTAGCCGGCCTGCCGGGCGAGGCGGGCGGCGCGGGCGTAGTCGTCGACGGTGCGCCCGACCTCGGCGTCGGTGAGCTCGCGCGGCGGGAAGGGGCTGATCGGCGCCTGCACGGGGCTGGGGGCGACCAGGTCCCGGTGGTAGGCGTACCGGCCGAAGTGCAGGATCTGCATCGCGATGCGCCCGCCCTCGCGGTGCACGGCGTCGGTGACGGTCCGGTGCTGCTCCGCCTCCGCCTCGGTGGTCATCCTGGCGCCGCCCTCGTAGGGCCGTCCCTCGTCGTTGGGGGCGATGCCTCCGGTGACGATGAGGCCGACCCCTCCGCGGGCGCGGGCGGCGTAGAACTCGGCCATGCGCGGGAAGCCGCCCTCGGCCTCCTCCAGACCGATGTGCATGGAACCCATGAGGACCCGGTTGGGCAGGGTGGTGAAGCCCAGGTCGAGGGGGGTCAGCAGGTGGGGGTAACGGCTCATCGGGCCCTCCGTGCGCGGTGTCGTGCCTGTAGTTGTAAGGCACGCGCAACCCCTTATGCAACTAGTTGCATAAGGGGTGACGGAGGGCACAGCGCCGGGGGCGGCGTCACCGCCCCTCGAGCCGTACGTGCAGCTCCTCCTCCTGGTCGCCGGGGACCGTGCTCAGGTCGCGCACGGTGAACAGGGAGTCCAGGGTGGTGCGGAACCGGTCGATCGCCCAGTAGCCGCCCTGTACGTCGGCGTCGACCGACGAGGCGAGCCGGGCCCGCGGCCTGGCGCCCTCCCGCGGGGCGGCGACGTCGAAGGTGCCGAGCCAGACGGTCGGCCGGGTCTCGGAGAACTCCTCCGGTACGTCGTCGGAGCACCGGTCCGAGGTGAAGCACGCGCACAGCGCGTCGAACACGATGCGGGCGTCGTCCTTGCTGCATCCGCTGATCTCGACCGAGACGGATTCCGGGTGCGGTCGCTCGCTGCCCATCGTGATCGCTCCTCTCGTGGCCCACGCGGTCCCCGCCCCTCACCCAGCTAAGCACCACCGGCCGCGGAGCACTACCCGCGCCCGCCGCCGCGGGGACGGCTTCGCGGGCGCCCGCCGCGATGGTGGGAGAAGCTGGAACGAACGGCGGGAGCGGCGCGGATCCGCTCCCTCGCCCGAGGGAGCAGGGACCGCGGCACGGCGACGGCGTACCACGGCGATCGGTGAAGGCGGGGCGTGCGATGAGTGCAGCGGGGTCACCCCCGGCCGGCGGCGAGGGGCCGGTGCGTCCCAGCGGGCTGCTCGACGTGCTGCGCGTGGCCTCGGTGGTCCTGGACACCGAGGGGCGGATCGTGCTGTGGAGCCCCCAGGCCGAGGAGCTGTTCGGGTACGGCGCCCGGGAGGCGCTGGGCCGGTACGCCGCGCAGATCATGGTGCACGAGGAGCACCTGGACCTCGTGGTGAGACTCTTCGCCGAGGTGATGCGCACCGGACGGAGCTGGGCCGGGGCCTTCCCGATCCGCCGCAAGGACGGCGGCACCCGGCTGGTGGAGTTCCGCAACATGCGGCTGCTGGACGACCGGGGCAAGGTGTACGCCCTCGGGCTCGCGGTGGACCAGGCGACCGTGCGCCGGCTGGAGCAGGAGGTGGCGCTCTCCAACCGGATCGTCGCCCAGTCCCCCATCGGCCTGGCCGTGCTGGACGGCGATCTGCGCTACGTCTCGGTGAACCCGGCGCTGGAGCGGATGAACGGCCTCCCGGCCGGGGAGCACCTGGGCCGCACCATGCCCGAGGTGCTGCCGCGGGTCGACGCCGAGGAGGTCGAGGAGAGCGCCCGCCGGGTCCTGGAGACCGGCCTGCCCGCCGTCGACCGGTCCATGACGGGGCGTACCCCGGCCGACCCGGACGACGACCACGCCTGGCACGTCTCGCTGTACCGGCTGGAGAACACGCTCGGCACGGTGCTGGGCGTGGCGGTGTCGGTGGTGGACATCACCGAGCAGCACCGGGCGAACACGGAGGCGGAGAGCGCCCGGCGGCGGCTGGCCGTGATCGCCGACGCCACCGCCCGGATCGGCACCAGCCTGGACCTGGAGCGGACGGCCGGTGAGCTCGCCGACGTGGCCGTGCCGGAGCTGGCCGACGCGGCCGCGGTGGATCTGCTGGAGGCGGTGGCGCAGGGCCGGCGCAGCGCCCTCGGGCCCACCGAGGACGCGGTGATCCGGGCACTGGCGGTGCGCTGGGTGGCCACGCCGGACGTGCTGTCGGCGGCCGATCCGCCGGGTCTGGTGACGCGGTACGCGCCGGACCGGCTGATCACCGAGTGCGTGCGCACCGGGCTGCCGGTGATGGTGCCGCACGTGGACGACGAGGACCTGGCGCGGATCGCGCGCTCGCCGGAGGCGGCGGCGCTGCTGGCGCGGGCGGGTGTCCACTCGTACCTGGCCGTGCCGCTGATCGCGCGCGGGGAGGTGCTGGGCGCCCTCGACCTCACCCGTACGCGCAACCCCCGCGCGTTCGACGAGGACGATCTGCTGCTGGCGCGGGAACTGGCCTCCCGCGCGGCCGTGCAGATCGACAACGCCCGCTGGTACCAGAGCGCCCGCGACACCGCCCTCACCCTCCAGCGGAGTCTGCTGCCGAGCCATCCGCCCGTGACGGGCGGGCTCGAGGTCGCCTCCCGCTACCAGCCGGGGGGCGCCACCAGCGAGGTGGGCGGCGACTGGTTCGACGTGATCCCGCTGGAGGACGGCAGGACGGCCCTCGTCGTGGGGGACGTGATGGGCAGCGGCATTCCCGCGGCGGCCACCATGGGCCGGCTGCGCACGGCGACCCACACCCTCGCCTCCCTCGGTCTCGATCCGGCGGTGCTCCTGGAGCACCTGGACCGGATCACCGCCGGCCTGGACCAGGCGCTCGCCACCTGCGTCTACGCCGTCCACGATCCCCGTGAGCGGCGGTGCACGATCGCCAACGCCGGGCATCTGCCGCCCGCCCGGGTGCGGGCGGGGCACGCCGCCGAACTGCTGGACCTGCCGACCGGGGTGCCGCTGGGCGTGGGCGGGGTCGGCTTCTCCACGACCACCGTCGAGCTGGGACCGGGCGACCGCCTGGTCCTCTACACCGACGGTCTCGTCGAGACGCGCCGGCACGCGCTGGACGAGCGCCTGGACCGGCTGCTCGGCCTGCTGGACCGCCCCGGCCACTCCCTGGAGGAGGTCTGCGACCTCCTTCTGGGCACCCTCCGCGAACCGGACAACGTCGACGACGTGGCCCTCCTCATCGCCCGGGCCACCACACCGGCCTGACCCCCGGCCCAGCCACGTCCGGCGGGACGCGCACGCACGCGCCGGCTCGTGCCGAGGTCACCCGTGTGGGCGAACGTCGGCACCGGGGCCGGTCGGTCGGCCGGTCGGTCGGTCGGTCGGTCGGGGCTACGGTGCGACGCCGATGACTACGTGGGCGTGGTGGTCCTCGGAGGCGGCCAGGTCGGGGCGCAGGCCGGCGGCGGTGAAGGTGTCGACGGCGGCGGGGGCCTGGCGGCGGCTGGTCTCCACCAGGAGGCAGCCGCCCGGCGCCAGCCAGTCCGGCGCCTCCGCGGCGACCCTGCGCAGCACGTCGAGACCGTCCGCGCCGCCGTCGAGCGCGGCGCGCGGCTCGTGGTCGCGGGCCTCCGGGGGCAGCAGGCCGATCTCGTCACTGGGCACGTACGGCACATTGGCCGCGAGGACGTCGACCCGGCCGCGCAGCTCTCCGGGGAGCGCCGCGAACAGGTCACCGGTGTGGACCTGCCCGCCGAGTCCGGCGACATTGCGGCGGGCGCAGCGCACCGCGGCCGGGTCGATGTCGGCGGCGTGCAGCTCGACCCCGCCGAGTGCCGCGGCCAGCGCCGCGCCGACGGCGCCGGAACCGCAGCACAGGTCGACGACGAGCGTCGCGCCGGGCGCCCGCGCCAGGGCCTGTTCGACGAGGAACTCGGTACGGCGGCGGGGCACGAAGACACCGGGTTCCACGGTGATGCGCCGGCCGTGGAACTCGGCCCAGCCGACGACGAGTTCGAGGGGCAGCCCGGCCGCCCGGCGCCCGACCATCGGGGCGACGTCGTCGGGGGTGGGGGCGGCGGCGAGGATCAGCTCGGCCTCGTCCTCGGCGAAGACGCAGCCGGCGGCGCGCAGCGCGGACACCACCGCTTCCCGGGACGCGGGCGCGGACGGTGCGGAGGGTGGAGAGGGTGGGGAGGACTGGGACGGCGTGTGCGGCAAGAGCCTGGACCTTTCGGAAAGCCGAAGGGCGCTCCCGCGGACACCTACTGCCGGTGGTCCGCGTCGCTTCGAGGTGAGAGCACCCGACCTGACACAGCGGTAATGGGTCTCACCTCCCAGGCGTCTCCCCGGCAGGGTCGGTCCGCAGCCGGACGGCCACAGTACCCGACGATCACCGCCCCTGTACGGTGCATTCGGGACCCGGAACGCGGAGGGAGGTGTGCACGGGTGGACGCTGCCGAGGCCGTGGAGACCATCCAGCGCGAGATGACGGTCTTCGCCCGCCGTGCCCGCGCGTCGGCCGGGCGGATGCACCCCGAGCTGTCGCTGGTGTCGTACACGCTGCTGGGGCATCTGGAGACCAGCGGCGGCTGCCGGGCCACCGATCTGGCCGCCCACTACGCGCTGGACAAGTCCACGGTGAGCCGCCAGGTGACCGCGCTCGAGCGGTCCGGACTCGTCGAACGGCGCCCGGACCCGGAGGACCACCGGGTGCAGGTGGTGATGCTGACGTCGGAGGGCAGGCGCATCCTGGCCCGGGTGACCGAGAGCCGCCGCGCGGCCTTCGGGGAGCGGCTCGCGGACTGGCCGGAGGAGGACCTGCGCCGGTTCGCCGGCTACCTGGAGCGCTACAACGCGTGGTCCGGCCCCCGGACGGCCCCGCCCCCGCAGCCGTCACCGGGGCCCTGACCGGGGCCGTGACCGGCCTGGCGCCACGCCGGGCGCGGACACCCCGTACCGTTGAACACCGAAACACTCGAGCACCAGCGCAACGGAAACCGCCGATCACGTGAACACCACCCGAGGCTTCACCGGCCGCCCTCGCGTGCACCGTCCCGGGCTGCCGCCCGGGCAGTACGACGCGGGCGACGAATGGCCCGTCCTGTCCGCCGAGGTCACGCCCGACATCGCGCCCGCCGACTGGACCTTCCGGATCGACGGGCTGGTGGCGGAGCCCCGCACCTGGGACTGGGAGCAGGCGCACGCCCTGCCCGCCTCGGCGTACGAGGGTGACATCCACTGTGTGACGAGCTGGTCGAAGTTCGGCGTGCGGTTCGGCGGGGTCTCGCTGGACGCGTTCCTGGACATGGTCCGGCCCCATGGGTCGGCCACACATGTGGTGGCGTACGCGCACACCGGCTACACCACCAGCCTGCCCCTCGCGGACGTGACCGGTGGCCGGGCCTGGATCGCCTGGGACTACGACGGCCGCCCGCTGCCCGCCGAGCACGGCGGCCCGGCGCGGCTGCTGGTGCCGCACCTCTACTTCTGGAAGAGCGCCAAGTGGATCGCGGGGCTGCGGCTCCTGGACCACGACGAGCCGGGCTTCTGGGAGGGCAACGGCTACCACGCGCGGGGCAACCCGTGGAAGGAGCAGCGGTACTCCGGTGACTGAGGCGACTGAGGCGACTGAGGCGACTGAGCAGACGACGCCGGCGGAACAGCGGGCGGGACGGACGTCACCGGACGCGGCCGGGCGTTTCACCCCTCCGACGCGGTTCGCGGTGCCCGGACGCATCGGGGTGAGCGAGCAGACCGCCTCCGTGTGGCGGACGGCCACACTGACCGAGGTCCGCCGGGAGACCCCGCGCGTGGCCACCTTCCGCTTCGCGGTGCCCGGCTGGCCGGGACATGTGCCCGGGCAACACTTGATGGTGCGGCTGACCGCGCAGGACGGCTATGTGGCCCAGCGCCACTATTCGATCGCGTCCGCGCCGGACGACTCCGGGCACATAGAGCTGACCCTGGACCATGTCGAGGACGGCGAGGTCTCGGGCTGGTTCCACACGGTGGCCCGCCCCGGGGACCGGATCGAGGTGCGGGGGCCGCTCAGCGGCTTCTTCGCCTGGCCGGGCGACCGGCCCGCGCTGCTGGTCGGCGCCGGCTCGGGGGTGGTCCCGCTGATGTCGATGCTGCGGCACCACCGGGCCCGGGACATGAGGATCCCGCTGCGTCTGCTGGTGTCGGCCCGCGGACCCGAGGACCTCATCTACGCGCGCGAGTTCGGCGCGGAGACCACCCCGGTGTTCACCCGCAGCGCCCCCGAGGGTGTGCCGGTGGGACGTATGGCCGCCGCACATGTGGCGCCGTTCCTGGCCAAGCAGCCACCCAGTGGGTGGGAGGCCTATGTGTGCGGCTCCAACTCCTTTGCCGAGCACGCCTCCCGGCTGCTCGTGGCGGCCGGCCAGCCCGTGGAGCGGATCCGGATCGAGCGCTTCGGCTGACCCCGGTCCCCCGCCGTGGCGACGGCGCGGCGGGCCCGGACGCCCGCCGTTTCGCGCACGGGCGGCCGGGCACCCGGCCGCGGTGACGGCAGGGAGGTCGAAGATGCGAACGCGGGTGCTGTGCCGCCGCCGGCGCGGTCCGCTGTGTCGCCGTTCGGACGTCGTCGAGGGGTGGACGGTGCTGGCTGTCGCCGTGCTGCTGTGCGTGGGCGTACCCCTGGCGGGCGCGGTCACCGCCTGGTGGGCGCACGGCGAGGCGCGGGCGACCGCGCTGGAACAGCGCGGCGACCGCCACCGGGTGCGCGCCGAGGTAGTGGAGCGGCCCTCCCGGTCCTGGCCCGCCGCCGAGGCGGGCGAACGGCAGGTCCTGCGCGCCGACGTGCGCTGGACGGAGCCCGGCGAGGGCACCCGCACCGCCGCCGCCCGGGTCCCGGTGCACGCGCGTCCCGGAGACGTGGTGCACGTGTGGTTCGACTCCCGGGGGCGCGACGTGGAACCCCCGGTCGACGACGCCTCGGTGTGGCAGTACGGCATCGGCATGGGGGCGGGGGCGGCGGGCGGCACTGCGGCCGCGGTGCTGCTCGCGCACCGGGCGGTGCGCGGGGCGGCCATGCGCCGCAGGCTGGCGGAGTGGGAGCGGGCCTGGGCCCGCGCCGAGCCGGAGTGGTCGCACCGCGGCGCCTGAGCCGGCCACTTTCCCGACCACTCGGCAGTAATCGCTTTCTGCGCCTTTCACCTGGCATTTCTCCCGAAGCCTCTGGCGATGTCACAGGTGATCCACGTACGGTGTCATCGCTTCGCACTGTCTCTCCACGAAGGCGGTCCCTGATGGCCCTGTTCGACCTCCCCCTCGACGAACTGCGCGAGTACCGCAGCGCGTCCACCGCGCCCGAGGACTTCGACGCGTTCTGGTCCAAGACGCTCGACGAGGCGCGCGAGCACGAGCTGGACGCGCGTTTCGAGCCGGTCGACACGGGCCTGTCCACCGTGCGGGTGTTCGACGTGACGTTCGCGGGGTTCGGCGGTCACCCGGTCAAGGGCTGGCTGACGCTGCCCGCCGGCGCCGACGCCCCGCTGCCGCTGGTGGTGGAGTTCATCGGCTACGGCGGCGGCCGCGGACTGCCCCACGAGCATCTGCTGTGGGCGTCCACGGGCCGGGCCCACTTCGTGATGGACACCCGCGGACAGGGCAGCGCCTGGGGCGCCGGCGGCGGTACCGCGGACCCGGTCGGCGGCGCGCCGGCCTATCCCGGATTCATGACGCGGGGCATGGACGCGCCCGAGAACTACTACTACCGCCGGGTGTTCACGGACGCCGTGCGCGCGGTGGAGGCGGCGCGCTCGCACCCGCTGACCGACGCGCGCCGCACGGTGGCCGTGGGCGCCAGCCAGGGCGGCGGCATCACCCTCGCGGTGGGCGGCCTCGTCCCGGACCTGGCCGCCGTCGCGCCCGACGTGCCGTTCCTGTGCGACTTCCCGCGCGCGACGACGCTCACCGACCGCAATCCGTACCGGGAGATCGGCCTCTACCTCAAGACGCACCGGGGCCGCTTCGAGGACGCGCTGCGCACCCTGTCCTACTTCGACGGCGTGCACTTCGCCGCCCGCGGCACCGCGCCCGCCCTGTTCTCGACCGCCCTGGAGGACCAGACCTGCCCGCCCTCGACGGTCTTCGGGGCGTTCAACGCCTGGGCGCACGACGACAAGGCGATCGAGGTGTACGACTTCAACGACCACGAGGGCGGCGGCCCGTTCCAGGAGGCGGCCAAGCTGCGCTGGATGCGCGCGTACATCTGAGCGAGCCGGGCCGGCCGGTCTACGCGTCGACGGGGCCGGCCGCGCTCCGGCCGGCCCCGGGGCGCGTGGCGACCACCAGCCTGACCCGCGGACTGCCGTCCCGGCGCCGGCCGAACTCCGGCAACGCCCGCAGCTCCACCCGGAGTCCGGCCCGGGTCAGCTCCCGTCCCATGTCGCCGAAGCGGACGGCACGGTAGTACATGACGAACGGCGGGCGCCGGACGGCGTTGCGCACCCGCATCACGGCGTCGAAGCCCAGCAGCATCCCGTAGGTGAGCGAGCCCGGCCGGGGCGGCGCGACCACCGGGAAGACGAACCGTCCGCCCGGCCGCAGCACCGAGTGGACCTGGGTGAACAGCCCCGGCAGTTCACGCGGCAGGAAGTGGCCGAACGCGCCGAAGCTGACCACGAGGTCGAAGACGGGGCCGAACGGCAGCGCCCGCGCGTCCGCCCGCACCCAGCCGACCGCCGGCCCCTGCGGGCGGGCGCGCTCCCGTGCGACGGTCAGCATGCCGGTGCTGAAGTCGACTCCGGTGACGCTCCCCCGGCACACCTGCCTCAGTACGTCGATGCCCGCTCCGGTGCCGCAGCACAGGTCGAGCCCGGCGTCGAAGGGGCCCGAGGAGCGCAGCGCCTCCGTGGTGGCGTCGAGCACCGAGTCGGGCGTGCGGAAGGGGGTGTGGTCGAACTTCGGCGCGAGCAGGTCGTAGCCGTGTTCCACGGACGACAGCGCCTGGACGGCGAGTTCGCGCAGCCGGGGGCCTTCGGGGCTGAACATCGCGTCAGCTTAGGGGAGCACGGCCGCCCGGCACCGTCGGCACCCGCGCGATTATTCTCTTCCGCACCTGTTCGACGAGTTGAACGAAGGAGCCGAGATGCGAGCATTCCGGGAGGCGGTGGAGGCCCACGACCTCGACGCCGTCGTCGAGCTGCTGGCCGAGGACGTCGTCTTCACCAGCCCGGTCGTGTTCAAGCCCTACACCGGCAGGGCGATCACCGCGGCGATCCTGCGTGCCGTCGCGGAGGTCTTCGAGGACTTCCGGTACGTGCGCGGGATCGGCGACCCCGGTGGCCGCGACCACGCGCTCGTCTTCACGGCGCGGGTGGGGGACCGCCGGATCGAGGGCTGCGACTTCCTCCATGTCGACGACGACGGTCTCATCGACGAACTGACCGTGATGGTCCGCCCGTTGTCGGGTGCGCAGGCGCTGGCGGCGGCCATGGGGGCACGGTTCGAACAGATCGCCGACGCGACGCGGGCCCAGGAGAACCCCGCCTGAATCCGCGGTGGGAGACTCCGCCGCACGGGCCCGCGACGGCCGTGCGGGGGCCGCGGCGGGTGCTGCGGTCGCGGGACGGGCAGGCCGATCTCGAGACACTGCTCGGACGGATGCGCGAGACCGCCGACAACGCGTCGTTCCTGCGGCTCGTCCAGCCCACTCTGCCCGGCGGCTGACACGCGGCCGGGGTGTGGCATCCGGGTGCTCGCGGACGGTCCCCGGCCGGGGCAGCGCGGTGATTCCGGGGACCATTCCTACGTTTGCGGTATGACTATCGGATTTGCTTCGCGGGCTGCCGTGTCCACCTGCGTGCTCTGCACGGCGGGTCTGCTGGTTCTGGCGCCCGCCGCGGCGACCGCGGGCGCGGACCCCGGGCCGGACGCCGCGGCCACGGCATCCTCCCCGCTGCACCGGCCCGGCACGCAGGTCCGCCCGCGTCCGGGAGCGCCCGAGGTCCCCGAGGTGTCCGCCCTGTCGTGGCTGGTCGCCGACGCCCGCACCGGTGACGTACTGGCGGCGCACGACGCGCACCGCCGGCTGCCGCCGGCCAGCACGCTCAAGACGCTGTTCGCGCTCACCGTGCTGCCCGCCCTGCCGGCCGGCATCCGGCACCGGGTCAGCGAGCGGGAGCTGGCGGACATCGGCCCCGGCAGCAGCCTGGTCGGGGTCGCCGAGGACCGCGCCTACCGGGTCTCCGACCTCTGGAACGGGGTCTTCCTCAGCTCCGGCAACGATGCCGTGCGGGTCCTCGCCACGCTCAGCGGCGGCTGGCGGGCGACGGCCGAGCGGATGCAGGCCGAGGCCCGCGCGCTGGGCGCCCGCGACACCCGGGTGAAGTCCCCCGACGGCTACGACACGCCGGGACAGGTCTCGTCGGCGTTCGACCTGGCGGTGTTCGGCCGGGCCGGGCTGCGCAACGCCGAGTTCGCGCGGTACTGCGCCCGGCACGAGGCGCGGTTCCCGGCCCGCGACGGCGGATCCTTCGGCATCGTGAACACCAACCGGCTGCTCACCGGCGCGGACGGCGTCGAAGCCTACGACGGTCTCGTCGGGATCAAGAACGGCTACACCAGCAACGCCGGCAACACGCTCGTGGCGGCCGCCCGCCGGGACGGCCACACCCTGGTGGTGACGGTGATGAACCCCCAGTCGGGTGGCGGCCACGCGGTCTACGAGGAGGCGCGCTCGCTGCTCGACTGGGGGTTCGAGGCGACCGGCCGGGTCGATCCGGTGGGCTCCCTGGACGCCCTGCGCCCAGGCCCCCTGCGCGGCCCGGAGGCGGAGCCGGCGGCACGCCGGCACCGCGCACCCGCCCACCCGCCGGCCTGGCCCGTCGCCGCGGCCGCCCTGCTGGGCGCCGCCGGCGTTTCCCTGTATCTGCGCCTGCGCTGGGGACCGGTACCGACGGACTGAACGCCGTGTCAGAGCAGGGCGGGCACGGGCTCCGGGCGCAGCGCGAGGACCGGCCGGACCTCCCCCACCGGCCGTCCGCCCCCGAGCAGCACCTCTCCGCCGAACTCCGCGAGCGGTGACGGATCGACACCCGCCCTCGCCAGCGCCCCCGCGGTCACGGGGATCCGCGCCCGGCTCGCCCCGTCGGCGATCTTCACGGCGACGGCGCGTCCGTCCGGCAGCGCGGCCACCTGCACGCCCTCGAAGCCGTCCTTGGCGAGCAGCCCCGGGACCGCCCGCATCAGCGCGGCCACGTCCCGGCCGGACCCGGAGGCCATCTCCGCGTGCTCGCGCATCGCGAATGCCACGCGTGCCTCCGGGGTGCCGGGCGCGGCGGTGGTGATCCGCGCGGCGGCGCGTGCGAGGCCGTGCAGCGAGACCGCGAACAGCGGTGCGCCGCAGCCGTCGGCGGTGACCGTGGCGACACGCTGCCCGGTGAGGTCCTCGACCGTCTCGGCGATCATCCGCTGGAGCGGGTGGGCGGGGTCGAGGTAGTCGTCGAGGGACCAGCCGTTGAGCCGGGCGGTGTACAGCATGGCGGCGTGCTTGCCGGAGCAGTTCTGGGCGAGCCGGGACGGCGGGCGGCCCTCGCGTATCCAGGTGTCCCGGACGGCCGGGTCGAGGGGGAGGTCCGGGACGTTGCCGAGGTCGTCCTCCGTCAGCCCGGCGAGTTCGAGGATGCGCCGGGCGCCGGCGAGGTGGCGTTCCTCGCCGGAGTGGCTGGCCGCGGCGAGCGACAGCAGCGCGCCCTCGAGCGGGAGTCCCGCGCGGACCATCGCCGCGGCCTGGACGGGCTTGAGCGCGGAGCGCGGGTAGAAGGCGGCCTCGGTGTCGCCGAGCCGGAACCGGACCTCTCCGCCGGCGCCGAGGACGACGACGGAGCCGTAGTGGACGCCTTCGACGATGCCGCCGCGTACCAGGTGGGCGACGGGGGCGTGGAGGGGGTCGCGGACCAGGGGGGCGTCCGCGGGGAGGCTGTCGTGCATGATGTCTCGCTGGTGGTCGTGGGCCGGTGTGGCGGGGGTCACGCGCCGGCTCCGGTGGGGTTCGTGCGCCCGCGGCGCACGATGTCGGTGAGGGTCGTCCCGACGCGGTCGAGATGGTGGGTCATGGCCTCGGTAGCGTCGTGCTCGGAGCCGTCGGTCAGCGCCTGGACGATCGCCCGGTGCTCGCGGTCGGACTGCTCACGGCGGCCGCCGAGTTCGTTGAGGAAGGCGGACTGGCGCGCGAGGGCGTCCCGGATCTCCTCGATGACCCGGCGGAAGACGGGGTTCTGGGCGGCCTCGGCCACGGCGAGGTGGAACAGGGTGTCCATGGCGGCCCAGGCGGCGGTGTCGGTCTCCCGTTCCATCCGGTCCAGCAGACGGTTCAGGCGGTCCAGGTTCTCCGGGGTGCGGCGGCGGGCGGCGTACCCGGCGACCGGGATCTCGATGTGCCGGCGCACCTCCATCAGATCGCCTGCCGCGTAGTCGCCGAAGGTGGGCTCCTCGACGGCGTCGGCGACGACGAAGGTGCCCCTGCCGGTCCTGGACACGGTCAGACCCATGGTCTGCAGGGCCCGCAGCGCCTCGCGCAGCACGGGCCGGGAGACCTCGAGGGTGCGGCAGAGCTCGGCCTCGGAGGGGAGCTTGTCGCCGATCGCGTACGCGCCGCGCTCTATGGCGCCGCGGAGGTGGGAGAGCACCGCTTCCATCGCGCTGACGCGCCGCGGTCCCGCGCCACCTGTCTGGCTGTCTGACAGGTTCACGAGGCCGATGGTGCGGCGGCGGCTCGGGCACTGTCAAGCGCGGGACGGGGTGGGGTCAGCCACACCCCCCTGCGGGGGGCCGGCAGCATTTCCCGCCGGGGGCCACCAGCATTCCACCGCCGCGCGATCGTTCACATACTCGAGCGCATGGCCAATCCAACGGTACTCAGTGATGTCCCTCCCCCACGCGAGCGGGAAAGGGGAAGCGATTTCGCCGAATTGTCACGGCGTATGGCCGAGGCGGGTCTGCTGCGGCGCCGCCCGCTGTACTACACGGTGCGCTTCGGGGCGGTGGGCCTCGCGCTCGCGGGCGGTGTCGCCGCCTTCCTCACCCTGGGCGACAGCTGGAGCCAGCTGATCGTCGCCGCGGCCATGGCCCTGGTGTTCGGCCAGCTCGGACTGGCCGCGCACGATCTGGCCCACCGCCAGGTGTTCTCCCGGCGGCGCGCCAGTGAGACGGGTGGACTGGTGGTGGCCAACGTGCTGCTGGGCATGAGCTACGGCTGGTGGATGAACAAGCACACCCGGCACCACGCGAACCCCAATCACGAGAAGAAGGACCCGGATGTCGCTCCCGACATCCTGGTGTGGTCACGGCGGCAGGCGAAACAGGCGAAAGGCCCCGCGCGTTTCATTGGAAAGCACCAGGCGGCCCTTTTCTTTCCGCTGCTCACCCTTGAGGGACTGAATCTCAGTTTCAGCAGTTTCAAGGCCCTGCTGGGCCCTTCGGTGAAGCGGCCGGTGCTGGAGGGAACGCTTCTCGTCGCCCATTTCGCCGTGTATTTCGGCGGCCTGTTCCTGGTCCTCTCCCCCGGCCGGGCCCTCGCGTTCCTCGCGGTGCACCAGGGGCTGTTCGGCATCTACCTCGGCTCGGTGTTCGCCCCCAACCACAAGGGGATGCCGATGATCGAGGAGGGCACCGAGCTGGACTTCCTGCGCCGCCAGGTCCTCACCTCCCGCAACGTCGACGGCGGGGTGTTCGTCGACGCGTTCATGGGCGGGCTGAACTACCAGATCGAGCACCATCTGTTCCCCAGCATGCCGACGCCGGCCCTGGGAAGGGCGCAGGTCATCACCGAGCGGTACTGCGCCGAGCTGGGCGTTCCGTACTGCCGGACCGGTCTGCTCGCCTCGCACCGTGCGGCGCTGCGCCACCTCAGGGAGGTCGGCGAGCCGCTGCGGGGCGGGG
>Ga0247820_10000690_pt1 | contig 18406 bp, 14 predicted proteins | sample 13C_Glucose_Day1_2_FD_192480 | JGI IMG/M metagenome (GOLD analysis project Ga0247820, IMG submission 192480) | Soil microbial communities from agricultural site in Penn Yan, New York, United States - 13C_Glucose_Day14 | ecosystem: Environmental > Terrestrial > Soil > Agricultural land | place...
CCCGCGAGAGCGCGCCGGCCAGGACCGGCGAGGCGTAGGCCGCCCGGCCCGCCTGCCCTGCCCGCCCGGCCACCCACCGCCCGCGCGTCGTCGGACGCCGCCGGACCCCGGTGCGGTGGCCGGGCGTCGTCGTGACCGCCCGGGATGCTTGCGGCCGCAGACGGCCGGGACCGGCGCGTACCCCCTCGGCACTAGACTGCACCGGCAGTGCCGTACCGCCGCGCCGACCGCCCAGGAGTGTCCCGTGACCCACCGCTTCTCCTTGTGAGCCAGGGGACCCGCATGGCAGCGAACCGAACGTCCAAGAGCGTCGCCACCCGTCAGCGATTCGTCGACGAGGCCCTGCGCCTTTTCAAGGAACAGGGCTACGAACGCACGTCCATGGCCCAGATCGCGGCCGCGGCCGGCAGCAGCCGGGCCAATCTGTACCTGTACTTCAACAGCAAGTCCCAGATCATCAGGGCCCGCATGGCGGAGATCGAGGCCGAGGTGGCCGAGCTCTACGTCGCACTGGACGGGATGCCGAGGCGGACCCCCGAGGCCCTGCGGGAGTGGCTGGGCACGGCCCGGGAGATGTGGCTGCGCTACGCCACCGAGTTCGAGGCCGTCAACCAGGCCATGGCCATCGACCCGGACGTACTCGAGGAATGGCTGGGCCTGATCCGGCGCGTCTCGTCGGCCCACGCCTCGCGCCACCTGGGCGACGCGCCGGAGGACCGCCGGGTGGAACGCGAAGTCCACATGACCACGCTGATGATGAGCCTGGAACGCAACTTCTACTTCCTGTACATCCGCGGCCACAAGGAGCGGGAGGAGCAGATCCTCACCTCGCTCGCCCGGCAGTGGTCCCGGTTGTTCGACGACTGACCGGACGCGTGACTCCGTCGGGAAACCCGGCGAACGGGCTTCCCGACGGAGTGGGGGGAGCGGGGGAACGGTCCGGGGTCAGCCGCCCAGCACCAGGCGGGGGCAGCCGGCCGCGGCCCGGGACACACAGATCAGCATGGTCCTGTCGGCCTCCTGCTCCGACGGGGTGAGGATGGAGTCCCGGTGGTCGGCCCGGCCGGAGACGATGGGCGTCTCACAGGTGCCGCACGTCCCGGTCTTGCACGAGGAGACCACCGGGAGCCCGGCCTTCTCCGCGGCCTCCAGGATCGTCTCGTCCGCGCCGACCTCGACGACCGTCCCGGACCCGGCGAACTCCACCTCGAACGGCGTGTCGGGGACCGTCCGCACCACCGGCTTCGGAGCGAACCGCTCCAGGCGCAGCGAGTTCTTCGGCCAGTGGGCGGTGTTCTCCTCCACGGCCCGCAGCAGCGGCTCCGGCCCGCACGCGTAGACGAGCGTCCCCTCGCGCACCTCGCCGAGCAGTCCGGGCAGGTCGATCAGCCCGAGCTCGTCCTGCGGGACCACCGTCACGCGCCCGCCGTGCACGGCCAGTTCGTCACGGAAGGCCATCGACGCCTGTGTGCGCCCACCGTAGACGAGTTCCCACTCGGCGCCGGCCCGCTCCGCCTCCCGGACCATGGGCAGGACCGGCGTGACACCGATGCCGCCCGCGATGAACAGATAACGGGGCGAGGGCAGCAGCCGGAAGTTGTTGCGCGGCCAGGACACGGTGACCCGCGACCCGGCCGTCAGCGTGTCGTGCACCGCCGCCGAACCGCCCCGGCCGTCCTGCTCCCGCAGCACGCCGACACGGTAGGAGGTGCGGTCCTCCGGGTCGGAGCAGAGCGAGTACTGGCGTACCCGCACTTCACCGTCGCCGCCCGGCACATGGACGTCGATGTGGGCCCCGGCCTTCCACGGCGGCAGTTCCCCGCCGTCCGGATGGCTCAGGGTCAGCGCGACGACGCCGTCGGACGCCTCGGTCCGCTCCGTCACTTCGAGGTTGAGCGTACGCACGGTCCGCGTGCGGGACCGCTCGACGTCCGCGACGTCCCAGCGCACCCGCAGCGAGCGGCGCACCGGGAGCAGGGCCATGCGCAGGAAGTCGAGCGCGTCGGTGTCGTCCGGGCGCAGTGACGGCAGCCGTTCGAAGAGCACCCGCAGTCCCGTGGCGCCCTGGACCCGGGCCAGGGGGTTGCCCAGACAGGTGTGCCGTCCGGCGGTGAAGGCCAGGTGGTCGGTGGGATCGGGACGGTGGATGTCGAACTCGAAGGGCCGCTCGACGTGTCCGGGATCGGTGTTGGCCGAGGCCAGCGCGACCCAGACCATGTCACCGGCCGGGATGCGCACACCGGACAGTTCCACGTCGCGCGTCGCCCGGCGCGAGGTGAAGGTCGAGGACGGGCGCCGCCGCACCGTCTCCTCGAAGACCCGGGGCCAGAGCTCCGGTTCGGCGAGCGCGTCCTCGAGCGCCCCCGGGTTCCGGGCCAGGAACAGCACCGCGTTGGTCATGGCCTGGGCCGTGGTGTCCGTGCCGGCCGCGGCGAACTCGGAGACGTGGAGGGCGATCTGGGGCGTGGGCAGCGCGTACGAGCCGTCCTTCGCCCGCGCCGACGCCATCACGGAGATGATGTCGTCGGCCTCGGAGTCGCGCCGCTCCTCGACGATGGCACGCAGCTTCAGGTTGGCCTCGACGAAGCGGTCCCACACCTCGGAGCGCGCCGGCTCGGGCAGCGGCTCGTGCGCGGACGACAGCACGGCGAACAGGTCGTCGCGCAACTGCCGCATCATCGCCTCGTGTTCGTAGCCGAGGCCCAGCAGCGCCATGATGGTCTGGGTGGTCAGCTCCAGCGAGTACTCCTCGAGCAGGTTCGCGGAGCCGTTGTTCTCGAACCGGTCGATGATGCGGTGCGCCCTGGCCTCGATCTCGGGCCGCAGCCGGTCCATGCGCTCCTTGACGAAGCCGCGCTGGGCCACGGAACGCGTCTCGGTGTGCCCGGGCGGGTCCTGCCCCACGATCATCTTCGCCACGAGGTCCGGCGGGTAGACCTCCCGGTGCTTCGCCGGCACGTCGGCGGCCGAGTTGGCGGCCGACGAGTACGTCTGCCAGTCCGACAGGACGGTGAGGCAGTCCTCCCGGCGGGTGACGATCCAGGCGTTCAGATGCGGATACCAGAACACCGGCGAGGTGTCCCGGACCGTGGCCAGATGACCGGCCGGGTCCCGGTAGTAGTCGTCACCCATCGCGTCGAAACCGTGGGCGACGGGGCAGCGGCCCACGGAACGGGCCTCGTCCTGAGGTGTCTTCACGAACCTGCTCCCTTCGCGGGCCGGACGGGGGTGACGGCCGCGGAGGCGGCGATCGAGGAAAGCTTCTGGAAGCGGGCGACGTTGTCGCCCTCGTCCATCACTCCGGAGGAGAGGAAACAGAAGGACATGCCCGAGACCGGATCCACCCACAGCAGGGACGAACCTGCGCCGTAGGAGCCGAAGGTGCGCGGCGAGACGAACGGCCCGAAGAAGCGGGCGTGCGTCCCCGTGCCGGCGAGGGCCATGCCCAGGCCCATGTTGCCCGGGGGAAGGTCCCACTTGCGGGCGGCGGCGACCATGCCGTAGAGGTCGTTGATCTGTTCGCCGGTCTGGTTGGTGGTGGCGAAGTCCAGCACCGACTCGCCGATGAGCTGCTCCCCGGAGGCGGTGCGCCCCTTGTTCCGCAGCAGCTCGGTGAAGGCGAAGACGTCGTCGATGGTGGACACCGCGCCGACCCAGGGCATCTCGGCGTCCTCGCGGTCGATCACCCCGTTGAGGCACTCGATGTCCTCGGGCTTGAGCCAGGAGTCGTTGGCGACGATGACCTTCAGCGGTACGCCCCGGTCACGCCATTCGGCCGGCATCCCGAACCTGGTGTGCGTCATGCCGGCGGGGCCGAAGACCTTCTCCCGCATGAGCTCCCGGAACGAGTCGGCACCGTAGGCGCGGCGGGCCATCTCGCCCATCAGCGCGTGGTTGATGGCCGCCGAGTAGTTCAGGTTCGTGCCCGGCTCGTGCACGACGTCGACGCCGGCCAGCGCCTCGATGACGTCGGCGAGCACGGCGAAACCCTCCGGGCCCAGACCCGGGTTGGGCGTCGCGGGCATGCCGGCGCGATGGGTGAGCAGGTGGGCGAGGTTGATCCGGTCCTTGCGCGCCGCGCGGAACGGCTCGGTGCCGAAGAACTCGGGGACGAGGTCGACGACGCGGGTCGACAGCATCAGCCTGCCCTCGCTGAGGGCGCGGAGGACCAGGGCGTTGGTGAAGCCCTTGGACATGGACAGGATGCGGTAGACGTCGTCGCGCCGGGTCGGGCGGCCGGTGTCGACGTCGGCCACTCCGTAGCTGCCGCGCAGGGCGATCTCGCCGTGACGGGCCACGATGACGTTCGCCCCGTGGTACGCCCCGCTCTCGATGTCCGCGCGGATGGTGTCGTCCAGGACCTCGAGGAAGCGGCGCTCGACGCCGGGTGTCTCGGTGAGGGCGACCGTGGGCTTCGGGGCCTCGGTGTGCTGCACTGGATGTTCTCCGTCAGATGGTCGAAGGGGGTCAGAGCATGAGGGCGCCGCCGGAGGGCGCCAGCGTCTGACCGGTGTAGTGGCCCGCCGCGTCGGAGGCGAGGAAGAGGACCGTGCGGCCGATCTCGTCGGGCTCGGCGAGGCGCTTCAGCGGCTGGAGGGAGAGCAGTGCCTGCACGTGGTCGTCGCCGGACGCCGTGAGCATGGCCGTCCTGATGCCGGCCGGGGCCAGCGCGTTGACCCGGATGCCGAAGGGGGCGAGCTCCGCCGCCACCGCCTTGGTGAGGCCCACGACCGCGGCCTTGGAGGCCGGGTAGTAGGCGGGCATCGGCAGTCCGATGAGCCCCGCGACCGAGGCGAAGTTGATGATCGAGCCGCTGCCGCTCTGCTTCAGCAGCGGTACGGCGGCACGGATCGTGTAGAAGGTGCCGTTGAGGTTGATCGCGACGACGCGGTCGAAGTCCTCGTCGGAGATGCCGTCCAGGAACTCGGGGTGGTAGGGCTCGCCGCTCTTGAACGACTCGGTCATTCTGTGGTTGATGCCGTCCACCCACGCCTGCTTCGCCCTGTTCGGTGTGGCGACGCCGGCGGCGTTCACGAGGACGTGCAGGCGGCCGTGGTCCTCCCGGACCCGGTCGAAGACGCGGTTCACCGCGGCGGAGTCGGAGACGTCCGCGGCGTGACCCCGGACCCGCTCAAGACCGGCGAACTCGCGGTCGAGGTCCTCCTGCCGCAGATCCATGCCGTAGACCGTTGCGCCGGCTCCCGCCAGGGCTTTCACGGCGGCCAGGCCCATGCCCGAAGCCGCACCTGTGACGACCGCGATCCTGCCGTCGAGTTCCATGGTCGATCCCCTCGTCGTTGAGGTGTGACCCGCCGCTTCAGGGAAAGTCCTGCCTGCCGGCGGTGAAGTCCGGTCAACCTAACCAAGAATTTGACACCTGTCTAGGTTTGGTTTCGCGGACGGACCGGCCGCTCCACGACGGCATCGAGTCGGCGTACGGTGGGGCGCGTCAACGACCTCGCGGTCGGCGCGGAGAGGGCCGGGCCGACGGCGGTGACTTCCCGGAAAGGGGATCTCAGGCGGGTACCGTGCGCAGGCGCACGGGAGCGGTGGCGGCGGGCTCCGGCAGGCGCAGCCCCCCGCCGCCGGGCGTGATCGAGCCCAGGACGCTGGGGCGGCGGGCGCCGGTGCAGGCCGGGACCGTGCCGGCCAGCCCGTGCGCGGTCAGGTATCCGAGGACGGCGAAGGCGTAGGCCTCCTTGGCCGCCGACGGCAGCCCGAGGTCGTCGGAGGTCCGCAGCGGGATGCCGTGCAGTGCGGTGCGCAGCATGGACATCAGCGTGGGGTTGCGGGTTCCGCCGCCCGAGGCGATGACCTCGGTCGCCCCGGCCGCGCGGACCGCGTCGGCGACGGTGCGGGCGGTGAGGTGGGTGACGGTGGCGACCACGTCCTCGACCGGCAGCCGGTCACGGCCGGTCAGGAAGGTGTGCAGGTAGGGCCAGTGGAACAGCTCCTTGCCGGTCGTCTTCGGCGGCGGCTCCGCGTAGTACGGCTCGTCGAGGAGCGCCCGCAGCAGAGCGGTGTCGACCCTGCCCCGTGCGGCGAGCGCTCCGTCCCGGTCGTACTCCAGCCGGCCGTCGGTGAGGGCGTGCGCCGCCGCGTCGACGAGGGCGTTGGCGGGGCCGGTGTCGAAGGCGACCGGATCACCGGCCGCGCCGGCCACCGTCAGGTTGGCGATCCCTCCGAGGTTGAGGGCGGCGGGCACACCGGGCCGCCCGCGCAGCCACATCACGTCGACGACGCTCACCAGGGGCGCGCCCTGGCCGCCCGCGGCGACGTCGCGCGTACGCAGGTCGGAGACGACCGGGCGGCCGGTGGCCTCGGCGATCCAGGAGGGCGAGCCGATCTGCAGGGTGCCGTGCACCCGGCCCTGCTCGACCCAGTGGTAGACGGTCTGGCCGTGGGAGACGATCAGATCGGCGCGTCCGTCGCAGAGTTCCCGGTCGGCCCGGGTGGCCAGCGCGGCGAACGCCTGGCCGATGCGGGTGTCGAGCCGGCACACGTCCCTCATCGTGGTCGACGCCGGTGGCAGCGCCGCCGTCAGCGCGGACCGCAGCTCCTCCGGATAGGGGGCGCTCACCATGCCCAGGGGCGTCAGCAGCAGGCTGTCCCCTTCGAGGACCAGGTCGGCCGCGGCGGCGTCGACCGCGTCGTGGGACGTGCCCGACATCAGCCCGATGACCCGCATCCGCATCCTCACACCTCTTCCACGGTCCGTACGGCGGTCAGTCGCGCAACGCGCGACGGTGGTCGTCGCCGCGCAGGGTGAGCAGGGCGAGCGTGCTGACGGCACAGGTCACGACCACGTAGTGGGCGGGGATGTCGATGTTGCCGGTCCGTTTGATCGCCTCGGTGATGATCAGGCCGGCGCATCCGGAGAAGACGGCGTTGGACAGCGCGTACGCCAGACCGAGGCCGGTGTAGCGGACGCTGGTGGGGAACATCTCCGAGAGCATCGCGGGCCCGGGCCCCGCCATCAGCCCGACGGCGGCACCGGCGACGAACACCGCGACGCTCTTGGAGGCAGTCGAGGAGCCGGCGTCCTGCAGCAGATGCATCAGGGGGAACGCCAGGACGGCCACGAGGACCGCGCCGGTCACCATCACCGCACGCCGGCCGATCCGGTCGCTCAGCGCGCCCGCCGGGAGGATGGAGGCCGCGAAGCCCAGGTTGGCGAGGACCGTGGCGACCAGGGCCTGCTGGAACGAGGCGTTGAGCGTGCTCTGGAGGTAGGACGGCATGACGACGAGGAAGGTGTAGCCGGCCGCCGACCATCCCATGAGCCGTCCGGCGCCGAGGACGATGGCCTTGGCCACCTCACGTGCGGGGGCGGGTGGCGGCGTCACCGCCGGCGGGCGGCCCTCCTTCTCCGGGGGCCCGGTCCGCGTCCGCCGGAAGGACGGGGTCTCCTCCAGCTTCAGCCGCAGCCACAGGGCGGCGAGCCCCAGGGGCAGGGTCAGCAGGAACGGCAGCCGCCAGCCCCAGTCGTCGAGCTCCGGCCCGGTCAGCACGGTGGCCAGCAGCGCGGCCATGCCCGCTCCGGCGAGCAATCCGAGCGCCACGGTGAAGGACTGCCATGCCCCGTACAGCCCGCGCCTGCCGGGCGGGGCGAACTCGGTCATGATGGAGACGGCGCCGCCGAACTCGCCTCCCGCGGACAGACCCTGGACCACGCGCAGCAGTGTGAGCAGCCAGGGTGCCGCCGCGCCCAGAGTGGCGTACGTCGGAAGCAGACCGATCAAGGTCGTGGCACCGGTCATCAGCAGGATGACGACGATCAGCGTGGGACGGCGCCCCATCCGGTCGCCCAGGCGGCCGAAGACGGCCGCGCCGACCGGGCGGAAGAAGAAGGCGAGCGCGAAGGACGCGTACGTCTTGACCAGCGCCTCGACATCGCTTCCGCCATCGGGTGTGAAGAAGTTGGCGGCGATGATGGTGGCGAAGTATCCGTAGACGCCGAACTCGTACCATTCGATGAAGTTGCCCACCGAGCCGGCCACCAGCGCCCTGAGCGGCCGGCGCGGTGCGGCGGTTCCCTCGACCGGGTCGTGCACGGGGGTGGTCATACGGCGCCCTCTCGACGTCATGGATGTCAAGCGGACGAAAGCCTTCCTTGGTTGGAAGTTAGTTTCAAGAGTCCGGCCGCCACCTGCCGAAAACTTTCACCAGTGGGCGGGCTCCGGGACGCCGCACCTCAGGTGGACGAACCCGACGAGGGTGCGGAGTGCTGCCCGGAGCCCGCCCGGCTCCACGGTCGGACCGCGGGCGCCGTCACACGCACAACCGTGTGTATCCGATCGCGGCATTGGCCGACTGGTGGAAATACTGGTTTCCCTGCGGATCGGACATGCGCGCCCCGAACAGCACACAGTCCCGGCCGTCGTGCTCCCACGCCGGCTCACGGGACGGACCCATCGCGTAAAGACTCGTGCCGGACAGCGAATTACCCTCTTCGGCCGCGCCGGACGCCCCCACCGTCGCGACATGCATGTCCGTCGCCATTCCCACCCAGCGGGATTTCGGCGCGAAACCGCAGAACGTGCGCGTGTACGGGTTGTATTGTACGTACACGGTCCCCGCCGGCAGGGTGCTGCCGGAACGCACCACGGGCTCCGCGTGGACATATGCGTAACCCGTGCCGCACATATCACCCACCGCGCTCGGAGCCAGTGGCGCGGCCGTCGCCGGCGCCGCGGCGAGACCGAGCGCGACCGCACCCAGGGCGGCGCCCCTCCATAACCGCCGAATACTCATTCGTGCCCGGAATGGTGGCCGAATCATTTTCTCTCGCCCGGGCCCGCCTGGTGCGCCCCCGAGAATCCGACGGAACCGACCCAGTCCGTGGATCCCGTCACGACAAGGTGGTATCGCGCCGTCGTCCGCCCCGCGTCCCATGTCGAGTCCAGGGTGACGCGCGCCGTCACATTCGAACCGGCGGGCACCTTGATCTGAAGCCAATTGACATACCTGCTCGCCCTCGACTCCGCCACCACCTCGCCGGCGCCGTCGAGGAGTTCCACCGTGTAGCGGTCGGTGATCTCCGGCGCCGGCTTCCAACTCGTGGGCAGGTGGAAGACGTTGCGGATCAGGACGTCCTCGGTGTCGACTGCGGCCCCGTTCGGGAGGACCCCCAGGGCCGGGTAGACGCCGCACGGGTGGAAGCCGTGGACGTTGAACATGCAGGAGAAGTCGGCGAAGCCCCGGTCCGGTACCACCGTGACCGTGACGAACTGATCCTCGGCCGACGTCATGGCGTAGTCGTTCGGCAGGCCGGGCGTCGTGGCGTCGGTGGCCATGAACGAGGTGTCGAGGGCGACATCGGCGGCGCGGGCACGGCCGCCGGGATACATCTCGACGAGTTCGTACATGCGCCGCTGTCCACCGCCCCAGGGCGCCGCGCCCTCGACCCTGGTGACCGGCCTTCCCCGCTCGAAGTACCGGCCGTCGGCCGGATCGAGGAGTCCGCCCAGGGGGCCGCGGGGCCCCAGCGGCCCGAGCGGGCCGTAGACGCCCAGAGGCCCGACGGGCCCGAGAGGCCCGTACACACCGCCGGCCTGGAGCTGCCCGGAGACTCCGCCGATCGCGGGCAGATCTTCGCAGTAGGCCTCCTGGCCGACCGGACCGGTGGGACCGAGCGGTCCGGACTCGTCCAGGACCGGCCGGGCGACGATGCCCCAGGTGTCGAGCAGCGACGCGAAGTACGGGTGGTGCCGCAGGTGGTCGAGTTGCGTCTCCCAGTACGCGCTCGCCTCTCCGAGGGGCCCGTACCGGCCGAGCGGCCCCCAGGGACCGAGCGGCCCCAGGTGCCCCAGTGGTCCCACCGGGCGCAACAGCGCCTCTCCGGGCTCGCCGTCCGCGTACACGGCAGGGTCGACCGGCGGCTGAAGGGATGTCATCAGCGGCTCGGCACGGTCGTCCGCGTCGCCGTCCATGGTCAGCTGCCGCTCCACGGTGGTCGCGCTGGTCCACGTCCAGTCGGGCATGGCGGACGACCCGTCGACGACGCAGGGCCGCTCGGCCGGTGTTTCCGCGGACGCCGGCCGAGCCGCTCCGAACAGCATGCCGAGGCTGCTCAGCACGACCAGCGCCCGCCGATGCCGGTTGAGGACCACCGATTCCCCCTACGAGTCAACTCACTGTGTGCGCACCCGTGTTCGGTGCGCCACCGATGGTGACACGTCGTGGTCGCCGGGGGAGTGGTGCGTCTGTCAGCCCGCGTAGTCCCAGTGCTGCTCGTCCGAGCCCAGGCAGTTGTAGATGATCACCTTGGTGCCGTTCGCGGTGCCACCGCCGCCCGCCGTCGACATGCACTTGCCGGCCTTCGTGTTGTACCACTGGTGGGCGCCCGAGTAGTCCCACCTCTGCTCGGCGGCGCCGTTGCACGTCCACAGGATCACTTCGGTTCCGTTCGCGGTACCGCCGCCACTCGCGAGAGAAAGGCATTTGCCGCTCTTGAGGTTCCGGATCTCGCCCGAAGGGGTGGCGTGGAACCAATACTGCTCGTACCCGCCGTTGCAGCTCCAGATGATGGCATTGGTCCCGTTGGCCGTGCCGCCGCCGCCCTCCAGTGAAAGGCACCGTCCGCTCTTGTAGTTCACCAGGCTCGAGTAGACATCCACCGCGTTCGCGGAGGGCGACCCCACCGCCAGGGTCGCGACCGCCAGGGCACCCGTCGCGAACGCGGCCCAAGACTTCTTGTGCATGGGAGAGAACCTTCCGTCCTGCGAGTCGTACCAACGTGGCGATCTTGACTCACCGAACAGATTCCTGACCATGACCCTTCTGGTCATTCACCATCGAAGTACGGATGAAAACCAGGTGAACCCGAGCTTGCCGGAATTCCCCCACGGGACGGTCGCTTGATTTGTTCGCCCCGAGTTGGGTGAAAGATTCAGCCGACGGCGCTCGCATCGGCGCAGCGGGAACAGTGGCAGGAAATACTCATCCGCTCAGCACTGCCGGGCGTGCACGGGGCTGTTCGCGACCTCTTCGGGACACTTCTTGTGCGGCTCGCGCGTCCGACGGTCGCGCCGCCAGTCGTACGCGGCCAGGGCGAGCGACGTCAGCATCATGACGAGGGCGACGCCCAGCGCGATCACCACGGCACTCTGATAGTCGTCGTTCCGGTCGAGCACCAGATAGAAGAGGCCCGGCAGCGCCGCGGTACCCACCGCGGCGCCGAGCCGCTGCCCGGTCTGCAGGGCCCCGCCGGCCGCGCCCGCCATCCGGACGGGTACGTCCCGGAGGGTCATGGTGATGTTGGGGGAGACCACGAAGCCTCCGCCGACGCCGCCGATGAACAGCACCGGGGCGGCGATCCAGGGAGCGGTGTCCGGCGGCGCGAAGCGCAGCAGCAGAGCGGTCCCGCCCAGACCGGCGATCACCCCCGCGAGCCCGCACACGGTGAGCAGACGGCCCAGCCGGTCCACCAGCCGGCCCGCCACGACGGCCGCGCCCGCCGAGCCCAGGGCGAACGGGGTGACGGCGAGGCCGGAACGCAGGGGCGAGAAGTGGAGGCCGTGCTGGTAGTAGAGGGCGAAGACGAGCCAGACGCCGCTGAAACCGATGAAGTAGAGCGTGCCGACGCCGGCGCCGACGGCATAGCCGCGCACCGTGGTGAACAGCCGCGGATCCAGCAGCGGCCTGGCCCCACGGGCGACGAGACGCCGCTGCCGGCGGACGAAGACGGTGAGGACCGCGAGGCCGACGAAGAACATCCACCACAGGCGGGCCAGTCCGCCGGCCTCCGCCTGGACCAGCGGATACATGAGCGCGAAGACGCCGAGCCCGAGGAGCAGCACGCCGAGCACGTCCACCTGCCCCTTCGTCGAACGTCGTGTGCGGGGCAGCAGACGGTGAGCGAGCAGGACGGCGAGGATCCCGATGGGAATGTTGACGTAGAAGATCCAGCGCCAGCCGTTCTGGGTCTCGGCCAGCGCGAGGATCGTGCCGCCGACAAGAGGGCCGGAGGCCGAGGAGATGCCGACCGTCGCACCGAAGTAGCCGAAGGCGCGCCCGCGTTCGGCGCCGCGGAACAACTGCTGGATGAACGCGGAGTTCTGGGGTGCCATGAAGCCCGCAGCCAGCCCCTGGGCGAGGCGGGCCACCACCAGCAGGGTGATGTTCGGGGCGGCACCGCAGGCGGCGCTGAAGAGCACGAAGCCGCAGAGGGCGAGCAGGAAGATGCGACGGCGGTCCAGGGCGTCGCCGAGCCGGCCCGCGGTGACCAGGGCGAGGGCGAAGGTGAGGGCGTAGCCGGACACCACCCACTGGACCTGCGCGGCGGAGGCGTGCAGGTCGTTCTGGACGGTGGGCAGCGCGACCGCCACGATCGTGACGTCCAGCAGACTCATGAAGCCGGCCACCAGGGTGACCCACAGGGCCCGCCACCGGTGCGGGTCCGGCTCGTACTCGTCCTCCCGGGCACCGGGGTCCCGGTCGCCCGCTCCTGACACCGACGCTGTCACATGTGGTCCTCTCGCAGGGCCCGACCCGGGCGAACAGGTTCCCCGGTGGCGGCGCGTGCACACCCGGCCGCCTCCCATTGGGCCATGTGCCGCACCACGGCGTTCGCCTGTGTGCCTCACCGCCGGCCCGAGGCCCCGACCAGGAAGGACGGGCGTTTCGGGTGAGATCGCGGGATCTCGGGGAAAACGCTGCGGCAGCCGACGGGAGGTTGCTGTGAAGGGTGGAGATGTGGAACTGGGCGAGTTGCTGGCCGCCGCGGAGGGGGCACCGCCCGGTGAGTCGGTCGACGTCGTGTCACGCGATCTGCGCAAGCGGCTCGGTGCGGAGGGGGTGTCCTTCCTGTTCGTCGACCTCGTCGGCCAGCGCCTGGTACGGCTCACCGCGACAGGAGGGGAAGCCGCCGACCTCGACGATCCGATCGCCCTTCAGAACAGCGTCTACGACCGCGTGCTGCAGAGCCAGCGCCAGCACGTGGAAGCCGACGGCCAGGGCGGACGGCGCGTCATCACACCGGTCTCCAACCGGGGCGACTGCATCGGCCTGCTGGAGCTGACCCTGCAGTCCGCCGACGACACCGTGCTCCGGCAGGTCCGCGACGCGGCCCACGCGCTGGCCTACATCATCGTCACGGACCGGCGTTTCACCGACCTCTACCATCTGGGCCGGCGCACCACCGAGACCAGCCTGGCCGCGGAGATCCAGCACCAGCTGCTTCCCTCGGCGCCGTGCTGCGAGGCCGCCCAGTTCACCCTCGCGGGCGGGCTGATCCCGGCCGACGACATCGGCGGCGACACCTACGACTACACCCTCGACCGCGACACCCTGCACCTGTCCGTCACCGACGCCATGGGCCACGACACCAACTCGGCACTGCTGGCCACCCTGCTGGTCGGCGCACTGCGACGCGCACGCCGCAGCGGCTGTGACGCCCTGGCACAGGCCAACCACGCCCACCAGGCCCTGCTGAGCCACAGCCGGGGTCTGGCCACCGGGCAACTGCTGTGCGTGGACCTCGAAACCGGGCTCTGTGAACTGGTCAACGCAGGCCATCCCCGGCCGATGCGGTTGCGCGACGGCACCGTCGAAGAGGTCGAACTGGCGGTCAACCTGCCCTTCGGCGTGGTGGCACCGAGCCCCTACCGACTCCAGGAACTCCAACTGAGACCCGGGGACCGCCTGGTCCTGCTCACCGACGGCATGCAGGACCGCGGTGCCGCCGCCGTCGACCTGCGGGCGCTCGTCCACGACACCGGCACGCTGCATCCGAGAGAAGCCGTCCGAAGCCTGACCGCCGCGGTGCTCGACGCCTGCCACGGCAACCTCAAGGACGACGCCACGGTCCTGATACTGGACTGGTACGGCCGGCCCGGTGTCAGAAGAGCGTGCGTCACGCGGCGAGTGTCTCGTCCTCCTGGGAGAGGTTCACACGGCCGGCGCCGTACTGCTCGAGCAGCGCGTCGGCCGTGCGCAGAGCCTGCTCGACGGTGCGGGCTCCGGTCATCACGCACAGCGTGTAGGACGAGTCCTCGAGATCCCGGCTGGTACGGCCCGTGGGGCGCACGTCGTGCTCGATGCGCGCCTGGGCGAAACGGGCCAGTACAGCGCGCAGTTCCTTCTCCGCCGGAAGGATCATGGTGATACCTCTCCCCTCAAGGCCATCTCGCGGGCCGGTCGACCGCACCGCGACACAGTGGCTTCACTCACGGCGTCCGGCCCCACCGGGCAGCGCCGAGCAGATCTTCAGGTGCCCCGGATCAACAGCCCTATGCCCTCGTGCCGGCCGTGCCGCAGAAACCCGTCGTACGGGCCGAGCGGCTGCGAGGCGCGGGACCGCTCGGTAAATTGGGAGACGGGCACGGTGTCGGACTTCCACCGGATGCGGGCGCGTCGGCCGTTCCGACAAGGAGCCGAAATCATGGCCAAGTCCGTCCGTCTCGGCATCATCCGGGTCCGGCACGACACCACCGTGCCCGTCATCCCCGACCCCGCCTGCATCACCACGCTCATGACCGGCGACCACGCCCTGCTGCGGTTCTGGGAGGACACCAGCCTCGGTCACCTCGACTTCGTCGACTCGTCGATGTTCCCGTGGGTCGACATGACGCTCGGGGCCGACACCTCCCGGGCCGCCCAGGCCCGCGCCGCCGTCGACGCGCTGCGTGCCCGGTTCCCCGACCCCCCGGAGTGGCCCGGCCTCAACGGTCTGATCGTCATCACCCACCCCGGACAGCGGGCCGTCCCGAATCCCCAGGCGGGGCAGCCCGGCCAGCCCGCCACGATCACCCAGGGCTTCGACGGCGGCGCGACCTCGGTCGACGGGCTGCCGGTCGCCGTGCTGCCGGTGATGTCCAGCGACCTCACCTTCATGTGCCACGAGGTCGGCCATGTCCTCGGCCTGGACCACACCTTCGGGCTCGACAACAACGGCACCGACTGGGATCCGGCCGACGCCACCGTCGTCGTCGGCCAGGAGTACGGTTCCCCCTACGACCTCATGTCGTCGGCCACCTTCGCCGGCCGCTTCCTCGGCCCGGGGCCGTTCTACTCCGGCCTGCCCACCTTCACCGGACCGCCGGTCGCCGGCTGGCCCAACCCCGGGGCGTTCGCCATGGGGCCCCACCTTTCGCGCGCCAACCTGCACCTGTTCATGCCGGACGCGCTGACCGGCCGGGTGATCGAGGCGCCCTTCCCCCAGCCCGGCGCACCGTTCACCGCGCGCATCGTGCCGGCGTCCGCGCCGAACGGCAGGTGCCTGCTCGTGCTGCGTCCTCCCGGCGAACCGGCCGACGGGGTGGGCCGGGTCTACGTCGAGTACCGCGTCCCGGAGGGCTGGGACGCCGGCATGGACCCCCTGGGGCCGAGCCTCTCGCGGGAGGGAGTGGTCGTCCACTCGGTCGTCGACATCGCCGGCAAGGGGCCGCGCGCCTGGTACCGGGGATCGGTGCCCACGGCGTCGCCGGACACCGATGTCGCCGTCGCGACGACACCGCTCGTCGTGCGCACCGTGGCCGTCGATCCCGGGCGGCAGTGGGTGGACCTGTCGGTCACGGCGGGCGCGGCGAAGGCGGTCGAGATCGTCCGGGGCCTCCAGAGCGACGACGTGGTCGGACCCGTCGGCGAGGTCCGGGAGACCACGACGCCGTGCGGCGACACCGTGCGCCGGGGCACCTTCGCCACCTCGACGACCGCCCGCCTCGGTCTGCGCGCCTCCGGCTTCGGCGGCAGCGGTGAGCCCGTCGACCCGCAGCCCACGATCGCCTGGACCGTCGGCGGCGTGCCGCTCGCCGCGCCGAGCGGCAACGTCGGCATCTCCGTGGACGGCAACGCGTTCACGCTCGACTACTCGATCGAGCCGGTCATGTCCGAGCTCACGCTCACCTCCCGGGGCGGGGAGCGCTACGAGGCGCCCGCGGTGGTGACGGTCGGCGGGGACGGGACGACGGCTTCCGCCACCGCCGTGTTCACCGCCCAGGGGTGGGCCGAGGGAATCCATCCCGAGGACGTCGAGAGGTTCGGTGACTGCCTGCGCCGGATCACGGAGCGGTACCGGCGTGTGCCCGCGCCGTTCCGCAGGCCGTCGCCCGAGCCGTGGAGCGATCCGGCGACGCGCCGGCTGGCGGAACAGGCCTGGCTGAGGCAGGCGTTCAAGCTGATCGCCCAGCCGCCGGACCTCGACGCCACCGGCCGCGGCGAGCTGAGCCGGCTCCTCCAGGTGCAGGCCTCGCCCACCGCGTTCATCGACGCGCTGAAGGAAGGGGCCGTCGACCACAGCGTGTCGGAGGCGGACCTCACCGACTGGCTCCGCAACCCCGAGTTCACCCCCTATCCGGCCCTCGCCCAGTCGCTGCTGCTGAGGCTGGACAGCACACGGCTGAAGCGTCCGGTGTTCCTGGACGTCATCGCGTTCAACTACGAGAACTCGCCGGGTGAGCCGTCGCCGCGTCTGCTGGAGGACGTGGACACGGGCGTCCTGGAGGCGGCCGTGGTCGAGGGATGGAACGTCCGGTACGGCGAAACAGCCTCCGAGTTCGGTGAGTTGCTGACGTGAGGATGCCGGGCGCGCCGGGGGGCTAGGCGATCGGGAACTCCAGCTCGGGACGATCCCACGCCACCGCGGGCGGGTTCGCGGAGACGGTCCCGGTGAGCAGCGCGCCCACACTGCGATAGAAGCCCTCGGCCGGAGGATGCGACACGACGCGGACACGGTCCAGCCCCGCAGCACGCGCCTGGGACCTCATGTGCTCGACGAGCAGCCGCCCGATGCCGCGGCCCTGCGACCCGTCGGCGACGAAGAGCAGGTCCAGCTCCGGCGGCGCCAGGACCAGGGAGTAGAAGCCGAGCACCCGGCCCGCGGGATCACCGGTGTCGACGGCCACGAAGACCCGGTGGGACTCGATGTAGTCGGGACCGACCCGGTAGCCCGCGACCATCGCCGCGTACGGTCCCCCGTAGGCGCGTGAGCCGCGCACCAGCCGCGTGAGCCGCTTGGCGTCCCCCGCGACGGCCCGTCGTACGGCGGTCGCTCGGGGCGTGGGCGTCATCCTCGGCATCGTGCAGAGGGTACTACGCCCCCATGGCCGCCCCGGGTGCTCGCCCTCCGCGCGGCAGTCACAGACGTACGACGACCAGGGCGATGTCGTCACGGCCGCCGCCGGCCAGTCCGAGACGGGCGAGGAGACTGTCCGCCAGTAGCTCCGGGGCCAGATCGCCGCACTGCCCGAGGGCTTCGGTCAGCCGGTCGATACCGGCGTAGATGTCCTCGTACCGGCGTTCGATCAGGCCGTCGGTGTAGAGGACGAGCGTGTCGCCCGAGCAGTAGGTGGCACTCGCCTGCGGCCGGGGCACGTGCTGGGGCCGGACGGCGAGCGGCGGGTCGGTCGCCTGGTCCAGCAGGGTGCTGGTGCCGTCCGAGCTCAGCAGGATCGGGGGCGGGTGGCCGGCGCTGCTGTAGATGATCAGACGGCTGGTGGGATCCACCAGCGCCTTGACCACGGTCGTGTTGAGGGCGCCCTCGACGGAGCGGGAGTACAGACCCAGTACCTCCAGCGCCTGAGCGGGTCGTTCCAGGGCCCGGACGGCGGCGCTCAGGGCGCTGCGGAGCATCCCCATGACGGCGGCGGCCTCCAGCCCGTGCCCGACGACGTCGCCGACCGCCACGGCGAAGCGGCCGTCGTGCAGGTCGACCAGGTCGTACCAGTCGCCGCACACGTTCAGCGATCCGGTCGCGGGCAGGTACCGGACCGCCACGTTGTCGTGCCGGGCCAGGTCGGGTGCCTGGAGCATGGCCTCCTGCAGGGCGACGGCCACCTGGCGTTCGCGGGTGTGTGCCTGGCGGAGCTCCTCATTGAGCAGCTGCAGCTCGCGCGCCCTGGCGTACAGCTCGGCCTCCAGGGTCTCCCGTTCGGTGAGCACCGACAGCAGGTGGGTGTCGGTGCCGCCGGCGCGGGACTGCACGAACGCGGTCACGTCCTCCACACGGTGGATGATCCAGTGCACGTTCCCGTCGGGGCCGAGGATCGGGGTGTTGATCGGGGACCACCAGCGCTCCTCGAAGGACCCCGGCCGGCTCATGACCGGGATGTCGTACCTCTGGAGCGCCATGGTGTCCGGGGTGCGGGAGGTGAGCACCCGGTGCAGGGACGCACCTAGATTGCGCACCCCGTCCGCGTCGGGATCGGCGGGGTTGTCCGGGAACGCGTCGAAGACGAGCTGTCCGATCAGGTTGTCCCTGGTCCGCTGCGTGGCCTCCAGATAGGCCTGATTGACCTCGACGATCACCAGGTCGGGATCCAGTACCAGGTAGGGGCTGGGCGTGGCGGCGAACAGCGCGGCGTAATCGATGCCTGGCACGGTCACTGTCCCCCTCCTTCCCTTCCGGGCACGCGAGCGCCAGGGCACTGTGGTGAATTCCGGACCGGCCGCGCCGCTCCGCCGGGGG
>Ga0247820_10000691_pt1 | contig 18375 bp, 19 predicted proteins | sample 13C_Glucose_Day1_2_FD_192480 | JGI IMG/M metagenome (GOLD analysis project Ga0247820, IMG submission 192480) | Soil microbial communities from agricultural site in Penn Yan, New York, United States - 13C_Glucose_Day14 | ecosystem: Environmental > Terrestrial > Soil > Agricultural land | place...
AACCAGCACGGCAGCCGCGGAGCAGCGAGCCCATCCCGGCCAGCGGCCGACAGCTCGCCCGGTACGGCGGAGGAGCGGCGCGGCGGGGGTCACCTGCCCATTCTTGCGTGCCGCGGGCGCGTGCCCGGCTCGGCCCGCGCACCGGAGCGCCGGGCCCGCGAGATGACGCGCACCGGAGCGCCCACCGGGCGTGCCTGGCCTGCGCACCGGCCGGGGCGGCGGGCCGGACCGGGGGCCCCCCGCCGTAGCCTGTACCCCGTGATCCGCCGCGCCCTGTTCCTCCTCGCCGGCCTCCTCCTGGCCCTCGGAGCCGCTGCCGCCCCGGCAGCCGCCGCTGACCACCCGGCTGCCGAGCCGGCCAGCACCAGCAGCTCGATCGTGCTCATCGGCACCGGCGGCATCACGTGGACCGACGTCTCCGAGACCGAGACGCCGGCGCTCTGGTCCTTCCTCCGGGACGGTTCGAGCGCGGCACTGTCGGTTCGGTCGGTCAACACGAACACCTGTCCCATCGACGGGTGGCTGGGCCTGTCCGCCGGCCAGCGGGCTGCCGCGCCGGGCCCTGACGGCAGCCCGGAGCGGGCGACGTCGGAGCCGTGCCCGGCCATCCCCGTGGTCGAGAGCGGCTTCGTGCCGGGCTGGAACACCTACGTGCGCGCGGCCGCGGCCAAGAAGTTCGACGCGCGCCTCGGCCTGCTCGGCGAGGACCTCGCCACCCAGGGCACCTGCGTCCAGGCCGCGGGCCCCGGCGGCGGGGTCGGCGCGGCCTACACGAGCGGAGCCGCACCCCGGTATGCCGCGTTCGACCCCACGACCCTGACCTCGGCCCTCGCGGCCTGCCCGGTCACGCTCGTCGACGTCGGGTCCGTGCGCGACCCCGACGACGTGGCGCCGGGGGAGAAGAAGAGTCCCGGCTCCCGGGCCGCGCAGGTCAAGGAGGTCGACGCCCGGATCCAGCAGGTTCTCGAGGCCTCCCCCGCCGGCGCGGACCTGGTCGTGGCGAGCCTGTCCGACGCCGGCATGACCGAGGGGCTGCGCCTCGTCGCCGCGAAGGGCCCGCGGTTCGGCCCCGGCACGCTGGAGTCGCCCTCGACGCGGCAGCCCGGCCTGGTGCAGGCCCCTGACCTCACCGTCACCCTGTTCTCGGCCGTCGGCGCCGACGTGCCGGGCGAGCTGGGTGGGGCTGCCCTGCGCCGGATCCCCGCCGAGAGCAACTCCGAGGCGGCCGCCCGCGAGCGGCTGCAGTCCCTCGTCGACTACGACCAGGCCTCGCACGAGGTGCATGCCCTCGTGCCTCCCTTCTTCAACGGCGTGGTCTACACGCAGCTCGCGATCTACGCGTTCGTCCTGCTGGTCTGGAAGCGCGACTTCGGCTCGCCGGAGTCCCGCCCCCGCCTGCTGCGGATCGTGCGCCGCGTGGGGGTGGTCGCCGCGACCGTTCCGGCGGCCACCTTCCTGGCCAACCTGCTCCCCTGGTGGCGCTTCCCACTGCCGATGCTGGCCGTGGTGGCGAGCGTCGCCCTCTTCGTGGCAGTCATCTCCGCGGTGGCCCTTCTCGGCCCGTGGGGCCGGTCGCTGCTGGGTCCGATGGCGGCGGTGTCCGCAGCGACCATGGCGGTGCTGGCGCTGGACGTGATGACCGGCTCACGGCTGCAGCTGTCCTCCCTCATGGGGCTGCAGCCCGTCGTCGGCGGTCGCTACTACGGGATGGGCAACACGACGTTCGCGCTGTTCGCGACCTCCACGATCCTGCTGTGCATCGCGGTGTCCGACCGGTTCGTCCGCGCCGGCCAGAGCCGGCTCGCAGCGGTCGCCGTCGCCGCCATCGGACTCGGGGCCGTCGTCGTCGACGGTGCGCCGGGCTGGGGCGGCGACGGCGGCGGCCCGCCCGCCCTGCTGCCCGGCCTCGTCTTCCTCGTGCTCTCGATCCTGCAGGTCAGGATGACGTGGAAGCGCGGGGCCCTTCTCGCCGCGGTCACCGCGGGCCTCTTCCTCCTCGTCGGCTTCCTCGACTGGCTGCGGCCGGTGGAGGACCGCTCCCACCTCGGCCGCTTCTTCCAGACGATGCTGGACGGCGGCGCGTTCGACATCATCGTCCGCAAGCTCGAGCAGAACCTGTCGATCCTCTTCGGGAACTACCGGCTCGCCCTGCTCGTGCCCATCGCGCTCGCCTTCGTCATCTACGTGCTCGCCCGCCCGACCTCCTGGGGCTCGCGCGCGCTGCAGCGCTCCTTCGACCGCGCGCCGACGCTGCGGCCCGGCCTCATCGCCCTGCTGATCACCCTCACCATCGGCTTCGCGATCAACGACTCCGGGGTGGCGGTGCCGGCCAACGGGGCACTCATCGCGGTGCCCCTGATCATCGCGGTCAGCGTGACGACGCTGCTTGACGAGGCTCGTCAGTCGGGCGCGACCCGCGCCGCCCGACGGCGGTGAGGGCAAGCCACACGAGCAGCCCGAGGTACGGCGCGACCCGGCGGCGGAACCAGAGGGTGAGCTGCTGGACGTCCGGGGTCATCGCCACCACACGCCCGGGCACGTAGGCGAGCCCGAGCACCGTGAGCCGCGCGAGCAGCACCAGGTCGAGCGCGGAGGCGGCCAGAAGAGGCAGCGCGGCCCAGGTGAGCTGGTCGTACCACGGCAGCGAGTAGGGCGCCGCGACGGCGTAGGCGGTGCTCAGGACGAATCCCCACCGCACGGCGGCACCGGCCGTGCCGTCGGGCACCTGACCGGCCGTCAGGCGCCACAGCAGCGTTGCGAAGACCACGAACATCACGATCGACGCGGCGAAGACGAGGGTCCGCACGGTCGAGGGGTCGACCCTCCCGGTCAGCCCGTCGACCGCCAGCCGCCACGGAGTGGCGAGCGACACCGACCGCCTGGCCCGGCCGAGCTGCTCGAAGACATGCGGCCCCGCCCACAGGTGGAGCGGGATCACGACGACCAGCGTCGTCCCGACATAGGCGGCCGCCCGGCGCACCAGGTGCCGGCGATCGTGCTGGAACCACGCGAGGAGCACGGCGAGCCCCACGACACCGAAGGTGATCTTCGTGCTCACGGCCAGCCCCGTCAGCGCACCCGCGGCCACCGGGCTCCGGGCGGCGAGGACCAGCGCGGCCAGGGCCAGGGCCGCCGCGGGGACGTCGAGGTGGGCCCCGAGCACGCCGATGCCGAAGGCCACCGGGTTCGCCGTCCACAGCACGTCGACCCGCACCGGGTCGGCGGCGGCGCGCAGCAGCACCCAGCGCACGGCGAGCCAGGCGAGCACCGTGATGACCTGCCACACCCACACGGTCTGCCGCATGCTGTCGCCGCCGAGCAGCGAGCTCACCAGGTGCAGCACCGTCGCGAAGGGCCCGTAGACACTGACCGTCTCGGTCCACGGCGGCTCGACGGCACTGGTGACGGGGTCGGTCCCACTGGCCCAGTCCTCAGGCGCCACGAGGTAGGGGTCTCCGCCCTGCGCCGCGATCCGGCCGTAGGCGGCGTAGTTGGTGTGGTCGGCCGAGCCGAACGGGCCCGTGAGGAGGGCGACCACGGCCAGGGTGAGGGTGCCGCGCCAGGTCCAGGCCCGTGCGGGAGGCCGCAGCAGGGCCAGCGCCACCGCAGCACAGCCCAGCACGTATGCCGCGGCCAGCAGTCCGCTCGTCAGCGCCGAGGACGGCGCGAAGGACAGCTCGCCCGGGGCCCACCCACGCGGGCCCAGTGGGGGCTTCGCGGCACTCGGCCCCATGAGACCGATCGCCAGGAGGATCCCGAACGAGGCCGTGAGCAGCACGCGGCGGAGCACGTCGAGGCCACCCGCCGCCCCTCTGGGGGCCCGCGGTCGCGTGGCGGTACCGCCCTCAGCCCGTGACACGCCGCAGGCGACGGTAGGCGAGGGCGAGGGCGACGTCGCGGTACTGCCGGGCCCGGTGGAGATGGCCGCGCCAGTCGGAGCCGCTGACCCGGTGGTGCAGGTCGCACGGCACCTCGAGGACGCGCATCCCCGAGAGCAGGACGTCGATGGTCAGGCCGACCTCGACGCCCCAGCCCCGGGCAAGGGGGGTGGCTGCGTCGAAGGCCCTCCGGGAGATGCAGCGCATGCCTGACAGCGGCTGGACTGCCCGGAAGCCGGTGAACTCCTCGATGCCGGCCCGCGCCAGCCGGACGACGAGGCCGCGACCGCCTCCGGGGTTCTTCTGCGGCGGGAGGGTGGCGATCGTCATGTCGGCCTGCCCGGAGGTGACCGGCGACACGAGCACCGCGAGGTTGGCGGCGGAGGCCTCGAGGTCACCGTCCACGAAGAGCAGCGGCCGGCGCTCGGAGCTGCTGGTGCCGGCACGGCCTTCCTCGAACTCGACCCGCGCGACGTATCCGGCCCCCGTGGTCATCGCCGCGGCCTTGCCCCGGTTGCGGGGGTGTCGCACGACCTCCGCGCCCGCGGCCCGGGCCAGCTCGGCCGTCGTGTCGCTGCTGCCGTCGTCGACGACGACCACGAGGTCCACGCCGTCGATGCCGCGCACGGCCTCGACGGTGGCCGCGATGCGGGCAGCCTCGTCCTTCGCCGGGATGATCGCGGCGACGGCGGTGGCGGTCATGGCATCAGTCTCTCGGGCAGCGGCTCGGCACGGGTGCGGCGCGCCGCTCAGCGCAGGGTGACCTGGCGGCTCAGCAGCCCGGACCGGGCGCGGCGCTCGTCCGCGGTCAGGGGTTCGTCGGAGGCGACGGCCGCGGCATACCTCGTGCCGAAGGCGGCGAGGGCGTCCTCATAGGCGTCGGCGTCCTTGTCCGGGTCGAGGTCCCAGACCGGCACGAGCAGGCCGCAGGCGCGGAAGGCGCCGAGCAGGCGGGTGCCCTCGCCCAGCCCGCTGTCGCCGGCGGCGTGCAGCCGGGCCAGGGCGTCGGTGGCGACGTCCTCGTCGTCGCCGAGCACGAGGCGGATGTGCGTGCGCTCGCCGATGCGGACCCAGTAGGCCGAGGGCAGCGCGGCCATCTTCGTCGTCGGGACGATGGACTCGTTGGCCCGCTCGAGGGATGCCTGCCCCTCGGCGTCGAGCTCGCTGTCGCCCACCCAGAAGTTGAAGCCCTCGTGGACCGTGACCTCGAAGTCGTCGGAGGTGTCGAGGAGGTCCTGGAGACGAGGGGTCTCGGCCGTGGCCGGGGCGACGGCGGTGACGGGGGTCCCCTGGTCCGCGGACGCGGCCGCGAGGAGCGACACCGCGAGGTCGCGAGACGCGTCGCCGGAGGCGGACCCGGACTGCGTGCCGATGAAGACCGTGCCGTCGGCGCGGTGCAGCCCCGGCCACGCCAAGGGGAGCACGGTGGCAACCGTGGCCTCCGCCGGCGCGCCCTCGGGTGCCTGACCCTTCTTGAACCGGACGGTGGCCGTGGCGGCGGGGAGGATCTCGCGCAGGGCGACCCAGTCGGTCTCGCCGGGCAGTCCCTCGAAGGGGCGAGCCGCGAAGGGGGCCGGCTGGACCTTGGCGCGACGGCTGGACTGGTCTGCAGTGGCGCCGGACTTGCGGCGGCGAGATGCCTTACCCATGGGGCAAACCCTAGTGGGCCAGCGGGAGGCTGGTGCTGCTGGCGGTCGCGAGGCCCGGCTGCGAGCGCCAGGACCGGCCGTGACGAGGCGTCGTCAGCGGCTGCGGCGCCGCGACGGACCGCCGAGGGAGGCCCACACCGTGCTGCCGTTGCGGTCGTCGGACACGCCCCACTCGTGGGCCAGGCTGCGCACGATCCGCAGCCCGCGCCCCGAGGGCGCCCACACGGTGCGAGGGGCCGGTCGGGGCGAGGTGTCTCCGCCGCCGTCGGTCACCTCGACCTCGACGACTCCCGCCTTGACCTTCCAGTGCACACGCAGGTTGCCGTCGCCCAGCGGACGGGCGTGCCGGATGGCATTCGAGACCAGCTCGGAGACGACGATCTCGGACTCGTCCACGGTGGTGGTGGGGACACCCCTGGCCACGAGGTCCTCGACGAGGGCCCGACGGACCCGGGAGACGGAGGTGGGGAGCCAGGGGACGCGCAGGGTGCAGCTGTCACCGTTCGCAGGAGCGGCCGCCGCGAGCCGCTCCGGCGTCGAGGCAGCGGCCATCGACCGGCCCCGCCGCCCCTGCTCATTCACTGCTGTGACCCCACTGTCCCCACTGTGTCCGTTTTGCGTAGGGGAAGCCTACCTAGTGGCTTTCACCGCGTCGACCACCTCACTCGGACGATTGCTGATGATGGCGTCCACACCCAGCTCCAAGCACAGCCGGACGTCCTCTCGGCGGTCCACGGTCCAGACGTAGACCTCGTGCCCCCGGGCCTGCTGCCGCTCCACCGTCTGGGGCCATCGCCGCACGATGTTGATGTCCAGCCCGACGGTCTCGACCCCCTTGGGCAGGGAGCCGTCCCGGAACCGCAGCGGCACGCTCTCGTGGATGAGGAACACCGCCGGCACGTGCGGGCTCAGCTGGCGCATGCGCTGGACGGCGAGCTGCGAGAACGACATCATCCGCACCCAGTGGCGGTCCGGGTGCGCGGGACGGTCCAGGCCGAACTCGGCCAGCATCTGCGCCAGCTGCCTCTCGACGAGCCCGGCGTACCGCGTCGGGTGCTTGGTCTCGATCGCCAGGCCCAGCGGCCGTTCGGACGCGGTCGCCACGGTGAGCAGCCGCCGTAGCGTCAGCAGCTTGTTGCGGTCACGGTCCGGCATCTCCGCGTCGCCACCGTGCACGGCCTTCCACGACCCCCAGTCGAGACCCTCGAGCTCGGCGAGCTCGAGGGTCGAGACGATCCCGCGACCGTTGGACGTGCGGTTGATCCGTCGGTCATGGACGCACACGAGGTGGGAGTCGGCCGTCAGGCGCACGTCGCACTCGAGGCCGTCGGCCCCTTCGTCGATCGCCCGCATGTAGGCCGCGAGCGTGTGCTCGGGCTCGGCGCTGCTGGATCCCCGGTGTGCGATGACAAGAGGCGTATGCCGTGTGGCTCCGTCGCTGGGCACGGCCCATAGCCTGCCACTCCCGTGCGCCTCGCGCAGGCGGACCCGGGCACGGCACGCCGGACGGGTGCGGCACAGTGTCCGTGTGCGGCACACCGCGAATCACATGCGAGCAGCCCGGGACGTTCCATGGGGGTGACGCTGCCCGCCTTCCAGACCCTCGTCGACGCCCACTGGCGTGACGTCGCCCGGCTCGCCCACGCCCTCGCTGGACCCGTGGACGGCGACGACGTCGCGCAGCAGGCGTGGACCCGGGCGCTGGCTGCCTACCCGACGCTGCGGTCGGCGCGGAACCTCCGGGGGTGGCTTCTCACCATCACCCACCACTGCGCCATGGACGCGCACCGCTCCCGAGCCAGGCGCGCCGTGCCCAGCGAGGACGTGGCCGCGCTCGTCCCCGGCGGCGTCACGCCCGGACCGGAGACCGGGCTGCCGGACGGCGACCTGTGGGCGCGCGTGGCGCTCCTGCCCGAGCGGCAGCGCGAGGCGGTCGTCCTCAAGTACGTCGCCGACTTCGACCACACCACCATTGCCGCCGCCCTCGAGACGACCCCTGCCATGAGCCGGCGACTCGTCAGCGACGGCCTGGCTGCCCTGAGGAGGGAACTGCTGTGAACCGCATCGACCCCGAGATGGCGCTGGCGGAGTTCGCGCCCGCCGTCCACCCGCCGGTCCTGCCCGCCAGCGACGTCTCGTACGTCGTCGAGGACACCCCGATCGGCCGGATGCTGCTCGCCCGCACCAGCGACGGGGCCCTCGTCGCGAGCTCCTTCGTGGCCGACGACCTCGCGGAGTCGCGGGTCCTGGAGCGGATCGCGTCACTGGTCTCGCCCCGGGTGCTGCGCCTGCCGCGCGAGCTCGACGAGGTGCGTCGCGAGCTCGACGCGTTCCTGGCCGGCTCGACCCGGGGCTTCAGCGTTCCCACCGACCTCGCGCTGGCGACGCCCTTCCAGCGCGACGTCCTCCGGCGCCTGGCGGCATCGGTGGGGTACGGCGAGCGCACCACCTACGGCGCCCTGGCCCGCGCGGTGGAGCGCCCGGCGGCCTCGCGGGCGGTGGGTGCGGCTCTGGGGGCGAACCCGCTCTGCGTGGTGCTCCCCTGCCATCGCGTGGTCGCCTCCTCGGGCGCGCTGACCGGGTATGCCGGTGGGCTGGCCGCCAAGGAGTACCTCCTGCGGCTGGAGTCCGGTCACCAGACGGCCTGACTCCGCACCAGGCCCGCAGGTCCGGCCGTCGCCGCCCCCTCAGCCGCGCCCGGCCTGCTCACGAGGCGTTGCCGGCTGCCTGCTCAGGGTCAGGCGTTGGCCCGCAGGTACCTGCCGAAGTGCGGCACCGTGAAGGCGATCCGGCCGCGCTCACCGGAGTAGATCAGGCCCTTCTTGAGCAGGGCGTCGCGCGCGGGCGAGAGGGACTGTGGCCGGCGGTCGAGGACCGCCGCCACCGACGAGGTCGGGACCGACTCGGTCTCGTCGAGGTCGTCCCCCTCCTCCTCCACGATCTGGAGGGCGGCGTCGGCCATGGCCCGCAGGTACTCGCGCTCGGCCGGCGTGGCCCGCTCGTAGCGCGACCCGAAGAAGCCGACGGCGAGCTCGGCCTCGGCCTCCGGTGCCGCGACCCTGACATCCTCCGCCGTGATCGGGCTCTGCGGCGCGACGTCCCAGGCCACCTTGCCGTAGGCCTGGACGAAGAAGGGGTAGCCGGCGGTCGCGGCATACAGGGCCTCGAGCGCCTCCGGGGTGAACTCGGCGTCCTCCTCCTTGGCTGGTGCGCTCAGGGCCCGGTCGGCTGCCGTGCGGTCGAGGCGGTCGATGCGCTGGTACCGGAACAGCCTCTCGCTGTAGGACTTGCTCGCCGACAGCACCGCCGGCAGGTGCGGCAGCCCGGCGCCGACCACGATGACCGGCAGGCCCGACTGGCTGATCTCGTGGCACGCCGCGCAGATCGCCGAAACGTCGTCGGCCCCGAGGTCCTGCATCTCGTCGATGAAGATGGCGACGCCCTTGCCGACGTCGGCGGCGAGCCCACCCACATCCGTGAGCAGCTCCACCAGGTCGATCTCGATGTCCCCGGAGTCAGCCCGGCCCGCCACGGCGGGGGCGTCGATCCCGGGGTTCCACCGCTCTCGGAGCTTGGCGTTCGGGGCCGCGTCGCGCTGGGCGAACGCCTTGATGACGCCGAGGACGTGGTCGACGTCGTCGCCCTGGGGGTGCCCGAGCTCGCGGACGGCGACGTGCAGCGCGGCGGACAGCGGCCGGCGCAGCCTCTGGTCGGGCCGCGCCTCGAGCTTGCCCGTCCCCCAGTGCGCGCGCACGGCCGAGGACCGCAACGCGTTGAGCAGCACGGTCTTGCCCACACCGCGCAGGCCGGTCAGGACGATGGAGCGCTCGGGCCGCCCGCGGGCGATCCGCTCCAGGACCACGTCGAAGGCGCGCAGCTGCTCGTCGCGACCGGCGAGCTCGGGCGGCCGCTGGCCGGCGCCAGGGGCGTAGGGGTTCCGAATCGGGTCCACGATCGCAGGCTATGGGGCTTTCTAGCGCCATCCCGAGATTTGCGCATACAGCGCGAGCCAGCGTGTCGCGCCGCGGGCCCGCCTACCGCTCGTTGCGCCGGCGCACGATGTGGCCGACCACCCCCGGGACCCAGCCCTGCTCCCGCCGAAGCCAGCGCACCGCCACGAGGTTGGTGGGGACCACGACGAAGCCGCCGCGCGGGCCGCCGGCCACGGCGAGGTCGGTGCCGAACGCGTCCGTCACCACCTGCCACCGCAGGTCGGTGTGCCGGTGCAGGTGCTCGCCGATGCCCAGCGCGAAGCGCTCGACGATCCGCTCATGTGGCTCCCGTGCCCCCTCGCCGGCGGACTGCCAGGCGCCGAACGCCGCATCCAGTCCAGCACCCAGAGAGGCCAGGTCATCGACGTCGACCCCGGCGTTCGCGAGCTCGTCGACGGCAGCGGCGATCCGGTCCTGCTCGGCCGCCGGCACCTTCTCCAGCACCGGTTCCAGCGGCAGGTCGCCCGTGCCACCGTCTGTGGAGACCAGGGCGCTGGACCCGGCAGCCTCGGCGGACCCCGCCTCGACCGTCGCCGCGTCGCGGCTGCCTCGCCTGAACCACGCCATGGCGCCAGCGTAGTGAGAAGCAGCGGAACCGGCCGGTCGACGGGGACCGGCCTGTCGACGGGACCAGCCGATCGACGGGCCAGCCGGTCGACGGGACCAGGCGAGCGGCCGGAAGACCGGAGCGGCCGGCCGAACGCCGGGTGCGGGCCGCTAGATGACCCGCGGCTCGCCGCCCTCGGAGACGACCGACTTGCCGGCCGCCAGCCAGCCCTTCATGCCGCCCTCGAGGTTGGCCACGTCGAAGCCCTGCTGGCCCAGCCACGCCACCGCCCGCGAGGAGCGCCCGCCGCCGCGACAGGTGACGGCGAGGGTCCCGGCATCCGTGTCCGGCAGCTCGTGCAGGCGCGACGGGAGCTCGCCCAGCGGGATGTGCAGCGCTCCCGGGGCGTGCCCGGCGTCCCACTCGTCCTGCTCGCGCACGTCGAGGATGACGGCGTTGTCGGCCATGTCAGCGTTCTGCACCTGGGGGATCTCACTCATGGGCGACATCCTGACATCCGGTGCCGCCCCGGCGCGGGAGGGGCCACCCGCCCCGCGCTCCTGCGCCCCCAGGGGCCGCGCGTGCGGTGTCCGCTCTGGACGGACCGTTCGGCGCAGGTCGCCAGGCAGACGCCAGACGCCAGTGCGCTCAGTGCAGCTCGCCGAGGATCGCGGCGTTGAACTCGGCCACCCGGTGCGTCGTGATGCCTTCGCTCTGCTCCTGGGCGAGCGGGTGCTCGCTCGGCTCGAGCTCGACGAGCGGGACGAGCCCGGGGGCACGGGTGTGCACCTGCGTGCGCAGGCCGAGGGTCTCCGGCTCGTAGGGCAGGTCGCTGCAGAGGTACCCGAACATCGGCGGCAGCTTCTCCGCGCGGTCCGGGTCGTCCCAGTGCTCGAAGACGAGCTTGAGGCTCTCCCCGCTCAGGGAGACCCACACCGACCACGTGAACGTCTCGGCACCGCCGACCGGCTCCAGCAGCGGCAGCACGACGTGGCCGCGGAGGAAGAAGTGGGTGCCCACCTCGGGGTCGACGTCCGGCAGGAAGCAGACGTCGGGCGTCAGCTCACCGGCATCGCGCTGCGTGGCGCCGGCGACGTGCCAGTTCCACGGCGCGTCGGAGCCGAACACGGTGGCCAGCCCGCGGTGCGCCTCTCCGCACGTGGCGCAGGTCCAGGACGTGTCGTCAGGGGAAGTCACTTGAGCAGCCTAGACATCCGGCGGTCGGCGAGCGGCTTCCCCCCGGTCTGGCAGGTCGCGCAGTACTGCAGGGAGGAGTCGGCAAAGGACACCTCACGCACGACGTCCCCGCACTCCGGGCACGTCTCGCCCGTGCGCCCGTGCACCCGCATCCCCGCGCGCTTCGCGTCCTTCAGCTCGGCCGCCGGCTTCCCGGACGCCGCGACGACGGCCGCCGACAGCGTGTCCCGCAACGCGGCATACAGCCGGTCCACGGCGGCATCGTCCAGGCTCGCTGCCATGGCGAACGGCGACATCTTGGCCACGTGCAGGACCTCGTCGGAGTAGGCGTTGCCCACCCCGGCGACCACCGACTGGTCCCGCAGCAGGCCCTTGATCTGCGCCCGGCGGTCGCGCAACAGACCAGCGAAGACGTCGCGGGTGAACTCCGGGCCCAGCGGGTCGGGGCCCAGCGAGGCGATTCCCGGCACCTCGCTCGGGTCGTTCACGATGTATGCCGCGAGCCGCTTCTTCGTCCCAGCCTCCGTGAGGTCGAATCCCGATCCGTCCGAGAAGCGCACCCGCAGCGCGATGGGGGACTTGCCCGGGCGCAGCACCGTCGTCGGCATGGTGTCGCTCCAGCGCAGCCAGCCGGCGCGGGCGAGGTGGAAGACGAGGTGGGTCCCGTCGCAGTCGAGGTCGATGAACTTGCCGTGCCTCAGCACCCCGTCGACGGGCACACCCGCGAGCGCCTGTGGCGGGGGGTTGAACGTCTTGAGCACCGAGATGGACCCGAGCTCGACCCCGGTGGTCGCCAGACCGGCGGTTCGGGTGGCCAGGAAGTCGACGAGCGCCTGCACCTCGGGTAGCTCTGGCATGGGCTCATTCTGCCCGCAGTGACCCACGAACGGCGGGTGAAGGCGAAGGGCGCACGTGCCCGGCTCACCGACAGCGGCGCGAGGGCCTCTCAGCGGGCGAGGGCCACCCGCACCAGTCGCAGGAGGCCGTAGCCGTCGGCGGCCCGGCACACGGGGACGTCCCGGCGGTGCCGGTGGCGGGGGGCGAGCTCCTCGTTGGAGACGGGGATGCCGTGGCTGAGCACCTGCTCGGCGGGTGAGAGCTCACGGATCGCGATGGCCTCGACGCGGTCGGGCCGGTCCTCGGCGAAGTCGCCGTAGATCTTGGGGTCGTGCTGGCCGTCGTCGCCGACCAGCACCCAGCGGATGTTCGGCAGCTCGTTCGCGAGCCGGTGCAGGCAGGCACGCTTGTGCTCCTGGCCCGACCGGAACCAGCCGGTGTTCGTCGGGCCCCAGTCGGTGAGGAGCAGCGGGCCCAGGGGGTACCCGTGCCTCTTGAGGAACCGGTTGAGGTGGGGCGAGGTGTTCCATGCTCCGGTGGAGACGTAGACGATGGGAGCCTTGGGGTTCTCTGCGAGCAGGGTCCGGTACATCGTGGCCATGCCGGGGACGACGTGGCGGGCGTTCTCGGTGCGCACGAAGGTGTTCCACGCCGCGATCAGGGGCCGCGGAAGGGACGTGCTGATGACGGTGTCGTCGATGTCGCTGACGATCCCGAAGGTCTCGTCGGACCCGATGATCTGGACGGCGGCCTCGACCGGCTCGGCTCCCACGGCCTCGATCACCGCCTCGTGCCAGCCGGGCGCCAGTCCGTGGCCCTTGATGCTGACGTCGATGTAGCCGCTGCGGTCGCTGCGGGTCTGGAGGGTGCGTTCCCCGACCGTGATCGTGACGGGGACGTTCATGGCCGGGGCCGTGATGAAGGCGCGCCAGCCCCGCTGCTCCTCCTCCGCGGCGCGCAGCTCCTGCACCGGGGTCTCGGCATCGGCGCCGGGGTGTTCCTCGGGGCGACGCGTCAACAGCACCCGCCCCAGGACGCGCACGAACGTGTCGGAGCCATAGCCGGTGTGGCTCACGACCCGGGTCCGCCAGCCGCGTCCGCGCAGTACGGCGTTCACACGACGGTGCCAGGCGTCCTCGACGATCGATGCGGCGTGCGGTCTCGACATGGCCAGCACCCTACGGCCTGGCCAGGACGCTCCTGAACTGCTGGAGCAGGTGGTCGCCGCTGACCCCCGGGCCCTCGAACTCGCTGAGCTGGTCTCCGTGGCTGACGAGAAGGGTCGGTCCGCGGCGAGCCCCGAGGTCGCGCGCGAGGCTGAAGTCCTCGTCGGCGAGCTCCGCAGCCTTGACGGATCCCGCGAAGAGCTCCACCGCCGCGGCGTCGAGCCCGAGGTGACGGGCGATGCGGGCCACGGTGGTCGGGTCGGACAGGCTCTGCCCCGACCAGAAGAACGCCCGGTGCACGGCCCACAGCACATCGATCGGTCGTGACGGGGCGGCCGCGAGGAGCGCGACAACGGCCGCAGCGGCGTCCCGTGAGGAGAGAGTCATCGAGCCGTCGGCCAGGGCCTGCCGGTACCGGGGGCCGAACCCCACGCCGGTGCAGCGCTGGATCGCCAGCATGGGCGGAGGGGTGTCGGCGATCGGCGTGTCCGAGTAGAGCCCGACGTTGACGACCTCGAGGTCCACCTCGGCCCCGACCCGCCCGAGCAGCTGGGCCAGGGCCGGCAGGTAGCCGTAGGACCAGGGGCAGTACGGATCGAAGAGGTACACCATCAGCGGGCGGTCGACGGGCTCGAGCGGCCGGTCCCGTCTCGTGCCCGGTCGTGGGGCGCGGTGACGCAGTCCGCGGGCCCGCCCGGGGCTCTCATGGACGCACCAGGAGCGCAGGCGGTGGCCGGGTGCGTCCCGGTGACTCCGCCGACAGGCAGGACAGGGGTTGGGTCGCAGGTCAGTCACGCGCGACGACCCGTCAGGCTGCGCCCGCCGTGGGTGAGGTTGCCGTGGCTGTGGCAGCCAGGGCTGGGGGAGCCACCGCTGTGGTCGACGGAGCCGTTGTCGGTGCGGGGAACGATCCCCTCATCTCCGACGATGGCCCGGTAGAGGTTGGCGGACACTGTGTCCACCTCTCCCTCGGCAACCACCAGGCAGCTCCGCCCCCAGGCCCGCCAGACCGCCTCCGCCGAGCCTCCGTCCCGCGCCAGGAGGACGGCGGCCGCGGGGATGAGCACGGAGAAGGCGTCGATGCGCTCCTCCCCTCCGAGGCGGGGCAGGGCGGTGTCGAGCACGTCCGGTGGCACGCTGATGACGAGCGGCTTCTCGGCCGCCTTCAGGGCGCGGACGAGGTCACGGGCCTGGGCCACCGTCAGCCCGTGGACGTCGTCGTGCCAGTGCACGACGTCGTACAGGTCCGCTGTCTCCTCCACCCAGCGCCAGTCGCCAGCGAGGCCGGAGGCCGCAGAGATGAAGACCACTCGCGGCTCATCTGACCGCGTCACTGGGGCAGTCGCGTCAGTCATGAGGCCCTCCTTCAGCACAAGAAACAACCGGGCAGACCACGTGTCGTGGTCGTACCCGGTTGCTTCAGGTCCTGCGAGCGTAGCCCACCTCAGGCGCTACGGGGAGTCTGCGAGGCTGCGATCTGTCCCGTGACGAGCGCTCAGGCGGAGACCTCGTCGTCGGTGATGCCGCGGGCCCGGACCTCGCTGACGAGCTGGGCGGCGAGCGCGCGGAGCTTCACGTTGAGGCGCTGCGACTGCCCGCGGAGCAGCTCGAAGGCCTGCTTCTCGTCGACGCCGTGACGTCCCATGAGCACGCCTTTGGCCTGCTCGATGACGGCCCGGCTGGCCATGGCCTGCTCCATCTGCGCGGCCACCTGCCGCGCCCCCTCGACGTCCACCACGGCGCCCACTGCGTCGGCCGCACGAGAGGCAGCCATGCGGACGAGCTCGAGGTCGGAGTGGTCGAAGGCGTGGCGAGCGTGGCCGTAGAGGTTGAGGGCACCGAAGCAGCGGGTCCCGGACAGCAACGGCACCGCGAGCAGCGACTTGACGCCGTCGTCCTGCACGGCGGCGGTGAACATCGGCCAGCGCTCGTGCGCTCCGCCGAGGTCGACGAGGTTCTCCCGCTGGTTGCGGAACGCGTCGAGACACGGCCCGTCGCCGACGGCGTACTGGACGGCGTCGATCTCCAGGGTCCGGGCGGTCGTGTAGGCAGCGGTACGCGGGCGGTCCTCCATCACCACGGTGACACCGACGGCGTCACAGCCGTCGATGTTGTCCACGACGGTGAAGACCAAGGTTTCGAGGTAGCCCCCGAGGTCGTCCAGGGAGGTGAGGACGCCTGAGAGATCGGCCATCACCTGTGCGGCGGGGGTGTCGGACGGACCCGGCAGTCCTCGCTGGGACTCCATCATGCAGTGCTCCTTCGCGTGCAGCGGCGGCTCAGATCATGCCGTCACGCACAAGTGGACCACGGGGAGGCTGTCGGAGGGGGCTGCCGCGACGGACTTGCCCCCCGCCGAGACAGCCGGTCACCCGGAGGAAGCGCCAGCGTGCCACCGTCGCGGAGGAGACGACGGTGGCACGCTGGCCCCCTGCAGACCGCAGACGCTGCTACGGCCAGATCGAGGCGACCAGCACCGAGCGCAGACGGAAGGTCGCGGGCATGCACGAAACCTGCCAGCCGCACGGCATACGGACGGCGAGCGGCCGGTCAGGTGTTGACCAAGATCCGGTATGCCGTCGGGCAGGATGGCCCGATGGGCCACCTCGCGAGCACGAAGCGTCCCGTGGCCGCCGTCATCGGCGGCGTCAGCTGGAACCAGGTGATCGACGTCCCACGCCTGCCGGTGGGGCGCACGGAGACGCTGTTTGCGACCGGGTCCCGCGAGGGCATCGGCGCCACCGGTTCGGGCAAGGCCCTCAACCTGGCCCGGCTGGGCTTCGACACCCGGCTGCACGCCCTCGTCGGCGACGATCCGGAGGGGGACCGCGCCTGCGCCGAGCTGCAGGGCGCCGGGGTCCGGCTGCAGCGCGTGGCAGACCCGGCCGGCACCGAGCGACACGTCAACCTCATGGACCCCGAGGGGCGGCGCGCGAGCGTGTACGTCAACGCCGGGACGCACGACCCGCTCGACGACATGGTCTCCGAGGCAGCCCTGGCCGCGTTCGTGTCGGGCGCCGACTACGTCTGGGTGAACCTGGCCAACTACGCCCGGCGAGTCCTGGCCCCGTTGGCCGCGCGTGGCATGCCGGTCTGGGCCGATGTGCACGACTGGGACGGCCAGAGTGACTTCCACCGCGACTTCGTGCAGGCCGCGCGCTACCTCTTCCTCTCCGACGAGGCACTCGATGACCCCTTGGGGTTTGCCGCGCACCTGGCGCGCAACCGGGCGCTGGTCGTCGTGACCCATGGCCGGCGCGGCGCCACGGCGCTCCTGCCCGGTCACGACCCGCTCTTCGTCCCAGCGCTCCCCGTCGACGCGCTCGACCCGAACGGCGCCGGTGACGCGTTCTGCGCCGGGGTTGCGTACGGGCACAGCCGCGGCTGGGACTGGCCCACCGCCCTCGGGGCAGGCGCCGCCGTCGCGGCCGGGTGCGTGGCCAGCCCCCACCTCGCGGATCCCGGACTCAGCCCGGCATGGCTGGAGCGCAGGCTCAGTGGCGATGGCTGACGACGTCTTCCGCAAGGGCAGCACGTCCGCACCGCGGGACTACTTCCGCTGGGAGGCGGCGGGGCTGGCGTGGCTGGGCGACGCGCCCGGCGGGGCGGCCGTGGCGCAGGTGCTCGAGGTGGGGGAGGACCACCTCGACCTGCGCCGGCTGACCTTCGCGAACCCCGACCCGCTCATGGCCGAGGCGTTCGGCGCCGCCCTGGCCCGGACCCATGACGCCGGTGCGCCGGCGTTCGGGGCTCCGCCGCCGGGCTGGGAGGGCGATGGCTTCCTCGGGCCGCTCTCCGAGCCGCTCCCGTTGGCCCTGCCTGCGTGCGGATCGTGGGGCGAGCTCTATGCCCAGCAGATCCTCGCCACCCTCGCGATGGGGGTCGATAGAGGTGTCTACCACCGATCCGATACAGCACTAGTCGAGGCAATCGCCCGACGGCTCGCCCGAGGCGAGTTCGACGATGGTGTCCCGCCGGCCCGGATCCACGGTGACCTCTGGTCGGGGAACCTGCTCTGGACGCGCGAGGGCGCCGTGCTCATCGACCCCGCCGCGCACGGCGGCCACCGGGAGACCGACCTCGCGATGCTCGCGCTCTTCGGCTGCCCCCACCTGGAGTGGGTGGTCTCGGGCTACCTCGGCCAGCACCGGCTCGATGCCGAGTGGCCTCAGCGGGTGGCCCTCCACCAGCTGCACCCGCTGATGATCCACGCGGTGCTCTTCGGCGGCGGCTACGTCCGGCAGAGCCTCGAGCACGCCCGGCGCTACCGCTGAGGGCTACCCCTGCCGCTCGAGCAGGCCGCGGGCGTAGGCCGCCTGGCCGACGTGCTGGTCGTCGTCGTTGATGACGCTCACCAGCCGCACCCCCAGGGTCACCGGCGGGTCCCAGCGCTCGTCGACGATCCGCCCGAGGTCCTCTTCGCTCAGACCCGAGACGAACGCGACGCTCTGCTCGTGAACGGCGTCGAGGTAGCCGGTCAGCAGGCTGGGCTCGACCCGCACGCGGGCCACGTCGCCGGAGCTGTGCCCGTAGCCGGTGTCGCGCGCGTCGAACGGGAGGCCGAAGCGGTGCTGCCAGCCGTCGCCGGTCCAGACCTGCTCCCGCCCGGCGACGTGCGCGATGTGGTCGTCCTGGATCCGGGCCAGGTGCCAGACCAGCCACGCGATGGAGTTGGCCCCGGGCGCCGGCACCTGGGCCAGCTGGTCCTCACTGAGGCCCTCGACCACCTCGTGGGCGCCCTCCCGGACGCGGTTGAAGGAGTCCACGAGCAGCTCGCCGAGAGTCATGCTCCCGATGGTAGGGGCGGCGGCGTCACGGCAGCAGCAGGGCGGAGTCCCCGAACTCGTGCCACAGATAGCCCCGCTCGACCGCCGCGTCATAGGCCTGCTGGGTCAGTCCTGGCCCCGCGACCGACTCCACGAGGAGCAGGTGGGACGCTTCGGGGTTGTGCCAGCCCGTGATGAGGCCGTCGACCACGCGGGCTGGGTCCTGGGGTGAGACCACCCGATCGGTCCATCCCGCCCTGGCGTGGACCAGCCCGTCGGCCGCGACCGCCGACTCGAGCGCGCGGGTCACGGTGGTGCCGACCGCGACGACCCGACCGCCCGC
>Ga0247820_10000692_pt1 | contig 18353 bp, 9 predicted proteins | sample 13C_Glucose_Day1_2_FD_192480 | JGI IMG/M metagenome (GOLD analysis project Ga0247820, IMG submission 192480) | Soil microbial communities from agricultural site in Penn Yan, New York, United States - 13C_Glucose_Day14 | ecosystem: Environmental > Terrestrial > Soil > Agricultural land | place...
GCCGGGTGGCGGTGGAGGTGGGGGAGGCTGCCGTGGTCGGCACCTGCAGCGAGGTGTTCCCGGTGTCCCTGGGCTCGGCCTCCGTCGCCGGCTCGGCTGCGCTGCGCACAGTGAGACCAAGGGTGAGGCTTGCGGCGGCGATGCCAGCGCCCAGGCCTGCCAGGAAGCGACGGCTCTTCTCGGGAGTGTTCTTGGCCAACACAGGCGATGTCCTCCCCCTGCCGTGGCCAGCGGAGTCCGCCCGCCTCAGTGGATCCCACGGTAGGTAGCGCGACTGCGCGTTGGCACCGCCCTTGGTTCTAGGACATCGGCTGACGTCACCCAGTTGCAGAAGGTCTACGTCTCGTCCATCAGAGGCCGAGAAGAACAGACATGAACATCGTTGTGCCACAGCGTTATCCGGGTGCCTGCTACATAGTCTCCGAGGGGCCCGGATGAGCCATGGACGCCAGGCGGCGCTGGCCCGTCACTTGACCTACAGACCGGTCGCGCGACCGGTCGTCCTCGCCTCCTGAAGGGGGTGGTCGGCGTGCAGACTGCCGCGTGGTTCGAGGGTGCGCTCCGCCCCGAGGTGGTGGCCGCACACTTGAGGAGGAATGTCCCGGCCCTTGCCGACGGGTCCTGCGAGCTGGTGCACTGCCGAGTGACCCGGATCAGATCCGTTCCGCCACAAGGGTCGTGGGCGGCAACGTATGAGCTGGATGTGGTCGGTCGCGAGGATGCGCGGGCGCAGACGGTCGCCGCGCGCGGCATCATGACGCCACCGGGGAGTCCCCTCCCGCCGATCGCCTCGCCGGGCAGCCCCCTGGGGTCCGAGGGCTGGGGCTGCGTGCTGCGCGACCTGCGTCTGGTGTTGGAGGTCATCCCCTTCGACGACAGTCTTCCGGGACTGGCCCTCCTTCTCGATCCGGTGGAGGGAGCCCAGCTGCTGGACCAGGCACTGCACGGCAGCGGGGCGCTTCCGGCCGGCGTCGCGGTGGCAGGGTGTGCGGCCAGGATCGCGAGCCACAAACCCGGTGTTCGAGCCACCGTGCTGTGCACGCTGGGCTGCACGCCCAGCGGGCACTCCGGCCCCGACGCCGTGGTCGTCAAGGTGCACAGTGACGAGGAGGGGGAACGCGGGCACCGGGCGATGGAGTCCCTCGCGGCCTCACCCTTCGTGGAGAGCAGCTACGTGCACTTTCCGCGACCGCTCGCCTACGTGCCCGAGCTGCGCCTCTCCGTACAGGAGCACATCGCCCACGCGGGTTCTTTGAAGGACCTGTTCCACATCGCCTTCGACGACGGACGCGACCGCGTGATGCCGGCCCTCACCGCGGGGGTGGAGGCTGCCGCAGACGGCCTCGCCGCCCTACACCGGTGCGGCAGCCCGCATGGCCTGTCCGCGTCGTGGGACGACGAGGTGGCCGCCGTGAAGATGAAGCACGAACGACTGATGTCGGTCGTTCCTGAGCAGGGGGACCGGCTCGGCACAGCGCTCGAGCGCATCGAGGTCGGCGCCCGGATCGTGGCGGCCGACCCGCTTGCGCCAGCCCACGGCAGTTTTCACCCCGCCCAGGTCCTGCTGACGGACAGCGGGGTGGCATTCATCGACTTCGACAAGAGCGGCCAGGCCGAGCCCGCATCCGACCTTGCGGCCTTCACCACCAAGCTGCGTCACATGGCAGCCAACAAGGTGGACACCCACGGCTACGACCCCTTCGGCGCCTCCGAGTCAGCGGTGGAGGACCTGCGGGAGGCGTTCATAGGGAGGTACCAGCGCATCGCCCCGGTGTCCGAGCCCCGGTTGGCGATGTGGGAGGCGCTCGAGCTGTTCTCGCTGGTGCTCAGTGCGTCCAAGAAGATGCTGGGTCCCCGCACCGACAACTGCATCGCGATGCTCGAGCAGCACCTCCGCAGCCACGACATCTGACCCCAGCTCCCCGCGTGAGCAGCCCACCTGCCCAGGTGATGAGCAGAGGGCGCTCCGCTGCGTGGCGCACGTCCCCGGACTCTGGCCGAAGCCGAGCCGGGAACGCGCGCCCGGGGTGCCAGCAGTGCGCAGGCGGCGGTGCAGTGAGCCGGAGGCTGCCTCGTGCGCGAATCATGATGTGGTTCTACTGGCGTCGTGGGAGCGGGAATCCTGGGCTGCCTCGTCGTGCGGCGGCCGGTGGGGAGATCGCTGCTGGACCTGGTCGTGAGCGAGAGGACGGTCAGCACCCAACTCTCGAGCATGCTGCGCACGACAGGCACGACCAACCGCGTCGATCTGACCCAGGTCGCTATGCGGGGGGAGTGATCAGAGCTCAGGCGGGGCGTCCACCATCCCGCTGATGCGCAGCTGGTGCAGGAGCACCGCCAGGCGTGGCTCGACGCGCACCAGGCGCACCTTGGTCCAGGCGTGCAGCATCCCGGTGACGAGGTCGCAGGTCTCCCACATGAGGACACGCTGCCGCGACACCTGTCCGTACTCCAGGTAGGCCGCAAGGAAGTCCTCGCAGAGGCCGTCGAGCAGGGCGAGGTTGTCCGCCAGCGGCTGCCCGGACAACGGCTGCCCGGTGTAGATCAGCGAGCTGATGCCGATGTCCCTGAGCTTGGCCCGGAACCTGCCGAGGTCCAGGGCGGGCTCGGCCATCGACGCACCATCGAAGTCGATGAACCCGAGGGATCCCTGGTGGAGCAGCACCTGCGCCGGACGGAAGTCGTGGTGGGCCGGAACGATCGGGTCTGCGGGGTACTCGAGGCCCATTTCCGCGAGCCGCTCCAGCAGCGGCTCGGCAGCGCCCTCCAGCTCGGGGACCGTCAGCGCGAGCCTGTCGATCACCTCGCGGACCTCGGCGATCTCGTCCTCGAGGGTGGCGGTGAGCCCGTAGACCGCGCCCGACTGGTGCAGCGCCGCCAGGGCACGGCCCGTCTGGGCGAGCTCGACCCTGAGGGCGTCGATGAGCTCGGGCGAACCCTCCGCGAACGCGTTGCGGGCCAGCTCCTTGAGGGTGATGTCCTCGGGAACAGGGCCCTGGACGAGGATCCGCTCCTCCGGCAGGTACGCCAGGGGCTCGGCCATGTCCAGCACGCCGCGCCACGACGAGGCCTTCCAGAGCTCGGTCATCGCCGCCCACGCCGTCTGGCCCTTGTCTCCCTGGTGTGTCTTGAGCACGACCGGTGTCGGCGGTGGCGGCTGGCTGTGGTCGGCGTAGGTGACCCCGACGACCACGGTGCACCGGCTGCCGGGCTTGTAGCGCACGACCACCGGGTCGCAGGAGGCGATCGTGGCGTCGGGGTAGCCGGCGGCCCGGATGATGGGCTGCAGCAGCTGTGCCGACGCCTCGGGCTCGACGAGCATCGGCAGCGCCGGCAGTGCTTCGTCGCTCTCCTCGTGGCGCAGGGCCAGCCGCAGGTCGGGCATCCAGCACGACCAGCCCTCCTCGCCGAAGGGGACGTCGTCAGTGGACGTCGGCTCGGGGGAGGGCTGCTGCGACGGCGCCCAGAGGTTTCCCACGAGCACCACGTCACGCGGTTCTGCGCCCAAGGGCGACACGGAGAGCTGGTAGCGGGCCACCCACTCCTGGTCCTTGGCGCGCAGGCGCTGCGGGGTGCAGGACAGCAGGGTCAGGCGCCCGTCGGCGAGTTCGGGCACGTGCCGGACCAGGCTGTCACCCACTCGTGCCCCATCCATCGGCGCCGCGAGCCACTCGGGGAGGGCGGCGAAGGCGCCGAGGGAGGCGACGACGGGGTCGGTGTCCGAAAGCAGCGTCATAGGTCAACCCTCCGGGTGTTGGTGGAATCGAGCAGGCCCAGCGCCAGCTCGACGCGGTAGTCCTTGAGCTGGCGGCATGCGCGCAGGGCGGTGCGGGCCAGAGTCGTCGTCTTGTAGAGCGCGATGCGGTCGGTGGCCTCCGCTGCGGCCGCCGTCCGCGGTGTGGCCTCGCCATAGCCACGCAGGAACGCCCTGGTGAGGTCGTGCACGAGGGGAGTGGCTGCGTCCCCGCCGCGCTTGACGGCCAGCAGTTCGAGGTGGGCCAGGAAGCGACCGAGGTCGAGGGCCGGGTCTGCCCAGCAGAGCGTGTCCAGGTCGACGACGGCGACGTCCTGCCCGTCGAGCAGGACCTGGGCAGGCGTGAAGTCCCCGTGCGACAGGACCATGTCGGGGCTCGCCGTGGCAGACCTCATCGGACCCTCGGTCGCCCTGCGGACCAGGCTTGCCACCTCTGGCCAGTACTGCGCCACGAGCTCGAGGTCGGCCTGCAGGACCGAGCGCTCCAGGGCCACGGAACGCACCGGCGCCGTCGTGCGGTCGCTGCCGTGGAGTGCGGCGAGGGCGCTCCCCGCTGAGCGCACGGCGTCGTGCAGCGCTCTCAGGATGTCCGCCGACGCGCTGCCGTCCGGTGGCGCGCTGCCGTCCGGCGGCGCTTCGGCGCTGTCGAGGACCTGCGCGAGCAGTCGGGGGATCGTGGGCTCGCCCGGAAGCGCGTCGGTGACGAGGAGACGCAGCGAGGGCGCGTAGAGGACCGGCCGAGGGAAGCTGGGGAGCTCGCGGTCGTGGTTGCCCCGGGTCCGGGAGGCCAGGGCCTGGAGGAACCCCTCGACGATGTCACCCCCCGAGCCGGGGTAGACCTTGCCGTAGAACGTCGTGGCCAGGTTGTCGGGAGACGGCCCGGCTGGAGAGGCGAAGGTGTAGCGCAGGACGCAGGCGCCCTCCCGTGGGTGGTGCACGACCTCGATCACCGGGTGCTGCTCGGTCCGGGGGGAGCACGCCAGCAGCGCCACGGTGTGGGGGTTCATGGCACGACCCAGCGTGGGGAGGTCGGGATCTATCGGGAACGCGTGGAGCGCCAGGCCCGCCCCCGGGACGAGTGCTGTGGGCGTGCGCCACGGACCGCCGGCGGCGCTGCGGACCAGCGGCCGACGTCCGAGGCGCTCGTGCATGTACTCCAGCGCGGCGTCCTGGCTCGGGTGGAGGCGCCCGAGGACGGTGTGCCGGGCCCCGGGGCCGTCCTCGGCCCCCAGCTGGACCTGGTACCTCAGCGAGCAGGTTCCGTCGGTACGCAGCCAGAACGTCCCTGCGCGCACGCCGTGGACGGTGGTTGCCCTGGGCGCGAGCAGGGTGCCGATGTGACGCGCGACCGCGTCCTCGTCCACTGCCTCCTCGATCCCGGGCAGCCTGGCGTGCAGACCCTGCACCAGACGGGCGCCTCCCGCCAGGGGCTTCGCGCCCACCAGCGCCGACCGTGACGGCCCCGGCTGAGTGTGCACTGAAGGGGCGCCGTCTGTATCGACCGAGGTCTTGGTGCTCGCAGCGACGTCCCCACCCACCGCTGCGTCGATGTCGGCGGTGAACAGCGCGGCATACGGTCCGTCCGCACGCATGAGCTGGGCGTGCGCGCCGGACTCGACGATGCGCCCCCCGGCGATGACCAGGGCGCGGTCGGCGTAGCGGATCAGGCTCGAGTCGTGGGAGATCACCACGGTCGTCGTGCCGCGCATGAGGTCGCGCAGCGCACCGACGACGCTCTGTGCGGACTCGGCGTCGAGGCCGGTCGTCGGCTCGTCGAGGATGAGGATGGGGGCGCGCCGGATGAACGCCCGCGCAATGGCGATCCGCTGGCGCTGCCCTCCGGAGAGGGTCGATCCCCGCTCCCCGAGCGGCGTCTGGTAGCCGTCCGGCATCGCCATGATGAAGTCGTGGGCGTTGGCCATGCGGGCGGCAGCCTGGATGTCCTCCTGGGTGGCGTCGGCTATCCCGTAGCCGATGTTCTCGGCCACGGTTCCGCTGAGCAGCACGGTCTCCTGGAGCACAAGGCTCACCTGGCTGCGCAGGGAGGCGAGCGTCAGGCCGCGCACGTCCATGCCGTCCACGAGCACCTGGCCCTCGTCGGGGTCGTAGAGCCGGGGGACGAGCTGGGCGATCGTGCTCTTGCCGGCGCCGCTGTAGCCGACGAGCGCCACGACCTCGCCCGGAGCCAGGTCGAAGTCGATGTCGTGCAGGGCTGCAGGGCGTGAGGCGTCCTTCGAGCCGTCCTCGCGCTCGGCGGGGTAGGCGAAGCTCACGTCCCGGAAGGTGAGGCGGCCCTTGAGAGGCGGCGCCGGGAGGGCGTCCGGCAGGTCACGGACGACGACCTCACGGTCGAGCAGGTCGTCGATGCGCTCGACGCTCGCGAAGACCTTGCCGATCTTGTACCACTCGCTGACGATCTTCCGCGCCGGCTTGAACATGTTCTGCAGCAGCAGGACGAAGAGCACGAGCGTGCCGACGGTGATTGCGCTGCGGTCGACCAGCCACACGCCGAGCCAGATGACGGCGGCGATCGACAGCGCCTCCACGAGGGCGATGACGAAGCTGAACTCCGCCTGGATGTTCGCCGCCTTCAGCGAGGCGAACATGCTCTTCCCGGTCTGGCTGGAGAACTTCTCGAGGTCGACGGTGCCGCGGCCGTAGCTCTGCACCAGACGGATCGAGGCCAGCATCTCCTGCGCGGTCGAGGCGAGGTCGCCCTCGCGGTCGCGCTGGGTCTTGGACGCGACCTTGATGCGCTTGGAGAAGAGGCTCGAGACGAAGGCCAGCATCGGGACCACGACCACGGCGACCAGCGCCACGCTCCAGGACTTGACGAGCAGGAAGGCGAAGCTCCCCACGAGGACCATGAGGCTCCCGAGGATGTTGCTGACCGACTTCACGACGAAGTCCTCCACGACGAGGACGTCACCGGTCACGCGGGTCAGGACGTCGCCGGTGCGCTTCTTGTCGTGGTAGCCGAGCGGAAGCCTCTGGAGGTGCGAGTACATCGCGACCCGGATGCTGTAGCCGAGCGAGCGCCCGCCCCGGGCCATGCAGACCTCGGTGAAGGAGTCGGCTGCGCTGTTGATGGAGGCGATGAGGATGATCGCCACGGTCAGCACGAGGACGGTCTCGAAACGCTCGGACCCCAGGATGGGGGGCAGCCCCTGCTCGCGCATGCTGGGGCTCGCACCCTGCAGGTAGTCGATGAGGACCGCGATCGGGTAGGGCTCGAAGACGGCGGTCACGGCCTCGATGAGCAGGAAGAGGACGCCGAGGACATACACCTTGCGACCGCCCCTGTACCGGCGGAACAGGCGCACCGTACGGCGGAAGTCGCCCGAGGGCGCCCGGTGTTGTGGGTGGTGGGCCCGTCCTGAGGTCACGCTGCCTCCCTGAGGTTGTCGAGGCATCTCTCAGCCTCCCAGATCAACGCCCCCGCCATCGGGGAATGGGGCGCACGGGCAAAGGCCCGAAGGGCCTTGCGCTCCAGCGCCACCGCTTCCTGCCACTGGATGCGGGCCGGGTGCCGGTCGCCGGCGCTGCTGTCGAGGTACGCGCCGGTGAACAGCGCACCCCGCGCCGCGGACGTGCGGGCGGACGGCCGCCCCCGACCTGCCAGGTCGTCGCGGATCTCCTGCTGGCGGAGCGTGGCGAGGAAGGTGCCCACGTCGGCGGCCTGGTCGGAGACGCCGCAGTGGTCGAGGTCGAGCAGGTACACCCGGCCGTCCCCGATGAGGAACTGGCTCGGCTTGCAGTCGCCGTGCACGGTGCCTGCCCGGGCGGGAGGGAGGTGAGCGTGGGTGCTGATCAGTCGGACAGCGAGGTGCGCTGCGGCACGTCCCACGTGCGGGTCGACCGTCGCGATCCGGTCGGCCCGCTGCCGGAACCTGAGCAGCTCCTTCTCGACGGGCCGCTGCCGGGTCGACATCACCGGCGCGTCGTGGAGCTCGGCCAGCGCCCGGGCAGCGTGCACGAGCGCCTCGGAGGCTCCGTGCCCGGTCCCGCGAGGGCCGCCCAGCAGCGAGTCGAGCGGCACGCCGTGCACGACCTGCTGCACGACCAGGGCGAGATCCGGGACGAACGCCAGGGTCGGCGCGAAGGCCAGCAGCCCGCCGCCTTTCGTCGCGGCGTGGAGGTCGGGCGCCTCCTCCACGACAGCGGCCGCCTTCGCCGGGTTGTGGTACGCCTTCGCCACGACTGCCGGGGCAGCGCCGTGGGACACGAGCACCGTGGCGCGCTTGCCCGGGCGGTAGCGCAGCAGCGTGATCCGGCACCGGGACGCCTGACGCGCGTCCAGACGTCCCCAGGCGCCACCCACGGCCGCGGACAGAGCCGGCCCGAGCTGTGCTGGATCCATGACGCGCGGGAGCGCCGGAAGCTCCGGGTCGTGCGGGAAGGCCGACAGCACGACCCCTGGCTCGACGACCGTGGCCCCCGTCGTGACCATGGCGTCGCCCCGATCGACCAGGTCACCGCGCAGCAGCCGGCCGTCCTGCTCGTAGAGGAGCACGGCGCGGACCCCCGGTTCGTACTTCGCGTCGAGGACGTGGCACGGCGCGGTTGCTCCGGGCCCCGCACCCGACACCGGCGCGAGGCGTGGCCCCATCACCCCGGGGCGCAGCGCCTCCGCGAACCGAGCCGCCTGAGCGAGCGCGACGACGTCCCTCACCTGGCCACCTCCAGGTCGCTCACCTCGGGGGTGCGGAAGAGCGCCAGCAGCCGGCGCGCGGCGGCGTTGATGTCATGGTCCTCCTCGACGCTGTGCCGGGCAGCGGCCCCGAGGCGGGCACGCAGCCCGGGGTCGCGGAGCAGCCGGGTGAGGGCATCGGCCACGCCCGTGACGTCCCCCGGCTGCGACAGCAGGCCGTTCACGTCGTCCCGGACGAGCTCTGGGACACCACCGGCCGCAGTCGTCACGACGGGCACGCCGCACGCCATCGCCTCCACCAGGACATTGGGTATGCCGTCCCGGTCACCGTCGTCGGTCATGCGGGGGGTGAGCGCGAACAGGTCCGTGGCCTGGAGGACCTCGACGATCTGGTCGCTGTCCCGCGCACCCATGAACCGCACCCGGTCCTGGAGGCCGAGGTCGTTCCGCAGCTCGACGAGCCGCTCCTGCCAGGGGCCCTCGCCGTAGATCTCACACCGGAACGAGGCCCCCTGGTCGGCGACGCGCGCCAGGGCCTGCAGCAGGTCGGCGTACCCCTTCTTCTCCACGAGCCGCCCGATGGAGGTGATCGTGGGGACGGCACGTCCGCCGTCGGGGGCTGCGGGGTGGAAGCGGTCGAGCTCGATGCCGTGGTGGATGACCTCCACCGGCGGGCGGGCGTCGGCGGGCACGGCCGAGGCGATGTACCCCGCGTTCGCCTCGCAGCAGGTCACCACGGCGACCGCATCGGCCGCCCGCGCGGTGAGGCTGCGTGCCGGGATCTGCAGGAGGTCGCGGGCATGGGCGGTGAAGCTGAAGCGCAGCGAGGCGAGCCTGGCCGCGAGCATCCCCACGAGTGCCGGGTCGTGGGCGAAGTGCGCGTGGAGGTGCTCCACGCGATCGCCGCTCGCGCGCATGCGCCGGACGGCGACGGCGATCTCCACGGCGTGCGTGAAGCACCGCATCGTCGAGCACTCGCCATAGCCGGCGGCGAGACCGGGGTGGGTGAGGGCGAAGAGCAGCGTCCGCAGGAACCGCAGGGGTGAGCAGGCGAGCAGCGTGAGCACCTGTACGACTCGATGGGCGGGCCCCGGCGCCGTGGCGTCCTCGAGGTAGACGACCCCGGCGCGTACGGCCGCGACCTGCGGCTGCACCAGGGGCTCGCCCGAGCGGACGAGGCTGAAGATGGCGAGCTCCAGCCCCGCGCGCTCCACCGCGAGCACCTCGTTCACGATGAACGTCTGCGACAGGCGCGGCCAGCTGCGCACCACGTAGATCACCCGCTCAGGCATGCCGTCCCCCTCATGAGTGCGTGCTCGACCCCGGTTCGGCGGCGCGCGGCGGAGCCCGCCCGGAACGGCGCAGCCGCGGCGGTCCACTGCCGGGCGATCTTCAGCCACGCATAGGCCTCGAAGGGGGCGAGGGAACCGCGGTCCGTCCACCCGGTCGCCGCGGCATACTCCTCGAGGAAGGCGTCCGCGAGCGCGCCCGGTGCCTGCTCGCCCTCCAGCAGCTGGACGTAGGACCTGAAGTGGGCCAGGTCGAAGGCGGGATCGCCCTGACGCGCCTCGTCGAGGTCGATGACGTGCAGGTCCATCGGGTCCGCGCCCACCAGGACGTGCCCCGGGTGGAAGTCCTTGTGCAGGGGGACGACCGGAGCGGCGGCGGCGGATCGCGCCGCGGACACCCACCCCTCGGCCAGGTGGCGGGCGTCCTCGGCGAGGTCGGGGTGCACCCGGCCGACCAGCGCCGCCCACTCCCGCGTGCTGGTCGTCTCCCCGTCCAGGCTGAGGTGCCGAGGCAGCGACACCCGGCAGGAGTGCAGGGCGGCCAGCCAGCGCGCTGCCCCGCGCACGCCCTCCATCAGGACGGCCGGCTCGGTGATCCTGCTGAGGGGGGTGCCGTCGTGGTGGCGGTACACGACCAGACCCAGCTCCGGCACGTGGGCGAGAGGCTCGGGCACAGGCAGCGGCGACGCCCCACCGCCGGGGGGGAGCGCCGCGGTGGCGGCTGCGAGGAGGCGGAGGTGCTCGTGGAGGAGCTCGGCGCGGCGGGGTTCGACAAAGGCCTTGCCCACCACGACGGTGGCCTCGGGGCCGTCGAGGCCGCGCACCCGGTACCGCACGACCGCCCGGCGGCCCGAGGCGGTGGCCAGTTCCTGTGCCTCCTCGACCACCAGCCCACCGCCAGCGTTCTGGCCGGGGGAGAGGGCGCGCCCCAGCACACCCGCCATGTGCTCCCGGTCCAGAAGGTCGGGGACACGGCCGGATGCGGCGGGTGGCCGGTCGGCGCTCAAGAGCTCCACGGCGGCCTCGACGAGTGCGGGTGTCCGCCCCCAGTCGCCTGTCTCGAGGCGCCGGAAGCGCCGAGCCGCGACCTGCACGAGGGACGCCGCGCGCCACCAGTCCAGCGTCCGTCGGTCGAGGACGCCGGCCTGCTCCTGGTAGGACGCGAGCAGGGCCCGCCCCGCCTCGTCGGCGGTGACGAGCTGGCCCGGCTGGCACAGGCCCTGCCACACGAGGTGTGCGAGAGCGGAGCCGAGGTCACGTCCCGGGTCGGTGTGGCAGACCCCGTCCACGTCGAGCACCACGAGACGTCCGTCGCTGCCCAGGACCACCTGCCCCGCCCGGAACGCGCCATGGGCCAGCACCTCAGCGCCAACACTGGGCTGGGCCGCCGCCAGGAGGTCGCCGACCTCGTGCAGCCGCCTCGCCAGGGTGGCGTCGGCGCACTCGGCCGCGCCCAGGGACTCGTCGAGGGCGGCGAGCTGGTCCGCAGGGTGCCACGACGGGGCGTGCACCCCCGTCAGCGCGTGGAAGCGCGCGAGCAGCCGCCCCAGCCGGCGGGCGACGAGCACGCGCTCGGAGGCCGGCACCGCAGGGTCACGGAGGACCGACGACACCGAGCGCCCCGCGACGGCACCCACCACGATGGCGTGGGCGTCGGGCCACACACCGGCAAGCGCTGGCACGAGGTCGCTGCCGTCGGGACTGTTCGCGAGGTCGACCACGACCGGGGCGATCGCCGTGAACTCGCTGCGACGGAAGACCTTGGCGAAGTAGGTCGCCCGGCCGCCCGCAGTCTGGATCTCGTAGCGCAGCACGCACCGCAGGCCGGGACGGTACCTCACCGGCGCCACCGAGCAGCGCTGCACGGGTTCCCCGGAGGCAGCCTCGAGCCGTGCTGCCACCACAGCCGGGTCGGCAGCCGCTGCCAACCCAGGCAGCAGGTCGTCCTCCCGGTAGTCGTGCTGGGTCCAGCCGGCCGGGGTGACGCTGACGTCGACAAAGGTCGGGGAGTCCCCGGCGGTGGGCACGCGATAGGCGAGCCGGCAGCCCTGGCCGGGGGTCCACCGCGCGTCGTGCAGCAGCCAGTCGCTGGCGTCGGCGTCGTGAGGCAGCGCCGCCGCCAGCTGGGCCAGCGCAGGGTCGAGCACCGCCAGCCGCGTGGCCGCGTCCAGGTCGAGAGCCAGGGAGGCCGTCACCACGGCCTCGCTGCCGCGGAGAGGGTGGACTGCGCCAGGTCCACCTGCGCGCGCACCCTGCTCTCCCACTCCGGGTCGTGCACGGCACAGCGCCGGGCCGCGAACTTCAGCGCGAAGAGGGCGGTGAGTAGACCGGCCCTCGCCCACCGGTCGTCGGCGGCCGGACCATAGCCGTCTCGCAGGGCAGCCTGGAGGCGCTGGGCCCTCGGCTCGCTGCCGGCACACCAGCGCAGGTCCGCCAGGAACTTGCCCAGGTCGAGAGCGGCGTCGCCGAGGCAGACGCGGTCCAGGTCGAGCACCCGGACTCTGCCGTCGTCGACGAGGAGGTTGTCGGACTTGAGGTCGCCGTGCAGGAAGCACGCCGCGTGGCCCTCGACCCCCTCCAGCGCGCGGACCACGCCTGCGGCCACGTCGTCGAACTGCCGACCGACCTCGGGGAGCAGTGCGCGGACGTGCTCCCCCGCGCGCAGGGTCGAGCGGACCTCGGCGGCGAGGTCGTGGTCGGGCAGGCGGTCGACGATGGAGGGCCCCAGGGCGGCGCACGCCTCGTCGTGCAGCACCCGTGCTGCCCGACCCACCAGGGCCACGTATGCCGCCGCCTCACCCGCGCGATCCGCCAGTAGGCGTGAGAGGGGAGCCCCCGACGCCATCCTCCACAGCGCTGCGGAGTCCCGCGCGGAGAAGCCCATGGGCTCGACCACGGTCGCGTGTGGGCACCGCCTCGCCAGCAGCGGGCCGAGGCGGGTAGCCACCTCGGTCGCCCGTTCTCCGGAGGTGTCCTTGTCGGTCTTGGCGAAGAAGCCGCTGCGAGGACCCGGTGTCGCCAGTGACGCAATGACGGAGAGGACGTGGCGCTGCCCGGGCCGGTAGCGGACCGGGGTCACCTGGAGCGGCCCGTCCACCAGCGGGACCGCGGCCTCCCGCAGCCCGGGATCGAGGTCGGTGGCCAGTGAAGCGAGGTAGTCCGGGTCGGAGAGCCGGGCGAGCTGCGGCATCCCTGGGTCATCCGGGAACGCCTGGACCGTCACCGCTCCGGTGTCGCCGTCGGCTGCTCCCGAGTGCCAGCTGACCGCGAGGTACTCCGCGGCCGCACTGTCGCCGGGGCCACGTCGGTAGTACGCCGAGAGCTTGCGCCCCGGCTTGAACTTGCTGCGCAGCAGCGTGAGCCCGACGGCTCCGTCCGTCAGCGGTCCCGCAGGGATCTCCGCCGGGCTCCCACCGGCGCCGTGCTGCCACGGGTGCAGGACCACGTCGCGGACGGCGGCCACCCCGAGGCGCCCGCTCAGCACCTCGTCGAGCATGCCCAGCGGCGGTGCCGTGGGCAGCGTCCCAGACGTCATGTCCTATGCCTCGCTTATCAGCCCGCCGACGTCGCGGCCTCCGTCGGAGGGGATCGGCAGGATGTCCGCCCCGCGGGCCACGAGGTGCTCGACGGCTCGCTGGCGGCCGCGCAGGTCGGGGGAGGCGTCGAACTGGCCGGGCTCAGCGTCGAGCGCCTGGACCACGGCGTCGGCGAGGGTCCCGGCGGTGAGCTCGTCGGGCGGGAGCCAGTGCACCCATCCGCGCGCGGCGAAGCTGCTTGCCCGCAGGCGCTGCTCGGCGCTCGGGCCCGAGCGGGGGACGAGCAGGGCTCGCCGTCCGAGACTGAGGATCTCGGCCGTCGTGTTGTAGCCCGCCATGGCCACGACGAGGTCCGCCGCGTTGAGGTAGTTGAGCGAGTCGGGCACGCTGGCGCGCACGACGATCGGCAGCCCCTTGGCCAGTTCCCTGAGCCGTGCCCGCTCCGCGGCCGGCAGGAAGGGACCGGTCACGACCAGGAGCACGCAGTTCTTGGAGGACAGCACCTGTGGCACGGCACGGACGAGGGTCTCGAAGAGCTGCTGGCCGTCAGCGCCGCCGCCAGCCATGGCCACGACGAGGGACGCGTCGGGGGCGTCGCGCAGGAATCGGCGCCGCAGACGGGTGCGCGAGGTCACCGGAGCGGACGAGCAGACGTAGCCGCAGTACCGGAGCCTGCTGCTGATCGGGGCAGGCCACCCGTACTGCGTGGCCACGTCGAACACCTCACGGGACCCGTAGACGAGCACGTCGTCGTAGTGGCGCTCGACGGCCTCGAAGGCGCCTTCGAGATGCCACCGCTGCCGGACGGTGGCCGGCGCGTCGAGGATGTCCCGCAGGCCGAGGACCATCCGGACCCGGGTGCGCTCCAGTGCCTCGAGTGCGGGCACGAGCTCACCCATGGCACCGTGCGGCATGTGGTCGACGAGGAGGACGTCGGGACGGAAGCTCATCGCGGCCGCGCGGATGATGTCCTTGCGCACCGCCAGCACCTCCGTGAAGGGCATGGACAGCGAGACCGGCGTCCAGTCGCCAGGGCCCACCTTGCGGATCGAGGGGAGCTTGAGGTGCTCGTGCCCCGAGGCCGTGGAGAAGAACTGGCCGACCGGCGAGTCGCAGATGGTGAGCACGCTCGCACCTGGCTCGGAGGCGAGGAACTCCGCAGCCAGCAGGGTGGTCCGGCGCAGGTGTCCCAGTCCGAGGCCGTCCTGGGAGTAGATCAGCAGTCGCGCTCCCTCGCGCTGGCTCGCCATGTCAGGCACCCGCTGACGGCAGCAGCGTCAGGTCGACCTGCTCCACGTCGTCACGCAGCGAGGCGTGCCACTCGAGCTGGCGTGTCAGGCCTGTGCGCAGGTCGGTTCCCGCGGACCAGCCAAGGTGCTGCTGGGCCGTGCTGGTGTTGCCCTCGGTGCGTGGGACGTCCCCCAGCCGCTCATCGCACTGGACGATGGAGGCGGGGCCTGCGCCGACGAGCTCGTTGAGGAGTCCGATGAGGGTGCCGACTGCGGTCGGACGGCCGCTGGCGACGTCGAGGACTGCCGCTCTGGGGAGGTCCGCCGACAGGGCCCGGATCGTCGCGGCCACGACGTCGCCCACGTAGGTGAAGTCGCGAACCTGGCTGCCGTCGCCGAAGACGCTCAGGGGCCTGCCGTCCAGGAGCGACTCGATGAAGCGGTGGGCGGCCATGTCCGGGCGCTGTCGCGGTCCGTAGACCGAGAAGTAGCGCAGCGAGACCGTCGGCAGGCCTTGGCTGAGGGCGTAGGCGCCGACCAGGGTCTCGGCGGCGAGCTTGCTCACGCCATACGGGCTGTAGGGGCGTGGCTCGCCCTGGGCCCGCAGGGCATCCGCCTCCCCGCCGTAGACCGAGGAGCTGGACGCGTAGACCAGGCGCTGGACGCCGTTCTCGACCGCCGCCTCCAGCAGGCGCTGCGTGGCGAGGACGTTGCGGTCGACGTACCGGGCGAAGGAGGGTCCCCAGGAGGTCGACACGCCCGGCTCGCCCGCGAGGTGGGCCACCCACTCCACCCCGTCCAGGGCCTCGTCGAGGGGCGCCGTGAGCAGGTCGCCAGTGACGAGGGTGAAGGATGGGTGCGCCAGCGCGCGCTCGAGGTTGCCGCGCTTGCGCTGCGGGTCGTAGAACGTCGTGAAGGCATCGAGGCCGCGGACGACGTGGCCCTGCTCGAGCAGGGCCTCGCAGAGGTGGCTGCCGATGAACCCCGCTGCGCCGGTGACGAGGATGTGCGTCATGGCCGCCCCCGCTCCGCGTGGCGACACACAGGCCCTGGCGGCGCCGCGGCCTCCGCTGTTGGTGCAGCGGTGTGCGCAGCGAGGTGTCGGCCGGGTGCCGTGCGGCAGATGTCCATGAATTCCCTCCAAAATCCGTCTGTCGCCGAGGTGGCGCGCAGACGGCTGTTCCCCCTGTGAGCACAGACAATCAGTGGCAAACGCAGGGCACATCGGGTCTGTGGCGTAAATGCGTGGGTCAATGTGCCTCCGTCAGATGCGTGAGGACTTGGTCACCCCTTGAACAAACACCGAGGTCGGGGGCGGGAACCGGTGCTCGACCCGGGACGAGGAGGCACCCGCCCCAGGCCGTCGCACTCGAGGGCTGCGCTGTCAGGGAGCCTTCGCCCACGCCCGCAGTAGCTGCTGTCGGTGCTGGGCGAGCACGGTCTCGATCCGGTCACTCCACCGTGGTCCGGTCTGGCAGGTGGTCGGCCTCGAGCGGCCCTGACCCGTCGCCTCAGCTGACGCGGAGAGGCGCCTTTCGGGTGCAGGCGCATGGGGCTGGTGGCGGGTTAGTCCCTTTGGTCAGTTTCCTCCGGTCCGAACGTGGGAGGTGGGCCGCGGGTGAGGCGCCAGCGGGCGCAAACGCTCGTATGTTGCCGTTCGCTTGAGGTTCCGCCCATCAGGAAGGTGACGCTGTGACCCAAAGGCAGTCGGCGGCCGGCCATGCCTCCAAGGCCTGGTCGTTCGACCAGTGGCCGCTGCGACGCAAGCTCGCGGCCGCGCTCATCTTCCCGGTGCTCCTGGCCTTCGCCCTCGGTGGGCTGCGCGTCAAGAGTGACTACGAGCAGGCCCAACGGTTCGCGAGTGCCGCGGACAGCACCGTGCTGCTCCGACCGCTGGTGGAGTTCAACCTGTCCGTGCAGCGAATGGCATCCTCCAGCGCCCCTGGCGGCCAGGGACTGAAGGCCTCGGCCGGGGTCTACGACCGTGCGGCGAGGGCGGTGTCCGGTGCGCTGCAGGCAGCCGACACCTCTGAGACCGTCGCTTCCCGCACGGAAGAGGCCTTGAGCCTGGGCAGGGCCGTCCGCGCCGCGGCGAGCCAGACCGGTGCGTTCTCGGTGGCGATCGACAAGTCCGCGAGCACCGCCAGCCTCGTGTCCGGCATCGTCGGCGACCTCGCCCTGAACGATGCGACGTCCGTCAAGGCCCTCGTGGCACTCCAGGACACCATCGCCGCCCAGCGCGCCATGACCGGTCAGCAGCTCAACCTGGCCAACACCGACGACGCCAGCGGCGCCCAGAAGGCCGTCAAGCTCGTCGGTGCGGAAGCGTCCTTCGTCAGCCGCCTCCGCGACGAGACCGGCGTGACCCACGGCTCGGACGTGCGACAGCTGATCAACGAGAACACCGGCCGAGGCGTCTACCTCCAGGGTGCCGCCCTGGACAAGGACCAGCTCGGCGTGGTCGCGGCCACCTTCGAGCGCAGCAACGCGGCATACGGCTCGCTGGTGGACCGCCAGCTGACTGAGCTCGAGACCTCGCTGCGCGCCCAGGCGAGCGGGCACCGCACGCAGGCGCTGGTGAACATGGCGCTCGTCGTCGGCGCTCTGCTGGCCGCGCTGTTCATCGTGCTGGCGCTGCTGAGGTCCCTGCTGATCCCCATCCGGGCCGTGCGCCAGGGGGCCCTCGACATCGCCCGGAACAAGCTCCCGGAGGCCGTCCGGCGCATCCGCGACGGCGAGGAGCCCCCCGCGCCCGAGCCGATCCCGGTGCACACCCGCGAGGAGATGGGCCAGCTGGCCCGTGCGGTCGACGACCTCCACCAACAGGCGCTGTCGCTCGCCGGCGAGCAGGCACGCCTGCGGGTCCAGGTCGGCAGCATGTTCGAGACGCTGTCGCGCCGCAGCACGTCCCTCATCGACCAGCAGCTGAGCCTCATCGAGCGACTCGAGAGCGACGAGGAGGACCCCCAGCGCCTGCAGAGCCTCTTCCGGCTCGACCACCTCGCGGCCCGCATGCGGCGCAACAGCGACTCCCTGCTCGTGCTGGCCGGGACCTCGACCCGCCGAGGCAGCGCACGCTCGGTGTCGGTTGCCGACGCCGTCCGCGCCGCAGTGTCCGAGGTCGAGGACTACCAGCGCATCGACATCGGCGAGACCTCGGACGACCAGGTGCTCTCGGCGGTTGGCTCTGACCTCATCCACATGGTCGCCGAGATCGTCGACAACGCCCTGTCCTACTCGCCGCCGACCAGCCGCGTCACCATCCGCGGTGCCCGCACGTCGGACGGAGGCCTCCTCGTCGAGGTGAAGGACCGCGGCCTGGGCATGCCCGCTGCGGAGCTGGCGGCGCTGAACGAGCGGCTTGCCAACGGCGGTGACATCACCACCGACACCGCCCGCCGGATGGGTCTGTTCGTCGTGGGCAGCCTCGCCAAGCGCCACGGCATCGGTGTCCGGCTGCGCCGCAACGAGGACGCCGACCGCAGTGGCGTCACCGTGTCGGTGCACCTGCCCGCAGCCCTGCTCGCGGACAGCGGGCAGGCAGCCCCCGACGCGCGACCCGCAGCTCGCGCCCTCAACGGCCATGCCGCTCAGGCGTCCTCCGCCCCACGGCCGAACGGCTCGCCGGTCGCCGGGGGGCCTGCCGGACGGCCCCACGGCTCGTCCGCTCCGAACGGCGCACCGGCCGAGGCGACTGCCTCGCCTGCCCCGACGGCCCCAACTGAGCCGGCAGCGCCCGGGAAGGGCGCCAACGGCCTCCCCGTCCGCAAGCCGATGGCCACCCGTATCACCGACCTCACGGGCGGCGACCCAGCGGCTGCCTCACGGACTGGCGAGCCAGGGCACAACGGTTCCCGCGCCGGATCGGGGCTCCCGGCCCGCGCGCAGGCCGAG
>Ga0247820_10000697_pt1 | contig 18293 bp, 17 predicted proteins | sample 13C_Glucose_Day1_2_FD_192480 | JGI IMG/M metagenome (GOLD analysis project Ga0247820, IMG submission 192480) | Soil microbial communities from agricultural site in Penn Yan, New York, United States - 13C_Glucose_Day14 | ecosystem: Environmental > Terrestrial > Soil > Agricultural land | place...
GTCCGGCCCCCGCGGGTGACAGGGATATGGCCGCCGGCCCCGCCCCCGAACCGCCCCCGCTCACCTTCAGAGCAACATTTGAGGTTCGGGGGCCGACGCCCCGGCGGCCGGGCGAACACTGCGCCGGTACGTGCCGGGTGCGGTTCCGTGCGCGCGCTTGAACGCGTGGGCGAAGGCGAACTCGGATGTGTAGCCCACCTGGGTGGCGATGGATCTCAAGGGCGCGTCCGATGTCCGCAGCAGGCGCGCCGCCGTGGTCATCCGCCACCAGGTCAGGTAGCCGAGGGGCGGTTGGCCGACCAGGGCGGCGAAGCGTTTGGCGAAAGGCGCCCGCGAGAGCCCGGCCTCCTCGGCGAGTCCTGCCACGGTCCACGGTGCGGCGGGGTCCCGGTGGATGGCGTGGAGGGCGGCTGCGACCGGCGGGTCGTTCAGCGCGGCGGCCCATCCCGTGGTGTTCCCCCGGGCGGGCTGTTCGTCGAACCAGATGCGCAGGATGTACAGCAGCAGGATGTCCAGGAGCCCGGGGACCACCGCGTCCGTGCCCGGTCGGGGGTTGTCCAGCTCGGCGGCCAGAAGTTCCACGGCTGAGCGCAACCCGGGATGACGGTGCGGGTGTGCCGGCAGGTGGACCAGATCCGGGAGGGTCAGCAGCAGCGGGTGAGCACGGGACGGGTCGAGCTGGTAGGCCCCGCACAGTACGACGGTGACCGGTCCGCCGTCTCCGCTCCGGTCGACGTCGTCCGAGGCGTAGGCGTCGTACGGCCCGTGGTCGTCGGGACCGCAGGCCGGCGCCGTCACCAGCCGGTCGGGGCTGTCGGCCAGGGTGTGCCCGCTGCCGTGGGGCAGGAACACCACGTCGCCCGCGAGCAGTGGGACGGGCTCCGCGTCCGGAGGCAGGAGCCAGCAGGAACCCCGCAGGATCACTTGGAAGCCCGCCGAACCGGGGACGGAGGCGAACTCCTGCCCCCATGGGGCGTGCCACCGCACCCGCGCCGACCGGGGCCGGCCGGTCCGTGTCACGGCGACCACGTCGCTGAGCACATCCATGCGCCGAGAGTACGGGCACGAGACGCACGCGCATGAACTGGGCGTTCTGACGCATGGATCGTCTTCGTATGCGGTCGTAGATTCGCGGCATGACGACGATGAAGACCGCGCGCATCCACGAGTACGGGGATGCCCGGGTGATCCGCTATGAAGCCGTGCCCCGTCCACGACCGGGCTTCGGCGAGGTGCTCGTCCATGTCGCCGGGACGTCCTTCAATCCCACCGAGGCCGCTCTGCGCGCCGGAATGCTGCGGGCGTTCCTCCCCGTGGACATGCCGTACACGCTCGGTTGGGACGTCGCGGGCACCGTGGCCGAGGTCGGCGCGGGCGCGGAGGGCTTCGCGGTCGGCGACCGGGTCATCGGGCGGCTCGACGGCGGCGGTGCGGCCGCCGAGTACGTTTCTGCCCCTGCCGCCGTGCTGGTCGCGGCGCCGGCGTCGGTCTCCCTCGCGACCGCCGCGGCCCTTCCGGTGGCCGGGCTGACGGCCTGGCAGGCGGTTCACGAGCACGGCAACGTCGCCACTGGCCGGCGGGTGCTGGTCAACGGTGCGGGTGGCGGCGTCGGAGGCTTCGTGACGCAGCTCGCCGGGCGCGCGGGGGCGGAGGTGATCGCCACCGCCAGTCCCCGGAGCACCGAGGCGGTCCTGCGGCAGGGGGCGGATCAGGTGATCGACTACACCGCCGGGCCGGTGGGAGCCGCGCTCGACGAGCGGGTGGACATCCTGCTCAACCTGGTCCCACTGAGCGCGCCGGACGCCGCGGCTCTGGTTCCTCTGGTGCGGCCGGGCGGCAGGATCGTCTCGATCGCGACTCCGATCGCACCGGCTGCCGACGCCGGGGTGCGCGCGACGCACATGGTGGCCCGCAACGACGTCGCTCATCTCGCGGCGCTCGCGCGACTCGTCGACGCGGCCGAACTCCGCATCGACGTCAGCGAGTCGCGTCCACTCGCCGACCTCGCGGACGTACACCGCCTCAGCGAATCCGGACGGACCCGCGGCAAGGTCGTCGTGATCCCTTGCTGAGCGGTCCGTCCGGTTCGGGGTGGAGCGGCGGCCGTTTCGCGGGTCAGCGGACCGTGAAGGCCGGGGTCGTGCCGGTGAACGGGGTGATCGTGCCGGTGAGGCTTCTGGCGTCGCCGTGGTACACGAGGCGGTACGTGCCCGCGGGGGTGCCCTGGGGGACGTCCCAGGTGAGGGTGACCTGGGAGGCGGCGACGCCGTCGCGCTTCCAGTGGAAGCGGGTCGGCCAGTCGCCGTCGTCGGCGACGGTGTGCCAGGTCCCGTCGGCCTTCCGGAGCTGGACCTCGAGATAAGTGCCGCCCCGGTGCAGGTCGTTGCCCGGGTGGGCGCCCGCGAAGACGGCCTCGACGCGCTCGCCGGCGCGGTAGTTCTCCCGCGGCGGCACCAGGACGTCCCCGAACTTCCGGAAGGCCGGCGGCGCGTCCAGCACCACCCCCGGCTGCAGGGAGAGGGCCTTGCCGGAGAGGTCCGGCGCCTCGGGGCCGAGCGGCAGTTCCGTGCCGTCGCGCAGCGCGGTCGCCAGCGCGGCCGCGGTCTGCTGGAGCGCGGGGAGCTGCCAGCGGCCGAAGAGGGTGCTGCCGCCCTCGTACTGCTGCGCGTCGTACTCCTCGGGCGTGGTCAGGTAGTGGAAGTACGCGTTGGCGTACCCGGCGACCAGGACGTCGTCGAGGTCCGCGCCGACGATCCCGGCGACCGTGCGCCGCAGCCGCAGCCCCGCGCAGACGGTGACCTCGCCCGGTATGCCGATGAGGTAGAGGCCGCCGATGCGGACCAGCATCACCGGCACCCGCTCCTGCACCCACGGGTACACGCGGTTCATCTCCCCGATGGGCACGAAGACGTCCTTCGGCGCCTGCGCCTGCTTCAGCTCCGGGGAGACCGTGTAGATCACGGAGTCGGAGATCGCGTCCCAGAAGGGGTTCTCGCCCTCCTCGAAACCGGGGAAGGCCGGCCCGTCCTCCATGCTGCCCGCCGCCATGGAGGCGCCGACGCAGGGCTTGGACGTCCGGTGGGTGCGTCCGTCGCCGGTGAACTCGGGGCGCACCGTGACGTCGGAGAGGTCGACGTACACCAGCCGGGAGTCGACGGGCCCGGACAGCCTTGCTCCCCGGCCGAGTTGGGCGGCCGCGGCCTCGTACTGCAGCAGTCCGCTCGCGCGGGTGTGCGCGAAGTCCTCCGGTGTGGTGGGCGGCCGCAGATCGAGGTTGGGCGACATGTCGCCGCTGTTGGTCTGCGCGAACGCCGAGACGAACGCCGGGGAGCCGTCGGACAGGTAGTCGACCTCGTTGACCTCCCGCTCCCAGTGGTAGGCCGCGTACCCCTTGTTGTCCGCGCTGATGAGCCGGTTGTCGCCGGACATGCTGGTGCTGTGCACCGGGAACCAGTTGACGGCCCCGACCGTCCGGCCGGCCCGCTCCACCCGGAGCAGTGTGGTGTGCGGGTCGACGGCGTCCGGGAAGTGGTCGCGGTCGGCCTTCGGGTTGCGGTCGAAGGCGGAGCGGGAGCGGTTGACGCTGGCCCCGGTCAACGTGCCGTGGCTGAGCACGAGTTCGGACGGCGCGAGGTCGTCGTGGGCGCGCCGCGCGGCCTCCAGGATTCCGTCCGCCACCGCCTCGAAGGTCTTGCGGTGGAACCCGAACGTGGTCGTGTTGTACAGCAGATGGTGGGAGTAGCCGCCCGGACCGCTGTGGGTGTGGGTGGCGGTGATGAGCACGTTCCGCGCGGTGTAGAGACCGCCGTACGCCTCGGCGAGCCGGCGCAGCACCGCCTGGTGCACGCTCCCGAAGATCATCGGCGAGTCGGCGACGATCAGCATCACCCGCCGCCCGCTCGCCTCGTCGACCACGACGAAGGCGCGGGCCCGCAGCCGGGTGTGGAGTCCCGCGGCCTGCTGGTCGAACCGGCCGTACCCCATCATCCCGACCTCGGCCACCTCACCGGTGGCGTCGGCGAGGCCGCGCCCGACGAGGTAGCCGGTGTCACGGGCGGGGGCGGCGCCGGCCGGGGCGGCCAGCTGGGCGCCCGCCAGCCCCAGACCGGTGAGGGCTCCCGCCCTCAGGACCGTACGGCGACTGCGAACAGGACGTTCCGCGGACATCAGCTGCTCCTCCGGCTCGATCGGCCCCCCGCGGCACAGAACCTGAACGACGTTCAACTTCTGCGTCACCATTGGTACCCCGCATGCCATGAACACGGCAAGAGGTGTGCGCGCCCGCTCCCGCGCGCGGCCGGCGGTCCGGAGGGCCGTGGCGTCAGCCGGCCCGCAGCGCCGGGTGGTCCGCCACCACGGTGCAGGAGCCCGGCGCGATCTCCGTGAAGCCCGCGTCGCGGACCGTGGGCAGGCCGCCGGCCGTCAGGGCGGGCCACCGGGCGGGGGAGGCGGTGCGGACCGCGAGGGGGAAGCCGGTGGCGTGCCAGGCCGCGCGGGCCTCGTCCGGGAGCCGCCACCAGGCCAGCTGGGCGCCGTGGCCCGCCTGGGCCATGGCCTTGCCCGCCGACATGTCCAGGTCGGGGTTGAGCCAGAGGGTGGGGACCGCCGGGTCCGCGGGCGGCACGGGATCCGGGTCGTCGAGGTCGGTGCCGGAGACCTGGAGGCGGGCCAGGTCCTTGGGCCAGCCGTCCAGGGGGACGGGCGGGAAGACGCGGACCTCCGCCGACTTGCCGGTGACCGTGATGCCGGGGAGGGCCTCCGCGCGCCGCCACTCCGCGCCGCGCGCCCGGCGCACCACCTTGCGGATGCGGGCGTCCTGCCAGTCGCGCATCGCCCCCGCCCACTCGCCCTCGCCCACCGAGCGAGCGTCGCTCAGCATCACCAGCACCGCGCGGGCCGCGGTCTCCAGGGCGTCCGTGCGGGGCGGGGGCGCCGCGCGCTCGATGCGGACCACCAGGGGCAGCACGAACTGGGGCGCCGCGTCACGGGCGCCGGGGTCGGGGCGGAAGGGGCTGTCGGGGGCGGGTGTCGTCCGGTCGTCGCTCACGGGTTCAGTGTGCCAAGCCGCGACGCGGCCCCGTCAGCCGGAGCAGGCCGTGCGCTCCGCCTCCCGCCATTCGCAGACCGGGCACAGCGTGATCCCCTTGTACGACTCCGGGTACTCCGTCGGCTCCCGGCACAGCACGCACCGCGCGTACGGCGGGCCCTCGGCCCTGGGCGGCCGGGACGCGTCGATCAGGCAGTGGTCGCCGTCGGTGTCGCTCATGCCTCCAGCCTAGGGGCCCGGGGCGGGTCAGTTCCGGCCGGTCGCCGCCGCGATCAGTTCGGAGACCTTCACGAAGCGGTAGCCCTGGCGGCGCAGCTCCGGGACGATCGTCCGCACGGCCCGTTCCGTCGCCGGGGCCGCGCTGCGGGTGCAGTGCAGGACGACCACCGAGCCGGGGCGCACTCCGTCCAGCACCTGCCGGGCCACCGCGTCCGCGTCCGTGGCGAAGGCGTCGCCGCCCACCACGTCCCACTGCACGGCGGTCACCCCGGCCGGGGTCAGCGCCCGGAGCGCGGCCCGGTCGTAGCAGCCGCCGGGGAAGCGGAAGTACGGCTTGGCGTCGGGCACCCCCGCCTCGCGGAACGCCGTGTACGCCCTTTCCACGTCCGCCCGCATCCGGCCGGCGGGGACGGTCGGCAGGCCGTAGCAGTCGCCGGTGAACGCGTAGTGGCTGTACGAGTGGTTGGCGACCTCGAAGAGCGGGTCCCGGCCGAGGGAGCGGGCCTGGTCCGGGTACTCCTCGGCCCAGCGGCCCGTCATGAACACCGTGGCCGGCACCTTCAGCGCACGCAGCGTGCCGATCAGGCGCGGGTGGTCGAAGTGCTCGCCCGCCGCGGCCCGCGGGCCCTGATCGGCGGTCATGTCGGCGTCGAAGGTGAGGGCGACCGTCCGGTCGCCGGTGCGCGGTCCGTGCCGGAAGACCGGGGTCAGGCCGGAAGGGCCCGGGGCGAGGGTGGCAGCAGGGGACGCGGGCGCGGAGGAGGCGGAGGGCGCGGGGCGGGGCGCCTGCCGGGCCGGCTGGGAGGCGGCGCAGGCGCTGAGCGCGGTGGCGAGCACGCATACGGCGGCTGCGCGGCGTACGAGAGTGATCACCGTATGACAATATGAGTGGTTTCTTGTCCTTTCCGTCGATACGGGGCCGGGCCGGACCGTGCGTCACCCGGGCGGGTGCCGGAGGACTCCGCGCTCCGGCGGCCTCACAGGTCGCGCCGCTCCAGCGGACGGGTCGCCGGGCCCTGGACGACCTTGCCGTCCGTGTCGAAGCGGGAGCCGTGGCAGGGGCACTCCCAGGCGCGTTCGGCGGCGTTGAAGTCGACCAGGCAGCCGAGGTGGGTGCAGCGGGCGGAGACGGCGTGCAGGGCGCCGTCGTCGTCGCGGTACACCGCCAGCCGGCCGCTCTCGGTGCGGACCACCGCCCCCTCGCCCGGCGGCAGCGCCTCCGCCGGGGGCGCGGGGCGCAGCCGGTCGCCGACGAAGTGCCTGGCCACCTGCGCCTGGTGCTTGAGGAAGGACGGCGCCTCACGCACCGCGGAGGCCAGCCGGCGCGGGTCGTACAGTCCGCTCCACTCGCACGGCGCCCCGGTGATCTGCGCGGTGAGCAGCAGGCCCGCCATCATGCCCCCGCTCATCCCCCAGCCGCCGAACCCGGTGGCGACATAGGTGTGCCGGGCGCCCGGGTGCAGCGGGCCGACGAGCGGCACGGTGTCGGTGGGGTCGTTGTCCTGCGTGGCCCAGGAGTGGGTGAGTTCCACACCGGGGAAGTGCGCGCGGGCCCACCCGGAGAGGCGGTCGAACAGGGCGCGGGCGTCACCCGTGCCCGGTGTGAAGTGCTCGCCGGTGACCACGAGGAAGCGGTGGGTGCCGTCCTCGCCGTAGGGGGCGGTGCGGACCGAGCGGGTGTTCTCCTCGGGGGTGATGTACATGCCGCCCGGGTCCTGGGCGGCCGGCAGCGGCCCCGCGACCACCAGTTCCCGGCGCGGGGACAGCCGGGTGAACAGCAGCGCCCGGTCGAACACCGGGTAGTGGGTCGCGACCACGACGTCCCGCGCCGTCACCGTGGCCCCGGACGCCGTCGACAGACGGCACGGCGAGCCCTCCTCCAGGCCCAGCACCGTGGTGTCCTCGTGGACGCGTCCGCCGTGCGCGACGATGTCGTCGGCGAGTGCCAGCAGGTACTTGAGCGGGTGGAACTGGACCTGGTCCGTCACCTCGACGGCGCCCGCCACCGGGAACGGCAGACCGGTCTCCGTCACGAACGACGCCGGCAGGCCCGCCTCCCGCGCCGCCCGGGCCTCCGCGCGCAGTTCGTCCACCCGGTCCGCGTCCCGGACGAAGGTGTACGCGCTGCGCCGTTCCCACTCGCAGTCGACGCCGAGCTCCTCCACGATCCGGGCGGTGTGCTCGATCGCCTCGGACTGCGATCGGGCGTACAGCCGCGCGCCCTCGCTGCCCCGGGTGCGGCGCAGCTTGTCGTAGACCAGCGTGTGCAGGGCGGTGACCTTGGCCGTGGTGTGCCCGGTGACACCGGCCGCGACCCGCCCGGCCTCCAGCACCGCGACGCTCTTCCCGGCCCGCGCCAGCTCCCGGGCCGTGCACAGTCCGGCGATCCCCGCGCCGACCACGGCCACATCGACATCGAGGTCTTCGGTCAGTGCGGCGCGTCGGCCGCCCGGCGCGGTCTGGAGCCAGTACGAGCCGCTGACCTGCTGGTTCTCTGTCATGCCGGCCGAGTACCCCCGAGCGTCGTGTTCAGTGGCACCGCCGACTCCCTGCGGGACGGAGGAGGAAGCTGTGAGCTGTCCGTGTCACGTCCGGCCGCGGCGTGGCCGATGAGCTTCGCCGCGCCGCGGAAACACGTCACGGTGCTGGAGCGGGCCGGTCCGGTCGGCGGGGAGCGGCGCGGGCGGGGAGCGGCCGGCGCGCACCGACCCCCGGAACGGTGGGCCGCGCGCGCCCCGACGGCAGCACTGCGAAAGGACAGGACGGATGACCGTCACCCAGGTGGACGACGACGTCGACAACCTCACCCTCACCCTCGTCGCCGACTTCACGGCCCCCGTGGAGGGGGTGTGGCAGCTGTGGGCCGACCCGCGGCTGCTGGAGCGCTGGTGGGGCCCGCCGAGCTACCCGGCGACCTTCGAGGAGCACGATCTGACGCCCGGGGGCGGGGTGAAGTACCACATGACCGGCCCGGAGGGCGAGAAGTACGGGGGCTGGTGGCGGATCTCCTCGGTCACGCCGCCCACCGCCCTCGAGTTCACCGACGGCTTCTCCGACCAGGAGGGCAGGCCGGACCCCGAGATGCCGACCACCTCGGTACGGATGACGCTCACCGCGCTCGAGGGCGGCACGCGGATGGAACTGCGGTCCGTGTTCGACACCCGGGAGCAGAGGGAACAGCTGGCCGGGATGGGCATGGTGGAGGGGCTGAGCCTGTCCGTCGGGCAGATGGACGCCGTCCTCGCGGGCTGAACCCCCGCCGGGGCGGAGGGCGGCTCACCGGCCCGCCCTCCGCACCGGTCCCGGCGCGGCTACCCGCGCCAGGGCCCCGTCACGGCGAACGTCGTGCCGGGCGTGTAGCAGTTGACGTACATCGTGCGGCCGTCCGGGGAGAAGGTCACCCCGGCGAACTCGCCCCACTCCGGTTCCTCGGGCGTGCCGATGTTTTGACGGCCGCGGGCCATCGCGTAGACCTCGCCGTGCCGGGTGACGCCGAAGACGTACTGGGCGCCTCCGCCGTCCTCGCAGACCATCAGGCCGCCGCTGGGCGCGAGGCAGATGTTGTCCGGCGACTCGCCGGGCAGCTGGATGTCGGTGTCCGGGCCGAAGACGATCACCAGGGTGAGCCGGCGCCGGTCCGGGTCGTAGCGCCAGATCTGGCCGTAGTGGTCGCCCGCCGACCCCTCGGCGCTGTGCGCGAAGGACGAGACGAAGTAGACCGAGCGACCGCCCCAGTAACAGCCCTCGAGCTTCTGCGCGTGGGTGATGCCCTTCGGGCCGAAGTCCTGGTGCCGGATCGGTGTCCGCGCGGCCTGCGGGTCCGGTACGTCCACCCACTCGATGCCGTCGAACCGGGCGCCGATCTCCTGGATGGACGACAGGTCGGGCACCCCGGGCACCCGCATCGCCTGGAGCCGGCCGCCCGCGCGCAGCGAACCGGTGCCGCCCAGCGGCTTCTCCGGCAGGAAGCGGTAGAAGAGTCCGAACGGCCGCTCGAAGGCGTCCTCGGTCTCGTAGACCACGCCCCGCTTCGGGTCCACGGCGATCGCCTCGTGCTGGAAGCGGCCCATCGCGGTCAGCGGCACGGCGCCCGTGCGGTGCGGGTCGGCGCCGTCGACCTCGAAGATGTAGCCGTGGTCCTTGGTGTAGCCGTTGGTGCCGGCCCGGTCCTCGGTCTCCTCGCAGGTCAGCCAGGTGTCCCAGGGGGTCGGGCCGCCCGCGCAGTTCACCGCCGTACCGGCGATCGCCACCCGCTCCGACAGCACCCGGCCGTGGGCGTCCAGGGTCAGCGCCGTGCAGCCGCCCTTGCCCCCCGGGTCGTAGGTCAGGCCGTCGATCACCGGGACGGGGACTCTGCCGTTGGCGCGGTTCTCGTGGTTGCGGACCAGGTGGACTCGGCCGTGGCGGCCGGCGAACGCCGCCATGCCGTCGTGGTTGGACGGCACCGGGCCCTCGCCGGAGCGCAGGGGCTCGCCCTCACGGGAGAGGACCCGGTAGCGGAACCCCTTCGGCAGGTCGAGCAGTCCGTCGGGGTCGGGGACGAGGGGGCCGTAGCCGCCGTGGCCCAGGTTCTGGGCGGCGGCGGTGCCGGTGAAGAGCTCGGAGAGGGCGCCGGAGAAGGCGATGCCGACGCCGAGGGCGCCGGAACGGGCGAGCATCTGGCGTCGTGTCGCGGGGGAGCCGGTGGTGGACCCGGTCTCAGGCATGGGGAAACCTTCCTGCTGGCGGACAGGAACTGTGACCCCGCCGTGTCTATCACCTGGTGCGGATCACGGGAACCACGCGTGTCCCTCCAGTCAGCCCGTGTCACGGCCCCCGGGGCGGTGGCCGTCGGTCTCCGGGCCCGCTTCCACCGCCTGGTCCGGCGCCGGCTGCCCGGCCCGCTCCAGGAAGCGCAGGAGCTCGACGGGGAACGGCAGCACGAGGGTGGAGTTCTTCTCGGCGGCGACGGCGACGATGGTCTGGAGCAGACGCAGCTGGAGGGCGGAGGGGGTGTCCGCCATCTGCTGGGCGGCCTCGGCGAGCTTCCTGGACGCCTGGAGCTCGGCGTCGGCGTTGATGACGCGGGCCCGGCGCTCGCGGTCGGCCTCGGCCTGGCGGGCCATGGAGCGCTTCATGGACTCGGGCAGGGAGACGTCCTTGATCTCCACGCGGTCGATCTGCACGCCCCAGCCGATCGCCGGGCTGTCGATCATCAGCTCCAGGCCCTGGTTGAGTTTCTCGCGGTTGGAGAGCAGGTCGTCGAGGTCGCTCTTGCCGATGATCGACCGCAGGGAGGTCTGCGCCATCTGGGAGACGGCGAAGCGGTAGTCCTCGACGTTGATGACGGCGGCGGGCGCGTCGACGACCTTGAAGTAGACGACCGCGTCTACGCGGACGGTCACGTTGTCCCGGGTGATGCCCTCCTGGGCCGGGACCGGCATCGTGACGATCTGCAGGTTGACCTTGCGCAACCGGTCCACGCCGGGGACGACGAGGGTGAAGCCGGGCGGGCGCGCGTCGCCGTACAGCCGGCCCAGGCGGAAGACCACTCCGCGCTCGTACTGCTTCACGACTCGCGCGGCCGCGACGACATAGGTCACGCCCGCCACTCCCACGGCGACGGCTGCGGTGAGCAGTTCCTGGACCATGTGGACCCCCCGGTGCAGAGGTCTGTCGGGCTCTTCTTCGGTCCGCTTATGTAACGATATGCCCGATGTTCGGTGCGGGGCCATGCCGGGTCGCGGCGGCGGACGGTGTTCCGCCGCCGCAGCCCTCTTTCCGTCCCTAGGGGGCCGTGACCGGGAGGCCCTTCTCCTCCGCCGGGCGCTCGGTGAGCTTCACCGGGGCCGTGCCCGGTGCGCTGTGGCGTTCGGACCAGTTCCTCAGGGCCGTGAGACAGGCGTGGTCCACGTGGTGGAGGCCGGTGAGGTCCAGTTCGACGGGACGGTCCCGGGGGAGGGACTCCAGGGTGTCCAGGATCCTCGGCAGCCGCAGGAAGGTCGCGTTGCCCGTCAGGTACACCTGGAGCGGGCCCGCGCCCTTGTCTATGACCTCCAGCTTCGCCTGGGAGGCCTCCCAGGCCGTCTTGGCGACCGCCAGGGCCAGACCGATCAGCACGCCTTCGAACATGTTCACCACGACGATCGACACGGCGGTGACCACCAGGATCAGGGCCTCGCCCCGCTGGCCCCGCCAGAGCGCGGCCACGGCCCGGAACGGGATCAGCTTCCAGCCGGCGTGGACCAGGATGCCGGCCAGCGCGGGCAGCGGGATCAGCGCCAGCGCGGACGGCAGCAGCGCGGCGAAGAGCAGCAGCCACACGCCGTGCAGCACCCGGGACGCCTTGGTCCTGGCGCCCGCCCGGACGTTGGCCGAGCTGCGCACGATGACCGCGGTCAGCGGCAGCGCGCCGAGGATCCCGCAGACCGTGTTGCCCGCGCCCTGCGCCATCAGCTCCTTGTTGTACCGGGTGTGCGGGCCGTCGTGCAGCCGGTCCACCGCGGCGGCGCTGAACAGGCTCTCGGCGGAGGCGATCAGGGTGAAGGCGACGATCGTGCCGAGGACGCCGATCCCCAGCCCGCCGAAGGCGTCGGCGCCGGGCGGCTGGACGGCGTCGAGCAGCCCTTGCACCTCGACCGTGGCGGCGGGCACGCCGAACGCGAGGGTGACCGCCGTCGCCAGCAGGACCGCCGCGAGGGCGCCCGGTACGGCCCCGGCCGGCCCCGGCATCCGGCGCCACAGCACCATCACGGCGACGGTGCCGGCGCCGACCGCGAGCGAGGCGAGCGCCTCGGTGCTGCCGAGCGCGTCCGCGACGGCCCCCGGCAGTCCGAGGATCTTGTCGGTGCCGGAGGCGGGCGCCGTCAGTCCGGCTGCCGCGTACAACTGGCCCGCGATGAGCACGAGCCCGATGCCGGCCAGCATGCCCTCGACCACCGAGAGCGATATCGCGCGGAACCAGCGCCCGAGCCGCAGGGCGCCCATGGCCAGCTGGAGGAGTCCGGCGGCCAGCACGATCACGCCGAGCGCGGGCAGCCCGTAGGCGTCGACGGCCTCGAAGACCAGCACGGTCAGCCCGGCGGCCGGACCGGAGACCTGGAGGCTGCTGCCCGGCAGCAGACCGGTGACCAGTCCGCCCACGATGCCGGTGATCAGGCCGAGTTCGGCCGGGACACCGGAGGCGACGGCGACGCCCACGCACAGCGGGAGCGCGACGAGGAACACGACGAGCGAGGCGGCGAAGTCCTGCCGCAGATGGGGGAACCTGGACACGGCCGTGCTCACAGCGCCTCGAAGGAGTCCGTGCCGGCCAGGTGTTCGCGCACGGCTCCGGTGTGCACCTCGTAGTACCAGCCGCGCAGCCGGAGCCGGCCCGAGGCCAGCCGCTGCCCGACGCACGGGTAGGAGCGCAGTCGCAGCAGCTGCGCCAGGACGTGGTGCTGGACCGCCTCGGCGCAGGCCGGGTCCGCCGCGTCGGCCGACGCGGGCTCGTCGGCGGCGTGCGCCAGCCAGTCGCGCACGGCGGGCACGGCGTCGAGGTCGTCGCCGCGCACCAGCGCGCCGATGGCCCCGCAGTGGGAGTGGCCGCAGACCACGATGTCCGTGACGCCGAGGACCCCCACCGCGTACTCGACGGTGGCCGCCTCGGCGCTCGGGCGCCCGGGGGCGTACGGCGGGACGATGTTGCCCGCGGTGCGCAGCTCGAAGAGCTCGCCGGGCCGGGCGCCCGTGATCAGGGCCGGTACGACCCTGGAGTCGGAGCAGGTGATGAACAGGACGTCGGGGGATTGCCCCTCGGCGAGGCGGGCGAACTCCTCAGGGCGCTGTCCGAACATGCGGGCGTTGTCGATGAGGGGCTGCATCTTGGTGATTCCTCCTGGCGCGCGTGGGGACGCGTCGGACGGGCAGGAAAAGAACGCGCACTTCGCCGACCCATGGCCTTTGCCTCACGAATCGTCTACGCGAGTGCGAAGGGCGGGGGGAAATGCGGGAAAGTGGAGCGCGGGTAAAGCGACGGTGAGGGGCCGGGGTGCGGCCGCGGTCGCCGGACCTTGGAACATGTGTGCTTCGCAAGGTGGTTCGCACCTCTTCCGCATGCCAACGGCTGGTCAACTGTTGGTCAAGAAACACGTTAACCCTGCAAAGTCCTTTGCAGGGTTAACTCGGTGTTTCGTGGCGGAGAGCGCCTGAAAAGAAAGGGTGTGTTGGCGTGAACCCGCCCTTGATCAGCGGCGATCCGACCGGGTGTTCGACGCGCGGTTCACCGGGCCTCGGTGAGCCGTCCCGCGTCGCGTGCCAGGGCGGTGAGGCGGGAGATCGCCCGGAAGTACTTCTTGCGGTAGCCGCCCTTCAGCATCTCCTCGCTGAACAGCTGGTCGAACGGCAGCCCGGAGGCGAGTACGGGCACCTCGCGGTCGTACAGCCGGTCCGCGAGGACGACGAGCCGGAGCGCCGTCGACTGGTCCGGCACCGGACGCACACCGGTGAGGCACACCGCGCGCAGCCCGTCGGTCAGGGCCCCGTAGCGGCTGGGGTGGACCTTCGCCAGATGGTCCAGCAGGTCGGCGAAGGCGTCGAGTGAGGCGCCCTCCGTGGTGTGCGCCGTCCGCGTCACCAGCTCGTCGGAGTACGGCGCCGGCGCCTCGGGCAGACCGCGGTGGCGGTAGTCCTCGCCGTCGATGCGCAGGGCGCGGAAGTGGGCCGACAGTCCCTGGATCTCGCGCAGGAAGTCGGCGGAGGCGAACCGGCCCTCGCCGAGCTTGCCCGGCAGTGTGTTCGAGGTGGCGGCGAGCGCGACGCCCGCCTCGACCAGCTTGCCGAGCAGGGTGGAGACGAGCACGGTGTCGCCCGGATCGTCCAGCTCGAACTCGTCGATGCACAGCAGCCGGTGCCCGGAGAGGGTCTTCACCGTCTGCTGGAAGCCGAGCGCGCCGACCAGGTTGGTCAGCTCCACGAAGGTGCCGAACGCCTTGAGGTCGGGATCGGCCGGGGTGGCGTGCCACAGGGAGGCCAGGAGGTGGGTCTTGCCGACGCCGTAGCCGCCGTCGAGGTAGACGCCGCGGGGGCCCGCCGGGGCCTTGCTCGCCGCCCTGCCGAAGCCGAACAGCCTGCGCCTGCCCGCGGCGCCGGCCGCCGGGGAGCCGAGGCCGGCCGCGAAGCCGTCGAGGACGCGCACGGCCTCGGTCTGGCTCGGCTGGTCGGGGTCCGGGATGTACGTGCCGAAGCGGACCGAGTCGAAGCGCGGCGGCGGCACCATCTCGGCGACGAGCCGGTCCGCGGGGACGTGCGGCTCACGGGCGCACAGCGACAGCGGGGGCACGTCGGTTATCGGACCGGGACGGGCGGCGGGGGAGGAGGACGACACGGTCCACCATGGTACGGCGCGTGGAAGACTGCCCGGCATGCGACGCCTGTTCCCCGTGACCGACGTGACCGACGCGACCGGCGAGGCGGCTGCCCGCGAGTGGAGTCCCGCCGAGCTGGCCGCCGCGTACGCCTACCCCGAGCCGGGGCCGGAGGGGCGGGAGCCGTGGCTGCGGGCCAACATGGTGTCCACCCTCGACGGCGCCGCCCAGCACGACGGCCGCTCCCAGCCCATCTCCTGCCCGGCCGACATGCGGATCTTCGGCGTGCTGCGGGCCCTCGCGGACGTGGTGCTGGTCGGCGCGGAGACGGCCCGGCAGGAGGGCTACCGCCCGGCCCGCGCCCGTGCGGACTTCGCGGCCGCGCGGGAGGCGGCCGGGCAGGGCCCCGCGCCGGTGATCGCGGTGGTGACGGCCGGCCTCGACCTGGACTTCTCCCTGCCGCTGTTCACCTCCCCCCTGGTGCCCACGCTGGTGCTGACCGGCGCCGGGGCCGCCCCGGACCGCGTCGCCGCCGCCGAGGCGGCGGGCGCCCGCGTGGTGAGGGCGGGGGAGGGCGCCGGAGTGGACCCCGCGCGGGTGGTGCGGGCGCTCGCGGAGCTGGGGCACACCCGGCTGCTGACCGAGGGCGGGCCGCGGCTGCTCGGCCAGCTGGTGGCGGCCGGGGTGCTGGACGAGCTCTGTCTGACCGTCTCGCCGATGCTCGCCGCCGGTGACGCCCAGCGCATCGCCGGTGGACCGTCAGTGACACTTCCGCGGCGTTTCGCGCTGGAGTCGATGCTGGAGGAGGACGGTTTCCTGTTCACGCGGTACCGGCGATCCTGACCGGAAGGGGCCGGAAGGGGCCGGAAGGGGCCGGAAGCGCCGGACGGGGACCGCCGGTCCGGTGATCGGCGCGGCCCGTCCGTCCGCACGCCACGGCGACGGGCAACACTGAATCCGGCAGTACCCGTGCGAACACGGGGCAGGATGGTTTCCGCAGGGCCGGATCCGGCCACGGAGCAGAGAGGGGCCCGAGGGTCCTCGGAGGAGAAGGGGCGCCTGGTGTTCACAAGCGTACTGATGATCGAGAAGGCCCTGACGTCCGCCGACGTGGAGTTCGTCACCACCTTGCACGGCGACGAACCGGTCTCCTTCCATGTGCTGCTCCAGCCACGCGGCGAACAGGCCGACCGGCTGCTGAGGGCCATCGACGACGTCGCGCTCGGCGAGCTGGACGAAGCCGTCCGCGAGCACGAGACCCCCGAGGGCGAGGAGGCCCAGAGCATGGGGGAGCGGGCCCTGGAGGTGTCCCTGCAGGCCCTGCGCACCACCGGTGACACGGCGGAGGGCCGGCTGGTCGAGGACCACCCGCTGGACGCGCTGAAGGCCGTGGTGGCGGAGGTGGAGGCGGACGAGGTGATCGTCCTGACCGACCCGCACTACGTGGAGGAGTTCTTCCACCGGGACTGGGCCTCCCGGGCCCGGCACAAGGTCGGGGTGCCGGTGCTGAAACTGTTCTCGCACAGCAAGGCATAGGCTGGGGCGGCGCTCTCCCGGCTCCGCGGGTGAGGGCGCGGAGACCGTCGTCCCGCTCGTCGCACCACTGGGAGAACACGCATGGCACCCGGCCTTCCTACCGCCATGGACCGACCGCACTTCATCGGCATCGGCGGCGCCGGGATGTCGGGCATCGCCAAGATCCTGGCGCAGCGCGGCGCGAAGGTGGCCGGCAGCGACTCCAAGGACTCGGCGACGGCGGACGCGCTGCGCGCGTTCGGCGCCACCGTGCACATCGGGCACGCCGCCGGGCACCTCGCGGACGACGCGAGCTGCGTGGTCGTCTCCTCCGCGATCCGCGAGGACAACCCCGAACTGGTCCGCGCGGCCGAGCTGGGCATCCCGGTGGTGCACCGCTCCGACGCCCTCGCCGCCCTGATGGACGGCCTGCGCCCGATCGCGGTGGCCGGCACCCACGGCAAGACCACCACCACCTCGATGCTGGCCGTCTCGCTGACCGCGCTGGGCCGGGAGCCGTCGTACGCGATCGGCGGCGACCTGGACGCCCCCGGCTCCAACGCGCTGCACGGCGGGGGCGAGATCTTCGTCGCCGAGGCGGACGAGTCGGACCGCAGCTTCCACAAGTACGCGCCCGAGGTCGCGATCATCCTCAACGTGGAGCTGGACCACCACGCCAACTACGCCTCCATGGAGGAGATCCACCAGTCCTTCGAGACGTTCGTCGGCCGGGTCGTGCCGGGCGGCACACTGGTGATCTCCGCGGACCACGAGGGCGCCCGCGAGCTGACCCGCCGGCTGGACGGCTCGGTGCGCACGGTGACGTACGGCGAGTCGGCGGACGCCGACGTGCGGGTGCTGTCGGTGGTCCCGCAGGGGCTGAGGAGCGAGGTGACCGTCGAGCTGGACGGCGCCCCGCTCACCTTCACCGTGTCGGTCCCCGGCCGGCACTACGCCCACAACGCGGTGGCCGCGCTCGCCGCCGGCGCGGCCCTGGGCATCCCGGCCGCCGAGCTGGCCCCGGCGCTGGCCGCGTACACCGGTGTGAAGCGGCGCCTCCAGCTCAAGGGCGAGGCGGCGGGCGTGCAGGTGATCGACTCCTACGCGCACCACCCCACGGAGATGACCGCCGACCTGGAGGCGATGCGCGCCGCCGCGGGTGACGCCCGCATCCTCGTCGTCTTCCAGCCCCACCTGTTCTCCCGCACCCGTGAGCTGGGCAAGGAGATGGGCCAGTCCCTGTCGCTGGCCGACGCCTCGGTGGTGCTGGACATCTACCCGGCGCGCGAGGACCCGATCCCCGGCGTCACCAGCGAGCTGATCATCGAGGCGGCCCGGGCGGCCGGCGCGGACGTCACCGCCGTGCACGACCAGGCGGAGATCCCCGAGGTGGTCGCGGGAATGGCGAAGCCCGGTGATCTCGTTCTCACCATGGGAGCGGGCGACGTCACCGACCTCGGCCCGCGCATCCTGGACCGTCTGCCGAAGTAAGGGGCCTGAGTCTCATGCCGTACGACGTGGAGAAGCCGGACGAGGAGTGGCGCGCGGAACTGTCCCCGTCCGAGTACGCCGTCCTGCGCCAGGCGGCCACGGAACCCGCCTTCACCGGCGAGTACACCGATACCAGGACCGAGGGTGTCTACTCGTGCCGCGCCTGCGGCGCCGAGCTGTTCACCTCGGGCACCAAGTTCGAGTCGCACTGCGGCTGGCCGTCCTTCTACGACCCGAAGGACACCGACGCCGTGGAGCTGATCGAGGACCGGTCGCACGGAATGGTGCGCACCGAGGTCCGCTGCTCCCGCTGCGGATCCCACCTCGGTCACGTGTTCGAGGGTGAGGGATATCCGACCCCCACGGACCAGCGGTACTGCATCAACAGCGTCTCGCTGCGACTGCAGCCCGCCGGAGACTGACCCGTGCCTGCTGCTCACCAGCCGGTGAGCAGCAGGTGGTTCAGGAGCAGCGCCAGGACGGCCTGCCCGGCCAGCCAGGCGCGCGCGCCCGGCAGGAAGGCGGCGGCGGGGAGCAGCCAGAAGGCGAAGGGCAGCCAGATGCGCTCCGTCTCCGCCTTGCTCATCCCGGACAGATCGGCGATCAGCAGCGCGACCAGGGCGGCCCCCGCGAGCAGCGCCAGACGGGGAGCGGCCGCACGGGGCGGCAGGCCGCGGACCCCGGTCAGCAGGCCA
>Ga0247820_10000698_pt1 | contig 18288 bp, 15 predicted proteins | sample 13C_Glucose_Day1_2_FD_192480 | JGI IMG/M metagenome (GOLD analysis project Ga0247820, IMG submission 192480) | Soil microbial communities from agricultural site in Penn Yan, New York, United States - 13C_Glucose_Day14 | ecosystem: Environmental > Terrestrial > Soil > Agricultural land | place...
TGCCGAGGGCGGGGATGTCGAGCCGCGACGGCTCGACATCCCCGCCCTCGGCATCCGGCTGCCGGTGACACAGAACGGGTACGGCCGGTCCGGTGCGGTCGGCTGGCATGCGGACGGGGTCGCGCCGGGCGAGCCGGGCGCCGCGCTGATGACGGCGTCCTCCGGCCTTCGGGGGGCGGGCACGCTCGAGCCCGGCCGGAAGATCCGGGTGGCCCGCGCGGACGCCTTGACCGCCGAGTTCACCGTCGAGGACGTCCGGGTCCGCCCCGGCGAACGGTTCGACGCCCGGCAGGCCCACGAGCCGCGCCGCGCGGGACGGGCCGAACTCCTGCTGGTGGTCTGCGGCGAGGACCCCGGCCCGACCGCCGGCGGCTGCACGGCCGACGCGGTCGTCTCGGCGTATCTGACCGCAACCGGGCCCTGAACCGACCCGGCAGAAGCCACGCCCCACACCTGACCCGGCCGGCGACCCGCTCCCCGGAGGCCGCCGACCGGGCCGGTCCTCGACCGCGCGGGGCCCGGGCCGCGGGAGTGGCCCGGGCCGCCGGCGCGGGAGGCAGCGGGGGAGTCGTGGTGCGCGGGGGCACCGGCCGGACGGTCGGCACGACTGTAGAACGAAAGACGTGCCGTGCCCAAGGGGCGAATGACGCCAAGTCCCGTGCCGACAGCGGTCCGTGATCTCCGCAGGTGACTCGGCCGCCCGCACGCGCCACCACCGCCCGGCGCGCCCGTGAAGCCGTGCTGTAACAGGTCACGGACAAGGCGGGCTCGGCCTCGGTGGCGTCGCGGGACGTATGTCAGGATTGGGGCTCGGAGCACATGGAACAAGTGCACCCAAGGGGGGCTTGATGCACGGCAGCAGGGGGGTCGGGGCGTTCGCCGGGAGGAAGCGGGCGTCCGCGGTGGTGCTGGGGGCGGCACTGCTGATCACGGGGTGTTCCTCCTCCGACGACAAGGGGGGCGAGCCGGACGCCGGCGCGGGGATAACCCAGCAGCCGAAGGACTCGGACCCGTTCTGGGTCAACCCGGACGGCAACGCCGCGCGGCAGGTCGCCGCACTGGAGAAGGACGGCAGGAAGGCCGAGGCCGGCCAGATCCGCAAGATAGCCGAGCAGCCCGTCGCCGAGTGGATCAGCCCCGAGAACCCCGAGGAGCAGGCCCGCGGCTTCACCGAGGCCGCGGAGAAGGCGGACCGCACGGCGCTGCTCGTCCTCTACAACATCCCGCACCGCGACTGCGGCCAGTACTCCCAGGGCGGCGCCTCCGACGGCAACGCCTACCGCGACTTCGTCGACGGTGTCGCCAAGGGCATCGGGGACCGTCCGGCGACCGTGATCCTCGAACCGGACGCGGTGCTGCACCTGGTGGACGGCTGCACCCCGGAAGAGTTCCACGAGGAGCGCTACGACCTCCTCAAGGGCGCCGTCGCCAAGCTGAAGGGCCTGAAGAACACCAAGGTCTACCTGGACGCGGGCAACGCCGGCTGGGGCAACCCCGACCAGATCCACGAACCGCTCAAGTGGGCCGGCGTCGACCAGGCCGACGGCTTCTCGGTGAACGTCTCCAACTTCTACTCCACCGAGGAGTCCATCGCCTACGGCAAGCGGCTCTCCGCCAAGACCGGCGGCAAGCCCTTCGTCATCGACACCAGCCGCAACGGCAACGGCCCCTACACCGCCGGCGCCGCCGACGAACGCTGGTGCAACCCGCCCGGCCGCGCGCTCGGCGAGACCCCGACGACGAAGACCGCCGACCCCCTGGTCGACGCCTACCTCTGGGTCAAGCGGCCGGGAGAGTCGGACGGCGAGTGCAAGGGCGGCCCCAAGGCGGGCCAGTGGTGGGCGGACTACGCCCTGAAGCTCGCCAGGTCCACCGGCTGACGGGGCGTCGGGGGTGACCGCCGGGACGGTCACCCCCACTGACGCCGTACGCGAAAGGGGCGCCCTCCGTGGTGGAGGACGCCCCTTACGCGCCGTGTCCTACGGCACCCTGACCCACTGGGCCTTGCTGGGCGTGCCGTCGCCGTCGTTGACGAAGAGCATGTACCAGCCCGCCTGGACCAGGTTCCGCCCCTTCGGCACCGTCACCGTCAGCTTGTCGCCGTCGGCCTCGAAGTCCAGCGCGATCGACCGCTGGTCCACGTCGGTGACATGGGTCGAGGCGCTCGGCCGGATCAGCCGGACGCTCTTGACCGACGCCGCGTCCTTCGAGGTGAACGTGGCGCTGCCGCCGCGGGCCACGGTCTTCGGGCCCCCCGACAGATCGGGCTGCTCGTTTTCCCCGTACAGGTACGGCGGCGTGTAGATCTCGATGCGCTGCTCGAACTCGCCCGGCTTGGTGTTGGCCTTGTCGGCGTAGAGCGAGTCGGAGCCGAAGAACATCACCCGGCCGTCGGGCAGCAGGATCGAGCCCGAGTGGTAGTTGCGGCCCACCAGCGGGTCGGCGACCCGCCTGAGCTCGTTCTTCTTCGTGTCGTAGATCCGCGCCTGGAGGATGTTGGAGTCACCGCGGCCGCGGTAGTCCTCCGAGCCGCCGGAGATCAGCACCTCGTCGTTGGGCAGCACCGAGGCCTGCGGGTAGCGGGTGCCCTTCTCCAGGGAGGGCCCGTCGACGAACTCCGGGTCGTCGGCCTTGAGGTCGACGATCCTGGTCTTCTCGCTGGCCAGCTCGGACTCGCCGACCCCGCCGCCGCCGATCACCATGTACTTCTCGTCCTGCGCCGGCGGCAGCAGCACCGTGCCGGACGTCTCCATCATGTCGGGGTCGCTCAGCCCGGGGATCTTCTCGAACTTGTTGGTCTCCACGTCCCAGACGCCCGGCTCGCGGCCCACGTCGTCCGGCCCGTAGCCGGCGTTCGAACCCGAATAGAACACCTTGCCGTTCTGCATCAGGAACAGCGCCGGGTACGTCGGGAACTGGCGGACCTTGTCGGTGTAGGTCCACTCCTTGGTCTCCGGGTCGTAGACCTCGTTCTTGCCCGGGACCAGCTGCCCGATGTCGTCGAGTCCGGAGACGCTGAGGATCCTCCCGTCGCTCAGGGTGGTGAGCGTCGGGTACCAGCGGGCCTCCTTCATCGGGTCGACCTTGATGTACTTCTCGGCGACCGGGTCGAACTCGAAGGCGTCCCGGATCCCCTGGAAGTCCTTCTTGTCCAGGGCGAGCTTCTCCGCGATGCCGTACGTGTTGCGCGCGTCGGCGCCGGACAGGCCCCGCACCGTGTAGTTGTCCTGCGTGCCGGTCTCGTACTTGGCGCCCTCCTGCTGCGCCTCGACGTAGATGCGGCCCACGCCCGCGGTGGTGCCCAGGAACTCGCCGGTCACCGGGTCGAAGTCCTTCTCGGCGCGCGGGACGAGCACCGGGTCCTTCGAGACGAAGGTCTTGCCGTTCTCCTTGCCCGTGAACTTCGTGCCCGCGGGGAGGGTGATCGGCTTGTCCGGGTTCTCGTTGTGGACGAGCATCAGGCCGCCGGCCTTCTTCACGTCACCCTTGAGCTTCTCGTACCGCTTCGTGCCGCCCGCGATCAGCAGATTGCCGTTGGCGAGCTGGGTGTGGCCGGTGCAGAACAGGTCGGAGGGGGTCGGCACCTTCTTGATGGTCCCCTTGACCGGGTCCCAGATCCGGGTGTCGTACCGCTTCGCGTCGAAGTTGTCCTGGTCGTTGCCCGACCCCGCGACGAGCAGCACCTTGCCGGTGCGCAGCAGCGCCGCGTGGATGGTGTTCTGCCGGTACTCCTCGGGGAACTCGACGATCTCCCACTTGCCGTTCGCGGCCTTGTACTCCGGCTGATCGATCTTGTACTGGTGGTATTTCTCGGTCCCGAAGCGGTACAGCCACGGCCCGTTCATTCCTGCCAGCGCCAGTACCACCGCCGTGCCTATCGCGAGACGACGGGCCCGACGGCGGCCTGCACGGTCCTTCATTCCTTACGTCCCCCAAGTCCACCAAGGGCGATCTGCATGGTCTGGTCGTTGCCGGGGTTGCCGCCCCCGGGCCCGCCCGGCCCTTCGGGACCCCCCGCTCCGCCCGGCGCTCCGTGCGAGCCGGCCCAGGTGGGCCGGGCGTGCGGCTGGTGGGCGTGCTGGTACGGGGCCTGCTGCTGCTGCGGCATCTGCGGCGGCTGCTGCGTCCCGGGCTCCTGCCCGGCGTCCGGCCGGCCGCCCGCGGCGTGCGCGCCGGGCTTCTTCCGGTCCTGCCGCATGCCGTGGCGCCAGGCGAACATCGGCGCGGCGGTGATCAGCAGGGCGAAGGTCGCCCAGATGACCATCGCCGGGTGCGAGTGCCCGTAGACGAAGCCGGCGGTGATGGAGCCGGCGAAGATCAGGATGAAGTACCAGTGGTAGCGGAAGGTTCCGAACCAGGTGTCCGGGCTGGCCGAGTCGCCCTTCGGGGTGACCACGAACTTGCTCTTCCTGCGCAGGACGGAGTCGATCAGGGCCTTCGCGTAGAGCGGCGCCGACAGCGCGGACATCACCATGCCGGCCACACCGCCGGAGCCCTCCGGCTCGTGCGGCGAGACGTTGTGCCGGCGGTTCCAGATGTACAGGCCGATCTGCAGCGCGGAGGCGTTGCCGTAGAGCATCAGCCAGATGGTGGGGTCGATGTTCACACCCGAGGCGCCCAGGCCCAGGAACAGCGCGCAGCTGATCGCCGCGAGGATCCAGTTGAGGGCCGACATCGGGTAGAAGATGATCATCATCGTGTAGTTGAAGAGCTTGCTCGGCGGGAGCGAGTAGAAGCCCTTCCAGTACTGCCCGATGATCGTCTCGTACGTGCCGCGCGACCAGCGCATCTGCTGGGTGAAGAAGTCGGTCCAGGCGTTGGGGCCCTCACCGACCGCGAGCACGTCCGGGGTGTAGACCGAGCGCCACTTCCTCCCCGTCGCCGGGTTCTTGTGGCGGTGCATCTCGAAGCCGGTCGCCATGTCCTCGGTGATCGAGTCGTACAGACCGCCGATCTGCTTCAGCGCCGTGATGCGCACGGCGTTGGAGGTGCCCACGAACATCGGCGAGCCGTAGCGGTTGCCGGCGCGCTGGATCAGGGCGTGGAAGAGGAACTGCTGGGACTCGGCGGCCTTGGTGACGAAGTTGTCGTAGTTGCCGTAGACCTGGGGGCCGATGACGAAGCCGACGTCCGGGTCGCGGAAGAAGCCGAGCATCCGCTCCAGGTAGTTCGGCAGCGGCACGTGGTCGGTGTCGACGGAGGCGAAGTAGTCGTAGTCGTCGCCGTGCGCGTCCAGCCAGGCGTTGTAGTTGCCGTGCTTGGTCTTCGCCCGGTGCGCGCCCTTCTTCTGGTTCCACTTGGCGACGCCCTTGCGGGAGAAGTGGTGCACGCCGAGCCGGGCGCAGACCTCCTTCACCTCCGGGTCGTCGCCCTCGTCGAGCAGCCAGACGTGCATGAGACCCCGGTGGCGGATCTTGACGGCCGCCTCCAGGGTCTTCGTCACCATCTCCAGCGGCTCCTTGCCGGGCACGAAGGAGGTGAGGAAGGCGACCCGGGTGCCGGTCTCGGGCACCACCGGGATCGGGTCGCGGGCGACCAGCGTGGCGTGCGCGTTGGACAGCACGTTCAGACAGCGGAAGAGCTCGATCAGACCGATCGAGACGAGCATGACGATGTCGAGGGCCGGCAGCCACTCGAACTCCACGTAGTCCCGCTCGGTCCAGTGCGAGGGCTGGAGCAGCCACACCAGCAGGACCAGCGAGAGCACCGGGGCCGCGGCCAGCATCAGCGCGATGCGGATGCGGTGCGGCTCCTGGCCGATCAGCGAGCGGTACTGGACCTTGTAGGGCTTGCCCGGGTCGGGCTGGGTGAGGGGGCCCGCGAGCCGGCTGTAGTGCTCGTAGTCGTATCTCGGCAGCGTCTTCTTGATCCGCCGGAACGCGCCCGTGTTCCAGTTCCGGTGTGGCGGCACCCTGAGCTGGGTGGTCTGGGACGGGTCGTCGTCCCGGTGGGCGCCCGTAGGCGTCGACGTCATGAGTCATCCCCCCAACACGCGGTGGTCCCCGCGTGTTCTGGTCGCTTCCGTACGTCCGCTCCGGTACCCCTCGACCGCCACAGACGTGTCAGTGGTCAACCGCTGTCACCACATCACGCACACCTTATAGACACGGCACAGCGCTGTTCCGGTTGCATGATGCCCCCCTCGGCATCGCCGCCCGAAGCGGGATCCCTCGTCCCGCATCGTCGGCAACCGGTTTCTTTCCCCCCAACCGCCGCGAAAGCGCAGCAACTTGAAGAACCCAGGTTCTACGGTGCCCATCATGATCGCAAGATGCGAAACACGGTGTTCACCGGCCATACGGGTCCATTGTGAAGGGTGGGGGAGGTCCGTGGGGCCGAAGTTCCATACGTGCGCCGAGTGGGTTGCGTTCAAGGGGCGCGAGAGGGTATCCGGCCAAAAACCGACGGGCCCCTCGTGTGCACGAGGAGCCCGTCCGCAGGTGCGCCGCCAGGGACTCGAACCCCGGACCCGCTGATTAAGAGTCAGCTGCTCTAACCAACTGAGCTAGCGGCGCGCGCTGACGGCGCAACTCTACAGGACCCCGGAGGGTGCCCCCGACCGCCGGCCACCCGGCCGCCTTACGGGGGTCGTGCCGGCCATGACTCCAGTCCGCCGCGCGTACATCATTCGGACCGTCAACATGCGCGCCCGGAACAGGGTTGCGAAACTGCCCTCGTGCACGGAAGCGGAGAATTCGACCGGGAGCGTGAGGGGAATCGCATGGAGCCTCCGGTATTCGAGGAGATCGATCCGGCGGGCGACTGCGACTGTCCCGGCTGCGCGCACTGGCGGCGGGTGCTGCCGCAATCCCGCAGCGGCCGTTTCCCGGGCCATCCGGCGGCCCGCGGGACCGCTCTCGTCGTGGCCGCCGTGGCCTCCACCACCCTCGCCGCCCACGCGGCCCCCGCAGCCGTCCTCCCGCCCGCCGGTCCGGACGTCTTCGCAGGTGAGGAGCCCGGGACTCCGCAGGGTCCCCGCTCCCCGCTGCACGGCCCCGGCGGCCAGGCGGGCCCGCCCGCGGGCGCCGAGCGCCCCGCGCGGCTGCCCGCGACCACCCGGGCGGACATCATCGCGCGGGCCCGGACATGGGTCACCCGGAAGGTCCCGTACGGCGTGACCTCCTACTGGTCCGACGGTTACCGGCAGGACTGCTCGGGTTATGTCTCGATGGCCTGGGGGCTGCCCGGGAACGAATGGACCGGAAGCCTCGGCGATTACGCCGAGAGAATCACCAAGGCGGAACTCCAGCCGGGTGACGTACTGCTCTACCACAACGCGGGCGACCCGTACGGCGGATCCCATGTCGTCCTTTTCGGCGGCTGGACCGACGCCTCCCGTTCCCAGTACGCCGCCTACGAGCAGACCGTCCCGCACACGCGCCGCAGGACCACCCCGTACGCCTACTGGAACAACTCCTCGCGCTACGTCCCGTACCGCTACAAAGGGGTGACCGACGGCGCGGCGCGGAGCACGGAGGCCGCGGGGCCGCCCGCCGCGGAGGGCCGGCTCCCGTTCCCCGGAGTGGCCTATTTCGGCCCCGGCGCGGACAACCGGCACGTCGCCGAGCTCGGCCGGCTGCTCGCCGGCCGCGGTGCCGGGCGCTTCCACCCCGCCGCTCCCGGACCGCGCTGGACGGACGGGGTGCGCCGGGCGGTCCGGGCGTTCCAGGAGGCCCAGGGGTGGCGGGGGGCGGCGGCGGACGGGCTGCCGGGGCCGCTGACCTGGGAGCTGCTGGTCTCCGGCGGTGGCCGGGACGTTCATAGCGGAGATTCCGCTTCCGCTACCGGGGGCCCTCCGTCCGGGTCCTCCCGGCACGGGGTGAGGGGCTATCCGGGCCGGGCGCTGTTCCGTCCCGGAGCCGTCAACGACCAGGTGACGCGGCTCGGGGAGCAGCTGGTGCGCAAGGGGTTCGGCCGGTACTACGCGGACGGGCCCGGGCCGCGCTGGAGCGAGGCGGACCGCCGCAACGTGGAGGCCTTCCAGCGGGCCCAGGGCTGGCGCGGCGGAGCGGCCGACGGCTACCCGGGCCCGGAGACCTGGCGGCGGCTCTTCCTCTCCTGACGTCCCGGAACCCACGACGTCCCCGACCCATGACGTCCCGGGAACCCACGACGTCCCGGGACGACCGATGTGACGCATCTGGCGCGGAGGCTGGAGGCACGCATGACCACGACGACATCCCCGATCCCCGAGAACATCCCCGAGCCCGGCGGCCCGGCGGACGACGCCCCGCCGGACGGCGCGGCGGCCCGGCCGGTCCGGCTCATCCACACCGAGTCCACCACCGAGATCCCCGTCCACCTGCTGTTCCGCGACGCCCCCGAGCCGGCGTCGGTGCGGCTGCGGCCGGCCGTCGTCGCCCGCCGTGCGGACGAGGGCGGGCAGGGCACGGGCGGACGCCCGCGACCGCGCGGCCCGGCCGCCGAGCGGGCCCGGCCCGCCGTGCCGCGGATCGACCCCGAACTGGTGGAGCGGCCCGCCCGGGTGCTCCCGGGCGTCGTGGGGGTGTTCGCGGGGCTGTGCGGGGCGGCCGGCTGTGCGGCCACCTCGTGGTGGGCGGGGGTGCTGCCGCCGGTCGCGGCGGAGGTGCTCGGGCCCGCGGCGGCGCACGCGGGAGCGGGCGGGCTCGGTCCCGCGCAGTGGGCGGCGTACGCGGGGGCCGGGGCGCTCGGGCTGTTCGGCTTCGGCGGGCTGGCCCGCGGGCGGACCGGACGGGCCTGGGTGCTCGGTCTGTTCGGCCGTTACCGGGGGACCGTCCGGCGGACCGGGCTGCTGTGGGTCAACCCGCTGCTGCTGCGCCGCCGGGTGGACGTGCGGCTGCGGCACTGGCGCGGTGAGCCGATGCAGGCGGCCGACCGGAGCGGGGTGGCGCTGCGGGTGGCCGTCCTGGTGGTGTGGCGGGTGCGGGACACCGCGCGGGCGACGCTGAGCGTCGAGGACCACGAGTCGTATCTGCGCGCCTGCGTCGAGGCGGCGCTGCTGCGGGTGCCGGTGGCGGCGCCGGGCGCGAGCAGGGGGTCGGTGGACTCGGCGCAGGACGCGCTGACCCGGCTGGTGGCGGAGGACACCGCGCCGGTGGGGGTGGAGGTGTTCGCGGTGCGGCCGGTGCGGGTGGAGTACGCGCCCGAGGTGGCCGCCGCGATGCACCGGCGCCGGATCGCCGCGCTGGACGCCCAGCACCGGGCGAGCGTGCTCGGCTCGGTCGTGGATTCGGTGGAGGACACGGTGACCCGCCTCACCATGCGAGGGCTGGTGGAGCTGGACGACTACGAACGCAAGGCGCTGGTGAAGGATCTGACGGTGGCGTTCTGCGCGGGACGGGGGGAGACGGGGCCGTGAACGCGCGGGGAACGGTCCCTGCGATTGGTATGGACATGTTCAACTGACGGCAATACTCTGCACTTGGTCTAGACCTGCACGGCTCACTGAAACCTCCCCCACGTTCTCCAGGAGCGGCAGCATGCGCACACGGACCAAGATGTACGCAGCCGCGGTGGGACTGGCCACGACCGGAGCGCTTGTGCTCTCCTCCGGTGGTGCCAGCGGCCACGGCTACACGGACCTGCCGGTCAGCCGGCAGAAGCTCTGCCAGAACGGCGCGGTGGCGAACTGCGGATCCATCCAGTGGGAGCCGCAGAGCGTCGAGGGCCCGAAGGGCTTCCCCGCCTCCGGTCCCGCGGACGGGCAGCTCTGCTCGGCCAACAACACGCGCTTCGCCCAGCTCGACAGCCCGAAGACCCCCTCGGGCGGCGCCTGGCCGACCACCCAGGTGTCGGGCGGCCAGAACTACACCTTCCGGTGGCAGTTCACGGCCATGCACGCCACCACCGACTTCAAGTACTACGTCACCAAGGCGGGCTGGAACCAGAACCACAACCTGTCCCGGTCCGACCTCAACCTCACCCCGTTCCTGACGGTGCCCTACAACGGGCAGCGTCCGCCGGCCACCCTCTCGCACAGCGGCCGGCTGCCGTCCGGGCTCAGCGGGCACCACGTGATCCTCGCGGTGTGGACGGTGAACGACACGGGCAACGCGTTCTACGCCTGCTCGGACGTGACCTTCTGACCCCGAGCGCGCAAAAGGGCCTCTCGCTCCCACGAGAGGCCCTTCGGTGTGCGCCGCCAGGGACTCGAACCCCGGACCCGCTGATTAAGAGTCAGCTGCTCTAACCAACTGAGCTAGCGGCGCATGACTCCCGCCGTCCGCTTCCGCGGTCGGCGACAGGGAAAATACTACCCGGTCCACGGGGGTGCTCCGGACCACCGCGGCGCCGCCCGGCGCAGGCGGCGTGGCATATGCCCGAGGCGCGCTCCGGGGAGCTGACCTCGGGCATCGCCCCGTGTACGCCCCGTAGCTACAGGACCGCGCTGAGGAATTCCCGGGTCCGGTCGTGCTCCGGCTCGCTGAAGATCTTCTCCGGCGAACCGGCCTCGATGATCCGGCCCGAGTCGAACATCAGTACCTGGTCCGAGATGTCCCGGGCGAAGTTCATCTCGTGGGTCACGCAGAGCATCGTGATGTCGGTGGAACGGGCGATGTCCCGCAGCACGTCCAGCACGCCGGCGACCAGCTCCGGGTCCAGGGCCGAGGTCACCTCGTCCAGCAGCAGCACCTGGGGCCGCATCGCCAGCGCCCGCGCGATCGCCACCCGCTGCTGCTGACCGCCGGACAGCTGCGCGGGGTGCTTGTCGAGGTGGTCGGTCAGGCCGACCATCTCCAGCAGCTCCCGCGCCCGCTCCTCGGCCTCGTCCTTGGACATGCCGAGCACGGTGACCGGGGCCTCGGTGATGTTCCGCAGCACCGTCATGTTCGGGAACAGGTTGAACTGCTGGAAGACCATGCCGATCTTCTTGCGGACCTCGCGGACCTGCTTCTCCGGCGCCGGGAACAGCTGCTCGCCGTCGACGGTGATGGTGCCCTCGTCCGGCTTGAGCAGCGTCATCAGCAGCCGCAGGATCGTCGTCTTGCCGGAGCCGGAGGGGCCGATCAGGGTGACGTGCTTGCCGGCGTTCACGGAGAAGTCCAGGTTGTCCAGGACCGTGTGGTCGCCGAACCGCTTGGTGACCCGCTCCAGGCGGATCAGCTCGCCGGTGCCGCGCGGGGTCCCGGGCTTCTTCTCGAACGGGGCGTGGGTGTCAGTGGACAAGGCGTCGCTCCAGGGCTCGCAGGGCAAGGGAGGCCAGGTAGGAGATGACGATGAAGGCGAAGCCGATCACCGTCAGGGGCTCGGTGAACTGGAAGTTCTGCTGCGAGAACAGCCGTGCCTCACCGAGCATCTCCAGCACGGTGATGGCCATCAGCAGCGGCGTGTCCTTCAGCATCGAGATGACGTAGTTGCCGAGCGCGGGCACCACCCTGCGCACGGCCTGCGGCAGGATCACCGCGGTCCACGTCCGGCGCAGCGGCAGGTTCAGCGCCGTCGCCGCCTCCCACTGGCCCACCGGCACGGCCTCGATGCCCGCGCGGTAGACCTGCATCGTGTACGTCGAGTAGTGCAGCCCGATGGCGAAGACACCGGTGGTCAGCGCCGAGAAGGTGATCCCCCACTCGGGCAGCACGTAGAAGAGGAAGAACAGCTGCACCAGCAGCGGGGTGTTGCGGACGAACTCCGTGACGGCGCCGACCGGCCAGGTCACCCAGCGCGTCGGCACCCGCATCAGCAGCGCCCACACCAGTCCCAGCGCGAACGAGATCAGCGAGCCGAGGACCAGGATCTGCAGCGTGACGAGCAGACCGTCCCAGAAGTACGGCATGAAGTCGGAGACGGCGCTCCAGTCCCACTTCACGAGACACCACTTCCCTCGGGCACGCGCACGGCGGCGGTCTTCTTCTTCGGCGCCTTGCCGACCCCGGCCTTCAGCTTCTTCTCCAGACCGCGCATCGAACGGGTCAGCAGGAAGGCGATGACGAAGTAGATGAGCAGGATGTACGTGTAGATCTCCGCGCTCTCCTGCAGCGCCAGACGCACCAGGTTGCCGCTGAACGCCAGATCGCCCATGCCCATGATCGACACCAGCGCGGTGCCCTTGAGCAGCTCGATCAGCAGGTTGGAGAACGGCGGGATCATCTCCGGCACCGCCTGCGGCAGCAGGATCAGCTTCATCCGCTGCCACGGCGTGAAGCTGAGCGCGATACCGCCCTCACGCTGCGCCGGGTCGACCGCGGCGAGCGCGCCGCGCACGATCTCCGCGCCGTACGCCCCGTAGGTCAGGCCGAGTGCCAGCGTGCCCGCCCACAGCGGCACCAGCTGCCAGCCGAAGGCCGGGGGCAGCACGAAGAACACCCAGAAGATCATCACCAGCGCCGAGGTCCCGCGGAACACCTCGGTGTAGAAGCCCGCCAGGAAGCGGACGATCCACAGCCGGTGGGTGCGCGCGACGCCGACCACGAAGGAGACCGCCGTCGCCAGCAGCGAGCTGAGGACGAGCAGCTGGATCGTGACCCAGACGCCGTGGAGTACCAGTTCCCAGAGTCCCGATGTCATCCGCCGCAGAGCTCCTTCGCGGTCAGATCCGTCATCTCGTCCTCGGTGAAACCGAAGGGCTTGAGGATGCGGAGCAGCTCGCCGCTCTTCTTGAGCTTGGCCAGCTCGGCGTTGAAGGCGTCCCGCAGCTTCGTCTCGGTGGGGCGGAACGCGAAGGCGCCGCCGTCGACGTGCGGTTTCCCGTCGACGATCGGCTTGAAGGGCTCCGTGACCTCCGCCTTGCGCGACTTCTTCACCACCTCGCGGGTGGTGAGCGCGGTCCCGGCGAAGACGTCGACACGTCCGGCCTCGACGGCGTTCAGGCCGGCGACCTGATCGGGGACGATCAGGATGTCGCTCTCCTTGTACCCGGCCTCGACGGCGTACGCGATCTCCGCGTAGCCGGTGCCGGTGGCGAACTTCGCCTTCTTCTCGACGACGTCCTTATACGAGCGCAGCCCCAGCGGGTTGCCCTTGCGCACGATGAACGAGTCGAGCATCTGGTAGTCGGGGTCGGAGAAGATGACCTGCTCGCAGCGCTCGGGATTGACGTACATCCCGGCGGCCACGACATCGAACTGCTGCGAGTTCAGCCCGGGTATCAGGGAGCCGAACTCGGTGGGCACGGGCTGCACCCGGTCCACGCCCAGCCGCTTGAATATCGCCTTCGCCAGCTCCGGCGCCTCGCCGGTCAGCTGGCCGTCCTTGCCGATGTAGCCGAACGGGATCTCACCCGCGATGCCCAGGCGGACGACACCGGCCGCCTTGAGCCGGTCCAGCAGGTCGCCGCCGCCCGTGGTCGCCGCCGTCGGGACCCGGGAGCAGCCCGCGGCACCCAGTGCGCCGAGCGCCGCGACCCCCGCGAGCAGCGATCGGCGTGAGGGCCCGGAGCTCTCTCGGAATCGTCTCAGTGGTTGCAGTGGTGGAGCCATGGCGGCGCGGCTACCCGAAGGGATGCGAGTTATTCCGGCCAGTTTCGGCCCCGTTCGGCGGTCCGGTGGTCTTGACCGGCGCGGGACGATGGGGGGCATGGCAGACAGATACCTCGAGATCTCCCTGGTCAAGCGTGGAATCACCTGCACGGCCCGGCTGCTCGACGACCGCGCGCCGATCACCTGCGAAGCCGTCTGGAAATCCCTCCCGCTGTCCGGTGACGTCTACCACGCCAAATACGCCCGCAACGAGATCTACGCCCTCTTCCCGCCCTTCGCGGAGGCGGAGCCACCCCTGGAGAACCCGACAGTCACCCCCATTCCGGGCGATCTGTGCTATTTCTCCTTCGCGGGTGCCGAGCTGGGCGCCAAGTCCTACGGCTACGACCGCGAGGTCCGCCCCGGCACCACGGTCGTCGACCTGGCCCTGTTCTACGAGCGCAACAACCTGCTCCTCAACGGCGACGTGGGCTGGGTGCCCGGCATCGTCTGGGGCCAGGTGGTGGAGGGCCTCGACGCCATGGCCGACGGCTGCAACGACCTGTGGCGCACCGGCGCGGCGGGGGAGACCCTCAGCTTCCGCAGAGCGTGACCCCCGCCTCGTACAGCGTGTGGGCCACCCGCAGGACCAGGTCGTCGCGGTGGCGGGCGGCCACCAGCTGGAGCCCGATCGGCAGCCCGTCGGCGTCGGCGCCCACCGGCACGGTCGCGGCGGGCTGCTGGGTCATGTTGAAGGGGTAGGTGAACGGGGTCCAGCCCGTCCAGCGGTGGTGACCGGACCCCTTCGGCACCTCCGCGCCCGCCTCGAACGCCGTGATCGGCATCGTCGGGGTGACCAGCAGGTCGTAGGTGTCGTGGAAGCGGCCCATCCGGCGGCCGAGGTCCATGCGGACGTCCACCGCGGCCAGGTAGTCCAGCGCGGAGTGGCGCGCCCCGGCGGCGCGGATCTCCCGCAGCCCGGGGTCGAGCAGGGCCCGCTGTTCCCGGCCGAGGTGCTGGGTCACCCGCGCCGCCCCGGCGAACCACAGGGTGTGGAAGGCCTCCACCGGGTCGGCGAGGTCCGGGTCGGTCTCCTCGACGTACGCGCCGAGCCCGGCCAGCCGCTCCACCGCCCGCCGCACCGCCGCCGCGACCTCCGGAACCACCCGCACCTGCCCGCCCAGTGACGGCGAGTACGCCACCCGCAGCCCGCGCACCCCGCCCGCGAGCCCCTCGGAGAAGGACCCGGCGGCCGGTCCGAGCGCCGACCAGTCACGGGAGTCCGGACCGCCGATCACATCCATCAGCAGCGCCGCGTCCGCCGCGTCCCGTGTCATCGGGCCTACGTGCGCCAGCGTGCCGAAGGCGCTCGCCGGGTACAGCGGCACCCTCCCGTACGTCGGCTTCAGCGCGAAGATCCCGCAGAACGCGGCCGGGATGCGGACACTGCCCCCGCCGTCCGTGCCCAGGGCGAGCGGTCCCGCGCCCAGCGCCACGGCCGCCGCCGCGCCCCCGCTGGAGCCGCCCGCGGTGCGCGCCGGGTCGTGCGGATTGCGGGTGACGCCGCTGAGCGGCGAGTCCGTCACGCCCTTCCAGCCGAACTCGGGGGTGGTCGTCTTGCCCAGGAACACCGCGCCGTGCTCCCGCAGCCGGGCCACCGCGGGCGCGTCCTCGTCCCAGCGGCCCGCCGGGTCGATCGTCAGCGAACCCTTCAGGGTGGGCGCCCCGCGCAGCAGCAGGATGTCCTTCACGGTGACCGGCACCCCGTCGAGCAGCCCGCGCGGCTCGCCGCGCCGCCACCGCTCCTGTGCCTCGGCGGCCCGCTCCAGCGCGTCCTCGGCGAGCAGCCGGACGAACGCGTTCACCTCCGGCTGCACCGCCTCGGCCCGCTCCAGCGCCGCCCGGGTCGCCTCCACCGGGCCGAACTCGCCCCTGCGGTAGCCGTCGAGGAGCCGTAGCGCGGTCAGTTCGGTGAGCTCGGTGACGTCGGACATCCACCCTCCCGGGAACGTCAGTGACCCGGTACATACCCACGTTGTTTGTCCACCACGTTCGGCAGCGGCTCGCCGGCCTCCCACAGCTCGTACAACTGAACGAATTGCGCGCCGAGTTCGTCCCGCCAGCCGACCGTGTCCCCGCTCATGTGCGGCGACACGACCAGACCGGGGAGGTCCCAGAGCGGGCTGTCGGGGGAGAGCGGCTCCTCCTCGAACACGTCCAGCGCGGCCCCCGCGATCCAGCGCCGGCGCAGCGCCTCGGCCAGCGCGTCCTCCACGACCAGCCCGCCCCGGCCGACGTTGACGAAGTGCGCGGACGGCTGCATCACCCCGAACCGGCGGGCGTCGAACATGCCGTGCGTCGACTCCGTCAGCGGCGCGGCGGCGATCACCCAGTCCGCGCGGGCGAGCAGCCGGTCCAGTTCCTCGGGGCCGTGCACGCCCGGGCGGGGGGTGCGGCCGGTCAGGGCGGTCCGCACGCCCAGCGCGGTGAGGGTGCCGGCGATGGCCCGGCCGATCGGCCCGGAGCCGACCACCACGGCACGGGTGCCGGCGACGGTGCGGGACTCCCGGTGCCGCCAGGAGTGCTCCCGCTGGAGCTCCAGCGTCCGCGGCAGGTCCTTGGCGAAGGCGAGGACGAGGGCGGCGACGTACTCGGCGATCGGCCGGTCGAAGATTCCGCGCGCGTTGGTGACCACGGTGTCGGAGGCGGCCAGTTCCGGACAGAGCAGATGGTCCACGCCCGCGCTCGCCGTGTGCACCCAGCGCGGCCGTGGGCCGCCGCCGGGCCACGCCCCGCGCACCGCGTGCGAGGCGAAGTCCCACACCAGCAGGACGTCGGCGGCCGGAAGGCGCTCGGCGAGGTGCGCCTCGTCCGTGTGCTCGACGCGCACCCGGCCGGCGAGGGCGCCGAGGCGCGGAAGCGGATCGGCGTCCAGGACGAGCAGCGTGGGGGTGGTCATGAGCAGCCGCATCTCCAGAGTGCTCGGCCCCCGTGGGGCGGGTGACGGCGAATTAACCGGGTGTTGACCGGGGGGTGACTCGGGCCGATTGACCACGCTGGCACCCGAACCTACCGTCGTCAACACGGGCGTTCCCCGATCCGTTGCGTGCTCGTCTCCCAGGGTGAGGCCGGTGCTGACATGGACGTCTCCTTCCTCGGCGGACCCGGGCCGCAACGCGGTGTCGGCGTCGTCGCCCCGTTCGACTTCGCGCTCGACCGCGAGCTGTGGCGGTGGGTCCCCGACGAGGTGTCCCTGCATCTGACCCGAACGCCCTACGTGCCGGTCGAGGTGAGCCTCGACCTGGCCAGGATGGTCAGCGAGCACGAGACCCTCGGCGACGCAGTGCGCACCCTCACCGCGGTCGCGCCCGAGGTCGTCGCCTACGCCTGCACGTCCGGCAGCTTCGTCGGCGGGGTGGTCGGCGAGCGCGCCGCCTGCGAGGCGATGAGCAGGGCCGGCGCGGTCCCGGCCCTCACCACCTCGGGCGCGCTCCTCGAGGCGCTGGTGGAGCTGGACGTCCGCCGGGTCGCGCTGGTCACGCCGTACACCGTGTCGGTCACCCGGGCCCTGGAGAACTATGTCGCGCGGGCCGGCGTGACGGTCACCGGGTGCGCGTACATGGGACTGACCCGGCACATCTGGAAGGTCACCTACCGGGAGGTGGTGGACATGGCGCGGCGGGCGGCGGTCCGCGGCCGGCTCGGCGCGGCGGACGCGCTGTTCCTCTCCTGCACCAATCTGCCGACCTACGACGTCATCCCGCAGCTCGAAGCCGAACTGCGCATACCGGTCATCTCGGCCAACCAGGTGACCATGTGGGCGGCGTTGCGCCGATTGGGTACCCGTGCGGTGGGACCGTATCAGGCGCTGATCGACGAGTCGGCGCGCTCCGGGACCGTACTGCCGGGCCAGGCGTCCGGCTCCGTACTGCCGGAGGTTGCGGACGTATCGGAAGAGAAGCAGCAGGAAGGCTGGACATGACCGCACTGGGAATCCTCTATCCGGGCCACTCCGCAGAGGACGACTATCCGCGTATCGAGCAGTTGCTGGGCAGCGACATCCGGGTGGACCTGGTGCACACCGACATCGGTGAGGACGCGCACCGGGTCGACGCGCTGCTGCAGATGGGCGCGCCCGAGCGGCTGGCGGCCGGCCTCCAGCAGCTGCGCCTGTCGGGCGCCGAGGCGGTGGTGTGGGCCTGCACCAGCGGCAGTTTCGTGCACGGCTGGGACGGCGCCCACGAGCAGGTGCGCAGCCTCGCCGTCGCGGCGGGCATGCCGGCGTCGTCCACCTCGTTCGCCTTCGTGCACGCGCTGCGGGAGGTCGGGGCGCGGCGGGCCGCCGTCGGCGCCACCTACCCGGAGGACGTGGCCGGGCTCTTCGCCGACTTCCTGCGGGCCGGCGGGGTGGAGGTGACCGGGGTGCGCAGCTCCGGCGTCATCACGGCGGCGGAGGTCGGCACCTGGGGCGAGGAGGAGGTGTTCGCGCTGGCCCGCGCCGCCGACACCCCGGACGCGGACGTGGTGCTCCTGCCGGACACGGCGCTGCACACGGTCGCCCACATCCCCGCGCTGGAGAAGGAGCTGGGCAAGCCGGTGCTCACCGCCAACCAGGTCACCGCCTGGGAGTGCCTGCGGCTGACGGACCGCCGGGTGAACGCCCCTGGACTGGGCGTGCTGTTCACCCGGGAGCCGATCGTCCAGGTCTGACCGCCCGGCCCATGAAAGAACCCCGGTCCCGCTTTCGCGGGCCGGGGTTCCGTGTCGAGCGCCGGGCAGGCCTTGCACCTGCATCTCCCCGCAGGAAGCGGGACGTCTTTCCTTGGACCACCAACGCACTGTCGGTCTTCGGGGTTTGGCCCCGCGACCTGACATGATGATCATACCCCACCCCAACCCCCACCGCACACCC